>Ga0114956_1000643_pt1 | contig 26011 bp, 24 predicted proteins | sample MaitaG_FD_87304 | JGI IMG/M metagenome (GOLD analysis project Ga0114956, IMG submission 87304) | Marine algal microbial communities from Maine, USA - Maine_Asex2 metaG | ecosystem: Host-associated > Algae > Red algae > Unclassified | place: Maine, USA | collected 2015-01-05
CCCAGCAGCATTGTGAACATGATGGTGCAGGTAATCGATGCAGTTTTATTCATAGTGACCTCATTGGCGACATGCAGTGAATTTAGCGAAGTGCATTGATAGTCTAGTTCGTAAATGGCGACCATGATGGTTCACGTACTCCACCAGTATCAAGTGACAGACTTTGAGCAATGCTACCGTCGAGCGAGACCGCACCCAATGTGCCGCGTCCACCCTTTTCAGTGGCGTATATGATCATTTGTCCATTTGGAGAAAAGCTGGGCGACTCATCAAGAGAACCATCAGTGAGCACCTGAAAAAAAGCTGACTCACGATCGAGCGCGCCAATGGCGTAGCCGACTTCACTACCATGTACAAAGGCGATGTTCTGACCATCAGGTGAAACCGTTGCACTGGCATTGTAGTTGCCTTCAAACGTGATTCTCGTTGCCTGACCACCTGCCGCAGAAACCTCATACAACTGCGGACCACCACTTCTGTTCGATGTAAATATCAGTGTTTGATCATCGGCCCAGACCGCCTCGGTATCGATTGCCGGACTTTGCGTGATACGTCGAGTCTGACCGCTGTCTACATTTAGGATATAAATATCCGGATTACCCTCAAACGACAAGGTTACCGCCAGTCGTTGTCCATCTGGAGACCAACTCGGTGCACCGTTAATACCCGCCTTCGAAATGACTTTCTTGCGACTGCCTTGTTGTCTGTCTTGCACATAGATTGCTGAACGATTGCGGTTTTCAAATGAAACATAGGCAATACGAATACCGTCGGGAGCCCACGATGGTGACAGAATCGGACGAGGTGATGTCAGCATGGCCTGAGGGTTCTGACCGTCAGCGTCAGCCAGTTGAAGTTTGTAGCTTTTTTTACCTGCTATTTGTTCGACTGATACAAATGCTATCTGGGTATTAAAGGAACCTCGAATACCGAGTACTTCTTCATAGACTTCGTCGGCAATTTGATGGGCTGCATTTCTAAGCGTTTGATCGGTTACCTGGAAATTAAACCCGGTGAGCAGTTTCTGTTGACTGACATCGAACAACTGAAACTCAACACCGTAGTTGCTGCCATTTTTTTTAACTGCGCCGATAAGTAGAAACTCTGCTCCGGCAATACGCCAGTTACCATAACGCGGTTTATCTCCACTCACGGGGTTTCCGATTAGATCGGCTCTGTTAAATGGTGAGAAATTTCCACTGCGTTGTAAATCGGCAGCAACTATAGCAGCGATATCTTCAGGCGCATTACCACCGCCTTGCCAGCCAAACGGCACTATGGCAATCGGGATGGCGCTCTCACCACCTTGGGTAATTTCAATTTCGATGACAGCAAACACTTTAGAGGTGCTCGCTAGCCACAGACACAACAAGACCGACACCATTGATGCACCGGTGCGTGCCAGTTTTGATATTCTGTTACTGAACATGACTCCTCACTCATCAACCACGAGGGTTGAAGCTAAATTTCAATCGTCGATCGAACAGACTCGTTCTTGGTGCAGCTGGCAGCGGGCTTGCAGCCCAGACCGCGTTCTCGACCGACTTTATCAAAGCTTTGTTGTTAGGTGAGCACGATGTTACGTCCACGTCATTTATCTCACCGCTAGGCAGTTGTACAACACTGACCGTGCAAGTCACTTTTCCACCCATTCCTTTTGGGCGTCGCCACTTTCTCTCTACGCGTTGACGAATGGCGCCGTGGTAACGCTTTTTATCGCGTTGTTCTTCAAAACGTTGTTTCTTTGACTGTGCTGATTGTTCCTGCTGCAATCTGGCAAGCTCAAGTTGTTTCTGTTCCTCAGCACGTGCAGCGGCCAGCCGCTTTTGCTCGTCAGCTTTTTTTTGTGCTGCTGCCTCATTGCGACGTTTCTGTTCGGCCTTTTTTGCCCGCTCTTCTTCTAATCGCTGTTGCTCGGCTAACTCTGCTGCCTTACGTTCTTCTTCCTGACGTTGCCGCTCCGCTAACTCTGCCGCCTTACGTTCTTCCTCCAGACGCTGCTGTTCGGCCAACTCTGCAGCCCTACGCACTTCTTCCTGACGTTGCTGCTCGGCTAACTCTGCCAACTTACGTTCGTCCTCCAGGCGTTGCTGCTCGGCTAACTCTGCCGCCTTACGTTCTTCCTCCAGGCGTTGTTGCTCGGCTAACTTTGCTGCCGTGAGTTCTTCCTCCAGACGTTGCCGCTCAGCTAACTCTGCCGCCTTACGTTCTTCTTCTATACGCTGTTGCACGGCTAACTCTGCGGCTGCCCGGCGTTCTTCCTCCAGGCGTTGTTGCTCAGCTAACTCTGCAGCCTTGCGTTCTCCCTCTAAACGTTGCTGCTCGACCAGTTCAGCTGCTTTGCGTTCATCGTCAACACGTTTTTGCTCAGCAATCTCAGCCAAGCGCTTTTGTTCAGCGACTGCGGCCAAACGCTTTTCTTCTTCAACTGCCCGCTTAAGTTCTTCAGCTTCTTTTTGTACTGCCTGCAAAGCCAGTGCTGCAGCTGCTGCATCAGCTGCTTGTTGAGCCTGCAACTCCGCCAGACGAATTTGTTCCTGCTCTGCTTGTAGTTTAGCCTCCACCGCCAAACGTTCTTTTTCAACTTCAGCTGCCGCCAGCTCTTCAGCCAGTCGAACTCGTTCAGCTTCAGCCAGCCTTTTCTCCTCTTCGGCTTCTTCGCGTAGTCTGGCCTCTTCAGCCTTGCGTTTTTCTTCGAGTATGCGCAAACGCTCCTTATCAGCTTCCTCTTTTTCCTCTAAGGCTTTTTCTTTAGCTAATTCAGCTGCTTTTTTTTCCTCCAGAATCCGCAGAGTTTCGGCTTCTGCTTGTTTGTTTTCTTCTAACAATCTCTGTTTTCTTTCTTCCGCCGCTTTTGCCTGCTCTTCCAGCCGGGCTTTGTCTTCAGCGGCACGCGCTTTTTGTTCTTGTACTTCTGCAGCTTGCGCTTCGAGTTCGCGGTTCCGTTCTTCCGCCGCTTTCTGCTCAGCTAATCTTCGTTCCCGATCAACGTCAGCCTGCTCGCGGGCCTCTTCTATACGCTGGGTTTCTTCAGCCACTCGTTGTTGTGCCGACTTTATCCGTTCTTCCTCGGTAAGTCTTTCCTGCTTTAGTCTGGCCAGTTCTGCTTCGCGTTCCGCAACTTGCTGAGCGGTAAGGTTCTTTTGTTGCTCTCTTAATGCCTCGGTTTGTGCACGCTCAGCTTCGGCATTGGCTAGCTGAATTAGTCGCTGTTGTTCAAGTGCCAACGCTTCTTGCTGCAACGAATCAATCCGCAGCTTTTCAGATTCGGAAAACTGCCGTTGTTGTTCCGTTAGCTCTTCTGCCTCTGCCAATCGTTGTTCTGCATCTTCAGAAGCTTTCTCAAGTGCTGCCAAAGTGTCTGCAGCAGCAGCTCGTTCAGCCGCCTCCTGCTCGTTTTTAATTTGCTCTGCAGCTAACAGCTGTTCGCGTTGCGCTTCTATCTGTTCCGCAGTGACAACCACCGCATTTATCGGTGCCGGTTCATTGTTCTGAGATGGCAAACGATCAGTTGTGGCAATTTTGAAAATCAACAGCCCAATTAAACCACCATGCAAAAGCAACGATATTGCGCTGGCCACGGGATGTTTTTTGAGTAGCGCAAACATGGACGCGTTACCGTGCCGGTTCAGACATCAAACCAACCTCTGGTGCTCCTGCTAATTGCAGAGCAACCATCGCTTGCATAACCTCGCCATATTCAACAGCAGTATCTCCCGCAACTAATACTCGGCGACTGGGGTTAATGCTCAGCGCGGCGGCAGCAAGGGCCTGAACTTCAGCAGGGTCCATTTGTGTTTCCGGTGTTTCGCCTTCGTTTAAATACCAGGCACCGTCTTTGTCTACGGTTAGAATTAAAGGTTCAGCACTTTCAGACGTATCGGTTATTGGTTCCGCAGCGGCATCCGGCAAATCGATATCGACACCGGTCTGCAGCAACGGTGCGGTGATCATAAAGATAACCAACAGCACCAGCATGACGTCTATATACGGCACGACATTTATCTCGGCCATTTGACGGCGTTTGCGTCGAACTGGGCGAACATTTCGCATCTATCTAACAGCCATTGTTGTTAAGTCGCTGCTCATCAACTTTCATCTTCGTGGCCCTGCCGTGCACGGCGAATTGCCTGACGTTGCAGCACGGTAGAAAATTCTTCGGAAAAATTTTCATACCGGTTCAACAGACGATCAATATCGGTAGCGAAGCGGTTGTAAAAGATAACCGCCGGAATCGCAGCGAAAAGACCAACTGCAGTTGCTATAAGAGCTTCAGCAATGCCGGGGGCTACCATAGCTAACGTGGCTTGCTGAACGTTGCCCAATGCAGTGAATGAATTCATGATGCCCCACACAGTTCCGAATAACCCGATGTATGGGCTGACAGAACCAACTGACGCCAAAAACGGTAGATGCTGCTCAACAATATCGGCTTCACGAGACACCGCTATGCGCATCGCGCGGCCCGATCCGTCCATAATGACTTCGTCATTGTTGGTTTTACGTCGAAGGCGACCAAATTCGGAAAAACCAGCCTCAAATATCCGCTCGAGACCGTCCAGCGTACCGCGTCGCATGGTCAATTGCGAGTACGTACCTGAAATATCCGACGAACCCCAGAAATCCTCCTCAAATTCCTCCGCCAGAAGTCTGGCACGCCGCAGCTGACGTGTTTTTCCAATAATTAGCGCCCAGGACATGATTGACGCGATCAGCAATATAATCATCACGCCCTGAACGACCGGGCTGGCGTCGATAACCAGTTGCAGAATGGACATCTCAGAGTTCACGAGTCATGGCCTCTCTAATAGCGTTCGGAATTGCGGTTGGCGCCAGTGTATCTGCATCCACACAAGCGAGCTTGACTGTGGACGATAATAGCAATTGATCGCCACGAAAAATGGGTTGTTCCATCACGATACTCGCAGGTCTAATTGTCATGATATTGGCGTTTACCGTTAGTTGATCATCGAATCGCGCCGGCAAGTGGTAATCGATTGTTACCGAACGCACAACAAACAGGCGATTATGTTCCCGTTGCCAGTGTCCAAGATCGATCTCAGCAGCTCGCAAGCACTCAGTTCTCGCCCGTTCCATAAATTTCAGGTAGTTGGCGTAGAAAACGATGCCGCCAGCATCCGTGTCTTCAAGGTAGACACGCACTAACAGTGAGAATTTACACATATGCAAGTATTACAGAGAAATGTTATGAAATACAGTAAGTAACGCCCTTACTATGAAGAAATTTCTCAGTTTTTAACGCAGCGGGCCCATCGACAAGTATTTTGTTGCGTTAATGCGTTTTACCTTCGGGTATTTCCAGCGAAAATATCCTGTACGCATTAGCTGTTACAACCCGGCCACGCGGGGTGCGCATGATCAGTCCCTGTTGAATAAGATACGGCTCTATGACTTCCTCAATGGTACCGGGTTCCTCGCTAAGGGCCGCTCCCAGATTATCGACACCGACCGGTCCACCATCAAACTTATCGATAATCGCATGTAACAGCCGTCTGTCCATACTATCGAGGCCGAGCTTATCGACCTTAAGCATATTCAGCGCAGCATCAGCAACAGCCGCATTGATTTTTCCGTCGGCCTTGATATCTGCATAATCCCGCACCCGGCGTAGCAATCGGTTGGCAATACGCGGAGTACCGCGAGCTCGTCGTGCAATCTCGCCACAACCATCAGCATCAATGGGCACTTCAAGCAATTTAGCTGAACGAGCAACGATACCGGCCAAGTCGCCGGCGCTGTAAAACTCCAGCCGCTGGACGATGCCAAAGCGGTCGCGAAGCGGCGCTGTCAACAACCCGGCTCGCGTCGTGGCACCCACTAGCGTAAACGGTGGCAAATCGATCTTGAACGAGCGTGCTGAGACGCCTTCACCGGTCATTATATCGATTTGATAGTCTTCCATTGCCGGGTACAGCACCTCCTCAACCAGCGGGCTCATTCGATGAATTTCATCAACAAACAAAACATCGTTGGCTTCAAGACTGGTCAAAATGGCAGCAAGATCACCCGGACGTTCCAGCACCGGACCGGACGTGGGCAACATCCGAACATCGAGTTCGTTGGCAATAATATTGGCTAGTGTGGTTTTGCCAAGCCCGGGCGGCCCGAACAACAATACATGATCGAGCGCTTCAGTTCGCAGCTTCGCGGCATCGATAAACAACGACATTTGCTCGGTAACCGCTTCCTGACCACGGTAATCGCTGAGCTGCTTTGGCCGCATGGCACGCTCTTGCGCATCGTCACTGCGAGGGGTTGCCGATATGAGTCTTTCATCAGTCTCATCTGTCATGGCGACACACTTCGAAGCGCAGCACGGATCATGTCTTCAACACTCTGATCATCTGTGACAGTTTTGTCCAACAAACGTTTGGCTTCGGCCGGCTTGTATCCCAGTGCCAACAACGCATCGGTTGCTTGCGCACGAGGAGAAGTTGCATTGTCGACCGGCAATCCAGCCTGCACTGAACCACCAGCAAGCGCATCCACTTTATCCTGCAGTTCAACCAACAAGCGCTCGGCGGTTTTTTTGCCAATACCCGGAACACGCGTAAGTGCAACAGCATCTTTATTTGCCACGCACTGAAAAAACTCTTCCGTATTCATGCCTGAGAGGATGGACAACGCAACCTTGGCACCAACACCATTAACTTTCAAAAGCGCTCTGAATAACGAACGCTCAAGATTGGTCGAAAAGCCAAAGAGCAGTTGCGCATCTTCACGTACAACAAAATGTGTATGCAACTCGACGGGCTGACCGAGTTCGGGTAAGCCATAAAATGTAGACATCGGCACGTCGACCTCATAGCCAACGCCTTGCACATTAATCAGTATGGCTGGAGGATTTTTTTCGAGTAGCGTACCGCTTAACCGACCAATCATAAGCGTAAGCCCCGACCACGGCCGCGTCGCCTCGGCGCAGGTGTATTCGCATTGCGATTCATTCCAGAATGCGCATGACATATGGCAATAGCAAGCCCGTCGGCTGCATCTACTTGCACTGGGCGATTCAATCCCAGTAATGATTTAACCATGATTTGTACTTGATGTTTGTCGCTTTTACCTGAACCTGTCACCACCTGTTTGACCGATCGAGCAGCATATTCGCTGACCGGTAACTCGCGTGACACCACAGCCGTAATAGCAGCCCCGCGAGCTTGCCCCAGCTTGAGAGCAGACATGGGATTGTTACTTACAAAGACTTGTTCGATAGCAACCTGCGCCGGTTGAAATTCGTCTAAAACGCTGATTAACGCCGAATGAATATGGCCAAGTCGTTCAGCAAAGTTGTCACCCTTAACTCTTATATGTCCATGAGTAACATATACATTGCGAGCCCCGTTCGATTCAATAATGCCGTAACCGGTAATGACCGAACCAGGATCGATTCCCATTACTCTGATGTTGGCTTTGTCGCTCAAACGTAAGCCTCGGGTGGTATGTCTGCATTAGTAAACACGTCCTGAACATCATCCAGATCTTCAAGCGCATCAATCAGCTTCAATAGATTCTGAGCCTGTTCAACATCAAGCTCAACATCAGTTGATGCTTTCATGGTGACTTCCGAGTGTTCAGGCTCAAAACCGGCCGCCGTCATAGCCTCTTTGACATCCACAAAATTCTCTTCTGTGGTCACAACTTCAATAGAGCCATCTTCATCAGTGATAATGTCGTCGGCACCCGCTTCAAGAGCGGCTTCCATAATGGCATCTTCATCGGCCTCGCTTGAATAATTAAGCGAACCAATTTTGCTGAACAGATAGGCCACTGACCCAACCGCACCCAGGTTACCACCCAGCTTTGTAAACGCATGCTTTACTTCAGAAACAGTGCGATTGCCGTTGTCGGTCATGGTGTCGACCATGATAGCGACACCATTTACACCGTAGCCTTCATACCGATTCTCTTCATAGGCCACACCTTCAAGCTCACCGGCACCCTTTTTAATGGCTCGCTCGATCGTATCTTTGGCCATGTTGCCGCCGAGTGCTTTGTCAACAGCCAGACGCAAGCGTGGATTGGAATTCAGATCGGAGCCACCCATCCGGGCCGCCACGTTTATTTCGCGAATCAGCTTCGTAAACAGCTTTCCGCGCTTTTTATCCTGCGCGCCTTTACGATGCTGAATGTTGGCCCATTTACTGTGACCGGCCATAACTACCTCGTTTAGTATATGTTTGTTAGTCGGGAACCGTCGCACCCGATGATGTCAGACAAAGCGACCGTGCTTGAAAAATGCGCAAACCTTGTCAGCAGACTCTCTGGAAAATAACATTAATCCATGAGACCGTGGGACGCAAACCGCATCGCAGGCATCGTCTAATTTGGTTTCAGATTGTTCAACCACGCCATCATTAACGCCACCAGGGTTAAAAAACAGTGCCGAAAGGCCAACTCTGGACGAGCCACTTATGACACCTGTTTCTCGTCCATGCAGCGCAACAGGCGCACCGCCAAGCAGCCCATCTTGCACACTTTTCCCTAGCAATGGGCGAAACCAGCGCTTTGTGTATAGTCTTTTGGCAAGCTCACTACCCAGTACCGGGGATCCCATGAATACGACACGGCCTTCAGGTATAGGTTTCGGTGTTTCCAACGCAGCGTTCTGATCGAGCATGTGCAGTATAACGATACCGCCCAGACTATGACCAAGCAGATGCACCCGATCAGTTTTCACGCGACGGATTTGTTGAAGCAAACGTTGCGCGTTTTCCTGTGGTGTTTGTAGCAAGAATCGGTTGTTGAGCATTAACGTCCGAAACCCGAATTTGCGCAAGCGGTACGCCATCAGCATCATAGCCAATCGCGGCGAATAAATGCCCGGCACCAGAACAATGGTTTCGTTGTACCGATCATTTTGCAACGGTTGGGTACTCAATGTCTGATTTGATCGTTTGGCACAATGTCTTTGATTGCTTGCTTGTTGGTAGCAGAGGTTGCACGTTCAATGGCCCGTTTGGAATCCAGCCAGACGCATTGTTGATGCTCATGTGAATTGAGTTTAATCGCCACCCGTTCACTCAATTGGACACTGAATACGTGCTCTCGGTTGTGAGTATCATCGGGATGATAACGTGTACGCCATACACCACTGATTTCAAACAGGCTGCTGCTTTGATGATCAATTAACGCAACCCCTTCTTTATTAGTGCAAATGCCGGTTTCCTCAAACAATTCACGCATTGCCGCAACACCTGGATGCTCATCAACTTCAAGCCCACCCGTTACCGATTGCCAAAATTCTGGTGCATCAGTTCTCTGCAACAACAGAACCTCGCTCTGGCGCGTGTAAATTAACACCAGAACTGATTCAGGTCTTCGGTACATGAATGTACTTTACGTTTCAGTAGCCGGTTGCGGTCGTGTTCTTGCCCGCAAATGCAAATCTTTCATTTGCTGCTCAGATACTTCACTTGGTGCACTGGTTAACAGACAACTCGCCGATTGGGTTTTTGGAAAAGCCATAACATCACGGATAGAGGTAGCACCACTCATTAACATGATAAGTCGATCAAGGCCAAAGGCAATACCGCCATGGGGAGGTGCGCCATACTTTAACGCCTCTAACAAAAAGCCAAACTTGTCTTTAGCTTCTTCTTCTCCGATACCCAGCACATCCAGCGCTTTTTGCTGCATCTCGGTGCTGTGAATACGAATAGAGCCGCCACCAAGCTCGGTGCCATTGAGCACCATGTCGTACGCGCGCGAGAGTACGTTGCCAGGGTTTTGCTCTAGCTGCTTGTGCCACTCTTCCAGACTCGTCGCACTGGGTGCGGTGAACGGATGATGCAGCGCATGCCAACGTTTGCCACCTTCGTCCCATTCGAACATGGGGAAATCGACAACCCATAAAGGTCGCCACTCATCGGCAACCATATCCATATCTTGCCCTACCTGTACTCGCAATGCACCCAAGGCATCGGCAACAACGGTTGCTTTGTCGGCACCAAAAAAGATCAGATCGCCATCAGCAGCTCCAGTGCGTATCAAGACTTCTTCAAGCACATCATCTGGAAAGTATTTGATAATCGGAGAATTCAGACCCTTACGACCTTTCGCAACTTCGTTGCACTTTATATAGGCAAGTCCTTTAGCACCGTAGCGACCAACAAACTCGGTGTACACATCAATCTGTTTACGACTTAGCTTTGAACCACCTGGAACACACAGTGCAGCCACACGACCATCTTCATTTTTGGCTGGTGCGGAAAAGACTTTAAATTCCACATCTTTCATTAAGTCTGACAATTCAGTGAGCTTGAGCGGAATGCGAAGATCGGGTTTATCAGACCCATAGTCACGCATCGCTTCCTCGTATGTCATGTGTGGAAATGTTTCGGGTAGTTTCACGTTCAGCACATTTGCGAACATCTGGCGCACCATGTCTTCGGTCAAATTCATGATTTGTGCTTCATCTATAAAGGACATTTCGATATCAAGCTGCGAAAATTCCGGCTGTCGATCAGCCCGCAAATCTTCGTCACGAAAACAGCGGGCAATCTGGTAGTAGCGATCCATGCCACTCATCATCAGTAACTGTTTGAACAACTGCGGCGATTGCGGCAGCGCAAAGAAATTGCCGGGATGGGTTCGACTAGGCACAAGATAGTCGCGCGCGCCTTCAGGCGTTGCACGAGTCAGGGTAGGTGTTTCAATCTCGATAAACTGCTGATCATCGAGAAAGCGGCGCAGTTCGCCAGCTACTTTTGCCCGCATTCGCATCCGCTCTTGCATGACCGGACGGCGCAAGTCGATGTATCGATGGCGCAACCGGTTCTCTTCAGAAACATCATTATCATCGAGTTGAAACGGTGGAGTGTCGGCTCGATTCAAAATCTCAAGCTCCAGACCCAGCACTTCAACTGCGCCAGTGGGCATATCCGGATTGACCGTGCCTTCAGGCCGAGCTCTGACTCTACCGGTGATTCTGAGTACAAATTCGTTTCGAACCTGCTCTGCCCGAGCGAAAACCGCCGCCCGATCAGGATCGAATACCACCTGCACAAGGCCAGTGTGATCGCGCAGATCGACGAAAATAACACCGCCGTGATCGCGGCGTCGATGAGCCCATCCACAGAAAACCACCTCCGTGTCCAGGTGCTCTGTATTGACCTCGCCGCAATAATGACTACGCATGAAAACCTCTAATGACGAAAACTTCAATTGTAGATAGGTTTTCGGCACAGAACTAGCGATAATATTCGACTAACACTTTTACTGGAGCCGAAATGGCTGATTATGACGTTTATGGGGTCGGCAATGCACTCGTCGATATGGAATTTGAGGTTTCTGACGACACCTTGAGCAAGCTTGAAGTAGACAAGGGCTTGATGACGCTAATAGATGAAGACCGCCATCACGCTCTGATGGACAGTCTGGGCTCTGAATCCGGCAAGCGCTGCAGTGGCGGCTCGGCCGCTAACACTATTATCGCCTGTGCCCAACTCGGTGGAAAAACCTATTATTCGTGCAAAGTGGCTAGCGATGAGACTGGCACCTTCTATATGACAGACTTGGCCGATTGTGGCGTCAGCAGTAATCTGACTATGGATAACCGCGAATCTGGTGTTACCGGAAAATGCATTGTGCTGGTTACACCCGATGCACAACGCAGCATGAGTACCTACCTGGGAATCACCGCAGCCATCAGTGTCGCCGAACTCGACAAAGATGCAATCGCTGCATCGAAAATAGCTTATATCGAAGGTTATCTGGTGCCAGAAATTGCCGCTCGCGAAGCTGCGATCGAAACTCGCAAGGCTGCAAATGCAGCTAATGTCAAAACCGCACTGACTCTATCTGACATCAATATGGTGAAGTTTTTCAAAGACGGTCTGCTCGACATTGTTGGTGATGGTCTCGACATGGTATTCAGTAACGAAGACGAAGCCAGACTGATGTTCGAAACCGATTCTATCGAGGGCTGTGTTGAGGGCATGAAAGGCATTGCAAAGCAATTTGCGATCACTCGCGGTGCTGATGGAGCTACCTTGTTTGACGGCAATAAAGTCATCGATATCGATGCAGTAAAAGTGAAGCCAATCGATACCAATGGCGCTGGTGACATGTATGCCGGCACATTTTTGTACGGTATGACAAACGGCTTGTCTTTCGAGCAATGCGGCGAACTCGCCGGCACGGCTGCCAGCAAGCTGATCACGCAATTCGGTGCCAGACTCTCGTCTGCCGACATGGCTGCTATCGGGAAACAATTCTCGATCTGATAACTGGTTCCCGCTGCCGTCACAAATGTAACTTTGTGACAAAATTCGGGGCGGCTATTTGGCTGAAAACATGCACTACGATAGTGCTACTCTCATCCAATAGCCAACCGGATCAGCGGGACAATGCCAAGACAGCAACAGGAAACTAGCAAGGACGCTGATACACCGTTCCAGACACTGCTCGATACTGTTCGACAGACAACACCGCGCACACTAAGCGCGGATAATCGAGACGCATTCAATGCGTTTATAGCGTATTACTACGGCAGCTCTCAAATCAAAGATCTGGAATGGATGAATCCGGAAGATCTTAATGGCATGGCGCTCTCGCATTGGCAGTTGCTCATTGGCCATGACGTCAACCAAACAAAAATTCGACTGTTAAATCCTTCTTTGACCAGCGAGGGATGGCTGTCCCCAAACACAATTTTAGAAATTGTCACTACAGATCAACCACAACTTGTAGCCAGCATTCGCAGCTCATTATTGGCAAAAGGCCACACCGTCAAACTGATCATTCATCCAATTCTTAATGTTGTGCGAGATGAAAACGGACTGTGCACAGGCATTGAAATGAATGCTGAGAAATCGCCACCAACAATATTAAGCGCGGTCGACTCGAATAGCACTACAGTAAATTCAAAGCCTGCGCAAAAAGTATCGGTTATTCATGTGCAGATTGGATATGTCAGCGATGAACAACTCGATGAAGCTAAAGCTTGCGTTGAAAGTACATTAGATGTGCTTGACATAGTACGACAGCACACACCAGAAATGCGTCAACGGCTGATTGCGCTTTCTGAACAGTGCACCGATACAGAACAGGCAGCCTTTTTTAGCTGGTTGTCAGACAAGCAATTCTGTTGTCTTGGTATTGCTGATTTAGTAACCGACGCGGATGCGAAAGACTTGCCCAAGCCACGTGACCCACTCGGTTTACTGGCACCATTTAACGATAAGCTGCAATGGCATGCAGCCAATCTGATTCCAGAAGATGCATTAGAGTCACTGCTACAATTTGATCAAGATGTGGCAATTTGCAAAGCCGACAGACGATCACCCATTATACGCTCAGACTACGCTGACCTTATTCTGTTACTACACAGAAAGAAAACCGGCGAGCTTAGTCATATTAGCTGCGTTGTTGGATTATTTGTAACAACACTACAAGCAGAAACACCCGACTCGATTCCGCTTCTCAGGGAACATATCAGCACCATCATCGATAATTCCAATACTGCCCCTGAATCGCACGATGGTCGCGCACTCACAGCAGTATTGCGCGGATTCCCGCGGGACATGTTACTGCAGACAACAAACGATAATCTGCTAAAAATGGCGGAGCGCATCGTCTCTTTGCATGAGCGCGCGCAAATCAGATTGTTCCACTCAATCGACCCGATGGGACGTTTTTGTAATTGTTTAGTGTATATACCGCGAGACACTTATAGCCGCGAATTAAGACTGGACATCGAATCTATACTGACCAGCCTCATTGATGGTAAGAGCACGCAGTTCCACACAGAATTCAGTTCAGAATCTGCACTGGCACGCCTGCACTTCGTCGTACAGAAAAACCCACCATTAAAGCGGGAAATCGATTGGACCAGTGTTGAAAAACGTATTCAGAACGCGGCTATTACCTGGGATAATCGCTTGCTTGAATCATTACGCAAGGAACATGCTGAACCAACTGCGCTAAGAATGTATAACACCTATAGCGGAGCGTTTCCGGCAGCTTATATCGAAGACTATTCAGCCAGAGTCGCCGTTTCCGATATCGCGTTTATGCAGGACAATGTTACTGAAGGCGCGCCGGCGATGAGCTTCTATCGGCATATTGTGGCCGACACAGGTACGATAAATTTCAAACTTTTTTCGCACACAAATCCCGTCACGTTGTCCGGTGTTATGCCCATTATAGAAAACATGGGTTTGAGGGTCGATGCGGAGCACCCGTTTGAGATCAGGCGCCGCAACGATGCCCCAATATGGATTCACGAATTCACGGTTGAGCAGCTTGGAACAAGTAAACTCGACTCCAAACAGTCTGCTGAGAATATTCAGCAGGCATTTAGTCGCATTTGGAGTGGCGATGTTGAGAACGATGGTTTCAACCGACTGATACTTGAAGCTGGCTTAAGCTGGCGACAAGTCGTCGTGCTGCGCAGCTATTGTAAATATCTACTGCAAATAGGCGTGCCGTTTTCGCAAACCTACATGATCGACTCTCTGGTAGCAAACCACGAAATTGCTGGAGATATCGTTGCCTTGTTCGAACAACGCTTTAACCCGGAAGCCGATCGCAAAGCTACTACGCAGACCGAACAACGCATTGTTGCAGCGCTGGATGATGTTGCCAGTCTGGATGAAGATCGTATTCTGCGCGCCTATCTGAATCTGATACAGGCTACCCTGAGGACAAACGTTTATCAGGTGAATGAGCGCGGTAATCACGCGCGCTACCTGTCGTACAAGTTCGACTCAGCCTCGGTGAACGATTTACCACTGCCCCGACCGATGGCCGAAATATTTGTTTACTCTCCCGATTTTGAAGGCATACATTTGCGTGGCGGTCGTGTTGCTCGCGGGGGTTTACGCTGGTCAGATCGACGTGAAGATTTTCGCACCGAAGTACTTGGGTTAATGAAAGCACAAATGGTCAAAAATGCGGTCATAGTGCCTGTTGGATCCAAAGGCGGCTTTTATGTTAAACGCAGCCTGTCCAGTGAACGTGAAGAAATGATGGCGCAAGTGGTGACCTGCTACCAGAACTTTCTTCGAGGTTTACTCGACATAACGGACAACATCGTTGGTGATGACATCGTTGCTCCACAAAGTGTTGTGCGTTATGACGACGATGATCCTTACCTGGTTGTTGCAGCCGACAAAGGAACAGCCACTTTTTCTGACTTTGCGAATGCGGTATCGGCCGAATACGGATTCTGGCTTGGCGATGCATTTGCTTCTGGTGGATCAGTTGGCTATGACCATAAAAAAATGGGCATAACTGCGCGTGGCGCGTGGGAATCTGTCAAAAGACACTTCCGTGAGCTCGGACATGACACCCAAACCCAACCGTTTACCGTTGCCGGCATCGGAGATATGGCAGGCGATGTGTTTGGAAATGGCATGCTGCTCTCGGATCAAATACAACTGGTAGTCGCATTTAATCACCTGCATATCTTCATCGATCCAACACCCGACGCTGCCACAAGCTACATTGAGCGCAAACGACTTTTCGAACTACCGCGTTCAAGCTGGACTGATTACGACGCAAGTCTGATTTCCAAAGGCGGCGCGGTCTATTCACGTAATGATAAGAAAATTACGCTCTCGGCAGAGGCTCAAAAAGCGCTCGGCGCAGAAAAAACGACTTACACACCCACCGAACTTATTAGCGTTATTTTACGCGCACCGGTAGACCTGCTGTGGAACGGTGGAATTGGTACTTACATGAAAGCCTCCAGCGAAACTCATGCTGATGCGGCAGACCGTGCGAATGATAGCTTGCGCGTTAACGCATCAGAACTGCGGGCGCGCGTTTTTGGTGAAGGCGGCAACCTCGGTTGTACACAACTTGGCCGTATAGAATTTGCTCGCAGCGGAGGCATGATTTATACCGATGCGATTGATAACTCGGCAGGTGTTGATTGCTCGGATCATGAAGTCAATATAAAAATTCTGGTCAATTCGGTTGTCGCTAACGATGATATGACCTTAAAGCAACGCGACAGCCTGCTCGCAGAAATGACCGAAGAAGTCGGTCTGCTCGTGCTGCGCGATAACTACTTGCAAACCCAGTGTATTAATCAGTGCATGGAAACCGGTGGTATAGCACTCGAAGAGGCGCAGCGATTCATGCAGCATCTTGAGTCAATCGACCGACTGCACCGCAGCATAGAATTCTTACCCGATAACGAAGAAATTGCTGACCGGCTCGCAGCCGATGAAGGTCTGAGCAGACCAGAAATTGCAGTATTGGTTTCTTATAGCAAGATGGTGATGTATGACGATTTGTTAGCCAGTGACTTCGCAAATGAATCCGCATTGCAAAAAGAGTTACTGGAATACTTCCCTGTTACGTTGGCTGAGCGATACAGCGATCGAATTTCATCACATCGACTTCGTGCAGAAATAATTGCAACAGTTATCACTAACGAGCTGGTTAACAGACTCGGCCCCACGTTTGCGTTTCGCATGCACCATGAACTTGGTGCAACAGCAACCGATGTTGCATCGGCTTTTGTTGCTGTTCGCACTATTTTCCACTTGCCAGAGCTGTGGAATTCGATTGAAATACTGGATAACAAAGCAACCGCTGCCATGCAAAATCAGATGCAAATTCTGGTTCGAGGGCTGGTTGAACGCTCGACTCACTGGATGCTGCGCTCGCGCCGCACGTCTCAGACAATAGACGAAGTTGTTGCTCAGTTTCAGCCGGGTATAGCTGAGCTGATTGCCAGCATGCCGGATTGCCTTGCTGATTCCAATCGTGAAACGCTTGAACAACGCATTCAATATTTCATTGATGCACAGGTGCCCGAAGCTACAGCTACCGCTGTATCGCAAGTTGTGCCCTTATCGTCTTCACTGGACATTATTGAAATTGCTGATTCAGTAAACTCCCCGGTGAGTGCCAGTGCCAAGGTTTATTTCGAAGTCGGTAACCATCTTGAGCTGCACTGGTTACGAGAACAGATTGGCGAACTTCAAGCCAGAAGCCATTGGCATACTCTATCTAAATCTGAACTGCGCGGAGACTTGCACTACCAGCAACGTCACCTGACTGCGGAGGTTATCAGTTCAGCAGACAAGGAGCTGAGTCCGGCCGAAATGGTGAAAAGATGGTCGGAAGCAAATAAAGCTGCCGTGAATAAATACAGCGATCTGATGGTTGAGATGAAAGGCAGTACGGTTGTGGACTTTGCCATGTTGTCGCTTGCGGTAAATGAGGTACACAAGCTATTGCGTTCTGATCGGCCGTTGGCGGCAAAATAGGTATCAACGACGGGTAATAAAATACTCACGCAGGCCAACATATAATCCGCTGCAAACAACAATACCCGCACCAACAAGTTCATGCACGGCCAGCACCTCTCCAAATACCAGGTAGCCGAGCACGATCGCCCAAACAAGAATAAAATAGTTGAACGGCTGCAATACAACAGCACTGGTGACTTGCAACGCTTTTATCAGCAATAAATGCGCTGTAACTGAGGTGATACATATGCCGCCGAGTAACAACAGGGTTTGGGTATCAGGTGTTTGCCATCGTCCCATAACAGCAATAAGCGATGCAATGAATCCAACAATGCCAAAGTACAACAGAGAAGTTTCGAACGAATCATGCCTGGATACTTTGCGCGTGAAAATATTGTAAAGCGAATACATAAGCACACAAAGTAGCGCTAACAGAGCGGCTGGATTAAAAACACCCGTACCGGGCTGCACAATAATTAGCGTGCCAACAAACCCGATGATGACGGCAAGCCATCTTCGCCAGCCTACCTGCTCCCCAAGCATGGGTACAGACAAAGCAGTTATTACCAGAGGGAAGCACGAAAAAATCGCGTGAATTTCAGCAACGCCTAAAAACTGTACGGCGTAGGCAAAGATACCAATCTCGGTGCACATGATCAGACAGCGAACAATTTGCATCTTTGGCAATGCAGATTTTATCGCTGTTGACAAACCCAGCTTGCGATGCGCATATATCACGGCGAACAATGCAAACGCCGCAAAACGCACAACCAGAATTTGTGTAACTGATATGTGTGAGGTCAACTGCTTGGTGATCACATCCTGCCCGGCAAAAAATACCGTGGCTATCAGCAGCAGTGAGATACCCAGCAAAGGCGAATCCACAGCACTTGCGTCAACCGCACTGACTGACTTGTCACTGTGCGTGATGGTTTTTCCAGCGTTGTTCCGAGCATTTGGCATGGTATTAATTGACAAGACATACGCTGAAAAAGCGGCTAAGTTCTATCTGCCCGGTTTATGCGTCGCTTATCAACTGTCGACAGCCTCGCGGAAGTTAACAAAACTTGCACAATTGAGCAGTGCCGCGGGACAATAGCTGACAATCACGTCATTTAACAGTGCAATTTTCAATTATTTGATATGGGTCGGCTTTGTCGGCTTTATGCTCTGGCAGCAATGCAGTATCCTTAGACCTACCTTTACGACCACTGTACAACAGGAGAAGCTTTTGCCCATCTCGTCCATCATGCTCATGCTACTGATCGGTATTGTCTTCGGTGGAATCGCAGCCGTTGTGCTGCGCGGCAAAAAATCAGTATTCATCATCAACATTCTACTTGGCGTCATCGGTGCTGCTCTTGGTGCCTTCTTCCCTGTTCTGATTGGCCCGTCCGTCATGGTCGATGTAAGCTCGCCTGCCTATCTCTTGCGCGCGCTGATGGGTTCATTCCTGTTGGTGATCGTCGCCAGCTTATTCCGTTCTGCCAAACCACGCAGCGCTAACTAGCACTTTAAACCAGGCTTGAATCATGTCTGCAAGTAACGATAATAATGTGGGCTTCATTGAAGATGCGGGTGTGGCCTGGATAACTTTGAATCGTCCTGACAAGCTCAATAGCCTGACGTCAGACATGATTCAACAGTTGCAGAAGCACTTCTCGCAAATCAGCACGTCTTCTACCGTACGTGCCGTTGTGGTTGTGGGCGCAGGACGCGCGTTTTGTGCCGGGCAAGATCTTGGCGATATTGAAGGTGCCGATTTAGGCGACGTTCTGGAACGCGACTTCAATCCATTAATACGAGCAATAAAAGGGCTTAATATGCCGGTTATAGCTTGTGTTAATGGCGTTGCAGCAGGTGCGGGTGCCAACATTGCCCTGGCATGCGATCTCGTGCTGGCAGCAAAGTCTGCAAAGTTTATTCAATCGTTCGCACATCTTGGACTGGTTCCCGATGCAGGTGGAAGCTGGTCGCTGCCAAGACTCATTGGCTTACCTCGTGCCATTGGGCTAGCAATGACAGCTGAACCTTTGAGCGCTGAGCAGGCTGAACAATGGGGTCTTATCTGGCGCTGCATTGATGACGACGCACTGATGATCGAAACCACGGCGCTTGCAACCAAGCTTGCATCACAAGCCACTACAGGGCTCGCTTTTACCAAGCAACTGCTCAACAACAGTGGTACTAAAACACTCGATGAGCAGCTCGATCTGGAACGTGATTTTCAGCAAGCTGCCTGTAAAACTCAGGACTATAGCGAAGGTGTTAACGCCTTCCTGAACAAACGCAATCCGACGTTTACCGGAAAGTAGTAATAACCGGACCGTTATTACCTCCTCCATCCCCTTTCAACGCCGCCAAATAGCGGTCCGTGGCACAGATTATGCGCCGTGAAGCTGCCACCGATCACAGGTGTCGCGTTTCACTGTAATTAGAGTCGTACTGGTGGCAAATACCGGGTATCTGCACAGCCACACAATAGTTACCATTCACGCTGATAATGCCCACATCCGGTCGTTCAAACAGGCAGCACCAACGAGGTACGGAAAAACTGACATGACTGACGAAGAAAACTTCGATGATGAAGAGGATATTATCCTCTCCGAACTCAATGACGAAGAGCTTGTCGAGCAAATGCATGACGATCTCTACAACGGCTTGAAAGAGGAGATTGAGGAAGGAACCAATATTCTACTGGAACGCAAGTGGTCTCCAGACAAAGTCCTCAACGATGCTCTGGTTGAAGGTATGCGGATTGTAGGTATCGACTTTCGCGACGGCATTTTGTTCGTTCCAGAAGTGCTTATGGCTGCCAACGCAATGAAAGGTGGTATGGCAATCCTTCGGCCACTGCTTGCTGAAACAGGTGCCGAACCCATTGGCAAAGTGGTCATCGGTACTGTTAAAGGCGACATACACGACATTGGTAAAAATCTTGTGGGCATGATGCTCGAGGGTGCTGGCTTTGAAGTAATCGACTTAGGCATCAACAATCCGGTTGAAGACTACATAGCCGCACTTGAAGAACACAAGCCTGAAATTCTCGGTATGTCCGCCCTGCTTACTACTACCATGCCATACATGAAAGTGGTTATAGATACACTCAAAGAGCAGGGCATGCGTGACGACTTTATCGTACTGGTTGGCGGTGCACCTTTGAATGAAGAATTCGGTGAGGCGGTTGGAGCAGATGCATACTGTCGAGATGCTGCAGTCGCTGTTGAAACGGCAAAGTCTCTCATTGCAGAACGCAGGGCGGCAAGCTAGTCGCTTGCCTCAACCATGACTCGTACCCTGCTAATCGCCTGCGGTGCGCTTGCGCACGAGTTGATCGATGTATTGAAAGCAAACGACTGGTCGCATATAGACGTTCAATGTCTGCCTGCCGAATGGCACAACACCCCGGACAAGATTGCGCCGGGGGTTGAAGAAAAAATCATCCGGAACAAAGCAGAATACGATCATATTCTGGTTGCCTACGGCGATTGCGGCACCGGCGGGCATCTCGATACCGTACTGCAACACCATCAGGTTGAACGCCTGCCCGGCGCTCATTGCTACGCCTTTTTTACTGGCCATCAAACCTTCACCAAGCTTGCTGAAGAAGAACTGGGTACGTTCTATCTCACCGATTATCTGGCCTGGCACTTTGATCGTTTGATTCTGGAAACAATGGGAATACGTAAACACCCTGAATTGCGCGATATGTATTTTGGCAACTACACACGCGTACTGTATCTGGCACAGACTGAAAATGCAGAGCGGCTGGTACAAGCACAATACGCTGCAGACTCAATTAATTTGCCGTTGGAAGTTCACTACACCGGACTCCAGCCTTTGCAAAGCGCATTGGAAGGCATCCGCATTGTTGCGGGATAACCAATAGGTGAGAAACAATGGCTGAACTGATAAAAATCTACTGGCGCGATATACCATCACAAGTCACCGCAAAAAAAGGTCGCAAAACAGCTAAAGTCGCATTGTCCGCCCGATTCCAGGAAGGCATCGACAGAGCTGCGATGCGTGCTGGCAAAGGTAGCAGCGACGCTTATATGGAAGACTGGGAACGCATTCGCTCCCAATGCAGCGATGATCTGCAGGCCGAAGCTGAAAAAGCTGCAGCAGAATTAGAAGCGGCTTTTTCCGACGAGCATCTGGAAGCGGTTGTTAAAGCCAAAGGCATCGCCGCAGATGCCAAGACCAGCTAACCAACCCTGACACTAATGCACTGTCATGTATAAGGTCAGACTCTGGTCAACAAGACGCGCAAGGATGATGGAAATTCTCTATGCCGCATTGGAGAAATCCCTGTTGCTGTGTGCACCAGTAATAGAACGCATCGGATACCAGCGACTGGAAAAACCAGTGGCTGTAGTCGAGAAGGGTATTAAAGGTGTTCTGTTTGACTGCCAAATGTGCGGCCAGTGCGTGCTTGGCAAAACCGGAATGTCATGCCCAATGAATTGCCCAAAGTCGATTCGTAACGGACCTTGTGGTGGTGTGCGAGCAGACGGCTATTGCGAAGTTAAACCAGAAATGCGCTGTGTTTGGGTAGAAGCATGGGCCGGCAGCCAGCGCATGAAAAACGGCGGTGATATCAGCATAGTGCAAGTGCCTATAGACCACCGCCTTAAAGGTTCGTCTTCATGGCTCAGAGAAGTTCGCCTGCAACGAGCTACAAAAGCAGAACACAATTCAGATACCGCGAATACGTAGATGATTTACGAAGACGAACCCATTGCAGGTTATCCGCTGCCAATGAGAGAGGGGCACAGCTCACCTGGCCGCTTGGAACGTACTCTTCGTGACGGTCATTTTGTAGTGACCAGTGAACTGGCACCACCCGATTCTGCCGACCCAAACGCCGTGTACGAACGAGCGAGTCTGTTTGACGGTTATGTAGACGCGATCAACGCAACCGATGGCAGTGGTGCGCATTGCCACATGGGTAGCCTGGCTGTTTGCGCCCTGCTCACAAGATTGGGCTATGCGTTAATCATGCAGATTTCTTGTCGTGATAAAAACCGTATTGCCATACAAGGCGACATACTCGGTGGCGCTGCGATGGGTGTATGTAATATGTTGTGTTTATCTGGTGATGGTGTGCAAACCGGCGATCACCCCAACGCAAAACCCGTGTTCGATCTCGACTGCATGTCGCTACTGAACATTGCCAGAACCATGCGTGAAGAAAGTACCTTTCAAAGTGGTCGCAAACTGGACCAACCACCACATGTGTTTTTGGGCGCTGCAGCCAACCCGTTTGTTGAACCATTCGATTGGCGTCCTTTGCGGCTGGCAAAAAAAATTGAAGCTGGTGCGCAGTTTATTCAAACCCAATATTGCTACGATATTGACCGGCTAAAAACTTATATGAATGCGATAAGAGACCTGGGGCTGGACGAAAAAGTATTTCTACTGATTGGTGTTGGCCCGCTCGCCTCGGCTCGAACGGCCGAATGGATACGCAAGAACGTTCCGGGCGTGCATATTCCCGACTCAGTCATCAATCGCTTGAAAGGCGCTGACGATCAAAAGGCTGAAGGCGTTCAATTATGCATCGACATGATCCAACAGATTAAAGAGATTGACGGTATTAGCGGCGTGCACATTATGGCTTACCGACAAGAACACAATGTACCCGACATAGTCGAACGTGCCGGCATTCTAAAAAACCGAACACCATGGCATCCCAAGCTATATCCAGGGGACGCCAATATTCAATCCCAAATGGATAAATACCATGACTGACACCATCATTAGCTCAGCGACACGCGAACACATCATCGGTGACGATCGCGCGTTTACTATCATCGGTGAGCGTATCAATCCTACGGGTAGAAAAATTCTTGCCGAAGAAATGAAAGCCGGCGACTTCAGTCGTGTTGAAGCAGACGCGCTGGCACAAGTCGCTGCCGGTGCACAGATGCTTGATGTAAACGCGGGTATCCCACTGGCTGACGAACCTGCACTGCTAGCCAAATCAATTCAACTGGTGCAATCGATAACCGATGTGCCGATCTCTATCGACTCGTCAATTATTGAAGCACTTGAAGCCGGACTAGCGGTATATCAAGGCAAAGCGCTGGTTAACTCCGTCACCGGTGAAGATGAAAACCTCGAACGTGTGCTACCACTGGTAGCAAAATACGGCGCAGCCGTTGTCGCTATCTCAAATGATGAAACCGGCATATCTGAAGACCCTAACGTGCGTTTCGATGTTGCAAAAAAGATTGTTGAACGCGCCAGCGACTATGGCATCCCTGCATCAGATATTGTTGTAGATCCTCTGGTTATGCCTATCGGAGCAATGCGGTACGCTGGTCGTCAGGTATTCGATATTCTTGGACGCATTCGAAATGAACTTAAATGCAACACAACATGCGGCGCATCCAATGTCAGTTTCGGACTGCCGGAACGCAATGGTATTAACGGTGCTTTTCTAAGCATGGCAATCGGTGCCGGTATGACATCTGCAATCACTAACCCTATCCACGAAGAAGTTATGCGCTCGGTAATGGCTGCAGATGTGTTGATGGGTAACGATGCTGATTGCCTTGACTGGATAAAAAAGTATCGTGAACCTGCGGCCGAAGGCGAACGCGGGCGACGAGTAACCAAAAAGCGCCGAAGCAAAAGTAGCTGAATATGAACTCAGATGTAACAGACTCTGGCGCAACAGACGCTCTGGTGGTATTCACACCGAGCGGCAAACGTGGGCACTTTCCTGTTGGTACATCCATACTATCGGCCGCTCGTACGCTGGGTGTTGATCTGGATACTGTCTGCGGCGGGCGCGGTTTGTGTGGTCGTTGCCAAGTGCAATGCCCGGAAGGTGAATTTCCAAAGCACAACATAATTTCTCGTGCAGAACACCTGAGTGAATCAACCAAAGTTGAGGCACGCTATCAACGCATTAACGGAGCCTTTGCCGATGGTCGGCGCCTTGGCTGTCAGGCTAATGTGCTCGGCGATATGATTGTCGATGTACCACCAGAAAGCCAGGTTCACCGGCAGGTGATTCGCAAAGAAGCCGAACACGCGAACATTACTTTGAATCCAGCAATTAGTTTGCACGTTGTTGAGGTCCAGCAACCCGATATGCACGACCCGTCGGGCGACCTGCGTCGATTAAAGCAAGCACTGGAAAGCGAATGGAACCTGACCGGTCTCACAACCGACTTGTCATTACTGCATACCTTGCAAGCAGCACTTAGAAAAGAGCACTGGCAAGTTACCGCTGCGGTGCACACCGATGGTCGCATCCTGGGAGTCTGGTCAGGTTTTAAAGAACGTATCTGCGGTGTTGCGATAGATGTCGGCTCAACAACCATTGCCGCTCATCTTTGCGACCTGGTCACGGGCGAGGTGTTGGGTAGCAGCGGCGCAATGAACCCCCAGATTCGTTTTGGCGAAGATCTAATGAGCCGAGTGTCGTACGTCATGATGAACCCGGGTGGTGATGTCGAAATGACCTCCGCTGTGCGCGAGGCCATCAATCAATTGCTCGTTGATGTCGCCAAAGAAGCAGAAATTGATGTAACCGATATAATCGAACTCACCTTTGTGGCCAACCCGGTTATGCACCACTTGCTGCTTGGCATCAACCCGATAGAACTTGGTGGAGCACCGTTCGCCTTAACCACAGATGAGGCATTAAACGTCGACGCCGCCAGCATGGATATCCATGCACACCCCAAAGCACAAGCCTACCTTCTACCGTGTATTGCAGGCCATGTTGGTGCTGACACAGCCGGCGTTATCTTGTGCGAACAACCTAACAAGCTCGATGACATTACACTGCTTGTGGATGTTGGAACCAACGCAGAAATTGTGCTTGGTAATAAGTCGCGATTGCTGGCGTGCTCAAGCCCGACCGGTCCGGCATTCGAAGGTGCACAAATCAGCGGTGGCCAGAGAGCAGCCCCTGGTGCAATTGAGCGTGTTCGCATTGACCCGGAAACACTGGAACCAAAATTCAGTATTATCGGCTGCGAATGCTGGTCAAACGAGGCTGAATTCAAAGACCAGCTTGATACCCTGCCCGTAACCGGTATCTGCGGTTCAGGCATTATTGAAGTGGTGGCTGAAATGTTCCTGACCGGAATCATCGATACCGATGGTGTTGTCCAGGGTCAGCTTGCAAAAACTAATCCGCGCATAGTGGCTGATGGCAGAACCTTTTCCTATTTGCTGTATGAAGGTGATGTCACCATCCGTATAACGCAAACCGATGTCCGACAAATTCAGCTGGCCAAAGCAGCTTTATATGCCGGTGTGCGACTACTGATGGATCATCTGCAAATCGAAAAGGTTGATCGAATCCGGCTGGCTGGTGCATTCGGTAGTCATATCGATGTCAAGTACGCCATGATTCTTGGCCTGATTCCAGATTGCCACCTTGACCAGGTTGCCTCTGCCGGCAACGCGGCAGGCACCGGTGCTCGTATTGCGTTACTCGACAGAGACTCGCGTACACATATTGAAGAGATTGTTCGGGGTGTAGAGAAAATAGAAACAGCCGTTGAACCTAAATTTCAGGATCACTTCGTGGAAGCAATGGCTTTTCCACACAAGAGCGCGGTATTCAGCGAATTAGCAAAGGTCGTAAAACTGCCGGAGCCGACCGTATCGCAAAGTGATGCCGCCGGCGTGCAGCGAGGACGCAGCGCCCGAAGACGCAAACGACGCTCCGGCTAGCCTTGCAGCAAATCAACTCACATCGTCCAATTCATCGGTAACAGCCTGGCCCGTTGCCCTGCGCCATAGAATAGCGCCGG
>Ga0114956_1000646_pt1 | contig 25990 bp, 19 predicted proteins | sample MaitaG_FD_87304 | JGI IMG/M metagenome (GOLD analysis project Ga0114956, IMG submission 87304) | Marine algal microbial communities from Maine, USA - Maine_Asex2 metaG | ecosystem: Host-associated > Algae > Red algae > Unclassified | place: Maine, USA | collected 2015-01-05
CCAGTAACTTTTTTACAATCACCAGCTGCAATTTCGCCTAAAGGTATATCTTCATTATTTGTCCAATTCCATAGATCAATTGGGCATGTTCCATTATTACAAACTGTTATTGAAGGTTCGCAACATGTGATTGGATTTCCAGCCCCATTTTGATTACTACTAATCGATGGAATAAAATTGCCACCTGTATAGCTGTAATAATGCCCTACTCTAGGTATATCAGCAAATTCCTCTGTACATCCAACCCACGTGCTTCCACCGCATTTAAGATTGGTCATTGTCCAACATGCATAGTAGCCACTGCAATCAGATTGGTTGTTTCCAAGAATAGAAGTAACCTGATATTGGTTTTGTGCTTGTATATTTGTTGAACTGAGAAAAACTAATATCCCTATAAAAAATAGTTTTAACGTTTTGAGTATCAAAGTAAAATCCTTCATTTATTTTAAAGTTTGGGTGTATTCGTAATTAGTTTTCTTAGCTTCTCCGGTAGGGGAAATTTCTATATTTCTATCTCTTTTAATTACACCAACATTAGGTATAAACCAATCAATGCTATTTTGTAATTGTTTTTCTATTACATCACCATTGACATTCTTATCAACATTCAATTTGTATGAAATTTTATCCGCCGTAAATATTTGCCCTCCAATATTTATATCTTCTGTTCCTATAAACTCTAATTCATTTAATTCAATCGAATATTGGAATAGAAATTCTGGGTTATCTGAAAAAACCAGCGTATAAATACCACTATAGTTTCTACTTGTCGTTTCCTCGGAGAATGGGATTAAGGGAAAATCTCCTTTGTATTCCAAGACTACATTATCATCTAAATATAAATCCAGATAGTTTAAAAATGTGAGCATTTCTACTTGAGAACCTTTATGATGTTCTGTAACGTTATAGCTATATTCAAATTCAATAGGATTTGCATCCCCAACTGATCTATAGATTATGTTTGCCAAAACATCGTAATCAGATATTTTTTGGAATGTTGTAGTGATTTCCGTTGAATTATTCTGATTATCTAACTCTGTTAGAACTATAGATCTTTGTCCATTTTTGAAAAAATCAGATTGAGAAAATAATTGACTAGAGCCAAACAAGAGCATTGGCATCAATATTAGCAATATTTTTCCCAAGTGATAAACTCGAATTTTGAATAGTAAATGTTTTTTCATTTTAAATGAATTTCGTTTAATGATCATGATAATAATAAATAAAGGGTATCTACAGATTCTGGTAAGAATCAGCAACCTAGGCGATGATGCCAAGGAAATTGAGTAATTAGTAGTATTTGAAAGGTTTATGGTTTCTAAACTTTTCATTGATTTTTCGTGAATCTTGTTTAACCAAGACCCCAAACAGCAGATGACACAAGTCTAAATAGCATGAACAAGATTCACACTTCTAGAAAAATGCCACCGATAAGACTTATTTACATGGAATAACAGATAAGAAAAGAAACAAAGGATTGATCTTATCTGTCTGAATTAGAATACTGTTGAATATGAGCAGGATTCTTAAAGGGTGTAAATAAGGGTCATTGTTGGGTACTGTAAGGAATTTAGGTTATTAAATAAATAATTTCGTTTTTATAGTCTATTGTTTCTGAACATGAGGCTAAACCAAGCGAACTTGATATAGCTTTACGTAGGTAGGAAAAAAAATATTCCTACCACCCCTATCTAAAAAGAAAAAAAATGAATAAAAGACAAAAAAAAAGCCATTCCTACTGGAATGGCCTTCTTTTTATTATTGTATAAGGTCATTAATTACTTAATACCTAATGCTTTTAATGTATCGAAGTCTAACTGACCTACTGGTAATCCATTGTCTTTTTGAAACTTAACTAAAGCTTCTTTAGTTTTTGGTCCCATGCTGTTATCAGCAACACCTGGATCGTATCCTCTTGATTTAAGCGCTGATTGTACTTGTCTCACTAAATCAGAAGTAATTTTATCATCACAAACAACTTCTTTCCACTCAGTAAAACCACCTTGTGAAACCAATTGTCTTTTGCTTAAAGTTTTATACTCTGCAGGAATGTCAATTGATCTTGTTGTCGCTGGTGAAACTAATTTTTGGTAAGATCTAGAACCATAGTTAGCTGGTACATCTGAAGATTCCGTAGATGCATCATTTGCTAATTTTTGGTAGGAGATAGAACCATATTGAGCAGGTGTCGGGTTAGATTCAGTTGTTGCTGGTGTAGCTAACGTCTGGTATGATCTAGAACCGTATACTGCTGGAATATCTGAAGACTCTGTAGTTGCTGGACTTACTAATCTTTGGTAAGATCTAGTTGTATATTTATTACAATCTGCTGTACTTCCACAAGAAGAAGACATTTCTGTTCTTCTGTTTGCTCTTCTACCTGTTGAAGTTGAGTTATCCGCAATTGGATTAGCTTCTCCTCTACCTTCATGGTTAAGGCATGAAGCGTCTACTCCAGCCGCTACTAATGCATCAAAAACTGCTTTTGCTCTATTTCTAGACAGAGTTAAGTTAGAAGCATCATCTCCTTGAGAATCTGTGTGACCTGTCAATGTTGTTCTACAACCTGCAGTACAATCAATGCTTGCTGCAATTCTGTTAATCTCTCCGTAAGAACTTTGAGTTAAAGTAGAAGAACCTGATTCGAAATTAACATTCAATGTTCTTGAACCACCACAAGGAACTGGCTCAGCAGAAGCATCTCTTACTATTTTCTGATAACTTCTAGACCCGTATTGAGCTGGAATATCAGTAGCATTGGATGTTGCATCAACCGTTGTTTTCTTGTATGATCTTGAACCGTACTGAGCTGGTACTTGTACCGTTTCAGTAGTCGCTGGTGTAGCTACTGTCTGGAAAGATCTTGATTCATATCTTGCCGGAACTTCAGATGCCTGAGTAGTTGCAGGAGTTACTAATTTCTGGTATGATCTTGTTTCGTAAACAGCAGGCACCGGTGTTGTTTGGTAAGAAGCTGCTTTGACTAATTTTCTGTAAGATCTTGTTGAGTACTCCGCCGGAACATCCACTGAATTAGAAGTTGCAGGGGTAACCAATTTTTGATATGATCTTGTACCATATTGAGCTGGAACATCACCCGCTTCAGTTGTAGCTGGTGTGGCTAATTTTTGGTATGATCTTGTAGTGTATTGAGCTGGTACGTTTACCGCTTGAGTTGTTGCAGGAGTAACTAATTTTCTATATGATCTTGAACCATATTGTGCTGGAATATCAGTTGTTTTAATGCAATCATCTCCACTTTCTGTGTAACCTGCTTCACAAGCTTGTCTTACTTTCTTCGTGATTGTTTGAAATTGAGCTGGAGTTTCAACTAAACACCAAACTAAACAATCATTAGGATCTGCTGAAAGACAATTTCTATCTGCTTTTCTTTTTACCCATTTAGTATTAGAAGGAGCAATCTGAATTTGCTCAGTTTCGGTAGTATACTGAATAGGTTTTTTCTCTATTGAAGTTCCTGCTTCTTTCACCAATACTTCTTCAGTGATAGTTTCGTAGACAGCTGGAATAACTTGTAAGGTATTATAAGCATCATGCTTAAGTATTTCTTCTGTAACAGTTTCAAATGTTTCAGGAATTACTCTGATTGTAGATGAAGCTTCTTTTTCTAATACTTCTTCTGTGATTGTTTCATAAACAGCAGGGGTAGTAGATAAAGTTGTGTACGCATCTTTTACAAGTACTTCTTCCGTTACAGTTTCGTATTCTGCAGGAATAATTTGTACTGTTGAGTATCCATCTTTTTTCAATACTTCTTCTGTTACTGTTTCGTAGACAGCAGGAACTACAGAAAGTGTAGTGTAAGCTTCTGCTACTAAAACTTCTTCTGTTACTGTTTCAAATGTTGCAGGAACAACTCTAAGTTCAGTGTATGCTTCTTTTACTAAAACTTCTTCTGATACTGTTTCGAATTGTGCAGGAACGATTTGAATGCTGTTTCCAGCTTCTTTAGTTAATACTTCTTCTGTTACTGTTTCGAATTGTGCAGGAATTGGTCTCATGTCAAGGATACAACCTCCAGTGTTACCACCAGATGCTACTTTAGCACAAGAATTAACACAATCTGATAAAGATGCATAAGCACCTGAACCATCACCAGCGGCGCCATTAGCTCCACCAGATCCAGCAACTTTACAGTCACCAGTAACACAATTGTATGTTGCACCTTCGACGCTAGCATCATGGTTTCCACCTTTCATAGTAGAACCACCAGCTCCAAGTGTACAATCGAACTCTATAACTTCTTCAGTAACTGTTTCGAACTGAGCAGGAACAACACGAAGCGTGCTTCCAGCCTCTTTTGTCAATACTTCTTCTGTTACTGTTTCGTACTGTGCAGGAATTACTCTTAAAGTACTTCCAGCTTCTTTTGTCAATACTTCTTCAGTGACTGTTTCGAACTGCGCTGGGACAATTCGAAGAGTAGAACTAGCTTCAGACTCAAGTACTTCTTCTGTTACGGTTTCGTATACAGCAGGTACAATTTCAACTCTTGTTGATGCGTCTTTGACTAAAATTTCTTCAGTTACTGTTTCGTACTGATCTTGAATCAAACATTTAGCATAACACTTTCCAGGTTCTGAAGGCATACCTGCTTCAGGCTGAGCGTAGCCCACCATGGCAACCATCAAAAACAACGAAGTGATGATCAAGTTCAGTTTTCTCATAGTTTCTATTACGTTTTATTAAAGAATTTTGAAAATTAAAATCGCGCAAATGTAATTAATATATTCTACATGTACTAAACTGCGTAGCACAAATAGTAATAAACAACTTCTTTCTGATTTTTAAAATTGGGAAAGTAGTTGGATAGTTTTTCTAGGTGACCATTTTTTAAAAGAAAAATAATTTCGTCCTCTTCAGCACTGTAAGTTTTGATTCTCTCGATGCCTTCTATTATTAAACTTTCGACAACAATATCGTAATTTTTTATGACATCGTTAACTTTTTGACGGACTTCGTTTTTGAAGTCACTATCTATCGGATTTATATCAAATTTAATCTTAAAAAGTTTTCGATTGACTAAACGGCTTGCCAATTCTGCCAATATAAAATCGTCTACATACATACAAGATTTTAGTAATACATAAATATCGGAATCGTCCAATGTTGCGAAACATTTTAACAACGATTTCCGATTTTTACTTGGATTTAATAATAGGTTTTTAAAATCATCTGATAAGATCAGTTGAAAAGAATTTGTAAAATAGGCGTCATTTAACAATAATTCTTTTAATCTCCTGAAAAATGACTTTAACATTTCTTCGACCGCTATTCCTGCTTTATGAAGGTATACTTGCTTATACATTAATTCTCTTGCAATCAAGAATTTCTGTATGGAAAAACTCGCTTTTTCCTCTACTACTAATTGGTCATCTACCACATTCAACATGGAAATAATGCGATCATATCCTACAATACCTTCTGCCACTCCAGAGAAAAAACTATCTCTTATTAAATAATCTAGTCTATCCATGTCCAATTGCCCAGATACTAATTGGTGCATAAATTTACGTGGATAAGTGCCTTTAAATATTTTTATCGTAGTAGATAATTGACCATTGAGTTCCAGATTTAAGGCTTCGAGGAACCAAATGGTAATTTCTTCATGTGATACAGGAATTATACAACCTTCTAATGAGTGTGAAATTGGACCATGTCCTATATCATGTAATAATATTGCTAAACATAATGATTCTGCCTCATGATCAGATATAATAACCTCTTTTTCTTGAAGGATCCGTATCGCTTTCTGCATCAGATGTGTCGCACCAAGTGCATGTTGGAATCTAGAATGGACTGCCCCAGGGTAGACATAATGTGCCATTCCCATTTGCTTAATCCTACGCAATCTTTGGAAATACGGATGGTTTATGATATCGTAGATCAACTCTGATTTGAAGTTGACTAAACCATATATTGGGTCATTGAATAATTTTCTCTTTCCCATGTTAGGAAAATAATTAAGATTTTGAGGTCGTTGGTAAATGCGACTGTTCTTTGTAAGATTTCAGTTCAAAAAAAATATATGTCAAAAGTAAGAATCTTATGGGCCGATGATGAAATCGACCTTTTAAAACCTCAATTATTTTTTCTAGAAAAGAAAGGCTATGATGTATCTACTGTTACAAACGGCCATGATGCCCTTGATTTACTGGAAAAAGACCAAAGTGTAGAGGTTGTATTTCTTGATGAATCTATGCCTGGCATATCAGGTTTAGAGACTTTGAGCCAAATAAAGTCAAAATATGCTCACCTGCCTGTCGTACTAATTACCAAAAATGAAGCCGAAAACCTTATGGAAGAGGCCATTGGATCTCAAATAGACGACTACCTTATAAAGCCTGTGAACCCAAATCAGATTCTTCTTACACTAAAAAAGATTATTGACAATAAGCGCCTAGTCAGTGAAAAAACTGCGACTGACTATCAAATGGCTTTTAGACAGCTACATATGGAAATGAGTAGTGGTCTTGATTATAAAACATGGGTAGAGTTCTATAAATCCATTATTGAATGGGAACTACGAATTGATTCTTCTGATGCTAATCACATGGATGAGATATTTCATAATCAGAAAAGTGAAGCTAATCGGGAATTTTCGAAATTCATCGAAAAAAATTATCAATCATGGCATAAGGACGAGGAAGGTCCAATAATGTCTCATCAGCTTATAAAAGATAAATTAATAGATGACTTAGAAGAGAAGGTTCCTACGATCTTTTTGTTGTTGGATAACTTAAGATACGATCAATGGAAAGTACTAGAACCAATAATCAATGATCGATATCGAGTTCTAGAGGAGGATTATTTTTATTCAATACTTCCCACTTGCACTCAGTATAGCAGAAATGCTATTTTTTCGGGTTTAACACCTAAAGGTATTCAAGAATATTATCCAGATAAATGGCTAAATGATAACGAGCCAGGAGGTAAAAACAAACATGAAGAATTCTTTGTAAAAGAGCAAATGGATCGTCTGGTCAAAAGAGATTTGAAAATTCAATATTTCAAAATCTTGAATACAGAACATGCAAAAAACTTGAATGATAAAATTTTAAATACTTTGAACAATGATTTGACAGTCATTGTATATAATTTCATTGATACATTATCGCATGCAAGGACAGAAATGGAAGTGTTGAAAGAATTAGCAGGAGATGAAAAGGCATATCGTTCTCTTACTAAATCTTGGTTTTTAAATTCACCGCTGTGGAATGCGCTTCAGAAACTATCTGAGCACAAGCATAAATTGGTTATCACTACTGATCATGGTACAATTAGGGTGAATTCTCCAAGTAAGATTATAGCAGACAGAGATACAACCACCAATTTGCGGTACAAAGTGGGTAAAAACTTAAAATATAAAGGTTCTGATGTATTAGCCGTGGAAGATCCGCATAATTGTGGATTACCGAGACCTAATTTGAGTTCAACATTTGTGTTTGCAAAGGATGATTCCTTCTTTCTATATCCAAATAATTATAATAAGTTTTTAGGTATGTACAAAAATACATTTCAACATGGCGGTATTTCGCTTGAGGAAATTATTTGTCCATATGTGAAACTAGACCCTAAGATTTAGTAGGAAGTTTTGTTTGAGAGGTGAGAACTATTAGCTAGAAGTTGGATGAATCCACCTCCTACCCCCCAGCGTGGGAAATGTTAGGTGTCCACTCACTTTCCTCGCCAGCGGTGGAAATGTCAATTTTCCCCCTTGCCATCGCGAGCGGAGTATATATTAATGCTTTACACCGCCTGTTAGGAAATTTTAGGTGCATGGGACAAATTTATTTTTCTGGAGACGAATTTTGTTTGTTTGATTGCAATTTTTGTAGAAAATCAGGGACTTCATTTTTATTTGGAAGGATAATAATTTTCTTTCCAAATTTGCCTTTATATCTTAGCTCTATTTTCAATAATTTAAATAGTCCCCAATTGGAAATCTGTGTGTTTTCTATTTCTTCTATAGGATATCTATAGGTTTTGAAATAGTTTGTGACGAATAAATGGGTTTCTGAAGCTTCTGCTCTTTTGAGTCTCATGAAAGTCATTCGAATAATAAAAAAGAACACTACTGTAGACAGAATAAAAAGTTGTCGAAAGTAGGGAACCCCTGGAAATGGCAAATATTCTTCTGCTACGGTAGCCATTGCTACACTAAAAATACCAAAGAAAGCAATCCAAAAGGTTGGTAGAAATAGCGCAAAGACCATGGTCCAATTGGAAGATAAGCGTTTGGTGGTATGAGAATTCGATGTTGTCAAATATATTATTGATTGCCAGCTTCCAAAGCTAACTTTTTGTTTAAGGATTTAACAACTCTTGAAGATATTTGAATACTAAATTCATACAATAAAAAGATTGGTACACCTATAAGAAACTGAGTTAAGATATCTGGGGGTGTAATGATCGCTGCTAATATTAATATAATTACAAATGCGTGTTTTCTAAATTTTCGCATTCCTTCGGGAGTAACAACTCCAATTTTGGAAAGGAAAAAAACAAGAACTGGTAATTCGAATAAAAACCCAGTCGGCAAGGTAAACATGCTCATATAATTCGTATAGCTGGCTAAAGTAGGGCTACTAATGGCATCAGGGCCAACTTGGTAACCGACCAAAAAAGTTATAGCGAATGGAGATATTATATAGTATCCAAAAAGGACACCTGCATAAAAGAGAAGCGTACAGCTCAACACTACCCTCCCGGCTGCTTTTTTCTCATGGGCATATAGTCCTGGTTCAATAAATTTCCAAAATTCATAAAAAACATAAGGGAACATAGCAATGAAGCCCAGCCAAATGGAAACTTTCAAATGTGTAAAAAATTGCTCCCCCATTTCTCGTGTTATGAGATCAAATTCTGGGGGTCCGAAGCAAGTAAGTTCTGATATTCCACAAAAAAATTGATAAGTTAAGAAGCTTTTGTGTTTTGGGGCAAATATGATTTGCTGAAATACAAAATCTTTTAGTAGAAAGAAAATAATGGCACCTACTATGATGGCCCCTATGGATCTTACAAAGTGCCATCGAAGTTCTTCGAGATGATCAAAGAACGACATTTCTTTTTCATTTATGGCTTTAATTTCGGTCATAAGGAGCAGTCATAAAGACTGACTGAGTTCACATTTTTAAAACTAAATATATTTGTAGTTTTGCTCGAGCAAAATAACTCTTCTAAACTTCAAAGTTAAAATCTATTAATGATATATATCATATTTGTAGTAAGTCTTGTTGTTTTATTGATAGGATCTGATTGGTTTATAGATTCTGCGGAAAAAATAGGATTATCTGTTGGTATTTCACCATTTATAGTGGGCGTCACCATCGTAGCATTTGGGACCTCTTTACCGGAACTAGCTACATCTATTGCTTCCGTTATGGAGGACAGTTCAGAGATTGTTATTGGGAACGTAGTCGGATCAAATATTGCTAATATTTTATTGGTATTAGGTATGACAGCCTTTATTGCAAAGGAGATAAAATTGGACTTTGACATCATGAATGTAGATGTGCCATTGTTAATAATTTCATCTATTTTGCTCTTTTGGTGTGTTTCAGATTTTAAATTTACAATATTTGAAGCCATCCTTTTATTGCTTTCATTGGCCATATTTCTATATAATTCTATGAAAGGCACTGAATCTACGGATGAAGATCATAGACCTACTGTTACCTGGAAGAATTACGTAATGTTGGTAATCGGTGGTGCTTGTGTGTATTTTGGAGCTACCTATACCATATATGCGATCAATGATATTTCTTTAAGTCTTGGAATTAGCCCCGATATAATTGCATTGACGGTGATTGCCTTAGGTACTTCATTGCCAGAGGTGGTTGTGAGTATTTCTGCTGCTCGAAAAGGCAAACATGCTATAGCCATAGGAAATGTATTAGGATCAAATATGTTTAATACCTATGCTGTGATGGGTATTCCTCGATTTTTTGGAGATTTAACAATTCCAGGAGACATTATGGCATTCACTATGCCTTTTATGGTTTGTGTTACACTATTATTTTTCTTTATCGTTCTTTCTAAGAGAATTGGTCAATGGGAGGGAGCGATGCTACTTATACTCTATATTTTTTATATAAATCAAATTACTGGTTTAATAAAATAGCGAGTAGAGCGTTCTATAGTTCTAAAACTTAATGATGTTTGGAGATTTATTAAAACAAGCAGAAGAAAATAATAAAAAAATTGCTGAAGAATTGGCTATAGTTTCTTTTTCAGTGAATTCTCAGGAGGATATCATTCAAGTAAAGATGAATGGGAATGGGGATTTATTGAATCTAGATATTAAAGAAGCGTTATTGGAATCAGGAAATAAAGAGATGTTAGAGGATCTTATCTTGGATACGGTCAATAAAGCCCTAATACAGGCTCGTGAAATACAAGCCCAACATTCACAATCAGCCATGAAGGATATGCTACCAGACGGCTTTTCGTTGGATCAATTATTTGGAAGCTAGGACTTTCTATATGAATAAAATAATAATCACTTTTCTCCTAATAAGCTTAGCATTTTCAGGTAGTGCACAAGCAGATATTTTAGGATTATTTACCTTTGATGATTGCACGGCCATGGATGAAGGTGGTGAATATCCACTATATTTTGTTAGCCCTACTGTAGAATGCACATGTGGCGTAGATGGCACTGCGATGGAGTTCAATGAATTGGCAGATTCTGTCTATATAGACTCGAGTGTGAAGGATTTATTTAATGATGATTTCACCTTATCCTTTTACTTTTGGCCAGAAGATGATGACAATCCATATACGCTAATGAGTATTCAGGAGGATACCTGTACATTGGATTCAGTTATGGTTATTCGATATAATCCATTGAATCAAGATCTTGATTTTATGATTACTGAAAACATTGGATTATCTATGTCCTTTTCTGCGAATGTGAGTGGAAAAAATTGTTGGAATCACGTTGTTATCACCAAGACTGAATCTCAATACTCATTATATCTGAATGAAAATTTTATAGAAAGTATGGATATCGGGAAGGAATTTGTCATAGGAGATAAACATAGAGTACGGCTTGGATTTTCGCCATGTATTGGTGTAAATGAAAATTCAATGAAAGGAAGGATTGATCAATTAGAAATATACGATGGAACATTAAGTTCTAATGAATTGCGGGCACTAAATAAGTTTCCTGATCAGCTATTGACCCAAGACACCACAATCATATCAGGGCAAAGTGTCATCTTGGAAACGGGTGGAACCTGTACGCCCAATTTCTCTTGGACTCCAATCGATAATTTGAGTAGTGGTAACGACTTAAATCCTGTTGCTACTCCAGATGAAAGTACGACGTATTTTTTTGATGTAAATCATCCTTTTTGCTCAACTCGAGATAGTGTTACAGTTTTCATATTCGAAGGATCTTTAGATTGTGAAAACCTACTTTTTTTACCTAATATTTTTACTCCAAATTCTGATAATATTAATGATGAATTTGAGATCAGTAATGCCTTTTTGATTGATGAAAACCTTGATACTACTTTAAGTTCTTTTGAAATATTTGATCGATGGGGAGCACAGGTATTTTATGGAAATGACAAAGGTTCTGTTTGGGATGGGACTTACAAAGGAGAACCAGCACCTCCTGCCACTTACGCCTATAAAATCGAATATACTTGTCAAAATAATGACTACGAGAAGATAGGAAGCTTTAATTTATTGCGATAAAAACTTGCTCTGTAGCCGATTTCTAGGTCGTTTTTTATTTAATTAGTATAATTTTTGTTATACTTATAAAATCATGAATATATTTCATTGCTTTTTGACTTTATTTCTGCTCTCTTTCTTCGCTTGCCAAGACGTGGAAAAAAAACTTGATTCTGAAACTACAACTCAAGCTCCATTGGCTGTAGAGCGGACGAAAAATCCTCAAACAGGTGTCACTGAGAAAAAAATAAATTTTCCGCAAACTCAAAAATCCATAGAACAAAATAATGCTCTTTTGAAGGAGATCGAAAGTAAAAATTCTAAAGAGACGCCTCAACTGTCAAAGGAAATTGCCATCACGGAAAAAAAGGAGAACGTAGAACCTAAAAAAATAAAATCAAATCCAAAAAACCTTAATAAGCCGGTAGTTAAAAAGCCAACAGCAAATAAAGAAGATAGCGAAGAATTTGTAAAGGTTATGACTCCTGATGGGAATGAAGATTTTGATAATAAAGAACATGATAATATAAGTCCTGGTTCTAATACTCATCCTGATATCCAATTTTCATCTCTTACCTATGATTTTGGAGAGATCGATGAAGGAGATAAAATTGACTATAATTTTAATTTTGTGAATACAGGCAGGAGACCTTTAGAAGTGATACGGGCGACTGCGCCATGTGGATGTACCGTACCAAGTTATCCATTTATTGCAATTAATCCGGGAGAGACAGGCTATATAGGCGTTCAATATAATTCTGTAGGAAAAGATGGACCACAAAAACCAGAAATAGATGTATTTACCAGTCTGCGAAAGGCTCCTTTTAGATTATATTTAGAAGGTAATGTGATCGGTAAAGAAAAAATAGAAGTTTTATCAGATTCTCCATTTGTAACAGATACTATCAAGGGAAATTAGTTTACCCAGCACTGAAGTGCTGGGCTATTCGGCTGGGCTATTCGGCTGGGCTATTCAGTCTAAAAGTCAAATTCAATAGTATCTCCTGGAGCGTAATCACCTCCCTTTTTCTTACTTTTTCTATTTGTCTTTTTAGCTGTGGGTTTCTTCGGAGCTGTTTTCTTTGATTTTGCTTTTGTGGTTGATGCTTTAGTCGTCGTTTTTTTCTTAGTTGGAGCTGCTTTCGTTGGGGCTTTTTTATTAGTAGTTTTTGACTTTGCTGCTGTTGACTTTATTGTCGAAGCTTTTGTAGTTGCTTTAGTAGTTCTTGTTTTAGTTTTTGCAGATGCTTTTGCCTTAAAGGTTCCTTTAGCTGCAGACTTGGCATCAGGCTTAGATGAAGGCTTGGTAGCAGGCTTGGCTTTGGATTTTGGAGTCGATTTAACAGTAGTTGACGTAGTTTTGGTCTTTATTGGCTTTACTTCTTCTACTATCGCGTCCTCTATTAGTTCTTCCTTTTCGACTTCAGGTTCTTCTATTTTGATCACCTTAAATTCTCCAATTTTATTTCCAAGCGCTTTCCATCCTTTGATATCTACAAATTCAGAAATATTAAGCTCAAAAGACTTCACTGTTTTATCTTTTCTTATGTGGTAGGTTATAGGAAGCTCTCCTCCTATTTTTGCATAGTATAATTTAGATTGCTTATGGTCTGAAATGAACGCATATTTTTGATTTGTTGTGGTCGACTCGATAAAGAATCTTTTGGCCATGGTCCATCCTTTGTCGCCTTCAAAATATAGAACTTCGACCGGTGCTTCTTGATCAAATTTAGAGATATCCATTAAATTATCGATATGTATTTTGGAGTCTAAGGTTAAATCTTTGATTGTATAGGACCCATCCTTATGCACAAGTAGCAATTGTTCTCCTGTATCAAATCCGCCTAATTTCTTACCTCGACCATCGGTATTTAATCGGCCACTTACTTTATCCATCCATATTTCTACTGATCCTAATGTAGATTTTCCTTTTTCTAAAAGGGTCACTTTCCTTACCGGGTACTTTGTCAAGATATTTCCTTGAGAAGATCGTCCTTTGATATCAAGATGATCGAAATCGAAATCGAAAAGCTTCTTTTTCGCTTTACAACCGGGAGTTAACTGGATTTGGACTAGTTCTGATTCTCCGTTTGGATTTTTGGTAAAGTACAATGTCTTAGAATCATTTCCAGTACCTAGATCATAGAATTTGTCCCTAGTTATTGCAGCTACATTAAATCTTTTCACTCTTGTAATTCCAGTCTTTTTATCCAAATAGACTAAATTATAGGTTGTTCTTTTATCCCCTTTTTTCCAGACATCGACATGAACTACATTCTTGCCAACAAAGACCTTATCACCTATTTTTACTACTTTGAATTTTGCGTCACTAGTAAAAGCGATTATGTCATCTATGTCACTGCATTCACACACAAATTCTTCTTTCTTAATGCCGGTCCCTACAAATCCTTCTTTCCGATCGACATATAATTTTGCATTCTTAGCTACTACTTTTCGAATCTTAATATTGTCGAATTCTACAATCTTAGTTCTTCGTTCTTGACCCTTCCCGTACTTGGCTAATAATCTTTCGTAGTATGCAATAGTGTACACGGTAAGATGCTTAAAATCGTATTTAACTTGTTTCAATTCATCTTCTAGGTTGCTGATGAATTCATCAGCTTTAAACTTGTTATACTTTGAAATTCTCTTTATTCGTATCTCAGTCAGTCGCTCAATATCTTCTTTGGTAATTTCTCTTTTTAGAAGTAATCTGTTTTCTCCTGATTTCTTTTTCGTTTTTGGAGTAGCCACAAATTTCTTCAACCCTTTGTCTATGACTTTAATAACTTCTTCGAACGATTCGCATTCTTCTATGTCACGATAAATTCTATTCTCAATAAAGATTTTTTCCAAACTAGCATTATGCCATTTCTGTTCTAGCTCGCCTTGCTTTATTTTTAGTTCTAGACCAAGTAATCTTTTAGTGCTTTCGGTACAGTGGTTGAGTATATCTTCGACAGAAACAAATATCGGTTTGTCATTTTCGATAACACAGGCATTTGTAGAAACAGATACTTGACAATTGGTAAATGCATACAAAGCATCAATGCTTAATTCTGGAGAAACACCTGGTTGTAGTTCTAATAAAATCTCCACATCCTTGGCCGTATTATCAAGTACTTTTTTTATTTTGATTTTACCCTTATCGTTTGCTTTTAAGATGCTATCGATCAAAGAGGTAGTGGTCACTCCGTATGGCAACTCAACAATCTTTAGAGTCTTCTTGTCCACTTGTACTATGGTGGCTCTAATCTTTACTCTACCTTCTCGCTTTCCACCGTTGTAATCACTTACATCTATTTGACCACCTTGTTGAAAATCGGGATATATTTTGACTCGTTGTCCTTTTAGAAGTTTTATACTAGCTTTTATGAGTTCAATGAAATTGTGAGGTAATATTTTTGTAGATAAACCTACGGCAATCCCTTCTACTCCTTGAGCTAAGACTAAAGGGAATTTAGCTGGTAAGTTTATAGGCTCTTTATTCCTTCCATCGTAGGAAAGTTTCCATTCAGTCGTTTGTGGATTAAAGAGTACATCCAAGGCAAACTTTGTCAATCTGGCTTCGATGTATCTCGGTGCTGCTGCAGAATCTCCGGTACGATAATCTCCCCAGTTTCCTTGAGGATCTATCAAAAGATCTTTCTGTCCTAACTTTACCATTGCATCACCGATGGCAGCATCCCCATGTGGGTGGTATTGCATTGTATGGCCTATGATGTTAGCTACTTTGTGATATCTACCGTCATCTTTATCTTTTAGACTAGTTAAAATCCTTCTTTGGACGGGTTTTAAGCCATCATGGATAGAGGGAACGGCCCTTTCTAAAATCACATAAGATGCATAGTCTAAGAAATACTCCTTGTACATGGATTCTAGGGAATTTTCTCCATTTCCATTTAGATTAATTTCAGGCACCTTAATTTTACTCATATCCTAATTTATAATAATATATTGTGTCTTGATAATGATGCAAATATATCCAAAGAAAAGGACATATTGCAAGATTCTTGAAGAGCAAAGTTAGCGTTTTCAAGGATTTATATATCAAAGTAATAAATATATGATTTGAAAAACTAAATAAATGTTTTATGTTAAGCCTCATTATGGGCAGCATAGCGTTATATCAGCACAAGAACCATGTGACTTAGTCTAAAATAGTTATGCCTTATGGACTTAACAATGAATTTACAAAACAAGGAAGCCGATTTTATTAGTGCATGCATTAAGAATGAGGAATGGGCACAAAAGATGCTCTATGAAGAGTACTATCCTAAGCTTTACCCAGTAAGCATTCGATATACCAAGGATTCGCAGGAAGCTTTGGATGTATTGCATGACGGGTTTTTAAAGATTTTTAAAAACATTGGAAAATATAAGGAGGGGACGAATTTGGAAGCATGGTTAAAAAGGATTGTAATAAACACGGCCATTGACCATTATCGTAAAAAAAGTCGGACGAGGACTTCAGATATAGAAGATGCGCATGATGTTTGCACATTAGAAGCAGATGCGGTGAGCCAAATGAACGCAAATGCTATATTAGGGGCCATCTCAGAACTTCCAGATCAGTATAGGACTATTTTTAACTTGTTTATCATTGAGGGATTCTCTCATCAAGAGATTTCTGACAAATTAGGGATAAACGAAAGTACATCAAGATCAAACTTAGCAAAAGCCAGAAAAAGATTAAAGAAGATTTTGCACGAGAAACAGATTGTAACGAATGCTTGATAAGAAATTTGATCATATTATAAAAGGTAAAGTAGAAAAATCTACTCCACAGATGCCACCGTCTGACTGGAAGGCTATGTCTGGGTTGTTAGGACATATCCCTTCGACTGGACCGGATGATTCTACTTTTGATGCTATAATAAAGAGTAAGGTAGATATCGCACAACCTGTTGTACCTCCTTCAAATTGGAATGCACTAGCAAATGATTTGGGTAATTTCTCAGAAAATAATAATGCTTTTGACCAGCAGATTAGTGATAAAATAAGCCAAGCTAAGCCAGCAATACCGGCCTCTGACTGGAGTGTATTAGCAAGTAGTTTAGGGCATGGAACATCTGGGGCTAGCGATACTTCTTTTGACAAGCACATTAGTGATAAAGTAAGCCAAGCCAAGCCAGTAATACCGGCCTCTAACTGGAATGCATTGGCAGGGGCATTAGGCCATGGAACTTTAGGAGCTAGCGATGCTTCTTTTGATCAAATTATCAAAGAAAAAGTCATTGATGCTACGCCAATTATTCCAGGAGCTACATGGGGCTTATTGTCTGATAAACTTGGCCATGGTACGCCAGAAGCCATTGATGCTTTTGATGCTATCATAAAATCGAAAGTAGATTCAGCTAATACGAATATCCCAACTCCTGACTGGAGTCGCTTATCACAAGACTTAGGACATAATCCTAATGAACAATTTGATCAAGTGATTCAGGATAAAGTGTTGAGTGCTCATATAACACCTCCACCATCAAATTGGGATGATCTATCCATAAAATTAGGACATACAACTAAAGATCAGGTATTAGATACTAGCCTAAAACGTAAGCTGTCTAATGCGAGTGTTTCTTTCAATGAAAGTCATTGGTCTATATTAAGAGATCAATTGCGAAGAACGGCACAATTGAGAAAAAGACTTTACTCTATAAAAATATTTGAATCATTACTTGCCATCCTGTTGTTTTGGACTTTTGCTAATTACTCAGATTTCATTTTTGACCCATCCCAAAAGCAGGACAAAGATATTATCGAAGTATTTGATGCTTCACCTCAAGATATTGTAAGCCATACTCCATCAGGTAGTAATGAAATTGCACAGGGTGGTACTGAACAGAGGGTATCTAAGTCTGTAAGTAAAATTTCATATGTCACAGAGCAAGTCGGAACGCAGAACAATATTAATGAAACAAGTAATACTGCTTCTACTGAAAATACTATTGATTCTGCCAATAACATTGAAGTGAAACCATCTAATATTAGTGCTAATAATTCGGGTGATTCAGGACTTTTAAGTGGAAACAATTATTCTTTCGGTGCGAATATTAGTAATAGCACTCCTACTATTTCTAGTAATGCACTTAATCCTTTTGTGTTGAATGATGATGAAAATGATACCGATAATAATCAAAAAAATACTGATGCCGTTGATATAAAAGTCACTGATCCAAATGCCTCTGATCTAAATGTCTCTGGGGTAAATAACATAACCGCTGGCCCAACTTTCTTAAATTTTGAACCGATCAGTTTGGTGAATAAACTGATTGTAAGTAAGCATTCTGCAGAGGCTCCACTGATGAGTCTTGATTATGATGAAATCAAAATTAAACCGACGAAAGAAGCGCGTCTATTTCATGGATTACATTTGCATGCGATCATAGGATATAATGTGAATAGCATTGATTCTCCTCAGGATCCTGTATTCCCAATTAGGGCGTATCAAGCACTTTCAGAAAACTTAAACGTTGAATTAAGAATATCTAAAACGTTGAATTTCATAGAGTTAGGAACTGGATTACAATTTCAGCAAATTTCATACATGCCTAAAGCGATCAATGAAACACTTCCAGATCCGACTCGATATCTTTCTCTAGCTAAAATAAATTATAGCCTTATAAGTGTGCCAACATTTGTCAGATTACATCATAAGGCAGCAAAGAATCTTACTATTTTTGCAGACTTAGGTCTCACTATCAATGCCATTGGATGGACGAGATATGACATCACAGAAGTAATCGAAAATGGGGAAGAAGATTTTCCTCCAAAACCTGGAGTATTTGAAGATGAAGATGATATTGAAAATTCAAGACTGTTTATGAAGGATTTTGTTACTGGTCTATTTGAATCATCAAGTGAAGATTATGAATCTAAGGGTCAATTTTCTAATTCTGTTTATATGACCTTAAATTCTGGAGTTGGTGTACAATATTTACTCTCAGATCAATTTGGAATATACAGCCGATTAAATCTAGACCAAGGTTTAGGAAGCTTTAAGTTCGGCCCGAATCTAGATGACATAAATTCTTATGGCCTTCATTTAGGGCTTAGGTACAAGTTATAATCAGGTTATAATTCCTTTCAAACTGTCGGAAATCTTACATGAATGGTACGGATGTAGAGTAATGCATTTCCCTGTAGGTTTTAGATTATAAATTATGCTTGTAAAGGTCCTCTTAATGATTTCATAATTGAACAACAAAGGAATTAAAAGGGTGTATTTAGCATGTGGCTACATTTTTTTCATGTCCCAAGTCCAAAGCACTGAAGTGCTTGGCTATTGAAATTTGATGCCTTTGGCATTTGCAACTGCAGGGGTATTTATAATTTAGATTCTTTCAATCTTTGATTTTTCGATCCAACCGATCATTTGATTTGATAGTCTTACCTTAAACCATTCTCCAATCTCATCATCCAATTGTAGTTTGTCTCCTGCAGTAAGATTGGTCAATGTATCGCTTCTAATATCTGGTCCCATGTTCAAAATGGTATTCTCTTTTATAATGGCATCAGAAGAGTCCGCGATTTCCTTTCCTTTACTGAGCATTGCCAATGTAGTTAGGACGAAAAGAGGTATAAGAAGAAATAAAGAATAAATGGATTTCTTGCGAATAGCCTTTTCTGGTTTAATAAATATAAGAACTATGGAAACGGTAATGGCAATTAAAAATAGGATTTGGATAACGGCCCAAATGCTCACAGAAAATATATTGCTAAAAGATCTCCACCATTGAATTAAAATAAATGGAGGTACTGCGACGATATCTGAATTTATTTGATCATTCGCTACCTCCAAGTTTGTAAGAATAGAAGTCTGATTTGGGTCCAATTTTAGGCCTTTTTCATAATATAAAATGGCATTTACATAGTCTTTCTCTTGAAAATAGGCATTTCCTAAATTATGAAATAACTCAGGAGAAATTTCTCCATTCTCATATATAGTTTGATAATTAGTTATTGCTTGATCAAAATCACCTTTTTCGTAGGCTGCATTTCCTTGTTGGAATACTTCATAGGAATCCTGAGCATGTGCCTTTTGTAAGCTTATTAGATTCAGGCAAAAGAAGTTAAGCAGTAGTAATAAGGGTGAGATAAAGTATTTAATTCTTCGACTGTGGGTCACTCTTTTTTTCATTAATTTTATTGCTATCATTTTCTCCTTTTATAAGGTTCTTATCCAAGTTCAAATCTAAAGAGTCTGAAGGTATTTCTTTTATAAGAAGAGAATCCATTTCAGAATCAGCCTGTAAAATTACTTCAGCTTTCTTTTCTACCCTAATCAAATCTCCAAGAGTTTTGGGTTTATTTTCTTCTTGCCAATCAAAATCATCCAAAAATCTGTGAGTTGCACTAACATCTTGGATTGGTGTCATCAAGGAAGTCGGTTCATAATAAAAGTATATGTGTTCCAATTCGCTATCCACAAAAAAGAAATCCATAGATTTACATAGGGTATGATTGAGTCCTACAAATGCGTTTTCTTCATCTAATATATAATAATTGGACTCCGCGTTTTGATCCATGTGCATTTTCTTAATTTCTCCAGAATCCAATTCGGCGACTAAATATTTGGATTTAATTTGATTGTAATAATCGGCTTGTTTCCATTCTATAATAAAAGAATTTAGAATCAATCTTATTTGACGTATGCCTCCGTCTAACATGTAAAGCTTGATTGTGTCGCCGGTAAATTGCGTACTGTCTGACCACATAATTGGATCATTAAAAAGGATAAAGATAGAATCCTTAGAATCGTAATATAAAGAATCGGATCGTGCTTGAAAATTTTCGCTCAATATCCGAACATCCTTGTAAGCTCTAAATATTTTAATCGTATCAAGGCTATCTATTCTTTGCTCTATGACTAAAGTATCTGCACTCAATAATAGTGAATCCTGCTCCATTCTTCGGATCATATGTGGTCGGACAGAATCACCTACAGCAACGTAATGACTATCTTCATTATGGACTCTCAACTCATGTGCAAAAACCATCGTACTGTCTTCCTTATTCTGAAAAATGGTCTCCCCCGTGAAGATAATTTGACCAGAATCTAAATCCTTGGAAACTCCTTGAGAAGATACAAATGTTTCTTCTGAATCAATTTCTGCCTCGCCATCGATCTCCATTTCTTCGGTATTTTCATTGTATTTAATATAGTCTCCGGTAACGATGGAACCATCATCATTTATATAGGCATCACCTTCTAGGATGATGTCTTTTGTTTTTTGATTATAAATAATATTTGTTGCGGTTGCTTTCTTTAGTCCATCAATATATTCTGCATTGCCTAATAAAGTAATCAGTGAGGTACGTTCATTATATTTCATCCTGTCTGCAGTAGCGGTCGTCTCACCTTTTGTGTATATGGGTCGGCTACCAAAGTCAGCTAATCCATTTTTCATATCGTAGAAACCTGAAGAGCAAAAGATTTTTTCTTCTCCTAAATCTATATTTGTAGGGCTTACAAAAATGGCCTTATCTTCTCCGGTGTTGTAAATCAATGAATCAGATGTCAAATCAAATTCTTCATCCACCACAATAACATTCCCAGCAAAAGTTGCTTTCTCTTGATTGACATCATAAGAACCGCGAAGGCTGCTCATCTTGGTCCGACTATTATTTAAAATAGCCGTATCAGGAAAAATGGCAATCTTTGTATTGAGATTGTAATCTAAGCTATCTGTAAACAATTGTTGGGCTCCGTTTTGGAGTACAACGTCCATGAATAATCGAGCCTCCGATGTAATTGTGTTATATATCATAGAATCCGCAAAAACCTGAATAGTATCTGACTGAATGATGATAACATCCCCTCTCGATACCATTTTTAACTCCGTAACAATTGCACTGTCACAGAATAGAAACACACTGTCATGTGTCATCTTAACATTTCCATTATAATGCTGCTCTATTGGGTCTAAATCGCCTCTAAACTCCCATGAGTCAGAATTTACTATTTTAAGATTCTCCGTCTGAGGTAAGGTATCTTGTTCGGCTTGACCTATTGCTGACCAAGAGGTCGTCATGCTTATAAATAGAAATAATATTTGATATAATCTGTACATCCAAAGAATAACGATAAAGGTAACTCAGGGATTTTCATTCCTATCAAATAGTGATAAATAAATGATTTTCTAAAGGATATTTATAACCAATTAACACACCCATTTACAATCTTCAATGTCTACTTCTGTCTTTACATCCACCATACAACAGTCTATTCCGAGATAGTAGCACATTGATTATCATAAAATTCAAGTCTATTTTGATGCTAAGTTGGCTAATTCTTTACCGACTAAAGATCCTATGGCAACACCCATACCGCCCAGACGAATGCCAGCATAGAGATGAGGACTGATCTGCTTTATTATCGGTTTTTTAGTAGAACCAACACCCATGATACCAGACCATTGATATTCTATTTTCGGGTCTGTACCGGGCAAAATATAGGTTGAGAGTATATCTTTTAATTGGTTTATAATTTTGTCATTAAAACCTAACTCATTTGTTGTTTCTTGATCTGCATCTAAGTTTCTAGCACCACCAATCAAAATACGATTTTCGATATTTCTGAAGTAAACATATCCTTTGTCAAAGTGAAAAGTGCCATTCAATTTTAGATTGGGGATTCGCTGAGTAACTAAGACATTATTTCGAGCTGGTTTAATGTCTTCTTTTAAGAATGAATTGGCGAAAGCATTGTTACAAAGAAGAATTTTATTTGCATGAATATTAAATTTTGCTTCTCCAAGATTCGAAGCAATTACTAGCTTTTTTTCTATCTTATTTACCATTGTACCGAAAATAAAATTTACACCATTTGATGTAAGTTGGTTATGCAGATAGTGTAGCATTCTTACTGGATGTAGCTTCCCTTCAAATTGATTAAAAATAAAATTTGTATCAAAGTTCGTATTGAAAGGATCATCTCTTATGGCGAATGTTTTTTCTAAACCGGTTACAGATTTCACTAACTTATTGAAGTGTTGAATGTGATCATGGGTGATGGAAGATGTAGATGGTTTAACAACTTCATAACCCCCACATTGATCGAATTGCATTTCTTTTGGTGGTACAATTTGTTTTAGAAGATTAAGGCCATCAACGCGCATTTTTATAATTTGCATCAAGGCATTTTCGTCGATGGATTCTAGATCATCCATCATTTCGGTAATCGATCCAAAGCAAGCAAAACCCGCATTTTTAGTGCTAGCTCCTAAGGGAAGTACTCCTCGATCAACAATGAGTATTTTAGCTTGAGGCTGTAATTTATTTAAAAAATAAGCTGTGAAGCTACCAACTATACCAGCGCCTACTATAATGTAATCTAGATTTTCAAATACTTTTTCTTGTTCCCAATAACTAAGCCTCATTGAATGAATTTCTTATAGAAATAATCCATAATCCAAGATAGGTCAATAAACCATTTACAGCTAAAATTAAAAATCCAAATTCCAACCCACCTAACCATTCAGCTGAATTCAGATTTATGGCATAAGATAAAATTGGGCACAAAAGGCAAACCACCCAAACTAAATGATCTCTGATATTTACTTTATGTAGAATCCCGAAGGTGAAAAGGCCCAAAATAGGTCCATAGGTATATCCAGCAGCTGTAAACAGACCAGTGATTACGGCTTTATTATTCAAAGAATTAAAAGCTAAAATAACGCAAAATAAAATGAGAGAAAATCCTACATGAACCATGATTCTCTTTCTCTTTTTTTCTTCTTCTTCAATTTCTGTACTTTCAAAATTTAAAAAATCTACACAAAAGGCGGTCGTCAAGGCAGTTAAAGCAGAATCAGCACTTGAGTAGGCTGCTGCAATCATCCCTAGCACAAAGGTAACGGCGACAACAGGCCCCAAATGTTCGATGGCAAGAATGGGATATAATTGATCTGTTTTTTCCGGGATTTCGATCCCTTTGGAATTAGCATAAATGTATAACATGGCTCCAAGACTTAAGAACAGAATATTGGCGAAAATGAGGATAAAGCTAAATAGACCCATATTCATTTGCGCTTCCTTTAATGATCGACAAGTGAGATTTTTCTGCATCATATCTTGATCTAAACCAGTCATCACTAAAGCCATCAAAGCGCCACTGATAAATTGCTTATAGAAATTATTTGGATCGGACCAACCATTTTCAAAATAAAACCATTGGCTTAAATTATTCTCTTTAATGATTGTTGGAATTTCGAATATTGAAATATTCAATTCTGAGGAAAGAACCCAAATAGAGACAACCACAGCTATAACCATACAAGCTGTTTGTAATGTATCGGTCCAAACAATGGTTTTGATCCCACCTCTAAAAGTATAGACCCATATTAACGCAATGGTCAATGCTACGATCAGCCAAAATGGAATTCCTGCCTTTGACCCGATGATGGTTTGGAATACAATCGCTACCAAATATAATCTCAATGCTGCTCCTATAATTCTTGATAACATAAAAAAGCCAGAACCAGTTTTGCGGCTTACCTTTCCAAATCTCTTTTCTAGATAGGTGTATATAGTGGTTAGATTATATTTATAGTAAATCGGCATGAGTACAGTAGCGATAATAAAATAGCCTACCATGTAACCAAAAACCATTTGCATGTAGGAAAATGATTGGTTTACACCACCATCCCCGACAACACCTGGAATTGAGATAAAGGTAACTCCACTTAGGGTTGCACCTATCATACCTATCGCCACCATGACCCAGGAAGATTGCTTATCCGCTAGGAAAAATGTTTCATTGGTAGCTTGCTTCGATGTAAAGTGCGAAACAACATACAACAGTACAAAATAGAGTGCAATTACCCCTAGTAGGAACGATGATGATAACATGTGGCTAAGATAATGTTCTCGCTTTGATAAATACGTACAAGGATGACTAACTTTGTGCTAATTCAAGAGCTTCTTTATAGACTAAATCCCAACCTTTCCATCCATGATGATCTGTAAATGAGCTATTATGCCATAGTAGGCAGAACGAACCTTTAACTTGTTTGCATTTATTTATGATTTGAGTTAGACGTTGAATTGCTTCTTTTGGATCCAAATTCATATATTTTCTTAAGGTTACATCCATTGCATGAAGAGGCTTGATTTTTAAGTTAGTAATGGATTCATTTCCTAAATCATACCAAAAGAAAGGGATCGATGTACCCGCTCTAAAACCGATGCAATCATGATAACCTAAACTGAAATCTTCTTCAATTCCTAAAGAAATAAGATTTTGATAAGTATGAGGGAATTCCAGTTTTAAAAAATGTTGTCTTGAGAATTTTATTGGGTGATCCATTAAATTTTCTAATTGTGTAAGCTCGTATTTTAGGGTATCAATAGAAGAGTTGCTTTTAATAGATGGATGGATTCCTATGGTTGCTTTGGAAGAGATAAATTGCAAAGTTTGATTTGTATTCTTATTGTATAAATTTGAACCAAGATCATAGCCCCCATAATTTCCATTCAAGATAAATGCATACTTTTCAGTTGTCCTAAGTCCTTCCCAAAGGCGATCGAAGGTATCGAAGGGATCTTCCTTTTTTTTAATAAAATTCAATCTACTTTCAAGTTCTTCTTTAGAAAAATTTTTAATACCACCACCTATAATTCTTGCCAATGATTTATTCCGATAGGCGAAAAATTGATCTACATCGATGGTATGGATAAATTGGTATGATTTATTTCTTTTCAATTTGATACCATAATGATGGCTGATTATTTCTCCTAATTCCAACATTCGCTGATCAATAATGGGTGTTTCTAACAGACCCAATTTGGTCAATTGGCTTTGATTTGCACAGAATCGATTGTGTGGATCATTTGATACGAATTCGTACTCTTCTATTCTTGTAAGACAATAAAAAATATCAGAAAATAGATCATAATTTAGTCTATTACTATCCTTATTGATCTTAATAGGCTGATCAAGCGATAATATATAATCTGTATTTTTTTGGTTTTGATTTTCTAATATACCTGTAGGAACAATATTCAAGCTAGATTCGGTATTCAAATAGGTATCAGAACTATAATAAATGATGGGCCCAATAAATTCCTCCGAGACAGATTTTTGGAGTTTAAAAGCAACATTAAAATACTCTCTGAACACAAAGTCGAGGACATATTGCAACCTTGGTGTTGTTTTGGGGGTTACAATGATGATTTTAATAGCGAACATGAATACTTAAAATTACAAATATTACTGTTTGTAAATCACAATGTATGTATATTGTAGTTAGAATAAAATTATAATTTGAAGCAAATATTTATC
>Ga0114956_1000647_pt1 | contig 25983 bp, 19 predicted proteins | sample MaitaG_FD_87304 | JGI IMG/M metagenome (GOLD analysis project Ga0114956, IMG submission 87304) | Marine algal microbial communities from Maine, USA - Maine_Asex2 metaG | ecosystem: Host-associated > Algae > Red algae > Unclassified | place: Maine, USA | collected 2015-01-05
CGTCACGGAATGCTGTGAATTTCTCTGAGCAGCGATTGCCCAGTCTTGTGCTGACGAATGAATATGCTTGGAGATGGTGCCGAAGAGAGGACTTGAACCTCCACGAGCCGAAGCTCACCAGCACCTGAAGCTGGCGCGTCTACCAATTCCGCCACTTCGGCAAGTGATACAGAATCCGGTGACTACCGGATGCGCGCAATTTAACGCTAGCTTTATATTTTGTCAATCTTAAGATGCGCCACCAATCCTAAAAAACTTCATTTTACGGCATCCATATAGAGTTGTTGAAAGTGGTGTACGGCGTGTTCGCTGAGTTCGGTTCGTTCTGTATCGACAACGAATCGGCCCTGATTATAGCCTTTGGAATGGAGTCCTTGCTGCACGCTTTCGCACAAACCAACGTCTTCAGGTTGTAGTACATCCTTTTGATAGGCCATGGCTTCGGCGAGCTGTTCGCTGGGTTCCGGTGTGGCGATAAACCAGTCTTGATATTCAATGGTATTAACCGGCCCATCAGGGATCATTTGTAAGGTGGAGATATTGGGTTCGCCAGGGTACACCCAGATGGTTAGATTAGGCCATAAGAACCAACCCGCATAACCAAAGTCGACATCGCCTTTCTTAAAGGAAAAGGCTTTGCTGTCGGTGTTGCGTGCTTCACCCGAGCAGTGACTGGAGTAGATACCCTTGCTGACGCTGCGGTAAGAGTTCATATCGACAAGGTCAACAAAGTCTTTGTGCGCGGGTGCGCAGTGGTAGCATTCCAGAAAGTTGTCAATCATGACTTTCCAGTTACAGTCGACGTTGTAGGTGTCACGCTGGGCAAACATTAAGTCATCGATGCGTGGGCAATAGTGGCGGATCTCTGCTTCAAGCCCGGCAGCTTGTTCGGCCAGCGGTACGGCGTTTGGGTCAAGATTGACGAATACCATGCTGCAAAACATTTCGACTTGCACAGGCTTTAATGAAAACTCGCATTTGTTAAAGCCGGGTACATTTTCTGTGTTGCGCGCGCTTTTCAAGGTGCCGTCGTGGTTGTATCCCCATGCGTGATACGGGCAGACCACGAGACCTGTTCGACCATTACCTTCTAGTAGAGCATGGCCTCGGTGCTGGCAAACATTATAAAATGCATTGAGTTTGCCATCCTTAGCGCGGATGACGAAGACATTTTGATCTTGGATGGTGGTTGTGACGTATTCCCCTGAATCTTTTAGCTGGCTCGCATGTCCGACGAACCACCAGCTCTTATGAAAGACAGCACCTTTTTCGTATTCGTAAATTTCAGGGTTGTGGTAGTAGCGAGCGGGGATGGTAAAGGATTCTTCGGCTTTGTTACTAAACGGCCGATCATCAGCCTGTGGCTGCATTGAACTGGGTTTCATTCTCAAATTTCCTCCGATTATGCGCGCACAACAAGGTTGCCGTTATGTCTGCTGCTGCTAAAAGCGTTTCTGATACCAGAAGAATAAACTATCGAGTTAAAGCGAGCTAGAAATAAGAATAAACGACGCTAGCCAAGGGGGCGGAATGCACCCTAAGATTCGTAAACAGAAGAAGGGTAATACCGTTCACTTACTAAACAGGTCAGTTTGTCGTTGGCTTTATAACTTCGGTCACCACTTCGTTGATCGCTTGAGATTGTAACGATAGTTTGTCACGATAAACATATACCCTGTCACAAGCTACTGAGTGTTAACGACCATGAATAAAAAATTATCTGTGTTAACGAGTGTCTGTCTTTTTATCTTGTCAATGGCGTCTAGTCAGGCGCATGAGAGTGCGTATCATGATTTTGATATGGATAAACCCATTTTTAATCTGCAACAACTCGGCGGAATCACTCACGGTCAGATTAGAAACCGACTATGGTCCGATGACTATTGGGCTAAATACGCGGGTGGCTTGGCCTATCGCTATGCAGATCCAGGGTTTTGGTTAGATATTAATAACCGCAAGCCCAACGACTGGAAAGTACCTGGTTTGCACATCTTGAGGAACCGTCCGGCCGCGACGTTAATAAGGGAGGGCAGGACGGATGTTCTATCGCCCGCAGAAAAATACGATTTGTTGGTGGGTGATAGTAGCTATTCGTTAACTAAAGCGTTTATCCACGAAATAAACCCACGCACAGAGCCATGGGAGGGCTCCTGTGATGGCTGGGCTTACGCTGCTTATAATGAAGCGCCTCCGGTCAAGTCGGTTAGGGTGCGTAATCTCGCTGGCCAGCTAATCACTTTTTATCCTTCTGATGTGCGTGCTTTGTTAACGCTGCTTTATTCAGGGTATCGGGTTTCAAGTTTTGGAGATAAGTGCCATTCAGCCAAACCCGCTGTCGATGCTCAGGGAAGAGTCATCGATAAAAACTGTCGCGATACCAGTCCGGCTGACTTTCACACGGTTCTGGTGAATCAGGTTGGCATTGGCAAGCGCGGCTTTTCGGTGGATACGGATTATGCGAAAGAGGTTTGGAATCAGCCGGTTAAGTCATTTAAATTGAGGTATTTCAACCCGCAGACAATGAGTGCTTATGGACATGGTTATAGCGCTAAAGTCCTCAAATCAAGATACAGTCGGGATCGGTTTGCAGCGCATCGTGATCCTCGGGGCACTCACATAGTGGGTGTAGATGTTGAGGTTCACTATCAAGTGGAGGTGTTTCCAAAAGCTGTTACTCATTTGACAGCTGCTCATGATAAAACTGCGGCCGCTTCCTATCGATATGATCTTGAGCTGGACGCTGCGGGGAATATTATTGGCGGAGAGTGGGATGTTAGTGCGCAACGTAATCACCCTGATTTAATCACCTATGTTGCTACCCGTGATTTAGTCAGAAGTCAGTTTGACAAACAGATCCGTGGCAATAATCTAACTGAGGTTTTGCAAAGCCTGCGACCACATTTTGCTAAACATGCATCGGCGAGAAAGAGGCCGTTATTCAAGGTGGTTAAAGCGTTAGCCAGAATGTCGCAGTAGCGCCGCCTCCCGTAATGATGCAAAGAGAGCAGCCAATGGATGGCTGCTCTCGTCTTCTGTCACGCATGTCGCGATTGCTTTAAAGCTTAGTGGTTAATACGAATTCGTATACCGTGCTTGTTAAAGCGAATGGCGCCATGACGATTCTTAATGGTAACGCCTCTGCGGTTACCGCATCGATTACCACGTCTGTTGTTACAACGCATCTGGCCACGTTGATGACGATTCATGCGTGATCCACGATGAGAGCGCTGTCTCCGATGCTTGCGATGTTTACGTACAGGAGGTGCCCAACGTATCACTGGCTTATGAATAATCACTGGCTGGTGATGGTGATGCACCTGAGGTTTGATCTTCTTCTTGATAACACGACGTTGACTATTGCGTGAATAGTCCTTTACGCGCTTTTGAGCATTTTTGATATGCGTCGCTAACTGCTTGTGCTCATGATATTGAATACCACCGCGACTATAATTCGTTCTCAGATCTATGATGCGTTTATAGTCCTGACGACATAGCCTTTCTTCATTGTGACTAAGTGAGTTGTTTTTCACGCCATTCGTAATCAGTGTTAACAGCAAGTTGATATTAACATTGATGTTATAGGTGATTTTTGGCGCTGGGGCAGTATGGTGATGGTTATTCGAGTGCGTATGCACCGTGTGCGCAGTGGCTTGCATGGTTGATACTAAACCAATGGCTGCGATGCTGGTGATTAAAATTTTCCTGAACATGGTTGTTCTCCTTTCTTGGTTAAAGCTTGTGTTAAGCTTGTGTTCAGGTATGCGCGCGTATGAGGAAAATTAGCTCATTTAATTTTTGCCTTTACAAAACCTTTACGTCCCAATCAGTATCAGAGCGTGTGCTTTAGAGCTGTATTATACTGCAGAGAATTTATCAAAAGGAGCTAGTCCACATGGGAATATTCTCGTCATTAACGTCACTGTTTTCGGGTTCATCAAAAGAGCCTGCAAAGCCCAAAGCGATGCCATCAGAAGAGTACGAGGGCTTTGAAATTATTCCTATGCCAGCGGCTGAAGGTGGCCAATACCGTTTGAATGGCATTATTCGTAAAGGCGATATGGAACATCAAATGATTCGCGCTGATATGTTCGGTAGCGCGGATGACTGTGCTAATGAAATGAAGCGAAAATCTAAAATCCTGATCGATCAAATGGGAGAGAGTTTGTTTGGCTAACGAGCGAGTGACTGCAAGCTGGCTGACTCAGCATATCCGGGAAAACATTCCCTTGTCACAAACCATGCAGTTTCAGGTGCTGAGTCTTAACACTAACGCTATGGCTCACTCCATTAAGGTCACTGCACCGCTTGAGCCAAATATCAATGTTCACGGCACAGGATTTGCGGGAAGTTTGTATTCGTTGGCGGTGCTAACTGCGTGGGGATTGACCAGTGTGTTGGTTAGAGATTCGGGACTCTCAGCTGATGTGGTTGTTAATCAAGCTGACATAAAATATCGAAGACCTGTCGATACAAATATTCATTGCGAGTGTGTTTGCACCGTTGAGATGAAGGCTGCTTTTCTTGAGGCTTTACGGCAGAAAGGGAAGGCGAGGTTAGCCTTGAGTGTCAATATCGGGGTTGATGGTGAAGCCTTGCTCAATGCGAACATGGTCGCAATAAAACATCGCTAGTATGCACTATTATTAAGGTTGGCCTTCTGGCTAAAACACAGAGTTATTAGTATAGTAATACTGTATGTGATTGAATATTAAAGCCAAAATAACAAGTGAGGCCTCATGACCGCTGAAGTAATCATCTTAAATTCTTCCGGAGTGGCGTTGGCGGCAGACAGTGCCGTTACCATCGGTGGAACAAAAATTTTTAATACCGCCATTAAATTATTAGCGCTTTCCAAGACCCAACCGGTGGGCGTCATGATTTATGGCAACGCAGGGCTGATTGGTGTGCCTTGGGAAACATTAATAAAGTTATATCGTACTCAGCTTAAAAATACCCGCATGGACGCGCTGGAAGATTATAGCGATGATTTTATGGAATATATTGCGGGTCGTAAGGACTTATTCCCTGAAACGCTGGAGCGGCAGTGGATTGGCAGTAAACTATTACGCTACTACACAGCATTGCGTGAGGAGCTATTAGAAAAAATTCGTCCGGGTTTAGCGGCTGGGACGCCGGTTGCCGCTGCTGAAGTTGTCAAAATATTTGCAGAATTGGTAGAAGAAAAGCATAAGCAACTCTCGGCAATGGCGTTTGCTGCGGGTATGGATAAAACCTTTGAGAATAGATCTCGAAAACACTATTTGGAATTATTTAAAGAATTTCAGGATGGTGTGTTTCAAAGTCTGAAGATTGAACCGGCAACTGTCGAGAAGCTAAATGATTTGGCAATCTTTATACATACACGCGCCGTGTTTTCACGTGCCACTTCAGGTTTAGTATTTGCAGGTTATGGCGAATCTGAGATCTATCCTTCCGTGGTCAATCTTGAGTTAGAAGGCGTGATTAGAGGACGCTTGAAATATCGACTGCGTGAAGATAAGTCACGCAAGATCACCAGTAACCGGGATGCCTTTATCTATCCATTCGCCCAGGAAGATATGGTTAATCTGTTTATGAATGGCGTGAATTCACAAGTTCTCTCGTACATGCAGACTGCGTTAACGGCCTTTATCGAACGGGTTCCGGGTTTGATTAAAGATGATGATCTGAAATCCGAAGACAGCTCACCCGCTGAGATCAAAGATGAGCTGTTATTAAGCCTCCGGGCAGCGTTGGGTTCTTATTATCAAGGTTTTGGCCAACACATCAGAACGGCACATATCACACCGGTTATGAATATGGTGAGGGTGCTGCCAAAAGATGAATTGGCTGCCATGGCCGAAGCGTTGGTAAATCTCACTGCGTTTAAGCGCAAAGTCACCAATACGCTGGAAACCGTCGGTGGTCCGGTTGACGTGGCTGTAATATCGAAAGGCGATGGTTTAGTATGGGTGAAAAGGAAGCATTATTTCCCATCCGAACTCAATGCGAGTTTTTACAAAAATTATTTCAGAGGTATAGATCATGACTGATATCCCTGCGAACAAACTGTTTCATACGCTGGATCAGCTTAAAGCTGAATTATTTCCTACAGAGCCTGTGCCGCCGGAAGAGGCTGATGTAAAGGAAGGTGAGATTGATGAAGCAGAAATTCTGGCGAATAAATTGATAGCAGATTTATTGAAACCACCTGAGGATAAAACCCATGACTGAGTTCGTGGTGCTCTACTGGCATTGGATTGTGCTAGGCGTGGCAATGATGGCGCTGGAGATTTTATTACCGTCATTTGTTGCCTTATGGTTTGGTGCGGCAGCGGTAATTGTCGGTGTGTTACTACTGCTTATCCCTTCACTTTCAGTGGCATTGCAAGTGGTGCTGTGGGTGATTTTTTCGATCGCGTTCACTTGGCTGTGGTTTAAGTTTATGCAGCCGCTGGCGGTCGATAAGACGAAAGCCGGGCTCTCGCGAGAGTCAATCGTCGGGGAAATCGGTCAGGTGCTGTCAGCACCGACCTCTGAACGTCGGGGTGTGATGCGCTTTTCAGTACCGATACTGGGCGCAGATGAGTGGCCGTTTATCTGTAGTGATACTGTCAGTTCAGGTGATCGGGTACGGGTATCAGACATTTCTGGAAATGATCTGATCGTCAACAAAGTTTGAGGGATTTATTATGATTGATGCAGGTTTAATTTTAGCGCTAGCGCTGTTCTTTATCGTTTTTCTAACCATCTCCAAAGGGGTGCGTTTAGTCCCTCAGGGTTATAAATGGGTAGTACAGCGCTTGGGTAAATACCACTCAACCTTAAAGCCAGGGCTTAATATTCTGATTCCGTTTATTGACTCAGTCGCGCATAAAGTCACCACCAAAGATATCGTGTTAGACATTCCTTCGCAGGAGGTTATTACACGAGACAATGCAGTTATCGTGGCCAATGCGGTGGCTTATATCAATATCGTATCACCAGAAAAAGCCGTCTATGGTGTAGAAAATTACGTGGTAGCGATTCAAACATTGGTGCAGACATCGCTGCGTTCAATCATTGGTGAAATGGATCTCGATTCGGCCTTGTCATCCCGTGATTTGATTAAATCCAAGCTCAAAGGCATGATTTCAGATGATATTGCAGATTGGGGTATTGTACTAAAAACGGTCGAAATTCAGGATATTAATCCTTCCGGAACCATGCAACATGCCATGGAAGAGCAGGCCGCTGCTGAGCGTGCCAGACGTGCCACAGTTACTCGTGCTGGTGGTGAGAAGGAAGCGCAAATACTAGAAGCGGATGGTCGTTTGGAAGCTTCGCGACGCGACGCTCAGGCGCAAGTCATATTGGCTGAGGCGAGTAAGCGATCTATTGAGATGGTCACTTCAGCTATTGGTGAGAATGAAATACCTGTTGTTTATCTACTGGGTGAGAAGTACATCGGTTCTCTGGAGAAGCTGGCTGAGTCTGATAATAGTAAGACGCTTGTGCTGCCAGCCGATATCCCGGCTGCAATCAAAGGCATGATGGGTAAGAAGTAATTACTGTTCTTCAAGCTCATTGAGGTATTTGAAAATAAGCCGTGAAGATTTTGGCGGCTTATTGTTTTTAGCTTCTTTGTTCGCGTTACGAATGAGCTGGCGTAGATGCTGCGCGTCGCAAGCCTCAAATTTCCCAACCAACTCGGTTAGCAGTGCATTGTCACCTTCGATGAGTTTGTCTCTCCATTCCTCAACTCTGTGTAGGCGCTCCACTGATTCTTTTTGTGGGGCGTTTTGCCGTTGCATAGTGAGTTCGATAGTATCGATATCTTCTTCGTTCAAGCGCCCAGCGATGTAGCGAATTTGCCGCTGCAAGGCAGCACGTTCAATACGACGAGCTAGCTCAAATGCGTCTCGCATCGTTTCGGAGAGTGGTAATGCGTCAAAGTGAACCTGAGAAAGTGCGATAATTCGCTTTGCAAGTGCCTGTAAGGCGTACAGTTCGCGCTTGATCAGCGTCTTGTTAGGGCGTTCTGCATAGATAAACTCTTGTGTTTCTTCGTCCCAAGGCATCTTTGTTACTTCGTAGTGTTGGAGAGGATGCAAGTTTAACACTTTTGCTGATGCTTGCCATTAGAGCTGTGTTCTTAGAGATAACTGAAGGCATAAAAAAGGGCAAGCTTTTCAGCTCACCCTTTTATCAACTTATTTAAATTAACGCCTGTTAAGTCGATAAGTCTACGCTTACGGTACTCGCGCTAATAATCCGTGATAATCAACGTCCACGCAGGTAGTTAGTCAATGCACGGTACTTCGCTGAGTTTGGATTCTCAGGACGTTCCAGCATGGCGAAGTAGTTGCGATCATCGATATTAGAAATACCGTTGAAGTGCATCATAATACCCGCGCCACTGCGCCCCCAAGCGTTTAGATACTGTCGATATGACTGGATCATGCGTGGGTCGCGATTGGCGTCTGAGAACAGTTTGAAGATCTTCTCATCATAAATCACGTGAGGACGGTCAACACGAAGCAAATGTTGTCCACCTTCATAGGCGACCAGATTTACACCATATTTTTTAGCTAATGCTACGTTAGGTGTGATTCTGTTTTTCATCGCACGAGGAATTGCACCACCTGGGATTTTGTCATCAATAAAGTTGCCTCGATTGATTTCAGAGAACAGGTTGTTCATCCCTCTTGCGCCAGACTTTGCCCAGTTACGAAGCTGTGCACGATTTTCAATACGCGCGATATAATCACCGAAGTAGGGTGCTACGCCGTAAGCATCGATCTTCTTATAACAATTGCCGCCTGCTAGCGGGCAGCTTAACGCTTCTTCACCCATCTTAGGCGCACCAGCATAGGCAGACAGTACGCAAACTACGCGTCGCGGTTGTCCGGCGAATACTTTCTTCCAGATATCACAAATTTGACCCGTACGCAGTGCATTGTAGTTAAGCGCAAGCTTAAGATTGCGTGCACCCTGATTTAGCTTAGGGTAAGCCCGTGGCCAGCGTTTCAGGCCTTCGCGTGTCGCATGATGCGTCGCAGGATACATGTAGTTCCAAATTTCATTGGAGTTTTCAACATAAACCTTGAGGCCGGGTTTAAGGGTTCGTTTAACTGTTTGAGCAAAACGATACATCAAGGTGTTATCACCAAGATGCGGCATTGAGAACCAAGGATCTGCATTCACAAGGTTTGATAACTCAACCATCGTCTCTATCGGCATACCTGCGTTGCCATTATAAAACGCATGGTTAGGCGTGGTGCGCTGCTCCCAACGGGTAAACACCGTGTCTTTAGTGTTTTGCCATGGCATAAAGCGTATAGAATTGAACGGACGGATGGTATTCACATAGTCAGGATTAAATTTCTGGCGACTCGCAACGCTTACAAAACGTTTGGGAATCACTTTAATATCGCGAATATAACGCTGAGGGTTGATGCGTGTAATGTGTAGGCGCAACCGACGCTTGACTGATTTCAGTGTGAACTCAACACGGCCAGGCTGCTCTTTGGTAATATTGATATCACCCAGAACTTTTATGTCTGCATCGCCCTGATACGTCATGACATAATCACCCAAGGTGAAGAATTCGCCCATATCCCAAATCGCATTGATTGAAGTGTAGATAGGTGCTTCACCAGAGGAGGGTAAACGCATCGGCCAGCCAAAGCGATCGACTTTGACCTTGGCGGTTTCACCCGTATTAAAAGATGTCTTTTTAGTACATCCCGCATCAATCGGCTTATTCTGTTGCCAATTATAATTACAAGAGGTTATCCATCCACGGGCTACTTTGAATTTATCGGTAAAAGGATTAGATACTGCTATCTGTGCTAAACCACTGGTATTAAAACCGAGTCGGTTACCTGGGTTAGCGTGCGCCACACCGGCGAGTGCAATTAAAGCGGCACTGAGGCCTAAATTGCGCAAACGTTTCATCACAAGCTCCTTGTTCATCAGTCGCTGATTTCCTTGTTTTTGTATACAGGCCTTGATCGGTTTCGTGTGGGGACACGGGCGACAAGGCATGACTTGCGTTAATCGGAATTTTTAAAATGTTAAGTAGACTGCATTCAAATAATTGTTGGGGGGACAAAATAATTGATAGCAACCGATTTAAAGTTCATGACACATTGGTCATCTACGTTTGGAATAAGTTCGGCAATGCTGAATTTAAAACCATTCGCCCTAGAGTATGACATATTTCGTTTAATCATCAAATAATTGCGAGGTCGCCTTTGGTTTCTAACCACGCTTTTCTATCGGATGCACGTTTCTTTGCCAACAGCATATCCATCGTGGCATCGGCATCTTCAGGATCATCTAGCGTTAACTGTATCAGGCGGCGAGTATCGGGTGACATGCTGGTTTCGCGAAGCTGTCCCGGATTCATTTCGCCCAATCCTTTAAAGCGAGTAACGGATACTTTACCCTTAATTTTTTGCGATTCTATGCGATCCATTATAGCCTGCCGCTCACTTTCATCCAGTGCGTATTCGACCTGCTTACCAATATCAACACGATACAGTGGCGGCATAGCGATATAAACGTGACCTGCTGCAACCATCGGGCGAAAGTGCCTAACAAATAGTGCGCAAATCAAGGTGGCGATGTGAGCACCATCAGAGTCCGCATCCGCTAAGATGCAAATCTTACCATAGCGTAGATTAGAAATATCGGGTGAACCCGGCTCAACGCCAACGGCCACTGAGATATCATGGATTTCTTGTGAAGCAAGTACCTGATCAGAATCGACTTCCCAGGTATTTAATATTTTCCCTCGTAGCGGCATGATTGCCTGAAACTCGCGATCCCGTGCCTGCTTGGCAGAGCCGCCAGCCGAGTCTCCCTCTACCAAGAAGATCTCAGTCATATTAAGATCTTGAGAAGAACAATCTGCCAATTTTCCTGGCAGTGCGGGGCCTGTAGCGACTTTTTTGCGGATAACCTTTTTACTGGCTTTTTGCCGTTTCTGAGCGTTATAGATGACATGCTCAGCAATCTCGTCACCGATTTCAGGGTGTTGATTTAGATACAGGCTAAACGCATCTTTGATAGCGCCTGACACAAATCCTGCTGCATTGCGCGACGAAAGACGTTCTTTAGTCTGCCCAGCAAATTGTGGCTCGCTCATCTTGTAGGAAACGATAAAGCTAATTCTGTCCCAGACATCCTCTGGGGCAATTTTAATGCCTCGTGGCAATAAATTTCTGAATTCGCTGAAATCTCTTAAGGCATCGGTTAAACCTGTTCGCAAGCCATTTACATGCGTACCATCTTGCGTGGTCGGAATCAGGTTAACGTAGCTTTCCTGAATTAAATCACCCCCTTCAGGAAGCCAGGTAATGGCCCATTCTACGGCTTCTTTTTCAGTGTTTAATGCGCCTGAAAAGGGCTCATCGGGTAGCGAAATAAATTCTTTGATCGAGTCGACGAGATAATCTTTAAGACCGTCTTCGTAATACCATTCGGTCGTATCATTTTTTGCTTCTTCGACGAAAGTTACGTGCAAGCCAGGGCACAACACTGCTTTGGCACGTAGGTTATGTTTTAGCCTGGATACTGAAAATTTTGCGGTATCAAAATATTGGGCATTGGGCCAAAAGTGCAAGGTGGTGCCGGTATTCTTTTTTCCCACTGTGCCGATGATTTCAAGCTCTGAGGCTTTATGACCATTTTCAAAGGTCATTTGGTATTCATTGCCGTCACGTTTGATGCGAACATCCAGAATCAATGAAAGGGCATTAACCACCGACACACCAACCCCGTGTAAGCCGCCTGAGAATTGATAGGTCTTATCTGAGAATTTACCACCAGCATGCAAAGTACAAAGGATGACTTCGATCCCCGGAAGTTGCTTTTCCGGATGGATGTCCACTGGCATACCACGGCCATTATCGGCAACGGAGAGCGAACCGTCAGCGTGCAGTACCACATGAATTTTGGTGGCAAAACCTGAGACAGCTTCATCGACACTGTTGTCGATGACTTCCTGAGCAAGATGATTAGGGCGGGTGGTATCGGTATACATGCCGGGACGCTTACGCACCGGGTCTAAGCCACTTAATACCTCAATCGCCGCCGCATTATATTCGCTTGCCATACGCTCTCAATACTTTGATAAATCGCAGAAAATAGCGTTTCTTTGGGCAGAGGTAAAGACTTTAATTTTCCAAGCTAAAAAAAAGGCCCTCAACCGAAGTTGAGGGCCTGTTTATTCTCTGTACTTCCAGAGCGTTTTACTTACGGAAGATATACCGTAATTGTACCGTCAGCCATTCCGCCTCGACCGTCAGAAACGGTGATGTAGATACTGTCAGTACCACCTGAACCCACCGCGCTTGCGTTCGGTGTGTACTGCAACACGGTGCCGCTGAAGTTAACGTTACCTTTCAGTGCATCAGCGATTGCGATGTAAACAGAGTCGCCTTCGGCATCTGAGAAGTAACCAGCGAGGTCAATTGTTGCACCTGAAGCATTCGCTGTCATTGCAGGTATTGATGCAATGACAGGACTACTGTTAGTACTGGTACCGCTCGCACTTCGAGCAGCTGGTCGTAATGACTTTGCACCGACATTAACCGTGATTTGCGCTGTATCCGTATCACCCTCTACATCACACAGTTGGTAAGTTAAGGTATCCATGCCTGAGTAGCCAGAGTTTGGCGTATAAGTAATGTGCGGCTGAGTAGCACTGATAACCGCAGTACCGTTACTTGGGCCAGATACGATATTACAGATATTCATCGCCGTACCTTCCGGATTGTTATCGTTACTCATAACATGCATCCAAACAGAAGTATCATGATCCGTATCGTATGTATCTGCAACAGCATTTACGCTTGTTGTCGCTGCAAGCACTTCGACTCTTACCGTTGATGTCACTGTGTGCCCGTTGCTATCTGTTACCGTGTAATAGAAGTTGTCAACACCGACGAAACCTGAGCTAGGTGTATAGATAACATTGCCTCCGGAAAAAGTTATGGTAGCGTTGTTGTGACCACCACTAGTGCCAGTAACAGTCAAGGTGTCATTATCGGGGTCAGTATCATTACCCGTCACACCGATAGTAATCGCTGTATCAAATGGTGTTGTAACTTCGTCAGCTGTTAAGACCGGTGGCTGATTAGCTGCGCCTACAACAACGGTAACGGTTGCCGTATCACTTCCACCCATTGCATCACAAGCGGTATACACGAATGTATCCGTACCAGTGAATCCAGCGTTTGGTGTGTAGGTTATGTCAGTACCATTCGTCCCGATGATAGCCGATCCATTACTTGGAGGGCTTGCAATGTTGCTGACACAGGTGGTTGTACCATCCGGATCACTATCGTTAGCTGCAACATTGATCGTTACGGGCGTTTGATAAGGCGTCATTGCCGAGTCATCAACTGCGATAGGGTTCTGATTGGTTGAAGTAATAGTGACAGTGGCTGTCGCAGTCGCACTATTGCCGTTACCATCGTTTACAGTATAGGTGTAGCTATCAACACCTACGTAACCAGAGTTTGGTGTATAAACTACGTTATTACCGGTAACACTGACTGTTCCATTGCTCGGATTCGTCGTGCTGACAACCGTTAATGTATCACCTTCCGGGTCGGTGTCGTTATTGGTAACGTCCATGGTAATGGCAGTATTTGACGGTGTAGTCGCATTGTCGTCCGTCAACTTTGGTGGCTGATTTACTGCTACCACAGTGACGGTCACTGTTGCAGTGTCAGTGTTACCATTGCCATCACTGATGGTGTATGTATAGCTATCAGTCCCTACATAACCTGGGTTAGGCGTGTAGACAACAGTATTACCTGTAACATTGATTGAACCATTTGCAGGATTCGTTGTGCTGACAATGGTTAGCGTGTCACCGTCTGGGTCAACATCATTATTGACCGGACCCATTGTTACCGGGGTATTGACTGGCGTTGTAGCACTGTTATTCCAAGCAACCGGAGGCTGATTAGCCATACCTACTGTTACTGTCACTGTTGCAGTATCCGTTCCACCATTAGCATCACACGCGGTGTAGACAAAGGTGTCTGTGCCAGTGAAACCAGCGTTAGGCGTATAGACGAGGTCTGTGCTGCCCGAGATTGAAACTACTCCGTTGCTTGGGTTAGAGACAATATTGTTGACACAGGTGGCTGTACCATCCGGATCAGTATCATTGGCTGCAACGTTAATCGTTACCGACGTATTGAGCGGTGTGCTTGCAGAGTCATCAACGGCGATAGGGTCTTTATTAACCGCTGTTACCACGACGGTTACGGTGGCTGTTACAGAGTTACCATTACCATCATTAATGGTGTAGGTGAACGTGTCAGTACCTACGAAACCATTGGCAGGTGTGTAGATAATGTTATTGCCTGAAATCGTTGCACTACCACCATTAGAAGTTGCGCTGACATTGGTAATGGTGATGGTGTCACCATCGATGTCACCGTCGTTACCCAGCACGCTGATTGTAACCGGCGTATTTTCGGGTGTTGTGTCATTATCATTACTAGCAGCTGGTGGGTAGTTAACGTCGTTAACCGTTACCGTTACCATTGCGGTGACGTTGTTTCCATCAGTATCAGTGATTGTATAGTTAAACGTGTCGACGCCTGTAAATCCAACGGCTGGTGTATAAACAATGTTTCCGCCAGAAATGACTGCCGTACCGTTACCTGGTGTTGTATTGCTCACCAGAGACAGCGTATCGCCATCAGGGTCTGAATCGTTGCTGAGCACATTGATTGTGACCGAAGTATTTTCATCAGTCGTTTCAGCGTCATTTACCGCATTAGGAGCCATCTTAACGTCAGTGACGTTGACTGTAACCGTCGCTGTGACATTGTTTCCGTTGCCATCAGTAATCGTGTAGTCAAACGTATCCTGACCTGAGAAACCATTATTAGGCGTGTAAACAATATCGCTATTCACAACACTAACCGATCCGTTAGCTGGATTGGTTGCACTTACGATAGACAAAGTATCACCGTCGGTATCGCTGTCGTTAGCCAATACCGGGATTGTTACCGGTGTGTTCTCAGGTGTGGTACGCGTATCATCAACAGCTGTTGGTACTTTATTAACATTCGTGACATTAACGCTAACAGTGGCAGTTGTTGAATTACCATTGTTGTCACTGACGACATAAGTGAAGCTATCAACACCGATGAAACCTGCATTTGGTGTGTAAACAACCTGGTTATTAACGATGGCTACTGAACCATTGCCTGGCTGACCCAACGTGATAACCGTTAGTGCATCACCGTCGGCATCACTATCGTTACTGATAACGTTAATTGTAACTGGCGTTGCTTCAGGTGTTGTGCTGTTATCATTGACGGCAATTGGAGCTTGGTTTACATCTTCAACAACCACGTTGACCGTTGCGGTTGATTGATTGTTATTACCATCAGTAATTGTATAGGTGAACGTATCAGTCCCTGTGAAATTAGCGTTCGGTGTATACACAATTTGCGCATTGAGCAACTGAACCGTTCCATTGGCTGGGTTTGATATGTTACCAATTGTTATCGCGTCACCATCGCTATCGCTATCGTTGAGCAGAACGTCAATCGCTACCGGTGTTGCTTGGTTCGTATTGGCACTGTCATCAACGGCCATCGGTGCATTGTTGACTGCGATGGCAACAGGAACGTCGACAGTTACTCTTGACGTCAGCTCATTACCATCTGCATCTACAACAGTATAAGTGAATGTATCTGTACCACTGAAACCTGGGTTTGGTACGTAAACGACTTTTCCATTTACGATACTAACCGTACCGTTTTCAGGCTGTGTCACTCTCACTAAGGTTAGACCAGTCCCGTCATTGGCGAGAACGTCTATGATGTTGTCACGATTAGTTGCTGTAAACGTGTCATCAACTGTTTTAGTTGAAACGCGTGTTGTGTAGGTGCTAATAGATTTGTTATGGCTGATCGTATTTCTGATCGCACGTTGAATCCAGACTGGCGCGGATGGAACAACTTCTGTCTTCCAGATGAAGCGAGACGGAGTACCCGGCGTTGCTGGTATCGCTGGTATTGCTGGGCGGCCAGGATGTCCGGCACGTGCTGGTATTCCTGGACGTCCAGGTACGGCTGCGCGACCCGGTTGAGCTGGACGGTATGGTTGAGCTGGACGGCCTGGCTGGGCGGGTATAGCAGGTCTGCCAGGGATAGCAGCAACCGCAGGACGACCTTCCTGTACCAATACATTTCGGTACTGTGTTTTATTGGCGGCTTTCTTAACCGTACGCTCTGTTACGTACTCAAGATCAACACGGCGGTTTCTAAAGTCGTCATCTCTACGATCATATTTCGGGCTGCCTTTACCTAAACCACGAGCAACCAAGTGAGAAGGATTGAAGCCTTTATCAACTAAATAATCACGAACAGCATTAGCGCGGCTTTCAGAGAGGCGCTGATCGTAGGCAGGATCACCCAAACCACAAGTATTACCGGTGATGCGGATTGCACCAAGGTAACCATGGCCGCGAATCTGGCCAACAATCTTATCCAGGTTGCGCTGTGCTGATTGAGTTAACTTAGACGAGTTCAACTTAAAGAATGTTTCATTCTCTAGTTTCATCGTTGTTTTAACGAACTCATGTCCTGGTGCATTAACCGCACGACGCTCGTAGCGTGGTGGAATGGCAGCGCGACCAGGGCGGCCTGGAATTGCAGCACGTCCAGGGCGACCAGGAATTGCAGCACGTCCAGGAATTGCAGGTCTTCCAGGGATAGCAGCTCTTCCAGGCACAGCAGCTCTTCCAGGAGTACCACGTGTTGGTGGAATAGCAGGAACGCCCGCACGACCAGGACGGCCAGGTTGTCCCGGAATTTCTACTCGGCGGCGGCTAACTCTGTTTGCTGAGCGGTAAACACCGTCACCACCAAATTCATAGCGATAACCCAACCTAGCGCCAAAGTCTGTATTTTCTGCATCATTACCACCAGAAACCTGATTTCCAGATACATCAAGCGTGATGCTGTGAGGTGAGTCATGGAAGAATTGCTCAACTCCAGCAGATATTGTGGCTTTGCCCGGGCGATCTTCGCCATCTGCAAATTCAGTACCGAACTCATAGTCCAGACCACCACGAATTCTTGTTAAAGTGCTATCGAGGAATGTACCCACTTGTGCACCAACACCATAATCATAGGCACGTGTTGCAATACCATGTTCTATTTTTTCGTCAGCGATGCTTTTGCTGACATGACCAGACCAGAATAAATCTTCTGTCTCTTGACCATAACCAACTGTTGCTTTGGCGCGATCGTTAACGTCTTGGTCGTAAGCACCGAATACTTTATGTACCGTATCCTGTTGGTCATTTACCCATTGGTGGTTTAGTTTTACACCACCACCGGTTAGCCCTTGTGATCTGTTTTCGTCGTCTTTAAGTTTATAACCAAACCAACCTTCCGCACTGGTTGCACTTGAATCATCTTCCATAATAATCTGATTCAGGTCGACTTGACCTTCTAATTCACGGTTGATGCTCACACCAACGCGGGTATTTCCGCCGACATAACCAAGACTCCCTGAGTCAGCCATGCCGTCACGCAGCTCATCACCGTTTAACTGAATGGTGGGCCCTGCCTGAAGCTGAGTTGAAAGCACTGCCATCGAACAGAAGACGGGTGCAATGTATCTCAGCTTGCGTAAGTGTCGATTTGTTATTTTCATTATTGTACGCTCGTTATTTTTATTATTAAGTTGGGGGTAAAGCTTTGTACAGTGTCAATTAAAAAGCATGATTAAAGGAGTATCAAGATAATTAAGTGGAAGTGCGCTAACTTTTTGACCAATGGAAAGTGGCTCAGTTAAGCGATGTAGTAGCGTTTCAACACTAAGTTATATCGCCTAAACCAATGCTGAATTTATAGGGTGATGGGGTTAGCGCGGCTAAGTAAATGATTATTGATAACTATTCAACGCTAACTTTTTTAACTGGCTTGTGTAGAATGCGCAGTACCTATTATATGAAGGTTTGAACCCTGTCATGCATGTTGCTTCCCTTATAAACCTATTACTACGACACCGCTTTAATTTGTATGAGTAAGTTATTTCGTTCCGGCATGATGATCAGCGTGATGACATTGATGTCACGGATATTAGGTTTAGTGCGGGACTTCGTCTACGCGAACTATTTCGTTATGGGTAGTGCGATGGATGCCTTTCTGGTTGCCTTTCGCATCCCTAATCTGATGCGGCGACTATCTGCTGAAGGTGCTTTTTCATTAGCCTTTATCCCAGTACTCACAGAATATAAAGAACAACGTAGCGAAGCTGAGTTAAAAGATCTGGTTAATCATGTGGCTGGCATGTTAACGGTCATTCTGTTTAGTATCTCGTTAGTTGCCGTAATCACTGCACCTTTATTAATGATGGTGTTTGCCCCGGGTTTTGAAACAAAAGCTGATGCTGAGCCTGAGCTGGCAGCTTATCTATTACGCATCACTGCGTTTTATATGCTTTTCATATCATTAGCCGCTTTCTTCAGCAGCATACTCAATACCTTTGGAAATTTCGCCGTACCTGCTTTCACGCCCGTGTTATTAAATGTGGTGATGATTTCAGCGGCTATCTGGTGGTCACCACAGTTTGAGCAACCCGTTGAAGCGTTAGCTTGGGGAGTATTTATTGGCGGACTTGCTCAGGGTTTATTTCAGCTACCATACTTGCAGCGTTTGGGGTTAGTGCCAAGCTTTAGCTTCAAGAAAGGACATGAAGGTGTTAGCCGCATTCTCAAATTGATGGCGCCTGCGTTGGTAGGCTCTTCTGCGGCTCAGCTCAACATTACTATCAATACCATGATTGCTTCTTTGCTGGCGTCGGGCAGTATCAGCTGGCTGTATTTTTCGGATCGCTTTGTAGAGTTTCCTCTGGCACTGATTGGCGTTGCTATTGGCACGGTTATTTTACCTAAGCTGTCAGGCGATCACGCGAATGCCAAAGGAGGCGATTTTGGGAAAACGCTGGATTGGGCGATGCGACTGTCCATTCTGGTTTCCATTCCCGCAACGATGGGATTAATTGTGCTGGCAGTACCGATTCTAGCGACTGTCATTGACAATGGGGTCAATGGTTGGCGCGATGTTGAAATGGCGAGTCTAAGTTTAATGACCTATGCCTTAGGGCTGCCTGCTTTTATTATGGTTAAGGTGCTTGCCCCTGGTTTTTACTCGCGACAGGACACACGAACCCCGGTCAAAATAGGTTTGATTGCTATCGCCGCCAATATTATCTGCAATTTATTTATCGTACTGCCTTGGTACAAACTAGGCTATATCGGGCCACATGCCGGACTGGCGCTTTCAACCGCAATTTCTGGCTTTGTGAATGCGGGTTTGTTATTCCTTGGGCTAAGAAAGCTTGGATTGATTGCAGGTGCCAAAGGGTGGCCAGTGTATTTACTTAAAATTATCGCAGCGTCAGTCATCATGGCGCTCTCAATCTGGTTTATAAACCCTTCTAATGAGTGGTGGCAAGCTTCAGGTATCTGGCTAAAAGTAGTGGCTTTAGGAGGTTTAGTACTTGCCGCAATGTTAGCTTACCTTGTTTCAATATTGTTAATGGGCTTAAACCCAAGGCAGTTATTAAGGCAATGAGGTCGCACCTGACTCCGCTGACGCTTGCTATGATAGGCTTATTGTTTGTCTGGAGTCTTGGCAGCTGGTCGATGGCAAAAACCGCCAAGCAGCAGTTTGATCTTGCACTTGAAACAATTGCCACCGGGCAAGCGAAAGATTTTTTTGAGCTTGAGGTGATTGATTATCAGGAAGGACTGCACGGGGCGACTGCCGAACTAAGAGTTATCCCAACTTCAGCCTTGCTCGATGAATCTATTGAGGATTGGAAATTCCTGTTGCAACGAAGTAATGGCCCCCTCTTTATCAATCATGACGGCGTGCAGCTGGGTCTGGCGCGCTGGCAATTAAGCGCTAAAGAAATTGAGCCGGAAGTTTCTGATGAGCCATCAATGCAGCTGAGTGGATGGTTTTCAAGTCCACCGCCCATCGCCACTTTAGGGGTAGGTTTCTTTAAAGATACTTACCTTAGCGTTGAAAGTCCTGTCAAGTCACTGGGTAACTGGGTGTTTGATTCATTAGCCATTGAAGGCGACATTGACTTTGCTAGCAGTCAGCATCAAATACTGACGAATATTGCTGGGCTAAAGTATAGGGATAAGCTGATTGCCATAGACATACCCAACGCTAGTTTGGTTTCCAGAAGTGCTGGGGAAGCCGCCGCTGCTTCAGCAGCGCCGAATTTAACTAAGTTAACCCTGAGTGCGAATAACGGCGAGTTGGTTTTTCCAGCGCAGTCGAAAAAAGTACCGTTTAACTTACAGAGTCATGGCTCAATATGGGTTAATAATGATACATTAAGCAGTGACTGGAAAATTAATATTGCCAGTGGTGACAATTTAGAGATTAGTGGAGCTGACATTGCTGGTAAATCGGATGTGCTTAGAGCGGATGTAGACCTGCAATTCAGAGAGTTTTTAGTGAGTGGTTTTTGGCAATATCTGAATAATCAGTCAGAGATATTTAGTTTATTGCAGCAAGCCGAGTGGGCAGTGGAGGAAGTTGAAACCCCCGAACAGCAAGATTTTTTGCGTTCCTTATTTCTCGATGCGAACCGCATCAAAAAATCACAGCTAGATAATCCATTGAAACCATTGTTGATTGCTGAACGTAGTCAATTGGCGATCAACATCAGGTTAAGCACGGGGAGTGAAGGTGAGGCCAGTCGGCTGCTAGTGAGTGGAAACACTCTTAGCAGAGCTAACGAACCAGAGTTAGCGCTGAAAGGTGAAGCAATAATCCAACGTGAAATGCTAAACAAACGATGGTTGGGCATGCTAGAAAAATGGAATAGAAGACAATGGTTTCGACGATATGAAACCGAGTTTGAGTCAGATATTACCGTACGTAATGGGCGACTTCTGTTAAATAACGTAATCATGTCTGTAGATCGACTCGGTGCTGAACTTAGTCAGGCTCTGACAGACCAATAATAAACTTAAATCATTATAGATCAATAATATGAGTATTCAATTTAAGGCAAAAACATGGCTTCAAGGACTTCTGATAGTGTCTTTATTAACTGCCGCATCATCGGTACAAGCAGCTGTTTGGCAAACTAAAAACCAGTGGTCAATGGCTTGGGAAATTAAATATCAGGAGTGGGTTGCTGAGAAGATGACAACGGATTTCTTCATGAATCCCAAAACACCGGTTTATTATAGAATGGCACACGACTGTGCTGACTCGATCTATTTCGCCCGCTTAGCTTTTGCCTACGAAAATAAATTGCCATTTGTCATTAATAACATTATGCAAAAAGGCAAACTTCTGACAAATGATATGAAGAACTGGGATCGTGAAAATCCGGTGAACCGTGTTAGAAAATTTATGCAATACGTGGCTGATAGGGTCGGCACCCGTAGTATTCATTTAGATACTTATCCGATGGCATTAGCAGACATTAAAGCAGGTGATCTGTATGTTCAGCCTGGAGCGCATTCTTATATCATTACCGGTATTACTGAAACTGGTGTGACCTCTATCGTTAGCTCAACCACGCCCGCGTCGCCAAAGCATATGGTGCGTTTATTCGCTTATCCTTTCTTTATTCCGCAGGATAAAGCAAAAATGCGTGATGGTTATCGTCGTTTTAAGTGGCCAAGAAATATTAAAAAGCCGATGCAGCAGCAACCAGGCTACAGTCCTGAGCAATATAGGGTTGCTGAGCAGGTGAAGTACAATTATGTCGCATTTACTGATGAAATTGCCAAAAAATTGCGTCGTCGTCCTGAGCCATTACAAGAAAAAACCACCCGAGTACTCTATGGTTTGTGCGCATTTGCTAAAGAGCGGGTTAACTATGTTAATGATGGTCTGAATCAACTAAGGCGCATTCGTGCGGGTGGTCGCCAATGTATGAATCGTAAAGAATATGATTATTATTCAACACCATCACGCGATAAGCGCTTGAAAATGTACTTTAACGAAGTCGAAAAAATTGCCTACGCAGGCGGCGGATTAAGACGCGATGAGATTTCTATCGAGCTGTTAGCCAGAGCTATTTTTCATCCACAAATTCCGGGTCATTTGAATGCCGAGTTGAATAAATTTTGTGGTTTAGCGGCCTACCCAACCAATCAGAATAAATTCATCAATCTACGTCAGTTATGGAGCAATCTAAAAGCGGGTAAGGTATCATCCGATCCGCATGCCAGCATCGAAAACCGCTGGGGAACAAGCAGTACTCCACATCGGGCAACCTGCCCAACTTACTAGAGACGTAATATGGGAAAACGCAGAGCTCCACGACCGACACAAACACCTGTTGAGGCGGTCATCGAGTCAATGAGTCTTGAGGGTAAGGGAATTACCCATATCGACGGCAAGGCAGTATTCGTTGGTGGCGCGTTGCCCGGCGAAAAAGTACTGTTTAAGTACACAGCGATCAATCGTAAGTTTGATGAGGCTTACGTGTCAGAGGTGCTTGAGGCATCAGAGGATCGTGTTGAACCGGGATGTCCCCATTTTCAAATCTGTGGAGGCTGTAGTATGCAGCACCTGGCGGTTGAAAATCAGATTCATCACAAGCAAAAAGCAATGCTGGATGCACTGACACACATAGGCAAGGTAACGCCGGAAACCGTCTTTGAGCCGATGACTGGTGATCAGTGGGGATATCGCCGTAAAGCGCGTCTGGGTGTCAGGCATGTGCGCAAGAAGAACAAAGTTCTGGTGGGCTTTCGTGAACGGTCTGGCGGGTTTCTGGCTGATATCGACTCCTGCAAAGTGCTTCATCCATCGGTAGGTGAAAAACTAGCCGATTTTCAGAATCTGATTATGCAGATGGAAGCCAAGGAAACCATTCCTCAGATTGAAGTGGCTGTCGGTGATGCAGCGACTGCCTTAGTCTTTCGCCACCTTGAACCACTCATTGATGCTGATCAGCAACTGCTGATTGAGTTTGGTATGGCGCACAATTTCCAGATCTACCTGCAGCCTAAAGGGCCAACTACCGTTCATTGTATCTGGCCTGAGAATCCGGGCTTGTATTACGAACACCCAGAATTTGATACAAAGGTTGCTTTTGCGCCACAAGACTTCTTTCAGGTAAATAGCAGTATTAATCGCAAAATGGTGCCCCGCGCAGTCGAGCTGTTAAAGCTTGATGGTTCGCAAAAGGTGCTGGATTTATTTTGTGGATTAGGAAATTTCACACTGCCGATTGCTAAAAATGCTGCCGAAGTGGTGGGTGTGGAAGGTGATATCGTCATGGTGCAACGTGCTAAGCAAACGGCGCTCGATAATGGCATCAAAAATACCAGTTATTATGCCTTCGATTTGACCGCTGATGTGAAGAGCGAGCCTTGGATGAAGCAAAAATATGACCGTATTTTGCTGGATCCGCCAAGATCAGGTGCCAAAGAAGTCATTGAGCAGTTTGCTACACTAGGCGCTAGTCGGATTGTTTATGTCTCTTGTCACCCGGGTACTCTAGCGCGTGACGCTGAAGAACTGGTCAATAAGCAAGGCTATCGCTTGATTGGTGCCGGCGTTATGGATATGTTTCCGCACACGGCTCACGTTGAATCGATTGCAGTTTTTGAACGCTAGTATTTATTCAGCTTGGGTTTATAATTTATAGCTTTTAATAGCGATGAGGGTTTGATGTATACTGAGCTCATGATCTTGACTCTATACCAGTCCAAAAAAGCTATTATTATAAAAAATTAGAAGGCCGGATATGTTTGAATATATTGCAGCAGGTGGAATTTTAATTATTCCAATCGTGCTTTGTTCAGTAGTTGCCATGGCGATTATCATTGCTCTGTTTTTGAAGCTGAGCGCCAAGAAAGTAGTGCCTGAAGGTGTTGCTGATATGGCTTACAAGCTAGCAATTTCAGGCAAAATGACACCCCAGCATATTGGCCAGATTCGTGAAGGTTCGTCATTAGGTAAAGTCTTGGCGGCTGGACTCGAAAGTGTTGATCAGCCTCGTCACGTGATGAAAACGAATATTGAAGAAACCGGCCGTCACGTTATCCATGAGATGGATAAATATATGACAACCCTCGGTACCATTGCTGCTATCGCCCCTTTGTTAGGCCTGTTGGGAACGGTAGTCGGTATGATTAGTGTATTCAGCGTGATTACCAGTCAAGGGGTGGGCAACCCAACAGAGCTAGCTGGGGGTATTTCACAAGCCCTGATTACAACAGCTGCTGGTATTTCTGTGGCCGTTCCAGCCTTAATTTTTCATCGTTATTTTCGCAGCAAGATTACAGATCTCGCCATAGAAATGGAAAAATCGGCAATGAAGCTGGTGGATGTCGTTGGTACTTCGGCCTCTCAAAAGCGCACCATCCAGACAGCTTCTAATTCGCAGGCGGCTAACAGTGGTTCTGAAAAGGCCATGGCAGCGGTCAGGGCTGCAAAAATGAAGAAAACTAGTGTGGGTGGTGTCGCATGAATTTTTCCCAGCATGTGCCTGATGAGGTAGAAGTAAATCTTACACCTCTGATCGACGTAGTTTTTTTATTGTTAATATTCTTTATGATAACCACTACATTTGATCGCAACTCTAAGATTAAGATTGAATTACCGAAAACTCAGAGCGCTGTTTCTGTGGTTGAAAAAGATACCATGGAATTGTTGATTGATGGTAAAGGAAATTACTATATCGATGGCAGAGAAGTGCTGAATAGTAGGACAGAAACCTTGTTTAGAGCAATGAGCCAAGCGCTTGATTCAAGAGAAGGAATTCCATCCTTAGTGATCAGTGCTGATGCTAATGCGAACTATCAGTCTGTTGTTACAGCGATGGATATCGCTGGACGTTTGGACCTAACTAATTTCTCTATGGCGACAGCGCAGGCACCAAGAAAATAACTCATAAGGACAGGATGTCATCAAGGACAACGAACATCACAGCCTCACCTCAGGGTGGGGCTGAAATCTATAAGCGCCTTGCGGGTTATTCTTTAAAACACTGGCGCTATCTTCTACTAGCCTTATCGGGCTTAATTATTAATGCGTTGACTCAGCCGATGTTTGCGGCTTATCTTCAGCCTTTGCTGGATGGGACTTTCATGGAGAAGGACCCGGACATTATAGCTTGGGCACCCTTTGCCTTATTAGTCATTTTTTTATTGCGTGGAGTGTCTGGATTTTTATCTGGATATTTTATGTCGTGGGTCGGGCGTAAAGTTGTCACCGAGCTGCGCGAACAAATATTTTCCCGCCTGATTCACCTGCCCATTGGCTATTATGACCGTAATAATTCTGGCCAACTAATCACCAAGCTTATCTACCATGTGGAGCAGGTCGCCAGTGCCGCAACCAGTGGATTAACTGTGTTGGTGCAAGATCTTGCCGCCATTATTGGGTTGTTGGCACTGATGATGTACTACAGTTGGGAGCTTACATTGATTGTGCTGCTCACTGGTCCCTTGATTGCACTTATCATTCGCTATGTATCCAAGCGTTTCCGTCGATTTAGTCATCAAATTCAAGAGTCGACTGGTGAAGTAACGCAAATCAGCAGTGAGGCGATTCAAGCAACTCGTGAGGTCAGAATTTTTGGTGCTGAAGATTTTGAGAAAGATCGCTTCGCCGAAGTAAACGAGCGTAATCGCGTATCGTTTATGAAGCGAATATTTACCGAACGGCTCAGTATGCCTATCGTTCATTTTATTGTGGCTGTGGCGCTTTCCATCATTATTTACGTGGCAACACAGGGTGATTTATTAGAACGCTTTAGCCCCGGGACATTCATGTCGTTTATGGCAGCGATGATGTTGTTATTTGACCCGGTGAAGCGCCTAACATCGATTAGTGCAACCTTGCAGGCAGGGGTTGCTGCGGGAGAGAGTATCTTTTCAGTAATTGATACACCTGAGGAAAAAGATACTGGCAGCCATATCACAGAGCGAGTCAATGGCGACATGCGTTTTGAGCATGTCTCATTTACCTA
>Ga0114956_1000652_pt1 | contig 25866 bp, 15 predicted proteins | sample MaitaG_FD_87304 | JGI IMG/M metagenome (GOLD analysis project Ga0114956, IMG submission 87304) | Marine algal microbial communities from Maine, USA - Maine_Asex2 metaG | ecosystem: Host-associated > Algae > Red algae > Unclassified | place: Maine, USA | collected 2015-01-05
ACACCATTCCTAGCCGAGCAAAATCTGCATAATTGACCTATCGCTGGGCTAATCAGCAGAAAATATCCAGAGATCAAATAGAGAGATCTCTTCTGTGCCTTAGGGCATTAACAACTCGTTGTGACTATCATTAACATTTTCAAATTAGAGAATCGATAGTTTTGCCAATACATGAAATTAATGCTGAAGTACATCTCAACACTGTGTCCAGTTCTTATCGGAACAATTCTCTTTGGGCAATCGAACTACATGGACGAGTCCCATCTCAAGTACTCCACAAAATCAGATAGTCAGTACATCCAAATCGACTACGTTCAAATAAATAACTATTTGGCACATACCATGAGTCCCGATGAAATTGGCTCATCAGTACGAAGAGGTACAGCATGGATTAGTGCATCAAAATTTCTTAAATCAGATACGCTTACAACAAGTGCGGGAAAGAAATACTATTCACAAGTCGAGTACTGCGAAGAATATCTCTATGCTATTCCCTATGGAAAGGAGCAGATAGAAAACATAACTCGATTAGAATTACAAAACTACTTAATAGCCACCTTGTCTTACTCCCCACTGCCGATGCTCCAGCATTTTGTCGACAAAGGCGACTATGCAATGGCTCATGATACGATCCATTCCATTTCCTTCACAAAGACAATCGGAGAATATATCGTCACTGTAACAATAAATAAAGCCAACTTTGAAATTGAACAAATATCAACACTCATTGCCACCGAGGAAGATGATCAATTTTATGGCTTTGGCGATGTTTTGGACAATTACTTCTATAGCGAAAACGTCACATTGGATAATGTCAAAATCGTACCCTCTCTAATCATCAAAGATGAGCTGAATGGAAAGCTCTCCGATACCGTGATCATCGAATCAGTTGGCAATGGAGAGGTGCCCAAAGAACTAATACAGCCATCTCCTGATTTCCAAATCACAAATGATACTATCGTAGAGGCAGACATCACAATAGAAAAATATTCCGACAATATATATTTCATAAATCTACATCACTGCGGTACAAGAAGCCTGGCGGTAGAATTTGAAGACTATTTTCTCGTCGCAGAGGCTCCCTTAAACAGCAGGTATGGAGACCAAATCATCGAGGAGGTCTCCAAGATCAATCCAGAAAAGCCAATCAAATATTTTGTTTTTGGACACTTTCATCCACACTACACAGGAGGCATCCGGCCCTTTATTCACAAGAGCGCACTAATCTTGTGCTTGGATCAGAATCAGGATTACATCAACTCAATAGCCGAAGCCAAGCACACCATTCACCCAGACAGTTTGGCGTTAGATCCCAAAGAGGTAGCCTTCGAATCAATCTTTCAAGCAAAAACAATCTCAGACGGTTCGTATTACATGACGATCTACCACATTGGCAAAAAGTCAAATCATACAAATGACTACTTAATCTACTACTTTCCAAAGGAAAAATTAGTGTTTCAAGACGACCTCGTCTGGATAGATGAGACAACAACGAAAGAAAACATCAGCCCATTAACAACAGGTTTCTATCAAGCAGTAAAAGATCTAAATCTCGATGTCACACAGGTTGCCCAGAACTGGTCCGTATTCAACAAAAGCGAAAAAATGATTTTCGATTTTTCAGCAATAGAAAAATTATGCAGGTGATTTTTTTAAGCAAATATTGAGCGGAGAACTGGAAGTGACCCGCTCAAGAGCACTCGCACCGCCTTAGTGAAATCTCGAAGCGGTGTTCCGGGGTCACTTTCAGTGCCCCCGTATTTTAAATCAAGTTTAACTTATTCCATAGTCCGCCAAAATCACTCGAATGCCCTCCGAATATTTGGTCACCTTAAATGCTGGAAACCGCTGTTTGAATTTAGTAGATTCAAAGATGTTGTCAATCCGGTAGCGCGGAAGCAGTTCTTGGGTTTCTTTCGCATTTTCGTTAAAAAAGGACACAATTTTCAACATCAAAGTACTCAGTATTTTATAGTCTATGTCTCTGCCCAATTGATTTGATATCTCAGCAATAAATCCTTTGTAAGTAAGTCGATCATCGTCGCAGGGCAGATGCCAGGTCTCCCCATAGGTATCCGCGGTATTGGCAATGAGTGCCATGGCCTTGCTGGCATCAGGTGTGTAAATCAAAGTACGAAGTGTCTGATCGGTCAGAAATACCTGAGGCTTTTTCCCTTTCTTTAAATTTTCAAAGATCAAGGCGTTGGTGATCCCTTTCGTTTTACCTGGACCGTAAAATTCCGGCGCTCGGCAGATGACTGCATCGATTTCTTGCTTTTTAATCGAGTCTAGCAATAAATCGACTGCACGTTTTTTCCCGACGCCCTTTTTTCCTTTGGGATTCAGTGGTGTTTTTTCCGTCTGAATTTTTGCATCCTGCGGATAGGGATAGGTGTTGTCGAAATAGGCCAACTTGCAATTGGTCTTCTGGCAGCCCTCGATCACATTGCGCATAATGATGCTCCAATCCGTGAGCCAGACCTCTGATTTGTAGGGTAGGCCCACAGTGAGGTACGCGATCTGGGTGTTCTCCAGCGCCTTTATTACTTGATCCGGTTGCAAGAGATCTGCCTGAAAAAGGACGTCACTGGAATTTACCTTTTGTGGATTTCTCCCCACCAATTTTATATCGGAGGTGTAGTTGGCTTTTAATTCTCTCGCCAGTTCTTCGCCGATTATTCCATTCGCTCCTAGTATTGTGTGCATCTAATTTCTTTGCCTCAAAGAAGAGAAATTTATTCGAAGCGAACATTTGAACCCTTGAACCCATTGAACCCCTTGAACCCCTTGAACCTTCCGGATTCCGCTTATGAGCTAAAATAGTCCACCCAAGGCGAGAAGAGTAATTGCCAAAAGCCAAGAGGAGAATTGTGCTTTTTCCTCAGTAGGCCTTATCAAGATTAATTTGGAATCACTTGCTGTCAAGCTAATGGTGTGCTCAGTGGCATTATTTAGCACATTGACGTACAACTATCCAGTGTATTATTGAGCGAAGTGAGTCTATTTTTCTTCTTCAAGAAATTGTGTGACGTGTTGACGGCGATTCGATAGATCCCGGTGCTTACGGAGGAGTTCTGTTTAAAAGCTGCGGCACTTTTATAAATCTTGACGAAAACATCTTGCGTGATTTCCTCTACGTCCGGGATGCTCTTGCTATAGCTCAGGGCAGTGTTGTAGACTTTTCAGAAAATCGTTCATACAGCCATGGTCTGGTTCCCTTGGGCAATGGCTTGTATGATATTATTATCGTCAGACAATTGGGTTCATTTCGTCATGCCTTGATACGTGCTTGATATTGATTCTCCGATTTATCGAATTTAAAACCTATCAGTTCTATTCAACGATGCTAAACTGTGCCACTCTCGTTCGAGTCTTCAAAATATACGTGCCTGGCACAAGGTGAGTAACATTGATTTCTTGACTGGGGGTAGCCGTCCCCGTGTCCAGCAATTGGCCCAACAGAGAATAAATGCGATACTGCGATATCTCCGATCCCTCTGACTCGATGAAAATATATGCTGATGCCGGATTCGGATACACTAAAAGGTGATCTGAGGCAGCACTTAAATCTACTTGTGCAGTGCTCATGCAATCTATGCGGCCATTGATGTCAAACTGAGAGACAAAATCCCAAATTGCCGCACTGGCATCAATATCTCTATTGCCCCAGGCTCCCGGCCACGAATGGCCACCACCGATCACGCGGTAATGCTCTATAGCCGAACAACTGATTCCATTTCCGAAGAAATAGCGCTGTACAGTGCTCTCATCCGGATTGGGGCTATCGGGAATGTCTGAAACAATTGGAGTGCGATCTATCTGGTTATAGGAAATCCAAAAATCGCGACTCTGTTCGACTGACTTTGAGCCGCTGGGCCGCGAGTCGGAATAGCTCACGACATTGTCACTAGTGCCGTGGATCGTGATCACTGGCATTGCGTGCGAGGGACTGCAAGCTGCGTATGTCTCTGAACTCATCTTACCACCAACGGAGCCGATCGCTGCGAAGCGCTCACTAAGTTGACAAGCCAACTCAAAGCTGAAGTAGCCACCATTTGAAAAGCCACAACTATATATCCTGTCCTGGTCAATGTTGTACACCTCACTCACAGAGTCAATCATGGCCTCAGTAAATCCCAGATCGTCTGCCGGACTTCCGGCTGTCCAGGCCCCCACGTTCCAGTGGGTGGCTCCAAAAAAGCGCGAGCCTTGTGGGTAGACAACAATAAACCCTGCAGTATCAGCCACTGGTTTCATCTCCGTTGAGTTCATGTGGTCTTCTGCCTGGCCAAGGTAACCGTGAAAATTAAACATGAGTGGCACGGGTGTGGTAGCATCGTACACTGCTGGCACGTAGATGATGTAATCGCGCGTTGTGCCGTTTAGGGATAACTGCTTTGACAAGGTTTCTTGCGCTTGGCTGGTTGCCATACATGCCAACATCAACAGTACGATTAGACCTGTTTTGCAAGACAATTTATTCATATAAGCAAGGTACATACCCCCGCTCAGACCTAAAAGTCATATCATACTTAATGATAAGTTCCCTATCTTTGAATATTCATCAGCGTCCTATGATGAAGGCCTTAAATCTCAGTATCCTTGTCATATTTCTTATCGGAAAGCCATGCTATGGGGAGAGTTATAGCAGTATGATATCGACAGTTTCTGAAAGGAGGAAAGAGTCTTTTTGAAGGCGATAGTCAGTTTTAAAAACTCTTCAATCGGTACAGCATCTGTAGCAAACCCTCAGGACCTCTTCGGTAATTTCAACTGGACTTGAAGATGCTGCTTTTACCAATACCATTGCTGCTCTTACTTTGGGATCATCACTGACCGGATCTACGTGATCATCCTGGGCATATTGGGTTGCCAGACTGAAGTCATCTTCAGTGAGCCCAAACTGCAGCCCTATTGATTCAATGACCTCAATTTATTCAGGACTATAATACGATATCTTAAAAGATTGCCATCATCCACTATATTTATTGTTCTTTGCTGCTTTTAGACTAGTCTTTCTGCAGCATACCAAGCCTTAAGCCATCCATTGAGCTAGAGAAATTGAATTTTCGTGAACGGAGGTAAAAACAGCAAGAATGTTTCATAAGATAGCATACGTTATCTGTGCCCTTCTCCTACTCTCCGGGTGCAGCAGCACCGAGCAGCAAGATATCTCAGCATCCCTACCGGAGCTCGTTGATTTCAATTTCCACATAAAACCCATCCTCTCTGATCGCTGCTTTACTTGTCACGGACCAGATGTCAATGCCAGAGAAGGGAATACGCGACTAGACGTGGAGGAATTTGCCTTTCGTCTTTTAGACAGTTTAGAAGGTCACTATGTGATCAAACCCCATAGTCTAAAAAAGAGTGAACTATACCAACGAATCATCAATGAGGATGACGACATACGGATGCCTCCACCCGAGTCCAATCTCAGCCTGTCTTCCTTTGAAATTGCTTTGATTGAGAAATGGATTAAACAAGGTGCAGAATGGAAACCACATTGGTCCTTTATGACGCCGGAAAAAAGCTCGCCACCGAATGTCAACCAAACGGAATGGCCGCAAAATCCCATCGACCTTTTTGTATTGGACAAATTGGAATTCTTGCAAATAAAACCATCTGCAAATGCCAGTAAAGAAAAACTCCTCCGCAGATTAAGCTTTGACCTAACCGGTTTGCCTCCCGACCCAGAAACAATCGATGCTTTCCTGGCCGATGATTCAGACAAAGCCTACGAACGACTAGTCGACAATTATCTGGATTCTGATGCCTACGGCGAACGAATGGCCACTGAGTGGGTCGACCTGGCCCGCTACGCCGAGACCAATGGAATCCATCACGATCTGGAACGCAATATGTGGCCATGGCGGGATTGGGTGATCAATGCGTTCAATCAAAACATGGGCTATGACCAATTCGTCACCTGGCAGTTGGCGGGAGATCTCCTTCCCGAGCCCACCTATGAGCAGCAACTCGCCACCGCATTTAATCGCAACAATAGAACCACTCAAGAATGTGGATCACTCGATGAAGAATTTAGGGTTTCTTATGTGATCGATCGAACCAACACCTTTGGGAAGGCTTTTATGGGGCTCACCGTGGAATGTGCCCAGTGCCACGATCATAAATATGACCCGATCTCACAAAAGAATTATTTCCAGCTGTTTGCCTTTTTCAATCAGGTGCCAGAAAAAGGAGTGACCACATCATTTCCAGAAAAAATCAAACACAATCAGCAATCTGCTCCTTATTTGCATTTACCCGAGGAGGAAGTAAAGAAAATCCGCACCTACATCGACGAACAGGTCGAAGCAGAATATGCGAGTGGCAGTACACAAGACAAAGACAAGAGCTATTTAAATAATTGGAAGGAAGAGATGGAGGCCATGCTGCTCCCTGTCATGATCATGCAGGATAGGGATACCCTCAGACCTACCTACATCCTGGATAGAGGACTGTACGATGCTCCGGGAGAAGAAGTGTCGTATGGCACTCCCGAAAGCATTTCTGAATTTAGCTCCGAGCTAGCTGGAAATCGTCTTGGCTTGGCAACATGGCTATTTGATCCTGAAAATCCACTGACCGCCAGAGTGGCCGTAAATAGATATTGGCAAATGATTTTTGGTCGAGGGCTGGTCAATACACCCGACGATTTTGGGAGTCAGGGAGACCTGCCCACACACCCGGAGTTGCTTGACTGGTTGGCTGTAGAATTCATGGAATCAGGGTGGGATGTAAAGAACTTACTGAAAATCATGGTGATGTCTGCCACCTATCAACAAACCTCCACTGTTGACGAAGATCAATTGGCATTTGATCCGGAAAACAAGTGGTTGGGCCGGGGAGTTCAGCAGCGCTTGACCGCCGAAATGCTTCGGGATCAGTCATTAAAAATGAGTGGTCTTCTCAACGAAAAAATTGGCGGGCCAAGTGTCAAGCCCTATCAACCGGAAGGACTGTGGACCCAGGTGTCATCGGGCGGTAGATACCAACGAAAATACATGGTATCGCAAGGAAGGGACCGCCATCGCCGCAGTTTGTATACCTATTGGAAACGGATCCAACCTCCCCCCTCGATGGCAATTTTTGATGCCGCAAGCCGCAATCTCTGCACCGTGAAAAGGCAAAGCACCAACACGCCTTTGCAGGCGCTGGTCTTATTGAATGATCCTCAGTTTGTGGAGGCATCCAGGGCGCTGGCACAACGCATGATGCATAAAGGTGGGGCGGATTTGAAACACCGGATCGAATATGCCTTTCGTTGGGCAACGTCCCGAAAACCGGATGCGGAAGAACTAAATATTCTTGAGGAGCTCTTCAAAGCTGAAATCGATGAGTTTCAAAAATACCCGGAGCGGGCAGATGATTTTTTGGACCATCGAGAAGCAAGAAATAATCCCGAGCTGGCCGCCTACGCTGTAGTGGCCAATGCCATTATTAATTTGAGTGAAAGTCTACAGAAAAATTAAACATCGATCAACTTAGAATAACATGCATGGTCTTTTAAATACAACCCGGCGACATTTTTTAGAAAAAGCCAGCTTAAGTTTGGGTGCTTTGGCCATGTCATCATTCGATCTACCGGCAATGTCAACAAACCCCACTCCTACCCTACCACACTTTGCTCCAAAAGCTAAAAGAGTTATTTATTTATTTCAGGCAGGTGGCCCTTCTCAGTTGGAAATGCTTGATTATAAACCAGCACTAAAGAAGTTGCACAAACAGCAGCTGCCAGCATCGACCAGTAAGGGTCAAAGAGTGACTAATTTTACGGCGGCTCAGCCCAAACCCATGGTCAACCCTTTTACAGGATTTAAGCAATACGGAGAGAGTGGTACCTGGGTAAGTAATTTATTGCCTTACCTATCTGAAATTGTCGATGACATCTGTGTGGTAAAATCCATGCACACCGATGCCATCAACCATGATCCCGCTCTGTCCTTTTTTCAGACCGGGTCCCAACTCAGTGGCCGTCCAAGCATCGGCTCCTGGATGTCGTATGGATTGGGAAGCAGCAACGATAATCTTCCCACCTTCTCCGTATTGTTGTCAAAAGGCAGCGGAAGAACAGATGGTGCTCAGCCCCTGCAGTCTTCACTTTGGGGCAGTGGCTTTTTGCAATCATTGCATCAGGGGGTACAATTCAGAAGCGGGAAAGACCCGGTGTTGTTTTTAAATAATCCCTCCGGAATAAGTCAGATGAACCGGAGAAATGTATTGGATCATTTGAAACAACTCAATCAAAAATACCTCGAGAAAGCGGGCAATCCTGAAGTCTATTCCAGAATGGCTCAATATGAAATGGCCTACCGGATGCAAACTTCCGTTCCAGAAACGATGGACATAAGTCAGGAGCCCGATCACATATTTGAGATGTACGGCCCCGAATCTCGGATACCAGGTACATATGCGGCAAATTGTCTTTTGGCCCGAAGACTTGCCGAACGAGATGTAAGGTTTATTCAATTGTATCACCAGGGTTGGGACCAGCACAATGACCTGCCCGATCACCTCACCAAGCAGAGCAGAGACGTAGATCAGCCTTCGGCAGCATTGATCAAAGATCTGAAGCAACGTGGACTCCTGAAAGATACGCTGGTCGTTTGGGGAGGAGAATTCGGACGAACCAACTATTGCCAGGGCAAACTCACCAACGATAATTATGGACGGGATCACCATCCCTACTGCTTTAGCATGTGGATGGCTGGCGGCGGCATCAAACCAGGAATAAGCTATGGAGAAACGGACGAGTTGGGTTACAACATTGTTAAAGACCCCGTTCACGTACACGACTTCCAGGCTACCCTGCTCCATCTGATGGGCATGGATCATGAAAAATTAACCTTCAAGCATCAGGGTCGACGCTTTCGATTGACGGATGTGCATGGCAAGGTCGTGAAGGAGCTTTTGGTTTGAGTGACCGGGTATGCCAATGCCCCCACCGGCTCGCGTCACTTCCATCGCTGCGTTGAGCACAGTTGCCTCAAAACCAACGCAATCAACCGTACAATCTACTTCCGGAATACCTATGATCTCAGCGATTTGGTCCGCAAGCGTGGCATCCTTGCGTAAGTCGACGGTCTCACAGCCAAAACTGCGCGCTTGCGCCAGACGCTCAGGAATTAAGTCTCCTACAATCACCACTGCCGCTCCCAACAAATGACATGAAGCTGCGCACGCCAAACCCACCGGAGCTGCCACCGCGACGTAGATGTTCGGCTGTTGGTAACCTCCACTAAGGCACAAAGGACCTCCTAGGGCCTCCGCCGAGGACGATCCGGGTATCCTTGGGAGGTGCGGATCTTATCCTCACAGGATCATCATCACGGGCTCATCCCCCTTTTCCAAAACCACCGCATATTAGATGTGCGGCTGTTCCAAATCGGCCCAAAAGGGCCAATTTCGATCCAAAAAAGCCCATCTTCATCGACTTTTCTACGATTCAGTACCGACTTTTGTACCGTATAAGCCGAAATAAAGACTCAAGTACCATATTTAAAATGGCAATTTGTCGATACTGAGATTTTATATTCGGATTTTCGTAGAAATACAATTTCTTCTCATAATTCTGAAAAAACTATCTCCAGGAAGGAAACTATAAAGAGAAAGCCGTCGTTTAGTCTGATGTGGTAGGGGTAATAATTCAAATATCTCGCCATTTTACATTTTTATATATACATAATGAGTAACGGTACAGTAAAATTTTTCAACGAAAGCAAAGGATTTGGATTCATCACACCAGACGATGGTGGGAAGGACGTTTTTGTTCATGCAAATGGACTTAATGGCACTCAGATTACGGAAGGAGACAAGGTCTCTTATGATGTTGAAGAAGGACAAAAGGGATTGAATGCAGTGAATGTCTCTAGGACATAGCGCAAGCATTAAATTCTGAAATCATATTGGCCCGTCAGTTTTTGACGGGTCTTTTTTTTTGGGGTAGGTTTTTCACGATTACATTGCAACATGGATACCTTTTCAGAGTTCAAAATCAAGAAGCAACTATACAATGCCGTAGCGGACCTGGGTCTTGAAACACCTACTCCGATCCAGCAAAAGTCCTACTCTCCCATTCTGGGAGGCTTTGATTTTGTCGGCATTGCCCAAACGGGCACTGGAAAAACAATCGCCTATTTACTGCCGATCTTACAAGATTTGAAATTTTCAGACCAGCCACACCCCAGGGTGCTTGTACTCGTGCCAACCCGAGAGCTGGTCATTCAGGTGGTCGAACAAATCGAAAAATTAAGCGCATACATCAGCATCCGAGTACTTGGTGTGTATGGGGGCACCAATATAAAACCCCAAAAACAGGCCGTAGCCCAAGGACTGGACATCATTGTCGGCACGCCACGCCGGCTCTACGATCTCGCCCTGACCAATGTACTGCGCCTGAAGGCCATCAAAAAACTGGTGATTGATGAAGTCGATATCATGCTTGATTTCGGCTACAAAACCCAATTGAGAAACATTTTCGAATACCTACCTACCAAAAGACAAAATATTCTCTTTTCTGCCACGATGACCACCTATGTTGATGAGCTCATCAACGGCTTTCTAATTAATCCGGTGAAAATAACCATCTCCATCAGTGGTACACCTTTGGAAAATATACGCCAGGAATGCTACGCTGCACCTAATTTCTATACCAAAGCCAATTTAGTAAACCACCTTTTGGCTGATAAAGAAGAATTTAGCAAAGTCCTGATTTTTGTCGCATCCAAGGCAAATGCTGATCGGCTCTACGAGACCCTGGACTTTGAATCTGAAGCTTCTGTGATTCACTCAAGCAAAGAACAAAATCATCGCATCAAGTCACTGGAAAAATTTGAGAACGGGACCAGTAGAATTCTTATCGCGACCGATGTGGTAGCCCGTGGAATCGACATTGAAAAAATTTCTACCGTCATTGCCTTTGATACGTCGTTCTACCCAGAAAACTACATCCACAGGATCGGGCGAACGGGAAGAGCAGAACGAGAAGGCAAATCGATACTCTTGTACAGCGAGAAGGAATTGCCACTAAAAGAAGCGATTGAAGGTTTGATGAATTACACCATTCCACTCACTGAATTTCCCAAAGAAGTAGCAGTATCCGATCAACTCACCCCGGAAGAAAACAAGACGATCACTCCCTTCGAACTGAACGCTGACATCTCAAGTTCAGAAGTGGGTGCATCTTTTCAAGAAAAGTCGGCCAAGAATAGCAAGGTCAAAGTCCAGCGCAAAAGCTACAAGAAAAAATTAAAAGAGAGGTTTAAAAAACCAATTAGGCGAGGTGATAAAATTCAAAATATGAAGAAGAAAAAAAAGAAGTGAGTATGACATCTCCACATTCTTACTTCCCCCCTCTTTGGTCTGAATCTTGAGATTGAACTCAGCACGTTCAACTCCTATCCGATAAGCACGCCGAAATCTTTTGAGAATCGTAGAAAGTATCATCAAAGCGGGGTTTGCCAATCTCAGGCGTGACCAGCCAGAAATTGGGAATCTAAACGGATAAGTCATATTTATTGGCGATAGTCGGTTTTGGGAGAATATTCACGCGCGTCAAGGCAATTTCACACTAGTTAATTGTAAAAATCATTTCTTCAAGCTAACTATTGCATGAAATATTTTTCTGGTTTCTAGAGAAAAAATTCGATTTAAGGCTCGGTTCTGCTTGCATTTAACCTCCCATCGTCTACCTTCGCCAGCTTTTCCTGCAGACACCTAAGATAATATGACGGCACTGATCAAGAATATTACGGCAAATCCAAAAAACGACATCCTCTCTGGATTGACCGTAGCACTTGCGCTCGTACCAGAAGCAGTGGCTTTTGCGTTTGTTGCAGGCCTTGATCCACTTGTGGGTCTGTACGGTGCATTCTTCATGGGGATCATCACTTCAATTTTCGGAGGTCGACCAGGGATGATTTCCGGAGCCACCGGTGCAATGGCGGTAGTAATGGTCCATCTGGTACAAGAGGGCAACGCAGTCGGTGCGGCACTCGATCAGGCGATCCCAAGCCTGGGCTTGCAGTGGCTACTGGTCACCCTCATCATTGTCGGTTTGATCCAAATACTCGGTGGGGTGATGCGTCTGGGAAAGTTTGTCAGGCTGATACCGCATCCCGTGATGATGGGCTTTGTCAATGGATTGGCCATCGTCATTTTTCTTTCTCAACTTGGCATGTTTAAGCGCAATGTAAATGGGGTGAGTGGCTGGCTGCAGGGAGCAGAGCTATACACCATGCTGGGACTGGTTGCCCTGACCATGTTTATCATGTGGGGACTGCCTAAGCTTACGACAAAGATACCATCTGCGTTGGTGGCCATTGTCGTGGTGGCGGCCGTGACGATCCTGGGTGGGATAGAGGTCAGCACTGTTGGGTCATTTATCAGAGACGGAGGCGGTAGCGGATTGGACGGGGGCCTTCCCACATTTCAGAGTCAGCTCTTTGGTATGACCGAAACCATAAGCGGACATTGGAGCATGATCTTATCAACGGCTCTCCTACTGGCAGCGGTGGGCCTGATTGAATCATTGATGACCCTAAATCTGGTCGACGAGCTCACTGAGACCCGGGGCAGTGGCAATCGAGAATGCATCGCTCAAGGATGCGGCAACATTCTATCTGGATTCTTCGGCGGCATGGGTGGCTGCGCAATGATTGGACAGTCAATCATCAACGTAGAATCAGGAGGAAGAGGAAGACTATCTGGCATTGTAGCTGCACTGACTCTGCTCAGCTTCGTACTATTTGGCTCAAGTCTGATCGAGCAAATTCCCATCGCAGCCTTGGTCGGAGTGATGTTTATGGTGGTCATCGGCACCTTCGCCTGGAGTAGTTTTAGGATCATCAACAAGATACCCAAAGCTGATGCGTTTGTTTTGGTGGCCGTTTCAGTGATCACGGTTTGGCAAGATCTCGCCATTGCTGTCATTGCCGGAATGATCATGTCGGCACTGGTGTTTGCCTGGGAGAACGCAACCATGATACGAGCACGAAAGCGAATCAAAGAAGATGGCACCAAGGTCTATGAGATCTGGGGCCCGTTGTTTTTTGGGTCGGTGCAAAACTTCAATGCAAAATTTGATGTCAAGGGCGACCCCCAAAAAGTGGAGTTGGACTTTATCGAATCGAAGGTTAGCGATCACTCAGGCATCGAGGCACTGAGAAATATTGCCAACAAATATTTGGATTCAGGTAGGGAAATCAGTCTGGTGCACCTTAGTCCAGAATGTAAATCGCTGCTGACTAAATCAAACCCTGAATGGGAAAAACACATCATACACAATGTCGACGATCCAAGATATTACGTGGTTACCGACACCATGGATGTGGAGGTTTGATTTATTGTCCCAATTTTAAATAGTAGAGATCGCTAAGGATAGATCCAAGAAATTTATAGCTTTTTATTAATTCCATCTGTGCCTCTAGGAGCTTTAACTCTCTCTGATTGAGTAAGAAGACCGAAGACTCACCCAAGTCAAATTTCAATGTCTCTGCCTCGTACAATGCTGTGCTATTGAAAATCTTCTCCCCTGCCACATCGACAACATTTTCTTGAATACTCCTACTGCGCATCAGACCTTCATATTTAATGTATAGCTGTTGCTGATATTGACTTTGATCCAGACGTGCCTGTTCTACCAAAATTTCATTTAAGCGCAGCTCACCCCGCGTTTTTCGATTGCGTATCGGTACTTCTACCTTTACACCAAATTTATAGTCATTTAAATTGAGCGATGGTTCGACCTGCTCTTTCCCAACATTTACCAGAGCGTTGTACTTCAAGTCAATTTGTGGCTTTAGGTTCTCCCGTTCCAGTCGATTCTTTGTAGCCAACAAATCAATCTGATTTTCAATTTTTCGAATTGTTGGATCATTGACAAATTGTGGATTTTGTATTTCGGAGATCTGATCCAATCGATCTAACAAGTCGGACAAAGGCTCTGGAGAAATAGAATCTGGGGCAGTCAAGGGATTGCCGGCATCATCCCAGAGAAAGAGCGATAGTTTTTGCTGTTTTATAATCAGCTCTCTCGAAGTCTCTAGCAGAATCTTGGTGGCAGTATTTAGATTTAATCGAGACTCAATCGTGTCTATCGAAGGTTTATCTCCATTTTCAAAAAGTCGGATAATATTTTGATGCCTTACTTGAATAGTACTGAGGTAATTTTCAACAATGAGCCTTTGTTCATGGGTGATTGTCCAATCCAAGTAGGTATTGATGGCCTGAAAAATGATCTCGCGAGTCAAAATATCTTGTTCAATCTGACTTTTGGCTCCCCGTAGTTCCGCCACTTGCATGTGATACCTTTGCTCATCAAACATCAAGCCGCGCACCAGACTCAAGTTAATGGAGCCGTACAGCAAACCATGGTTGGGTACATTGTTCTCAGCATTCAGGAAGCTACCATCGTTCCTCTCATAACCCACAGAAAAATCTATTGGATAGCGAGTCGGTATCGTTGCTTCCGTGTGCCATATTCTATAGTAGTTTTCGTCCGAGAAGTTTTTCGCTTGAAAATTCGAGCCTATTTTCGGATCAAAAGCACCTCTGCCCTTCACCGCATAGGCCTCCGTAAATTCATCGTAAAGATCAGCCTTCTTTACCAGCGGATAGTTTTGGCTGATCACCGTCAGATACTCATCGAGAGACAGCGTATCAGCAGCACGTCCGTATACAGCGACCGCCAGGATCACACATACAAAGATGATCCGGTAAAGTGCCTTATGGATATTCAGATCTCCCAATCCCAGTAATTTTAATGTGCGAAATTTCACTTACTTAATTTTGCGGATGGGTGCCTTAGTTTTTACTTTTTCAGTGCCTTCTGGATTGTAAAAATCAGGAGGAAATCCATTAAGTTGTCGCCAAATCTCATAGTAGACCTTTACCTCATTGAGTAGAAGTAATCCCCGAGCACCGGAGCCGATACGAATCAGATCAGGCCAAATTTTTTCAGCATCATCCTCCACTACGAGAATACGATATTTTCCATTTTCGCTGATGTCGTTGTCGATAGCAAAAACCCTGCCCCCAAAAGTGCCAAAAGAATTCTCCGGCCATCCACTAAATATGATTGCGGGCCAGCCATCAAATTGTATCCTGACCTTCTTTCCCGTCTGAATCAATGGCATGTCTCGTGGCTGAACATACAGCTCAACCGCCTTTTGATAATCTGTCGGTACGATGGTTGCCACACTTTCCTGCGCCTTGACATACTCGCCGATGCCATTCTTAAGGACCTTGGTAATTCTTCCTTTTACCGGAGAGGTAATGATGAAGGCACCTTGCCTCTGTTCCAATTGGTTGTATTTCGACTGAAGTTTATTTGACTCGCCCAAGAGAGAATATCGATACGAATCAGATGTGTTTATTTCAGACTCGATCTTGGCCAATTTCTGATCAAAGTCAGTATTCGCGATTTCTATACTCCGAACAAGATTATCCTTTTCGGTCTCAAACTTGTTTAATTTATTCTCGACAGCATTTGCTTTGGCTTTGGCCTCCCGAAAAGACAGCTTTTTTGTTTCCAAGTCAGTCAGAGACTTTATGCCGTTTTCATACATCGTTTCCATTCGCTTCAATTGATTGGATGCATTCTCAACATATGTTTCAGCTGCCTGCAAATCCATCTCAGCAGTAGCTACTTCCAATTCGATTTGCTGCTGCTTGATACTGAGCTGTGCAAGTTTAGATTCCTGATATTCTCTGAGTGCACCAATCTGATCCTCCAAGAAGCCAACCTTGCTTTTATAGGCATCGGCAGATCTGATCTTTGCCATTTGCTGCTCCTTCGTATTACCCAATATCTCTGGATCCAGATAATCCTCTTTTGCCTCAGAAAGCCGAGCGATCGTATCACCCACATCAACAATATCTCCTTCGGTCACATACCAATCCTGAATCTGGCCTCCCACCAGCGCTTGGATAGATTGCGGTTTATCATAGGGATTAAGGGTAGTTACATATCCATTCGAACGAATATTCTGAGTCCACGGCAGTAACATACTTAGCAGACTCAAGATGGTGAGTACGATCAATATCTTATGAATAGATCTTGAGTTCGATCTCCCATTTAAATATGCATACGACTCATACCTGGACGTATCAATGTAATGGGAAACTGACTTTTCGCTGATATTCAACATGATCTTTTCATTTTATTTAGTGGCTTTTAACTGACCACTTTCTAAGCGAATGATATGCTCGATAAACTTCTTCCAGATACCATCTACCGAAGAGACGATAATCTTCCATCGATTTTCAGACTTGACCAGTCGCTGAATAATTTCTCGCTTCTCATCCTCACTCACATGATCTAGTGGGTCTTCAAGGATCAACAAACGTGGATTGGTCGCAATAGCCCGCGCAAGTAAAATTCGATTTTGAATATTGTGTGGTATTTTATTGCCTTCCGGGTCTATGAGCGTGCTGAAGCCCATCGGCATCTGCGATAAATAACTCCCAAGGCCCGTGATTTCAATTGCACTATTGATGTTCTCAGGTGTTGCCTTTGTTCTACCCAAGGAGATGTTTTCTAAGATAGTACCATGAAATATCTCATCATGACTAATGCAAAATCCGATCTCTGATTTGAGATGCTCAAAGTCCAGCGATTTAATGGGAAAGCCATTGTACTTGACGATGCCATCGCTGGGGTCCAGCACTCCTGCGATCAATTTCATCAGGGTTGACTTTCCCGAACTAGGAGGCCCATAAATCAGTGCCGATGTATTTTGAGGGATCTCCAAATCAATCTGAGAAAGACTCTGTGTAGCAGCATCCTCATATCTGTATGACAGATTTTCCAGAGTTACTGCAAATGAATCGTCAGAATCCTTTAATGTGACGCCCGCATATTCATCCATGGGCTTGTCAAATACAAAACCAATTTTTTCCAATGCTGTCAGGACGTCATAGATCGAATCAATCGTTTTGATTAATTTTTCTACCGAAGCAATGATCAAGATGATGATGATCTCGGCAGCGACAAACTGACCGATATTCATTTGTTCATTAAACACGAGAAAGCTACCAGTAACCAACAGTCCTGCCGCTACGAGTACTTTAAAGACGATCAAATAAATAGACTGAGAGATGATCACACCAAAGTGCTTCTCCCGTGCAAGTAAATATTTGCTAACGTGCGCATCGGTCTTGGTCAAGCTCAATTTACTATCACTGGCCAATTTAAACGATAGCTTACTTCTGGCTATCTCCTCAATCCAAAACGCAATTTTATATTTAAAGGAAGACTCATCGATACTTGTCTTTAGACCTTTGGGACCAGTCGTAGCAATGATGAAATACACAATGATCAGCAAGAGGACGCTAAATAAAATGAAAAAAGGATGGTAAAGACTAAGCAAGACCAGCCCGACTATGATCTGAAAAATGGCCAGAGAAAAGTCAATAAGAATTTTGGGCAGTCCCTTTTGAATCGTCATTGTATCAAAAAATCGATTCGCCAGATCGGGCCCATAATAGTTTCTAAATGCCTCGTACTTGATGCGAGGAATGCGCAGTGCAAATTCGAATGACGCATTGCTAAATATCTTTTGTGCAATATTCTCGACTATTCTTAATTGAAGTAGTTGCAACACGCCCGTCAATGCAATTCCACCAATGACCAAAGTCACCAGCACGTACCAAGAGGTGGTCAGTTCCCCTCCTTGGATCAAGTTTACGATCGCCTGAATACCTAGTGGCAGCGAAAGATTCACCAAGCCATTGAAAAATGCATACAGGTACACCTGAGAAATGTCTTTTTTCTCCAATGACAGCAAACGCTGGAATCTCTGGAAAGGGGACAACTTTAGCTGCATGTTCATTACTTTGTGGCAAAGCTAGCAAATATTACCGAATAAGTTAGTATTACTAACCAATATTGCAAGTTTAACATACTCAAGTGATAATTATTACTTATTTTGTCGAAAAGTTAGAAAAATGGCCCTTGAGCTCAACTTCAAGCTTCCCGAAAAGCTTTACCTCAAAGACCCGCAGCAATCAAGCTACGGCCAGCGACTACTGACGCAAGCCATAGAGCTGATCGACCAGCTAGGCTTTGAGAGTTTCACCTTCAAGAAGTTGGGCAACAAGATGGATTCTTCTGAAGTCTCAATCTACCGCTATTTTGAAAATAAGCACCTACTTCTGCTCTACTTAAATTGCTGGTATTGGGAATGGGTAGGTTACCTGATTGAAACTCAGACACTCAATATCCCGAGCGCAGAGGAAAAGCTGCAGAAGACTATCCACTGGATGATCCATGCGAGCATTGAATCAAAACTTACCGACTACATCAATGAAAGATCTTTGTTTCAGATCATCATGAAGGAAGGCTCAAAAACATACCATATCTCATCTGTCGATGAGGAAAATAAATATGGCTTATATCTCCCATTTAAAGTCCTGGTCGAGAAGATCGCCGAAATTGTGGAGGAAATCAATCCTGATTTCAAATTTGCAAAGAGTCTATCCTCCACCTTATTCGAGATGGTGAACAACCAGATTTACTATGCCGAGCACCTACCGAGACTCACCAGCCTCACGAGTAAGGACACATATGATGAGCTGGAAAAGATGGTGAATCACTTTGCTTTTGCAGTAATACGATAAGATCGAATTAGAAACGGCATATTCGAAAGCGCCGAATTCAATTACCTACTTCATTGATCCAGCTGCGATATTGCTCCTCCAGCTCTTTGACTTTTTCAGGATATTTTTTCGCAACATTATTTCTCTCACCAGGATCCCGCTCGAGGTTGACCAGAAATAATTTTTCTGAAAAGGTATCTTCACGATCACTCGTGTCGTACGGATTTCCCAGTAATTTCCAAGGGCCCTTGCGAGCCACCCACATTTTCTGAAATTGCCAGCAATAACCTTCAGGATGCGATGTTGGTAAATCCGCATGCTTGATTAGTGGCATCAAGCTTTTACCATCCAGCTTGGCGTCATTCAAATCAAGGCCGCACAATTCAGCAAGCGTTGGCATCCAATCAGCATTAACGGCAAATTGATCTCGCACCTCGCCAGCAGGTATATGCCCAGGCCAACTAATCGCCGCAGGCACACGGATGCCTCCCTCAAACAAACATTGCTTCGCCCCTCGGTAAATCCCAGCACTGCCACCTCCCCAATGAGCGCGCTCTTCGGTAGAGTGCCCATTGTCTGATTGAAAAATAATGATGGTATTGTGTATCATTTCCAATTGTTCCAATTTGTCAATAAGCAGGCCAATGCGCTCGTCTTGGGTGGAGAGAAAGGCAGCGTAAAGATCCCGCGGGTGCGCCACTCCTTTGTCTCTATAATACTCCAACCATTTTTCGTCTCCCTGATACGGATAGTGCGGAAGGTTCATGGCAAAATACAGAAAGAAAGGATGATCATCATTTTTCTCAATAAATGCGGATGCTTCCTCTACCATCAAATCAGGAAAAAATACTCCATCGTGAAATACCTCCACGCCATCGCGATAGAGGTCATGTCGGTTTGGCCCATTCCAATAATAAAAATGAGAGTAATTATCAATGCAACCCACATAGTGACCAAATGAATAATCAAATCCTTGCGCATTGGGACTCATCTCTGGTTGGTAACCCAAGTGCCATTTGCCAATGTGCCCGGTATGGTATCCGGCATCCTTAAACATCTCAGCCATGGTATAGGCAGACCCCGGCAGACCACTCCTACTTTCTTTGCTTGCTCCCGCATTGCCCGGACATCCAGCTCGTTGTGGATTCTGACCGGTGAGTAAGCTGGCCCTCGAAGGCGAGCAAATAGGTGATGCATAAAACTGGGTAAACCGTATTCCGCCATGTACGAGTGCATCCATGTGCGGTGTGACCAGGTCGTCTGCTCCGTAGCTGTTTAAGTCGATGGTGCCTTGATCATCTGTATAAATAATGATGACATTTGGTTTCTCCTGAGCATGCCCGCATCCAGTATTGACAAAAATCAGGATCAATCCTAACCACCTGATTGAGCGTCCTATCTTCATGCTTAATTTTACTTTATTAAGAATTCAGTATATCTGAAAAAGGCCAGGCCCGATAGAACCGGTACGACGGCGAGTATTTTTGTTTCCAGATAACTTTGATTAATTCCTTTACCTGGCTGGCAGAGACATCGACGGCGGGGCCGCATCTGCACCACTACCCCACTGCTTATTCGGTTCCGGGCCCATCTCCAGCTCCAGGGTGCCTCCATCCACGAGATCACGATGAAAGTACCAAGGCCGATTTAAATCAACTCCATCCAGCTTTGCTGATTGGATGTACATATTCTCTTGCGAGGTATTATTGGCAATGATGGTAAATTCTGATCCGGGGTAAAAATTTGGGTCAAGCGCGATCGTAATTTTCCTAAAAATCGGACTACTTATTTCATAAACCGGATCTTTGCCTGCACCGCCACGCGTCGAGAAGAGTCCCATTTTCATGAGCACCGCCAATGAGCCCATCAGTCCCTGGTCTTCGTCGCCAGAATACCCATATTCTGGAGAAATTCCGCTATACACCGTTTCAACAACTTGTCTGCTCCAATATTGAGTAAGCCATGGAGCACCTGAATAATTAAACAAATTTGCCATCTGCATGCACGGCTGGTTTCCATAATTTATTCTCACCCGACGATTTTCCCGAGTTTCCCCTGCGTCGTGCGATTTTGCAGCAGTAAAATCATGCGCGACACCGCTTTCGAATACATCATTTAATTCAGCGGTAAATGCATCCCTTCCGCCAACTAAATTTATCAGCCCCTGCACATCTTGCGGCACCCACCATTTGAATTGAGCAGCATTGCCCTCGACCCAGCCATTGTCATAATTTAATATGTCAACCGGCTCCTTCCAACTTCCATCGAGATTTCGCACCCACATTCCCCCCAGATCTTCGTTCCAAATATTCTGATAATTTAATGCGCGCTCACTAAATTCAGCATGATCGGCCTCCTTCCCCGACGCAAGAGCCAATTGCCCCAAGCTCCAATCTTGGTAGGCATTTTCCAACGTTTGCCCCGACCCATCTTCATGAAAGCCCGTTGGTGGACGACCCAGTGGATGTGGAATGTATCCGTCCTTGAGATAATATTGCATCCCTCCACCCGACAAGGTGGCATGCTCGTACCCTGCTTTTGCCATGATCCCCTCTGCCGAGTGATTCTTAACCAGGCCCTCGTATGCCATGTCGATGTCAAAACCTCGGATTCCTTTTTGGTAGGCACTGACAATAAAGGGTGTACTCGAAGCGCCGGTCATCACATAAGTATAGTTTCCTCCGGAGGGTCCACGTGGTATCAGCCCACCATCCTTGTACATCAATAACATGGAGTTGACAAATTCCTCAGAGACTTTTGGGTAGACCAGGTGCCACAGAGAGTTTATGGTCCATTGAGCACCCCAAAAGGAGTCTGAATTGTAGTGCTTGAATTTCGGCAGACCATTCTCGTCCTGCGGAATCTGACCCGTGCGCGGAGCAGCGCCAGTCATGTCACAGTACTTTCCATCGACGTCGCTGATGATCCGTCGCCCTTGCAGAGCATGCCAGAGATCGGTGTAAAACCGACGCTGTTCTTCCTGGGTACCTCCTTCGATTTTGATGCGACTCAACCAGCGATTCCAGATATCCCTGCTTTCTGCGACCGTGCGATCAAAATCCCAATGCGTGAGCTCCGATTCTAAATTGAGCCTCGCCTGCTCAATAGAGACGTAGGAGATGGCGACCTTCATCTTGCGCTGCTCCTGATCGGCCGTCTTAAAACTGACGTAGGCGCCCGTGCGCTCGCCCTCGATCACATCTCCTGAGATAAGCTGACCGTTTTGCCAACCGCCGAAATGTTCGAACGGCTGGTCAAAGTCTACTGCAAAGTAGACGTACGTGTCTTTGGGGCGTCGACGAGTAGACCCCATCAATGCGTGTCCTTCCAAGCTGCGGTCACTCACTTTCTTCACGTAGCCACTCTTGGTGTCGCAGGGGCCAAGGAATGTACTGAGATCTATGTGAATATGGCTCTGGGTGGATTCAGGAAATGTATAGCGATGAAACCCTACGCGGGTGGTAGCAGTAAGCTCTGCATTAATGCCATAGTCGTCGAGCATGATTTGATGATAGCCGGCTTTGATCGTCTCCCGGTCATGTGAATAGCTCGATCCATAGTGATCTGCTCCCAAGTGCCCACGGAATTCACCAGTCGTTGGCAGCACTGGTACGGCAGAGAGTTGCCATGCATGTACGTGGCTGAAACATCGTATGGTATCCTGATTGTAGCGGTACCCGGAGTTCCATGCTCCGTTGATCACCATATCGGGACTTAGATTTACCATCCCAAAGGGGAGCGTAGCAGAATTAAAAAAGAACCATCGTGAATTGGCGGCGTCGACGAGTGGTTCGACCAGATCTACGGGATCTACGGGATTATAAGTTGGTGCTACTTTAATGTCAGCCGATCCATGGCAGGCTGTGACGATAATGGCGAATAAAAGGACTCGTGTTTTATTCATGACGCTATGTGATTTCTTCATCTCCATTCGAAAATACCAGAAACATTGGGCACGACGACTCCCTCATTCAGGAAAGCGCAATAATGATGTAGAAAGCGCAAAAAAATGTACATTTGCGCGATTACGGTAGGGTGGTATGATTTGCCCCGACCAATTTTTACAATTTATTTGAATTTATACAATGAGTAACGGTACAGTAAAATTTTTCAACGACGCGAAAGGATTCGGATTCATCACACCAGACGATGGTGGCAAAGATGTATTTGTCCACGCAAATGGCCTTAACGGCGGTTCGATCACTGAAGGAGACAAGGTCTCTTATGATGTTGAAGAAGGAAAAAAAGGATTGAATGCAGTGAATGTTTCCATAGTGTAACACTTGTTTCATTTATTTCAAAGATTTTCGAGCCCGTCAGTTTTTCTGATGGGCTTTTTTGATGGTACAAAGCCCGATCTATTGCTTTCTCACGCGTGAGTCCATCGGGACGATGCGCTCTATCTCTTTGAAGAGCAAGATGTCACTGTCTATCGGAAGCCAAATCATCCCGGATCCGTCCATTTGAGTGAATCTGCCCAAAAAGGGCCTAAACTGATCAAAAAACCCCCCAATGGGGTGATTGTACGAACCAAAATTCCAGATTACCTTTCACCCCGAGAATATCACAGTAGTAAAAGTATAACACGTTTGAAAATTGAAACACATTGAAGAAATACGTTTGAAACAAATAGGGCAGAATTTGAAGTCCCTTAGATAAACAAAACAGCATTAACGATGTACTGACGGCCATCCGCCAAGGAACCGCCCTGGCATAGTTATGCATCTGAAAATAAATCGAATGACACACAACAATCTCTCGGCTATTTACCAAACAAGTGCATGGGCATCTCTGCTACGTTCTAAGCCGCTCGCTTACATGAAATCGATGACTACGATCGTCGCTTGTCTTATCTCCCTCAGTCTATGGAGTCAAGACGTCGACAACAGCATCAATCAATTTCAGAATTTTCGAGACCAGCAACTCAACATCGCCGGCGGCATTTCGATCACCAACAATCTGTACACGGCCAGTGGGATTGCTCCACGCCGCGACAAATTTCAGTGGATGGTCAACATGAATGCGAATCTCAGCTTCATGGGCATCTCGGCACCGTTTGCTTTCAACTTCTCCGATGGCAACCAGCAGTTCAATTTGCCTTCCTACACCTTCACCGGGATTAGCCCCACCTACAAATGGGCGACCGTGCATCTCGGAGATCGTAGCATGCTCTTCTCCAGATACACACTGGCAAATATTAATTTTCGGGGAGTGGGGTTTGAACTAGAGCCTGGCAAGTGGCGCGTGGCCGCCATGACCGGCAGACTGCGTCGAGCTGTTGCTGAAGATCTCAACAGCCGCCAAATGCTCGATCCGGGATATGCGCGCAAGGGATGGGGATTTAAAGTAGGATATGGGGATCGGGATTTTTCACTCGACTTCATCTTATTTGGTGCCCAAGACGATCCCAATTCGATTCAAACTCCCACGCTGGCAGATGTGCTTCCAGCGGAAAATGTGGTGGCCGGTATTCGAGGTAATAAAACATTGTTCAAAAAACTAGCGATCGATTTTGATCTGGCAAGAAGTGCCCTCAACAAGGATCGTCGGCTCGAAAATAGCGACCCAAGCTTTAGCGGTGCCAAATACTCCATTTTGGGTTTATTTCAACCCAACGAATCAGCTACGTTTGGCAATGCGACCAATGTAGGGTTGAGCTACCGAGCCAGCCTCTATCAATTGAGATTGGGCTGGGAACGCATCGATCGTGGCTTCAAAACGCTTGGCTCCCTCTTCTTTAATAGTGACATTGAAAACTTTACTGGACAGCTCACCACTCGCCTCCTGCAGAATAAATTGACTCTAGGTCTCAATGGAGGATTGCAGAGATCTAACCTGGATGAGGGCGAGCAGACATCGACCAATCGTGCCATCGGTGCTGTCTCAATCGCCTATACTCCAAACGATAGACTCTACTTCAGCACCTCTTACTCCAATTTTGAAAACTCCACAAAACTGAGAGCTCAAAACGATCCACTCAGTCCGGTCGACTCTATTTTTCTGGCTCAACTCACACAGTCTGCCAGCTTTGTCACCAACTATCAGATCCGCGAAAAATTCAATCCCTCATCGGTGTCTTTGATGTTTAACTATCAAACAGCCAACAGCATCGAAAACGATGTAGTCATCGAAGACGCCAAGTCTAAATTTTACAATGCCATCGTATCCTTCAACCAGAAGTGGGATCTCCCAGCACTAAGTCTTACCAGCTCCCTGAGCCTCAATCAGAGTGACTTTGCTTTGGTGGGGACCACCACACTATCTACAACCGTGGCATTGTCCAAAACCTTTGCCAAACCCAAACTAAATGCGGGGGTACGAACCACCTTTAGCAACATCACCATGGATGCATCTGGCGCAGATCGAGTGCTGGCTTTCGGTCTCCATGGCAATCTGGAGCTGCCGCGCAATCAAGGTCTCTCAGCTACGCTCAACCTACTGAGAAGGTCGGGTACCATCGCCGATCGACCTTCATTTACCGAAGTCTACGGCGACATTCGATACACCTATCAATTTACCACCCAAGCCAGAATATTTAAACAAAAAGAAGAAAGCACTACCGATGAAAACTAAGCTCCTATTTACATTTCTTCTCGTCTGTGGCTTCCTTTTGTCCAAGACAGAAGCACAAAAGGCCTTCCCTGTAAATCTAGTGACCCAGGCTATGCCGCCTCATTCTGGTGTGCTCTCTGATTTTGTAGCACCGGGCCTGAATAAGATGGCGGTGACCATGATCCTTAATGATGCCAATGAGCTCTCCTACCAGGTTCGTCTCAGATTGACCATTGAAGGTGGTGGCATCACAATTCAAACCAGCCCCAATGCTGTGTTCAACCCAATCAGTTTGAGCTATGGGGTGCCGACACAAGTGATCAGCGCAGATCTCATTCCCTATTTCGATTTAAATAATTTGATTTTTTCGGGAATAACAAAACAAGAATATCTCGATCAAGGCGGACTGCCCGATGGCATTTACAATTTTTGCTTTGAAGCCATAGACTATGATCGTTTTGATGAAGATCCCGCCTCTGCCAGCAACTGCGCACTGATCAATGCCGTAGTCAATGATCCTCCCGTTATCATATCTCCGATTGGAACTTCACTCATATCCGATCCGCAACAACTTGCCATCCAGTGGCAGGCGATGCATACCGGTACTTTTCCGACCGAATACGATGTCGAGGTATATGAGTATCCGGAAGCCTCAACCCTGACCATTGATCAGGTTTTTGATTTTCAGCAGCCCTTCTTTTTCAAGACCCTCAT
>Ga0114956_1000654_pt1 | contig 25840 bp, 20 predicted proteins | sample MaitaG_FD_87304 | JGI IMG/M metagenome (GOLD analysis project Ga0114956, IMG submission 87304) | Marine algal microbial communities from Maine, USA - Maine_Asex2 metaG | ecosystem: Host-associated > Algae > Red algae > Unclassified | place: Maine, USA | collected 2015-01-05
AACGAACACACCTCGAAGTTCTGGTCGCAGCATCAGAACGAACTGATCCGTCGGGTCTGCGATCTGTACCCGACTAACTTCGCACCCGTCTGTCAGTTGCCGCAATCGCCCGGTGTTTCGATCGAGTCCTCGGTAGCCGAACTCGAACGCTGCGTGGGCGAAATGGGCTTCATTGGCTGCAACGTCAACCCCGACCCAAGCGGCGGTCATTGGAACGGCCCGCCACTGTGGGACCGCTACTGGTGGCCCTTGTGGCAGAAGATGGTCGAACTCGATGTGCCCGGCATGATCCATGTTTCGGCGTCGTGCAATGACAACTTCTTCACCACCGGTTCGCACTATCTCGGCGCCGACACGACGGCGTTCATGCAAGCGCTGAGCTCGGGGTTCATGGCCGACTTCCCCGGGCTGCGCTGGGTTATCCCGCATGGCGGGGGAGCGATCCCGTATCACTGGGGCCGGTTCAAGGGCATGGCCCAAGACAAGAGCTGGGACTTCGACGGGTTGCTCGATCACATCTGGTTCGACACCTGCGTCTACCACCAGCCCGGTATTGACTTGCTCGTCGATGTTGTTCCAGCGGCAAACATCTTGTTCGCTTCTGAGATGGTCGGCGCGGTGCGGGGCATCGACCCCGACACCGGCGACTACTACGACGACACCAAGATCTATGTAGACAACGCGGCACTCGACGACGGTCAGCGCCAAGCAATCTACGAAGGCAACGTGCGGCGGGTCTACCCCCGGCTCACGACCGAGGCAGGTGCATCCGAATGAGCGACAACCAGCAGGCGCGCCACGTGGTGATTCGGACCATCGAGCGGGCACCCCTCGATATCGCCGACCAACTCGGTCGCGCCGGAACCGCCACTGTGCACGAGGCAATCGGGCGTCGAGGGTTCTTGGGTCCCGACCTGCGGCCGATTCAGGCTGACACCAAGATCGGTGGCAGCGCGGTCACCGTGCTGTCGCACCCGGGCGACAACATGATGCTGCATGCCGCGGTCGAAGTCTGCGAACCCGGCGATGTGCTCGTGGTGGCCACGACCGCGCCGTCAACCCACGGTATGTTCGGCGATCTGCTTGCAACGTCGCTGCAGGTGCGAGGTGTGCGTGGCCTGGTCATCGATGCCGCAGTTCGCGACACCGCTGATTTGCGCGAGATGGGCTTCTGCGTGTGGACCCGCCATGTTTCGTGTCAGGGCACGGTTAAGGCGACGCCTGGTTCGGTGAACGTGCCGATCTCGTTGGGTGGGGTGGCGATCAACCCCGGCGATGTCATCTGCGCCGACGACGACGGTGTCGTGTGCGTCGGGCGCGATGAAGCAGCATGGGCGCTCGAACAGTCCAATGCCCGCCTCGCCAACGAAGTCGTGACCCGAGAGCGACTTGTGGCCGGCGAACTGGGTGTTGACTTCTACGGGTTGCGCACCAAGCTCGCCGATCTTGGCGTCGAGTACCTCGACTGACCAGCAGCCAGGTTGGCCAGCGCAATACAGGTCAAGCCGGCACGATCAGCGATGCTGGTGGCGTGAAGATCCGCATCGCTGTCGCAACGAGTAACACGCCCGTCGACCCAGACGAGTTCGCTCGGTTCATCGACGGGCTCGAGGCCCGCCGCTTTGACACCGTTTGGCTGTCGGATACACCAATGGCGCCGGTGATCGAGCCGAAGCTCGCGCTAGCTGCGGCCGGCGCTCGCACGACTCGGCTCAAGCTCGGCACCAATGTCGTCGTGGCTGGCCGCAACCCTCTGCTGCTCGCCAAGGAACTGGCCCACCTTGATCGCATCACAAGCGGGCGGCTGTTGCTGGCGTTCATGCCAGGTATTGGCAGCCCAAAGGAGCGGGCAGCACTCGGAACCACCGGCATCGATCGCACAACTCGCGTCGAGCGCACCATCGAGCTATGTCGTTCATGGTGGGCGGGCGAAGCAGTAACTGACGAGCTCGGCGCCTGGACATATGACGGCATCACCGTCGGGCCTGCGCCCGTGCAGGATCCGCTTGAGATCTGGCTTGGTGGAAACGGGCCGAGGGCGCTGCAACTGACCGGCACTCACGCAGATGGCTGGTTGGGTTCTCGGGCCACGCCCGCCGAGGTTGAGTCACATGTCGCGACGATTCAGGCGGCAGCCGATGAGGTCGGCCGTTTGATCGACGACGATCACTTCGGCATCAGCATCCCGTACGCACGGACTCCCATTGATGATCAGATGATTGCTCGATTGATGCACAAGACCGACGCGGATCGCGCGGACATTGTTCCCTTTGGTGCCGATGAGCTTGCAACGTTGTTGCAGCGCCATGTCGACGCTGGCATGTCAAAGTTCGTGCTGCGGCCAATGTCCACGCCCGATGGCTGGGATGTCGAACTCGACTGGCTCGCTGAACACGCCCTCACGTTTCAGAACTAACTCGAAGGACCAGCGGTTGCCAGAGTAGCGGTGCCAAACCGACCATCTGAGCTTCTACAAATGCGGCCGCTGTAACGCAGCAGGCCAGGCGACAACTCCGCTGGCGAGGTTGTTGGCCTGGCTGGGACTGGTCTCGTAACATTTGGCAAGGGCGCACAATCTGGATTTGGTAAGGGGTAGGACCAGTGTCTCTGGACACGTATAGGCACATGGCGAGCGACAACCGAATACGCCGTTGCGGCTGCAACTCGACGGTAGAGCTTGCAATGGTGCCTGCTATGGACTCGAGCCGGATAGCAGCCGAGAGAGCTTCGAACCCGTGACACTTGACCAATGGATCGTGCTGGCGATCCTGGGTGTTGCGCTTGCGGTCTTTGTGACTGACCGCATACGGGTCGACGTTGTGGCTCTCAGCGTTCTCGTCACCCTTGTTCTCTCTGGCCTGCTGACATCAGAGGAAGCGCTGAGTGGCCTCTCAAATCCCGCAGTGGTCACGGTGCTGGCAGTGTTCATTCTTTCGGGTGCAATGGTGAGCACCGGCGTTGCCGACGCTCTGGCCCGGGTCGTGATGAAGGCAGCGGGGGATGCTCAATGGCGCATCGTTACCGTTGCGATGGTCACGTGTGGGCTGATGAGCGCGTTTATGAACAACATCGGTGCCACCGCCATCCTCCTGCCGGCATGCCTCAGAGTCTCTGAACGCACCGGAATTGCTGCTTCCAAGTTGTTGATGCCACTCGCGTTTGCGTCGCTGATGGGTGGCAACATCACCGCCATTGGCACCCCGCCAAATATCTTGGCCAACGGCATTCTGTCTGAACGAGACGGCCTCGAACCATTCGGGTTCTTCGACTTTGCTGCTACCGGCATCCCCGTGTTGCTTCTCGGGCTGCTGTACATGGGCACCATTGGATTCCGGCTCCTTCCCAGCCGGAGTGAGGCAGGTCGCCTCGTCGATAACACCGCCGTGAGCGACTACCTCTCAACCGTGACCGTCGGCCCAACCTCTAGTCTCGTCGGCTTATCTGTCGCCGATGCCGAAGAAGAGTTCGATCAACCAATTCACGTACTCTCGGTCAACCGCTTCGACGCCACTGACCAACTTACGCCCCGCCCGGTCACGATTATCAAGTCCGGCGACCAGCTCACCGTTCAAGCGCCGCTGTCATCGCTGGCAGAATTCGCTGCCCGCCACGGCAGCGAAATTGATGTCGATCACTCGGCGATTAGCTGGACCGACCCCTTCGCAGCGAGACCCGCTGGCCAGTCAGCGCCAGACTCGATTGCGATGCTCGAGGTCATGATTGCTCCCGAATCGGCCCTTATTGGTCGGACCCCGAGCGAACTGGAACTGCGACGACACCGGGGACTGATTCCCTTGGCGGTGAGGCGACGCCGCGGCCAAGTACGCACCGAACTCGAACACTTCCGATTTCGAGCTGGTGACTCACTTGTCGTCACCGGGCACCGTGACCGACTGACTGAACTTTATGATTCCGACGACGTCATTGCGCTGCACAGCCCGAACCTCGCTTACAGGAACCGCAAGCGAGCGCCACTCGCTGTGGCCGTTATGGCCGCCGTGCTTGCCGCAAGCGCCCTCGGTCTCGTACCAATCGCCATCGCTATGCTTACGGGCGCGCTTGTCCTTGTGCTCACCCAGACCATTTCGATGGAAGACGCCTACAGCTCCGTCGACTGGAAGGCCATCTTCCTCATTGCTGGAATGCTGCCATTGGGCACCGCAATGGAAAAGACCGGCACGGCCCGTCTGGTCGCCGAGACACTCACCGACGCCGCTGGAAACGCAGGGCCAGTGTGGGTGCTGCTAGGCATCTACGCAATCACCGTCGGGTTGACCTCAGTCATCTCCAACGCGGCGGCAACCGTACTTATCGTGCCGATCGCCATCGACACCGCAATCGCGCTCCAAGTCAACCCTCAACCATTCGTCATGGCCACAGTCATCGCTGCATCCACCGCATTCCTGCTTCCTATCGGACACCAGGTAAACGTCCTGGTGTACGGCCCAGGCAACTACCGATTCGGCGACTTCGCCCGCGTCGGTGCCGGGCTTACTGTTGCGATCATGGCTCTAACCGCCGTACTCGTCCCGATCGTCTGGCCACTTTAGGCAACATGCTGCAGCCCTAGGGCTTTGCTTCGTCAAAACCTGCGGTGAGCGAGGGCAGCCGACGGTGATGTGGCCCCTGAGCCGATGGCCCGCGCTAGGTATGTCGCATTGCTATCCGCCGAGTTCGGATCGCACGCGGGGAAGCACCTCGGTGCCGAGCAGCTCAAGGCAATCGAGCGTGTGGGTCGGATCTGATCCGGGCCAGCAGACCCGCATCGCGAGATGGGTCATACCCAACTGGCGATGTTGGTGCACCAGGCCGGCCACGACCTCGTCGGGATCGCCGACAACGAATCGGTTGGCTGCCAGCGCTGCGAACGCGTCTTGATCGTCGCGGTCGGGCGTGTCGACGACGCCGTCGCCAGCAGAGCCGGTGAGGCCCCACGCGGCATAGGCGGCGTACTTGGTGAGCAGGTGCGGCCCGCATCGGCGCCGCGCTTCGACGCCGTCGGCGTGGCAGTGCACCTCGATCAGACGCCCGGCGTCGGGGGCAGCGGGCAGGCCAGCTTCGGCTCGAGACGACGTGAAGAGCTGCATCTGACGGGCGATCTCGTCGTTGTCGACGCTCGGCGTTGCCATGAACGCGTCGCCGATGCGCCCGCCGCGCTTGATTGCACGATCAGTGGTGGCGCCAACCCAGATCGGAACGCCGCCAGGTTGGGCTGGGCCCGGCAGGACTGTGTCGCCGTCGATCGACCACCAGCCCGCGTCGTGGGTAACCGGCGTTGTGCTCAAGAGCTGACGCAGTGCCTCGATGCCGTCGACGAAACGGGCCAACCGGTCATCGAAGGGCGATCCCATCGCAGCGAACTCTTCGGGCCGATACCCCTGGCCGACCGTCATGATGAAGCGGCCGCCGCATGCGATGTCGATCAACGAGACCTGCTCGGCGAGATCGACGGGGCGATGTAGCGGCAACAGCACGAGGTTCGTGCCCAGGGCCATGTCGCCACTGAAACCCGACAACGCGGACAGCAACGTGAGCTGCGGAAAGAAGTGAAACCCTGGCGTCAGGTGATGCTCACCCGCCCAGATTGAGTCAAAGCCCAACCGCTCCGCGGTCCTCACCTGCTCAATGATCTCGCGGTACCGCTGGGTCGCATCATCGGTCTCAGGATGCTGCGAGTTCAGGTAGATGCCCATCTTCATCGTCATGGGCTCAACCTATGTCAGGCGCTCGCCCGCGAAGGGTTGCGGCACTGGATTGACGTGGCCGTTGGGGCAGGTGCGAACCGCTTCGTCTTCGTTCCACGCCCGCAGCGCGTCGGCCAGCTGCTGCTCGATGTCGCTCATGTGAAAGCTGACGCGATGCACGGGCTCGGCGCATTCTTCGCAGAACCATGCGAGAGCGTCGAGATCGTCGGCACCACGGGGCCGCTCGATCACCAAGCCCCACGTGTCGGCGGGGCGCAGCGGCGAGTGCGGCGTCATGGCCGGCACCAGCATCACATCGCCCTCTCGTACCCAGTGCTGCTCACGCTCGCCGTTAACCATCAGGTCGACGCGAATATCGCCGCGCAGTTGCATGAAGATCTCGTCGAACGGGTCTATGTGGAAGTCGCTGCGGGCGTTTGGGCCCCGAATGAGCATGAAGATGTGGTCGCGCTCGCGCCACACGACCTTGTTCGAAACCGGCGGCTCGAAGTCGTCGATGTTGGCACTAAGCCAGGCCGACAGGTTGAACGGCCGCCCTACCGGTGATTCAGCCGCATCGTCAAGGCTCACGTGGTCAGTGCGACGACGAACACGGCAACGAGGGCGAGAAAGACAACACACCCAACGAAGAGCGCAAGCTTGTCTGCGATCTTGGGGCGAGCGATTGGCATGACCGCGTCGATGATCGGAGCGGCCGGTTCGGGCTCGGGAATTGCAACCGGAGCCACATCGATACCGGGTGGGTCAATACCGCCGACATTTTCGGTGCGGGTCTTCTCGCTCCAGGCCTCGCCGTCGTACCAACGCTGTTGAAACCGCCCAAATGGGTCGGCGTACCAGCCGACCTGGCGATCGGTGTCGCCTTTAACCATGACAAGCCCAACTGCTCATGAACCAGACGCTAGCAACCCCACGTAGTTGATGGCGGCACGCGCCCGAGAAGCGATCAGTCTTCTTCGCAGCTACTCGTGCGGTGAAAACACGGTAACGCCCGCTTGTCGGGCAGCGTGGCTAAGGCGTGCGTCGTAGCTAACCATTCCGTCTAGGTCATCACCGAGATCAAGCGCAGCGCTGAGGTGGATGGCGTCAAGGATGCGCAGGTCACGCGGGTCAAGACGGCCAGCTTGTTCGAAGAGTGAGGGCGTCACCTCGGTCAGTATCAGACTGTCGAGAACTTGGCGAGCTCGCAATGCGCGGTCGGGGGCGGCTCTGCGCACGGCTCGCAGTAGCTCGGTACGTGCAAGGTCGCAGGCGACTGGATTGCGTGGGCTCTTGACAAGCCACTGCTGGAGCGCGTCGGTTTCATCCTCGACAACAACCAGTTTGACGAGTGCTGAGGTGTCGAGATAGTGCGCCATTTTGCGAGCCCTACAGACGTTCGTCGTCGCGCATCGCAGCGAGCACGGCCGAGAGGTCAGGGCCAGCGGCCGCTGGTTCGAGGTCAGCGATGTCGATTTTGGCGGGCCGTGCTTTGCCTTGGCTAATCAACGATTCGAGACGCGACGATCGAAGCGGCGTCATCTGGGCCACGGGCCGCTTGCGGTCGGTAATGGTGATTGATTCGCCGGCTGCGGCTTGGGCAACGACCGCCGATGCATTCTGTTTCAACTCGCGTATCCCGACTTCGGTCATGTGCTACAAAGTAGCACATTGTCGCCTTCTTCAGTCGATCGCGGCGGGCGCCCGTAGCTGATCGGCGAGCCTGGCGACGACTTCGCCAATCGGTGGCGCGGCCGCAGTGCCGAGTGCTTCGAGGCTGAACAGCGCCGTGGTGACCGCGCCATCATCACGCAACTCGGCCGTGAGCTGCGAGGGTGCCCATCCTGATTCGCCATCTGCATCAGCATCGCCGCTTGCGCCGATGGTCACTTGCAACAGGTTCGAGTCACGGTCGGCGTAACTGACATGGCCAATGTTCTCGGCTGCTTGGCACATGCGCATGAAGACGTCGCCCGGTCGGGCGTAGAGCACCAACGGACCGCCTTCGTCATCGACGCTCAGATTGAGCGGCTGCGGCAGGGGAGTAGCACCGTCGTCGGTAGCCGCACGCAGCGTGCGAAATGCGGTAACGATTGCCTCGGTTCGTTCGGCCGAACTGTTCTGGTCGCCGACGTCAGGGTGATGGCTCATCAGCTGATCGCGATAGGCCCGCCGAACGTCTTCCCACGCCGCACCTGGGGCAATGCCCAGAGTCGTGAGTGCCTCGCCAACTTCCATCGCCCTAGACGATAGGGGGCCGAGCGAATCACGGTGTCAGCGGACGCGAAACGAGCACTGGCGCTCGTAAGAGCCAGTGCTCGTTTCTCCCCCCGGATGGTTGGCCTCGCGGCCAGGTCAGATGTGGGCGATCAGATGAACGCTGAGGCGAAGATCAGCGACACGATAGTCATGACCTTGATCAAGATGTTCATCGCTGGGCCCGACGTGTCCTTGAACGGATCGCCGACGGTGTCGCCAATAACGGCGGCTGCGTGTGCGTCTGAGCCCTTGCCACCGTGAGCGCCTGCTTCGATGTACTTCTTGGCGTTGTCCCAAGCGCCACCGGCGTTCGACATGTAGATCGCCAGGGCGAAGCCGCTAACGAGCGCACCAGCGAGGAAGCCGCCGAGTGCGTTGACGTTGATGAAGCCGATGATCAACGGCACGAGAATTGCTAGGCCGCCCGGGATCACCATTTCTTTGAGCGACGCTTCGGTCGAGATGGCGACACAGCGTGCGCTGTCGGGTTCAACGCCAGGCTTGCCTTCGCGCAGGCCTGGGATCTCACGGAACTGGCGGCGGACCTCTTCGATCATGGCAGCAGCCGCACGGCCGACCGCGTCGATCGTGAGGGCAGCGAAGACGAACGGCAACATGGCACCGAGGAACAGGCCGATGAACACTTCGACATTGCCGATGTCGAGATTGAGTTCGCCACCTGCAGCGCTGATGGCCTGGTCGAACGAGGCAAACAGCGCAAGGGCGGTGAGTGCAGCCGAACCAACGGCGAAGCCCTTGGCGACTGCGGCGGTCGTGTTGCCGAGTGAGTCGAGCGAGTCGGTCACTTCGCGAACCTCGGGTGGCAGCTCTGCCATCTCGGCAATACCACCGGCGTTGTCAGCGATCGGGCCATAGGCGTCGACGCCGACGACCACGCCGGTTGTTGCGAGCATGCCGATTGCCGCGATTGCAACGCCGTAGATACCGGCTTCGTTCGTGTCACCGAGGGCCTGCTGGCCAACCCAGTACGCACCGCCGACGGCGAGAGAGATCAGCGCCACAGATGCGCCGACCGAGATCATGCCCGACGAGATGCCCTTGAGGATCACCGTCGCTGGACCGGTCTCGGACTGCTGAGCGATGGCCTTGACCGGGCCGTACTCATCGCTGGTCCAGATCTCGGCAACCTTGCCGATCATCCAGCCGGCGATTAGGCCGAAGATTACAGCGGAGGGCAGACCCCAACGGGCGTCGCCATCAAACACGATGAAGCCACCGACGAAGACGCCGATGACGGTCAACAACATGGCCACGTTGGTGCCCATGTGCAGGGCGTGCGAGAGGTCCTTGATCTTGGCCGAGCCGTCGCTGCGCACGGTGAAGCTGCCGGCAATTGAGCCGAGCATGCCGACGAATGCGACGACGAAGGGGAACAGAATCAGTTCGGTCTGAAGATCGGCGCCCGCTTGCCAGCCGCTGGCCGCGGCAAAGGCGGTGAAGGCCATCGGTGCAATGATTGCGCCGCTGTAGCTCTCGAAGAGGTCAGCGCCCATGCCGGCAACGTCGCCGACGTTGTCGCCCACATTGTCAGCGATGGTGGCGGGGTTACGAGGATCGTCTTCGGGGATACCGGCTTCGACCTTGCCAACCAGGTCGGCACCGACGTCGGCTGCCTTGGTGTAGATACCGCCGCCGACACGGCTAAAGAGCGCAATCGAGCTGGCACCGAGACCGAATGCCGTAATGATTTCGAACGGGTTATCTGGTGAGGTCCACTCGACGAACAGCAGGTAGAGGAACGACAGCCCGAGCAGGCTGAGACCTGCCACCGAAAAGCCCATCACTGCGCCGCCCTTGAACGCCAGCGGAAGCGCCTTTTGGGGGCCTTCGATTGCGGCGTTGGTAGTGCGAGCATTCGCCATGGTTGCGACGGTCATGCCGGCCCAACCAGCGCTTGCTGAGAGGACCGCGCCGACGATGTAGCTGACCGCAGAAAGCGGATCGAGCAACAGGGCGATCAGCACGATCATGATCACGACGAAGCCGGCGACCCAGGTGTATTCCTTGACGAGGAATGCCCGGGAGCCTTCTTGGATCGAGTTCATGATCTTGACCATGCGCTCATTGCCAGGGTCAGCGGCCTTTACGACACTAAAGAAGTACGCCGCGAGAGCAAGAGCGGCGAGCGCGCTGCCTCCGGCAAGATAGGGAATTGCGTCCACGTTGACGTTCCTTTTCGGGGATATTTAGCGGTCGGACGCTCTCCACGCCACAGCACCGGCTGCAATATATTCCGCCGGGACCGGTTCGGGTTGCATTTGGACGATCAGATGGCCTTCATTTTTGAAGCCGTACCCTGGGTGGATGGTCGACCGCGCTGCGTTGCGTCGTGAGGGTCGAAAGGCTCGGCGTTCGCTGACCGTGGCCGAGCGCACTGCGGCCGAGCGGCGTTTGACCAGCCACTTGGCTGCGGTGACTCTCACACAGAGGGCCACCGTGGGCGCATATCTCAGCGATGATGGCGAGCCCAGCATCGACGAGACCGTCGCTCGGCTGCGCCGGGGCGGCCACGAGATCGCGCTGCCGGTGCCCGAGTCGGACAACACCATGAACTTCCGATTGTGGAGCGCCGACGACGAACTGATCGCTGGTCGCTTCGGTATCGAGGTGCCGCCTAACAACCGCTCCGCTGGAGCAGGAGCCAGCAACAGAGTCCCCGAGGTGCTGATGGTTCCGGTTGTTGGCTTTGACCACGACGGCAATCGACTCGGGCGTGGCGCTGGCTTCTATGACCGCTACCTCGCACACAATCGAACTCTCGCTGGCACAAAGCCGTTGGCAATTGGCGTGGCTTTCGAGAGCCAACGCGTCGGCGCGATACCAGCCCAGCCCTACGATGAACTTCTTGATCTGGTGGTCACCGAACTTGGCATTCGCTGGATCAGGCCGAAAGGAACGCCATGAACCCGATCACGGCACTCGCAGCTTGGCGCCAATCCTGGGCGGTGGTTCCGTGTTGATCCCTGTGGCGACGAGTTCTATGAGCAAAGATGATTGGCCGTGCGAGTAATCGTGGTCGGTGCCGGCGAAGTCGGTACCCATGTGGCCCAACTGTTGAGCCGTGAAGGCAACGACGTCACCATCGTCGAAAGCGATGCCGCCCGGATCGCCCAAATCGACAAGCTTCTCGACGTATCGATTGTGCATGGCAGCGCCACCGAGCCGCAGGTGCTGCGCAGCGCGGGTGTGGTCGACGCCGACCTGGTCGTGGCTGCGACATCGAGCGACGAGGTCAACCTGGTCACCTCACTGATCGCCAAGCTCGAAGGCCGAGGCCGTCGGGTGGTGCGGCTCGAACGACCTGGCATTCGTTCCTCTGAAGAGTGCGCCAATCTGCATCGCGCCGTTGGCGCCGACCTCGTGATCGATCCCGACGACGCTGTCGCTCGCGAAATTCTAGATTTGTTGACCTACCCAGGTGCGCTCGAAGTCGCCCGCCTTGCTGATAACGAGCTGTTGATGGTGGGTGCAACGCTGAGTGAAACCGCTCCGTTCGTAGGCAAGTCGCTCAGCGAGATCGGCGCGATCTATGAGCCCACATGGGACTTCATCATCTGCACGATCACCCGCAACGGTGAGACCATCGTGCCTCGCAAAGACCACGTGCTCGAAGTTGGCGACAACGTGCGCGTCGTGTGCAAGACACGAGCGCGCGAGCAGGTATTTCGCGACCTAGGCCTCGCGATCGGCGAGCACCATCGCATGATGATTCTCGGGGGTGGTCGCACCGGAGAGATCTTGGCTCGGGCTCTGATCGCCAAAGGTCATGTGGTAGCGATCATCGATCGTGAGCCCGATCGGGCACGCGAGCTTGCTGACGAACTCGATGGGGCGCTCGTGTTGCTGGGTGATATCACCGACGCGTCGCTTCTCGAAGAAGAAGACGTCGGCTCCTATGACGCGGTCGTAGCGCTCACCGGAGAAGATGATGCCAATATCTTGGCGTGCCTTTTCGCCAAGAAGTCTGGGGCACGCGAGACCATTGCGGTGCTGCATCGCCTTGAGCTGCGACACCTCTTGCGCGATGCCGGTGTTGATGTTGCGATCTCGCCCCGCACTGCGAGTGCCAACGAGGTCTTGCGCACAATGCACGGTGGTGTATCAGCGGTCGCAACAACGCTCGATGATGACATCGAGTTCTTCGAAGTCGAGGTGGTGCGCGGTTCCAAGGCTGAAGGCTCCACCGTCGCCGAACTAAAGCTGCCCCATGACACTCTCGTAGCTGCGATTGTGCGTGGCGGCGAACCCACTATTGGTCGTGCGGTGTCACAGTTCGAGGTTCGTGATCACGTCGTCTTCGTCGCCCACGGCAAAGACGTCGAGCATCTGAGTCGGGTGTTCACCTCGTCGTGACCGCCTCGGGTGTCGCTGACACCTTCTCCTCGGAGGGCCAGAACAGGGCGGCTCCGATCGGGCCCTACGCGTTTGTCGTTGCCCTAACGACTGGACTCGCTGGCGCGATGTTGGCAGCGTCTGCGGTGATCGAAGGAATTGTCGATAGTGGTTCGAAAGCCGACTGTGCGGTGATGGCTGTCGTGGCGGCGGTATGCCTCGCATATGCCTCGCACCAGCGACGCCGGCCCATCTCGTCGCGATCACTGCAACCCGTGAGCACGCTCAGCGCTGTTGTCGTCGGGTATCTGCTGCTCGCTGCGATCTCAACCATCGTCTACTTGGCGACCGGCACATTCGGGCGACTCGACGATGCGTTGTACGAGTCGGTAGCAGGGGTGTCGACGAATGCGCTGACGTTGCTCGAGGATCCCTCTGAGCTGAGTAGCGGCTTGTTGATCTGGCGCGCCGGCACCCAATGGCTCGGAGGGCTTGGCGCGCTCGCTCTGGCGATTGCCGTGCTGCCGTTCCTTGGCGGTTCGCGCGAACTCGCCGATCCGCGCCGGCCGCGCCAAGAGGGCTTGGCGCTCGCACCTCGCCCAGGTCCAGCGTTCAAACGGGTCTCGGTGCTGTATGTCTTCGTAAGCGCCGGGGTCTTGATCGCACTCGGGCTTGCGGGCATGTCACTACGCGATGCGCTGGCCCACACGCTGTCGTCGGTCTCGACGGGCGGCTTCTCGACCTATGCGGCGGGGATCGAGCACTTTGACAGCCAGGCCGTCAACCTTGTGATGATCGTTGTGATGGCGGGCGCTGGCTCGTCGTTAGCGCTCGTATGGATGATCTGGCGCGGGCAGTTCCGTCAGGCGCCACGCGTCACTGAGTTGCGGGTGTACGTCGGCGTCTTGGCGGTATCGACGATCTGGTTGACATGGCTGCTGCGTAACGACCCAAGCGCTAGCGACGGCGTAGGCGACCGTCTGATCGAAACAGGTTTCACCGTCGTGTCGATGTCGACAACGACCGGCCATCACGTAGCCGACTGGGCGACATGGCAGCCCGGCGCAGTTATCGCACTCGTGTGTCTGATGGTCATTGGCGGAATGGCCGGCTCGGTTGCTGGTGGATTGCGTTGGATTCGCGTTATCGGCCTGGTGCAGTTCGTATGGCGCGAGCTGCAACGTCAGCTGCATCCCCGTTCGGTGCGCTCGGTCAAGGTCGGCGACACGTCGCTGAGCGAAGGCACCGTCGACCGTATGCACGCTCAGCTGGTCATCATGCTCATTGGCGCATCGGTGGGGGGCGTGGCTCTCGCGTTCTTTGGCGGTGGCGTCGTCGAGTCGTTCAGTCTCGCCTTTAGCGCGCTCAGCACGACCGGCCCGGCGTTGGCCAGCGATGGCACCACATTGGTGCATGCGGCAGACCTCAGCGCGTGGCAACGGCTCGTGTTGATGCCGGCGATGATCGCCGGCCGCGTGTTCTTGTACCCGGCATTGGTACTCAGTGGCGCGTTCTGGTTCGGCGCCGCTCGCTCGCTTCGTAGTTGGTACACCGAAGCAACTGATCCCAAACCGCAGGCACGGCAGTGAGCAAGCTTTCGTCGCTTCGCCGCGGTGCTCAAGACCGCATCGATTCGTTTGGCGAGCCAACCAGATTCAGTCGACCCGTTGCACCAACGATCCACGTGGTCGGACTCTCGCTGCTGTTTCTGATTCCCGGATTGACCATTGCGTTGCTGGTCGAGTGGGGCTCATCGACCTCGCACGACGAATGGGCGCTGGTGCTTGGTCTCGTGGTGGCAGCCGGGGTTGGTCTTGGCTGTTGGCTGCCGACGTCGCCAGGTGATCGGCTGTCGGCATCGAGCGTGTTCTCGGCGGTGGCGTTCAGCTGGATTGCCTGTTCGCTGGTCGGCGCCTTGCCGTATCTCGCTGGCTCGATGTTCGAGTGGCGCCAGTTCGACGATGCGATCTTCGAGGCCGTCAGCGGTTTCAGTGCGACCGGGTCAACGGTGCTGAGCGACATCGAGGCGAACGGTCGCGGCATCTTGATGTGGCGCCAGCTCACCCAGTTCTATGGGGGCATGGGCATGGTCGTGCTCGCGGTGACCGTGTTGCCGCTGCTCGGCGTCGGAGGGCTCGCGCTGATGACGGCCGAAGCGCCTGGCACGGCATCGGATCGGTTGGCGCCTCGGGTGAACGAGACAGCTCGCACGTTGTGGAAGATCTATCTCGGCATCACGGCCGTGGTGGCGGCCCTACTCTGGGCTGTTCCGGGCCCGACGCTGTACGACGCGTTCGCCCACGCACTCACGACGAGTTCAACGGGCGGGTTCTCGGTCTACAACTCGTCGATCGGGCACTACAACTCGTGGCTGGTCGAGACAATCGTGGTCGTTGGGTTGTTCCTGTGTGGCATCAACTTCACCTTGCACTACCGGGCCATGAGGGGCGAGGTTCGCTCGTATTGGCGATCAGCCGACACCCGGCTCTACGTGTACATCACGGTCGGGGCGATCGCGGTAGCGACGGTTGTGAACCGATTCTCTACCGTGCGCGACACCGCGGGTGTGAAGCTTGACGTCGGGTTCGCTGACTCGTTGCGCGACTCGACCTTTAACGTCGTCACGCTCGCTTCGAGCGGGGGTTTCGGCAATGCCCGCGGGGCCGACAGTCTTGGTAACTACGTGCTGTGGGCGCCACAGCTGCAGATCCTCTTGCTGTTTGTCATGGTCATCGGCGGCAGCGTTGGTTCGACGGCGGGCGGTGTCAAAGTCTTTCGAGCCCAGATTGCGGTCAAACACGCAATTACAGTCATTCAACGCATCCGTCATCCTCGAGCCGTGTTACCGATCAAGATGGGCGGTCGCCGTGTACCGAGCGAGGTCGTGCACCGCGTGATCGGGTTCCTCACCACGTTTCTGCTGATCACAGTGATCGGAACCGTGCTCGTCGCGGCAACCGGGTCGCCGATCCTTGAGTCGATGAGCGCGTCGATCTCGGCTATGTCGAACATGGGCCCCGCCCTGGGAACGGTAGGGCCCACCTCGAACTTCCTCGAATTCAGTCGACCCGCCCGTGCGGTGCTGACCGTACTGATGATGATTGGTCGCCTCGAACTTTTCGCCGTGCTGTTGATGTTCGCGACCCCGATCGCCTCAATCCGTCGCCGGTTGTAGGCGTTCGGTCTAGAGATCGAGCGCGGCAGCGAGCGCTCGTCGCAACATCGAGGGATCACTCGATCCGGTGGTTTCGCGAGCTGAGTGCATCGCGAGTTGGGGCGCACCTACGTCGACGGTTTCGAGGCCGGTACGAGCCGCGGTGAGCGGGCCCACGGTTGAACCGCACGCAAGGTCACTGCGGTTGACGAATATCTGGTGCGGGACCTCTGCGGTGACGCATGCGTCGGCGAACAGGGCGTGACCAAGAGCGGTCGTCGCATATCGCTCGTTCGCGTTGATCTTGATTACTGGCCCAGCATTGAGGTGAATCTGGTGGTCAGGTTCATGACGGTCGGCGTAGTTCGGGTGAGTCGCATGGGCGCAGTCGGCGCTGATGCACAACGATCCGTCGTGGTCGGCGCCTGCCGGGATCCTTCCCGCAAGGAGCGCGTCTAGGGCGTGAGACAATAGCCCGCTGTCGGCGCCGGTCGCCGACGTGCTGCCGACCTCTTCGTGGTCAAAGAGAGCAATGACCGCAAGTCCCCGCTCGCTGGGTGCGTTGGCGAGTACTTCGGTGGCAGCCCAGCACGACAGCTGGTTATCGATGCGCGGCGAAGCAATGAACTCTTCGTGCCAACCCCAGAACGTCGGAGGAGTGACGTCGTGCACCATTAGCTCCCACGCAAGAATGCGGCCCGCGTTGATGCCGAGTTCCGCGCCGAGAAGTTCGGCGAGTGAAGGCGAGTTTGTAGCGGCATCAGCATCGGCATCGGTCGAAGCGAGGCCGCCCCAGATTGGCTTCATATGCTGTTGTTTGTTGAGCACCAGGCCCTTGGTCGACACATCTCGGTCGAGGTGAATCGCAAGCTGCGGTATGCGCAGCACTGGGCGATCGATGAGCACGAGCTGGGTTTCGATGGCGTCGCCTTTGGCGCTGCGAATCACCACATGGCCAGCGAGGCCGAGATCCCGATCGAGCCAGCTGTTTAGCAGCAGACCGCCGTAGGGTTCGACGCCGAGTTGGTGCAAGCGGGCCGAGCTGGTGTCGGGATGCGGCTTGATACGCAAGTTCGGACTGTCGGTGTGGGCGGTGATCACCCGTGTCGGGCCAGCGCCAGCGCCTTCGCGCCAGGCGATAAGCGAGCCAGCCCGCATGCTGTAACCAGCCGAAGTGATCTGCTCGGTCCCCCCGAGTGCAGGAAGTGCTGCCTGTTCAAACCCTGCGGCATCGAGACGACGCACGCTTTCGGCTACAGCGTGGCGGGGCGTGGGTGCGCTCGCTACGTACGCTATGAAGTCCTCGGCATCTTGTCGGTAGTCCATCGATTCAGGTTAGTCGGGGCCCTGCAGCGCCAACCCTGCGCCGTCCCCAACGGAGTTTTGGGCCGAATCGGCTTGGTGATAGCACCGACAGGCCAGGTAGAATAGCCCGCTTGCGGACCCCAACGGCGTGGTAACGCACTCGAGGCTTGATCCTCTGTGCCCGTCAGTCCGTGCAGCAACGACCACCACCAAGAGACTCCTGCTTTCACTATGGCTGAACTTAACTCGCGTATTTCTGACTTGCCGCCCCGTCAAGGGCTGTATGACCCCACTGCTGAGCACGACGCATGCGGGGTCAACTTTGTGGTCAATTTGCGAGGGCAGCGAAGCCACGACATCGTTCAGACGGGGCTTGGTGCGCTGTGCAACCTCGAACATCGTGGCGCAGTTGGATCTGACCCGAAATCGGGCGATGGCGCCGGAATTCTGGTGCAGATTCCCGACGAGTTCTTGCGAGCCGTGGTCGACTTTGACCTACCAGAGAAGGGGGCTTACGCCTGCGGCATTGGCTTCCTGCCCCAAGATGATGCTCAGGCAAGGTCCGCGATCGCCGAAATCGAGCGCATCGTCGCCGAAGAAGGCCTTACCGTCTTGGGCTGGCGCGAAGTGCCGGTCAACCCCGTCATCTTGGGTGGCGCCTCTGCTCGCACGATGCCAGCGTTCTCGCAACTGTTTATTGCCGGTGACGGCTCTGCTGGCAACGATATTGCTGGCAACGATCTTGTTGGCATCGACCTCGAACGTCGCGCCTACATCGTGCGCAAGCGCATCGAGCACGACATCCACCTCGCGGCCGGCGATGACGAAATCAACGAGGCAATGGGTGGCGCCTCAGAGCTGCATGACGGCGTGTACTTCCCGTCGTTGTCGGGCCGCACGATGGTCTACAAGGGCATGCTCACGACACCGCAGCTCGGCGCGTTCTACCCCGACCTGAACGACGAACGCTTCACCAGTGCAATCGCACTCGTGCACAGCCGCTTCTCTACCAACACATTCCCCTCATGGCCGCTAGCTCACCCGTACCGTTTCGTTGCACACAACGGCGAGATCAACACCGTGCGAGGCAACGCCAACTGGATGCGGGCCCGCGAGGCGTTGCTGGCATCTGACGGGTTTGGTGAAGACATCGACAAGCTCTTCCCGATCTGTAGCCCCGGCGCCAGCGACACGGCGTCGTTCGACGAAGCTCTCGAGCTGCTGCACTTGGGCGGCTACACGCTGCCCGAAGCTGTGCTGATGATGATCCCTGAACCGTGGGAACATCATGAGACGATGCCCGACGAGATTCGGGCCTACTACCAATACCACGCCTCGTTGGTCGAGCCATGGGACGGCCCGGCGTCGATTGCGTTCACTGACGGCACCGTGATCGGTGCGGTCCTCGACCGCAATGGTCTGCGCCCAAGTCGGTATTGGGTGACCGACGACGACATGGTCATCATGGCGAGCGAAGTCGGCGTGATCGATGTGCCGCCAAGCAAGATCATCGAAAAGGGTCGGCTCCAGCCCGGTCGCATGTTCCTGATCGATACCGCACAGGGTCGCATCGTCCGCGACCACGAGATCAAGACCGAGCTCGCATCGTCAGCGCCCTACCAGCAATGGCTCGACGAACACCAGCGCACCATTGGTGATTTGGCCGAAGCGCCCAGTCATCGCGACGACGAGTCGCTCAGAAGTCGACAGCAGGCCTACGGCTACACGCACGAAGAACTCAAACTGCTGATCGCGCCGATGGCCCGCCAAGCCAAGGAGGCGATTGGTTCAATGGGTACCGACACCCCGGTTGCGGTGCTCTCCAACCGGCCCCGGCTGCTGTTCGACTACTTCCAGCAGTTGTTCGCCCAAGTCACCAACCCGCCACTAGATGCGATTCGCGAAGAGATCATTACCGCGACGTTGACCTGGATCGGTCCTGAGCAGAACTTGCTCGAGCGCTCACCTGAATCGTGTCGCCAAGTGGTGTCAGAGCATCCTGTGCTGCAAAATCACGAGCTGGCTGCGCTTGCGCAACTCGACGAAGCCAATGGCTTTCGGTCGGTCACAATCTCGACACTGTTCGACCCTGAAGCAGGCGCCGATGGTCTACGCAGTGCTATCGACCGAGTTCGAGCCGATGTCGATGCCGCGACCGCCGGTGGCGCAAACATCGTGATTCTGAGCGATCGAGGCACGAGCAAAGGCGCAGTCGGTATCCCGGTCGCCCTGGTGACAGGGGCCGTGCACCATCACCTGTTGCGCAACAAGACTCGCACGCAGTTTGGTCTGGTCGTCGAGACTGGCGAAGCGCGCGAAGTGCATCACATCGCCGTGCTGTTGGGTTACGGCGCCAACGCCGTCAACCCGTACCTGGCATTTGAGTCGATCGACCATCTGGTGACCGAGGGCCTGTACCAGCTGCCTGCCGATCTCACGGTCGAGCAGGCCCAGATCAACTACGTAAAGGCCTGCGACAAGGGTCTGCTCAAGGTCATGTCGAAAATGGGCATCAGCACCATCAAAAGCTACGTCGGTGCGCAGATCTTCGAAGCGATCGGCATCGGCACCGAAGTCGTCGACGAGTGCTTTACCGGCACGACGAGTCGCATCGGCGGCATCGGCTTCGACCAGATTGCAGACGTTGTACTGTCGCGTCACCTACAGGCGTTTCCCGCAGACCCGGGCGAACGGGCCCACCGTGACCTCGAAGTAGGCGGCGAGTACCAGTGGCGCAGCGAGGGTGAGTACCACCTGTTCAACCCTGAGACGGTGTTTCGGCTACAGCATGCGACCCGCGAAGGCCGCTACGACATTTTCAAGCAGTACACGGCGGCCGTCGACGATGCCTCGCGTAATCTCGCGACGCTGCGCGGTCTGTTCCGCTTTAGGTTCGAAGACCGCACGCCGATTCCGCTAAGCGATGTTGAATCGGCTGAGTCGATCGTGAAACGATTCGCCACCGGCGCCATGTCGTATGGCTCGATCTCGTCTGAGGCTCACGAAACTCTCGCGATCGCGATGAACCGCATCGGCGGCAAGTCGAACACCGGCGAGGGCGGCGAAGCGGCATACCGCTACGTGCCCGATGCCAACGGTGACTCGCGACGCAGCTCGATAAAGCAAGCCGCTTCGGGCCGCTTCGGTGTCACCAGCGAATACCTGGTGCAGGCCGAAGACATTCAGATCAAGATGGCCCAAGGCGCCAAGCCCGGCGAAGGTGGTCAGCTGCCGGGGCACAAGGTTTGGCCATGGATTGCCGAAGTGCGTTATTCGACACCGGCCGTTGAGCTCATCTCGCCACCGCCGCACCACGACATCTACAGCATCGAAGATCTCGCCCAACTGATCTACGATCTCAAGAACGCAAATCCTCGAGCGCGCATTCACGTCAAGCTGGTTTCTGAGTTCGGCGTTGGCACGGTCGCTGCGGGCGTCTCCAAGGCGCATGCCGATGTCGTGCTGATCTCAGGTCACGACGGCGGCACCGGGGCATCGCCGCTCACGTCGATCAAGCATGCCGGCACGCCGTGGGAACTCGGCTTGGCCGAAACCCAGCAGACGCTGCTACTCAACGACTTGCGGGATCGCATCGTCGTGCAGGTCGACGGTCAACTGAAGACGGGCCGTGACGTGCTCATCGCAACGCTGCTCGGTGGCGAAGAGTTTGGCTTTGCAACCGCCCCGCTCGTCGTCATGGGTTGCGTGATGATGCGTGTATGCCATCTCGACACATGCCCGGTAGGTGTCGCCACTCAGAACAAAGAGCTGCGCAACAAATTTTCAGGTCGCGCTGATCATGTCGTCAACTTCATGATGTTCATCGCCGAAGAAGTGCGCGAGCTGCTCGCCGAACTTGGTTTGCGCAGCATCGAAGAAGCCGTTGGTCGCGTCGAGTTGCTCGACACGGGCGGGGCCAGCGAGCATTGGCAGAGCGAAGGACTCGATCTCTCGCCGATCCTGCACCTACCCGAGCTGGCCGCTGACGCTGCTCGCTCGTGCACCACGACGCAAGATCACGGCCTCGAAAAGGCCCTCGACATGAAGATCATTGAACTGGCTCAGCCCGCCATTCTCAAGGGCGAAGCAGTCTCGATCGAGCTTCCGATATCGAACGTGAATCGCACCGTGGGCACGATGACCGGCTTCGAAGTGACGTCACGATGGGGCGCCGGCGGGCTGCCCGATGACACAATCATGGTCAGGCTCTTTGGCAGTGCTGGTAATAGCCTCGGTGCGTTCATGCCGAACGGCATCACGCTCGACCTGGTCGGCGACGCCAACGACTACGTCGGCAAGGGCCTTTCGGGCGGGCGCATCGTCGTGCAAGCGCCGGCCGATGCCGCCTTTGAACCCGAAGACAACGTGATCGCCGGAAACGTCTGCCTCTACGGCGCGACTGGTGGCGAGGCCTATCTGCAAGGTCACGTGGGTGAACGCTTCTGCGTTCGCAACTCTGGTGCGGTCGCGGTCGTCGAAGGCATTGGCGATCACGGGTGTGAGTACATGACCGGCGGACGAGCCGTGATCCTTGGTTCTGCGGGGCGCAACTTTGGCGCTGGCATGTCGGGCGGCACCGCCTATGTCTATGACAGCAACGGCACGTTTCGCAGCCGCGTCAATCCCGACATGGTCGATGTCGAGCGCCCTGATGGCGAAGACCTCGAATTGATCCGGGGTGATATCGAGCGGCACCACGAACTGACCGGCAGCTCTCGGGCTCACCGATTGCTCGCTGATTGGGAGACCGAGAGTCAGAAGTTCCGCAAGGTCATACCGCGGCAGTACAAGTTGGTCCTTGAGGCCCTCGAAAACGCGACCCGCATGGGCGTCGATCCCGACGTCGCAGTGATGGCTACGGCACAGGGAGTCTGAGTAATGGGTGATCCAAAGGGTTTCATGCAACACGGCCGTCGCTGGCCGAGCCGCCGGCCGGCCGACCTGCGCGTTGGTGACTGGCAAGAGGTCTACCTGTACAAGAACTTCGCCGAGGCCGAGCTCAAGTCTCAAGCGAGCCGCTGTATGGACTGCGGTATCCCGTTCTGCAATAACGGCTGCCCGCTCGGCAACCTCATTCCTGACTGGAACGACCTTGTCTATAGCAACAAGTGGCGCGAGGCGATCGACCGACTGCATGCCACGAATAACTTCCCTGAGTTCACTGGTCGACTCTGTCCGGCGCCGTGTGAAGCTGCATGCGTGCTTGGCATCAACGAAGACCCCGTAACGATCAAGCTGGTCGAGCTGACCATCGTCGAACACGCCTGGGAAAACGGGTGGATCGAGCCAGTTGTGCCACCTCGCGAATCTGGCCACAGCGTTGCAGTGGTCGGAAGCGGACCTGCTGGTTTGGCCGCTGCTCAGCAGCTGCGTCGCGCTGGCCACAAGGTCGTGTGCTTCGAACGAGCTGACCGTGCTGGGGGACTGCTGCGTTACGGCATCCCCGAGTTCAAGATGGAGAAGAAGTTTCTCGATCGTCGGCTCGATCAAATGATCGCCGAGGGTGTCGAGTTTCGAGTCAACACCGAGGTTGGCGTTGACGTAACAGCTCAGGAACTCACCAATGAGTTCGACGCAGTCGTGCTGGCTGGTGGCGCAACGCAGTGGCGTGATCTGCCGATTCCCGGGCGCGAGTTCACCGGCGTGTATCAGGCGATGGAGTTTCTGCCGCCTGCGAACCGCGTGCAAGAGGGTGACCTCGAAGAGCACCCGTTTTCGGCCCACGATAAAAACGTCGTCATCATCGGCGGTGGCGACACCGGTGCTGATTGCCTTGGCACCTCGCACCGCCACGGCGCGCGGTCGGTGCACCAGTTCGAAATTATGCCTCGGCCACCGGCGGAGCGAGCTGACTCGACGCCGTGGCCGACGTGGCCGTTGCAGCACAGAACCTCGTCGGCGCACGAAGAGGGCGGCGAGCGCGAGTTCGCTATCAACACGGTTGAATTTGTGGGCGACGACGACGGCAAGCTGACCGCTCTGCGCACGGTTCGCGTCGAGCAGAAGTTCGAAGACGGCCGTATGAGCTTCGAACCCGTCGAAGGCAGCGAAGAAGACTTCGCGGCCGATCTGGTTTTGCTCGCCATGGGCTTCACCGGGCCTGAGAAATCTCCGATGGTCAAACAGTTTGGTGTCGATCTGACCGATCGAGGCAACGTCGATAGAGACGGCAACTGGGCGACCAATGTCGACGGCGTCTATGTGTGCGGCGACATGGGTCGAGGCCAGAGCCTCATCGTGTGGGCTATCGCCGAAGGTCGCGCGTGTGCCGCCGCAGTTGACGAAGCGCTAACCGGCAGCACGCTGCTGCCTGCACCACTGGTCCCGACCGACAACCAACTGCTGGCTTAGCAGCAAGAATTGGCAGCTACTCGGTTCTCAGCAGTAGCGGACTAGGCGACCTGATATTTCTAAACCCGAGCATCAACCAAAGTCTGCGCAGACCCAGCCGTCCACAACGGAGTCGGGTCCGGCCCCGACGGACTCCTCCTGAGAACCGAATGACAATCGGTTCCAGTCGGACAGAGCTCCGCCCGTTCAGCAATGCTGAGCCCGGGTCGTTGCCTGCACTCGATGACTGAGGCTGGCGACCGGATCTACATCAACGCAACATTCAACGCTCAACCCGCACTGCAGCTGGTGCTGGGCGACTAGGACGCGAGATCAACGCGGGCTCAGCCCACCACGTGGCGCATCGGCCTCCTTGCCAATTGTCCGCTGAGGGCCGGCTCCGGAAGCTTGTACCACTTGACTAGGACATTAGCTTGTCATAGGCTGATGGGACAAGCTCCGATCTGCGGGTTTGCGGCTCAGTAATTCGAGGATTTGAGTATGCATGTAGTGAACTCGAGGTCAGAAGACGATCGAGATGAAGTTCGCGACCTAGCGCGCGAGCTAGATCAGCTGATTCCGCCGCCGAGTTCCATGGCCAAGCGGCTCGTTTGGGGCGTCTCGATCGTCGCACTTGCGGCGGCATTCACGTTTCTCAATATGTCTGGTTGGCTCTACCCGCGTCCCACATTCGGAAGCAGTGTGAGCTCCGGGATGTTCCTGGTTGTTGACGATGGGCAGGGGTGGGTGACTACTTCGGTCTTCATGCCCAACAACAGCTCTCGATCGGTGCGCATGACGGCGATCGAGCTTGATGCGCCGGGCGCTGTTCTTGTCGACTCCGGTGTCGTTGTTGAGGCTCCGAATGAAACAACAAGCGACGACGTGGACGGCGATTTCGCGACAACTGAGGTGTCCGAGGCAATGTCTCCAGAGGAGTTCTTTGCGCCCGAAGTAGTCTCGCCGCTCCCGGTCACAATCGAACCAGGAGAGAGCGCGAGAGTGTTCGTTCGCTTCCGACCAGATGATTGTGCGAATGCGTTCGACCCGATTGGAACGTGGGGTGTGGCGCTGGTCTCTCTTGACTTCGGCGATGGCGAGTTCCCGCCGTTCACTCGCACCATTCGTCTTGACGATGACCCGATCATTGCTAACGGTGAGCAGCCTCAGTTGATTCGTGCCGATGGCACGATGGTCAACATCACCGCAGATGGCGAACAGCTCGATGTCGGCATCCTTACGTCGGCTTGCGAGGAACTGTCATGAAAGGACTTGCGGACCTTTTGAGCCGTGCTCGTTGGCCGTTGCTACTGATACCGGTCCTGCTGTCGGTCTTTGTGTTGCGGGGCTCGAACTCAAGTGCCGTAGACATCGTCGTTTGGGGAATCGTCCTCCTTATCGTCGTCTCGCTGGTGGCCATGCTGGCGCTGAATCTCGCTGGATTCGACCCGGACGTGGACGAGCGTGTTTCCAATCTCGCGGGTGACCCTGTGTCAGTTGAGCTGCTCAAGCGATGGCTGAGTCGGTCGAAACACTTCCGCTTCGTCGGCGGCGCGGCGGGCTTCGTTGTTGGCGTTGGATGGATGGGCGGCAACCTGCTGATGCTGCTGCTCAGCACCCTTGGTGGGGTTGCCGTGGGTGGTGCTGCGGCAGAATTCCATTCGCTCCGCAGCCGTGCGGCCTCGGCGACGAGCGCAAACGTGATTGCACGCAAGCTTGGAGACTATGTCCAGCGCGGTGATGCTGTGGCGATGGCGGCCGTTGCAGCAGTCGCTGCACTCTTCGTCGTCTTGAGTGCGACATCCTCCAACGTTCGAAGTGGTTCCGCGACGCTGGCAAGCGCAGGCGCGTTGGTAGTGGTGGCGATCACGCTTGCCATGCAGTGGTTGGTGATCGTTCGTCCTCGTCCTGCTTTACCAATCGGGCTTCGCCAGGCCGATGACCTCATGCGACGTCTTGCGGCATCTCTTGGATTCACCAAGCCGGCGATCGCCCTGTCGTTCGGCCTTCTCGCAACGAGCCTTCAGTGGTTCGGCTCCGATGAGCTCAGCACGTTTCTCGGCTTGCTGTTCTGGGGAGCAGCTCTTGGCTGGTACCTCGCGAGCCGCCAAAGTAGCAAGAACCTCCTGGCGCAGGTTCACCCGTGATCTTGCTGGTCGATGCGACGCTTCCGCTCCCCGCGTACGAGCAGATTCGACAACAAGTGGTGCGGATGGTCACCGCTGGCACGCTCCTGCCCGGTACGCGAATGCCGACCATCCGGCAACTCGCTAGCGATCTTCAACTCGCCAAAGGCACCGTTGCTAAGGCGTACGCCGTACTCGAAGAAGCCCAAGTGCTCGAGACGCGCGGGCACCGGGGTTCGTTCGTGCTTCCACCGCCAAAGATCACGAGTGACGTACCTTCCACAGTGAGCGAAATGCTCGGGGAGTCCGCGAACAGTTATGTGGTTGCCGCTCGCCAGCTTGGCGTAGATCTCGCGTCCGCGATCGAACAGCTCGATCGATGCTGGAATCGCTTCTGAGCACATGGCAATGCGCGCAACGCTGTGGCACGACTTTGTCATGTCGGAGCCTCGGGGTTCGTCCTAGATTTGCCGCGAGTGGGTACAGATCAGCTTGCACTAGGGGTCTCCTGAGTAGGGGTACGGGTCAGCTGGTCATTTCTGAAATTTACGACAGGAATTCTTCGTCTAACGAGGCTGGGTCGTTAGTAGCGGTCGTTGACCGATGGCCTCGCTGATTCTGTCAAGATC
>Ga0114956_1000657_pt1 | contig 25743 bp, 22 predicted proteins | sample MaitaG_FD_87304 | JGI IMG/M metagenome (GOLD analysis project Ga0114956, IMG submission 87304) | Marine algal microbial communities from Maine, USA - Maine_Asex2 metaG | ecosystem: Host-associated > Algae > Red algae > Unclassified | place: Maine, USA | collected 2015-01-05
AATGGAATCATCGCCGACGATTTTTTATACACGCAAGACACTGGCATTGTGCAAGAGGCGATGCTCGGCATGGTCGATCCCGGTTTGGCGACCGGCGTTCCAGTGATTGAATTTGACGAAGATGGAGCGCCGTTAAGCTACTCTCGTCATACGTTGATTAAGCGTAACACAACGCTATTCAACGGCGGTCGCGGCATCCACTCTTTCCTGGCCGACAACATTCATATTGTGTCGAATCTCTCTTACTTCAATTTAAAGTCATCTGAACTGACCGACGGATTGCCGCGCGATGCAGTAACGAATGACCCCTTTTTCGTTTACGGTGAAATCAACTTGACTGACTCACAAAACTGTTGGGTTAGTGGTAACGTCGGTGTCACCGACGAAATGGATGCCGCCGGTGGAGCCGAACAGTTCTTCGAACGCGGGCCCGAGGGTACAGATTCCAGCAATTGGTGGAACTGCAACTGGTTCCGTAGTAAAAAGGATGCCGAACGAGACGTCGACGTTCTTGGTGTTATTTGGTCATCGCTGTCCCGACAAGGACGCTAATAGGTTCGAGGAACTGAGCGGAGATTCGACAGTATTCGCTGATTTTCCTATTCGGTTTCGCTCAGCTTCGCGCTCTTAATCATTTTCTCAAACTCGGCCTCGTTGGCTTTGATCGTGGCGGCGGGGCCGACCAATTTAATAAAGTAGTTTCCGCTTTCGGGAGTTTGGACGATGGCGGCCAGCATCCGTTGATCGGGGTTATCAACTTTCTTTCCGCCAGAGAAAGGCCCGCCCATCGTTTGAGTAAACGTTCCCTCAACGTCGACCATTAGGACCTTCATTTCGTCGATCGTCATTTCTTTGGTCTTGGCTTCGGTGGCTGACCCGTCGGGTTGGCTGAACTGGCCTTCCCACCGTTTGACGTTAGCGTCAATGGAACCCCCGGCACCCATAATCGTCAATCGGCCATCGGTTTTGTCACCTTCGACTTTGGGCACTTTAATTTCAAATTCTAACATTCGACTCTTAGGTTTGACGCTCTCCCAATCGCCAGTGGTCTCAAACTTCAACTGGTTGTCGGCGACGGCAAACTTCAAAGGTTCTTGCGTTGCTGATTCATCCTTTGCAACGTCGGCGGCGACTTTCTTTGTCGAACCCGCTTCGGTTTCGGTTTCGGTCGCGACTTGGCCATGAGAAACAGCGGAACTGACGCAAATCAGCGCCAATGACAGTAGGGCGATAGTAAATCTCATCGTTAACTCCTTGAAGTATTTAAGTGGCAGTTTAATGCCGTATTGTTATTAAGCCTAATGTTCGGAAGGCTCTTTTGCAAAAATCTTTCGCTTACAAGCTATTTTAAACCATTGCTTTTCAGGTAAGTCTTTGCGTCAGCTATTGTTAATGGCCTAGAAACCAGTAGGTCCTCTAATCCACCGACATGACTTTGCTCACGATGTCGTTATCGAAATAGTTAATTTTCATACCCGCGTCGATCACGATTTGCTGAGCGTTAATTCCGCTTGATCGTGGACTGAGCAGGAAACAGGCCGCATCGGCGACTTCCTGAGTCTTGATTGCTTCGCCGCGCGGTATTACTTTTTCGGCATAAAGATAAGCATCGACGTATCCGGGGATACCAGCGGATGCTGAGGTTTTTAGCAGGCCGGGGCAAACCGCGTTAAATCGCACGTTGGAAAACTTGCTGAAACTTTTGGCAAGGAACGCCAATGAACTGTCCAGCGCCGCTTTGACCGGTGCCATAAAGCCATAATTTTCGCTGGCCATCGTAGTTGTCGAGATTGAAATGGTGATCACCGACGCTTCGGGGCTGAGCAGATCCTTGAAAGCGTTGGCGATAGCAATGAAGGAGAAACATGAAATATCGAAGGTGCGTAGCAGTTGTTGTTTTCCCGTTTCATGAAAGGGTTTGATGCCGTCTTGGTCGTAAGCAGCGAATGCGATCGAATGCACGATGCCGTCGATGACGGGATGCTTGCCTGCGATCACTCCGGTAACCGCGGCAATCTGATCCTCGAATTCAACATCGCAAATGTGCATTTCGCGATCGGCCATAAGCTTCTTCAAGGATTCCGCGCGAGCCTCAGACCTCACAACGTAAACGACTTTCGCACCCGCCTCTTCTAACGTTTTCCCGATGTGCCAAGCGACGCTCTTTTTATTAGCGACGCCAAAGACGACGATCGTTTTGTCGGTGAGGTTCAAAAAGCTCATTTTTTAATCTTTAAGAATTGTTGGTGATTGATGCTTGAGCCAATAACCGATAGCCGCGGGTGAATTAGGTTAGCTCGATGTATCTACAAGCCTTAGCCAATCGAGCCGGCGGCTAGTGCCTTGCCCTTCATATACTAACCCACATCCGCGATGCTGCAGGTGAAGTTCAAACGTACTGCAACTTTGCCATCGCACTTCGTGATACCCGTTAGATAATACGCATTGGATACAACCTCATCCAGCTTCACCGTCATCTCAATTGAGTCCCCCGGCAGCACCATTTTCTTGAATTTCACGTCGGCCATACGCGTCAAAACGGGTTTGCCTGACAGATCTTTGGCCAATCCAGATAACAGCACCGCTCCCGCTTGGACGGTTGCCTCACACAAAATCACTCCCGGCACAAGCGGGTGATCAGGGTAATGCCCCTGAAAGAAATACTCGTCGCCGGAAAACGATTTGCGGCAGACAATCTCCTTCTCTGACTGGCTGACAATCTCATCGACCAGTAGCATTGGGGCGCGATGCGGAATCGCTGCGTGAATTTTTTCCAGAGTCGGATGAGCCATCGTTTTAACGCATCGTTTCAAAAATAATTGTCGGATTGTCACCTTTGGCGCCACGAAAGTCGCGTGATTTCAGGAAACCAAAGACGACTTTAACTAAGTCGCAACGGTGGCAGCGGATGAAATTTGATTGATCACATCATTGGCAACGATCACACCGTAATTGATGGTGCCCAACCATCCCGACATGATGATGCCACAACTACCGGCGTGATACAGTCCACCAATCTGCTCGGGCAAAGCGCGGCTGACGGTCAGCCCCTCAAACTTGGTTCCAAAGCTGGAACCGTTAATGTGTTTGGTGTAGTGCTCGAAAGTGATCGGTGTCGCAGCTTCAGCATGCACGATCCGGTCACGGCAATTGGGAACGTATTTCTCAAGTGAGTCCAGCGTTCCCTCAACAAGGTCGGCTTTGCTGGCCTCGTATTGTTCTTTGGAGAGACCTGACCAGTCACTGTAATTTGCGTTGGTGCTGGAGACGATCAACGTCCGGCCTTTGCCATCGGGGCGCGTGTCAGGATAGTAGAACGAAAACGTGCGGCTGGTAATATCACGACTGAGTAACAGATCCGTTTGGAATCGCTCAGCTGTGCTGCAGAACAGCAAGTCGCCCGTCTCGCGCGGCACCGTATCGCCATCGGCCATCGCCATGTAGACCTGTGTGCTGGAATTGTTCAATCGAACTTCCTTCGCGTCGTCGACGAAGGATTTATCAAATTTATCTTCACCGATGAGATCGAAAATCGTGGCTCGCAAATTTGCGTTACTGACGACCGCTTTGGTTTTAATAGTCCGGCCCTTCACAACAACGGATTCGACGTTTCCCCCGGCGATGTTGATCTTTTCTACGTCGCAGTTGATTCGCACATCGACGCCGTTGGCCTTCATCTCCTTTTCCATTGACTTGACCAATTTGTCGGTGCCGCCTTGGAAAACGAACACGCCTTTGGACATGAAATTTGAAAAGACGATGCCGTAGGTGATCGCCGGATCTTCCAGCGTCGAACCGTTAGCATAGGTGATCGGTTCCATCAACAGTCTGACAACATCCTCGCGTCCGGGAAAGAACTCTTCAAAAAGTTGTTTGGTCGTACGATCCTGATCGTCGTAGAAATTCATCCCACGGGCGGTATCGAAAAATTGATCTACCTTTGTCTGTTCGATTCCAAACTTCGTGGTCAATAGATCGGTGAAATCTTTTCGATCAAAAGTCGTGGTCAGCGAGAACATTGGATTGTCAAATCGCACGCCCTCCAGCTGAACGATGGAATCGGCGATCTCTTTGGACCAGTATCTGCGGCAGCTTTTCACCATCCCGTGCGGGAAACCGTGCAGTGAAATATCGAAGATGTGCCCACCGGGGCGTTTGAACCATGTCGCCAGTCCGCCAAGTTTATAATGCTGTTCCAGCAGAAGGACCTTCATGCCATCGCGGGCCAGAATGTTGGCGGCGGTGAGTCCGCCAAGACCGCTGCCTATCACGACGACGTCGTAACTATCTTCGGCACCTTTGAGGAAATCTTTGGGCATGTTTTGGGAGGCTTAGGGTGAGCACTAAAGGGCTTTGCATCGTGTCAAAAAATCTGTCGCCTTTGGCTACACGAAAGTAGCGCTCTTTCGCAGAGCGAAGGGCGACTTTAAATCGGCGATGACTTCCTAAAGGATACGGCAACCGACGTTTTTGCTCAAGGATAGCGAAGGCAGAGAAACCGGAGAGCTTGCGCCGGTGCCGCTATTACTACGGTCTTAGACAATGAAGGTTCGCCATCGAAATACCGCTCATCATGGCTCCAATGATACCGACGTAGCCTTGATCGGTGCCACAAAGGAACAAATTATCCAAGTGCGTCGTGCCATCCAATTGCTTGTCCGGGGCACCGTAGACGGCTCCATTGTCGTGCCAGGTGAACTTGCGAATCGTTGTGGGCGTGAACACGTCGGTGTCGATTACGTAAGGTCGAAAATCGGGCGTGAACCGGACGCTAGATGCGACACTTTTGTCGTACCATTTATGTTTGGCTTTAAGATATTCCTCTTCGGACAAATTATTCCAACGATCAAAATCAGCGATCGTTGTGATGCGCAAAATCCCGTCCGCTAATTTTCCATCATCGTCTTCGTAGATGTAATTATTGGGCGAACATATAACGCCGGTGCGGATATCACAGAAATCGTCCTCCGGCGGATGCCAATTGAATTTCTCGGAATCGTTGTAGAACACGATCGTATCTTCATTGCCGATCTTTGCCGGTTCACGATCCAAAACCGAGATCGATTCGATGAAGGTCATTTTGCCAGCTCGGTCGGGATGAGGCACGCTCACGTCACTGCACATCCGCATCGTTTCCACCTTCCCAGCCGAAGAGAGGATTCGTTTGCCTTGAATAATTTCGCCGCTGTCGAGTTCCACCGCCGTCGCGTGGCCGTTGTCGGCGTGAAGTTTCGCCACGCCATGCCGCAATTTCAATTCACCGCCGAGCGTACGATAACGTTTGACCAAATTTTTTAGAATCAGTCGCACTCCCTTATAAGGACGAGCGAACCCTTCGAAGAAGATGCTGCGGAACATAATGCAAAACTGTCCCCACGCCATATCGTGGCATTCCGCGTTGCCGTACCACATTAACGGACATAAAAGCATCTCAATCAATAGCGGTTGGGAGATGGTTTCATTCAGCACCGCGCGACCGGAGGTTTCAAATGCGGCTTGGTCGAGATCGTCATAGTCCAGAATTTTCGCAACCAGCGCCTCAAAACTGTCGACTTGATCGGGAAACTCGCGTTTGATCTCACTTCGCAGCAGATCCAGATCGTTGTCGAAGCGTAGATTGGTGTCCGGAAAAACAACGCGCGAACCCTTTTGTGGTGCTAACGCAAAATCGTCCCACTTGAAACGCAGTTGGCGAAGGATCCTGGCCAAGGGACCTTTCTTGGCTCCCTTTTCAGTGAAGTTGGTGACCGCGTGGAGGCCAACGTCGTAGTCACGTCCATTCATCCGGTAAAATGAATTGAGCCCGCCGATGGTGTAGTGCTTTTCGAGAATGCAGACTTTTTGGTCGTAGTGAGCCAGACGAATCCCGGCCGCCAGCCCAGACATGCCAGCGCCGATGATGATCGTGTCGTACATTTATTTTCTCAGAGAGCAACGATTTGCGGTGGCTGATCGCCGTCCACTACGCAACTGCAACCATCTTGGGAGTCAGGTAGCTCACGGTGCTGGCCATCGAATCAAGATTTGTATAATCCTCTTCAGGAACTTGCACGCGGTAACGCTTACGCAATTCCATGACAATGTCCAAAAAATCCATGCTGTCCAATTCCATCTGGTCACGGAAAGACTGCTGATCGTCCAAGTTCGACAAATCTTCATCCGGGGCAATATCGCCTAAGATATCAATAATCGCTTCTCTGATTTCAGGGGGGGCCATGACTAAACTCCGTCTTACAAAATCTCTGAATGTGGTCGTGATCGACAATCTACATGCGTTTAATGACAACCGCCGAATTGATTCCCAACATCCCAAACGAGTTGTTAAAAATGTAGTCGACGTTTCCGATTTCTTTCGCTTCGTTGAGCACTAAACCCTTGATCGCACATTCGGGATCAAGATCATCGACGTTGATCGAAGGATGAACGGTCTTGTCCTCGAATGATTTGAGATTGCCCGCTAATTCTATCGCACCGGCCGCTCCCATCGTATGGCCTATGAAGCTTTTTGTGTTATTTATATGCGTATTATTACATTCGCCAAACACATCTCTAACGGCTTCACACTCCAAAATATCGCCCATTCCTGTGCCCGTAGCATGGGTGCTGACGATGTTCACATCCTCTGGCGTAATGTGGGCTCTGTCTAACGCCATGCGAATACATTGGGCCTGCCGGGTCGGGTTGGGAAGTACAAAATCAGTCGCGTCGGTGTTCATCGCGTAACCGACAATCTCCCCGTACATTTTTGCAGACCGAGCCTTCGCATCGGACAGTCGCTCCAGCGTGTAGATACAGCCTCCTTCGGCCACGACGATGCCGTTGCGATTGACGTCGAACGGACGAGAAGCCTTCGTCGGATCCTCGTGCGTCGCCAAAGCTCCCTGACTGTTGAAGCCGGCAAAGATGCCAAAGGTGTGAATGCTTTCGGATACCCCTCCGGCCATCGCCAAATCACATTCCTGTAACCGCAGCATCTGCACGCCTTGAATCAGCCCCGCGTTACCCGCCGCACACGCCGCACCGATAGTGTAGTGCGGGCCGGTGATGCTCATGTTGAGGGCTATTTCGCCTGCCGGATTATTGGCGACAGTGCGAGGATTGTGGTGGTGAGTCCAAACGCTGGTGTCGTAATCGAATTTGCTGATCTCGTAGATTTCGGATTCCGTTTCGACGTTGCCGTGTTCGGTAATTCCGATGTAAACGCCGACGCGGCTGCTGTCGGTGTTTTCCCAGTCGATGCCCGAATCGGCAATCGCCTCACGCGCACAGTAGATTCCCACGCTGCCAGCGCGTGTGCCGCGCCGGGCGTCTCGACGAGACTGGTGGCGTTTGACGTCGAAGTCACAAACGCCGGCGACCGTCTTTCCAAAGTAACGGATTTCATAGTCACTGATGCCGCTGCGACCGTTTAATAGACTGTCGCGGAATTCACCCAAACTATTTCCGTTGGGCGATGTGAGTCCAAGTCCCGTAATGACGATGCGTTGGTCTTCGGGTAGATCGGTCGGTTTGGGAAAGTTGGGCATGGAGGTCCTGAAACGTGGTTCGAGATAGCCAAAAAATACCGCGTTTAAGCAGATTTGGCAACCGGCAAAGAAACCGGCAATTGTGCCACAGTTAATCCCTCGTTGTAGCTTAGAAATTCAATCTCTTGATTCAATCTCTTGAGTTTCAAATAGATTGAATATGATTTCATTTCACTTCAATTCAAACAATTGCTTGGCCATAAAATAGAAAAGCGTGGTTCATGGCAGTTTAGAAACATGCCCTACGTGGAGCAAGTTTTCAAGCCGCCGTGAGCGCTGCCGTGAGCGCTGCTGTGAGCGCTGCCGTGAGCGTTATTATGACGGCTAATCATCATCCAGCGACGCCATCGGGTAAACGGATTCTTGCAGCTTCTGCATCCCGAGGGTATTGCTGACTTTGGGCGCGAAACCGAAGTCGCGTCGAGCCCGGCTGATGTCGAAATAATGGTTCTTCGCCAGTTGAGCCGCCAGAAATCGCGTCATCCGTGGCTCTGATTTAAGATTGAAGGTCTCGTGAAAAATCTCCAGCCCATGCCCCAACCGATACGCGGCGCGGTAGGAGATCGCCGCTCGCACCCGCGACAAACCCGCCAGTTCCAGAATCTCATTGATCCAACCCCAGCAATTTACCGGATCGCCTTGGGAGATGAAATACGCTTTGCCGCAAACCGCCGCGCCGTCCTCCATCGCCTCAGCCGCTGCCACATGAGCGTCGGCGGCATTCTCGACGTAGATCGTGTCGACCAAATTTGCCCCATCACCGACTCGCCGTAGCTGACGCTTCTTAGCCTTATCGATCAGCCGAGGAATCAAATGGCGATCACCGGGGCCCCAAATCAAATGCGGCCGCAACGCACAGGTCAGCAAATCATATTTATCGTTGGCTTGAAGAACGTGTTGTTCGGCGAGTGCCTTTGAATGCGGATAATGGCACAGCCAGCGTTTGGGGTAGGACACCGATTCGTCCACGTTGGATTGGTGGTTGCCATCAAAGGTCACTGAGGGGCTGCTGGTGTACACCAATCTCCGTACCGACGATGCGCGGCAGGCTTCGACTACATTTTTGGTTCCAATGGTGTTGGTTTCGTAGTACAGCTTCCAAGGTCCCCATATTCCGGAAATGGCGGCGACATGAAAAACAAGGTCTTGACCTTCGCAAGCGGCGGTGACACTTTCCATTGAACGCACATCGCCGATCGCTTCCTTGGCCCCTAAGTTGGCCAGCCCTTGATCATGGCGGCGCGTCATCGCGGTTACCTCGTAGCCTCGTTCGAGCAGTTGTCTTACGAGATACGAACCCAAAAAACCGTTTGCGCCGGTCACCAGAGCTTTCATTTACGATCCTTATTTCTTGAAAAAGATTGACGAGTGGCTTACTTGGCGAAGCCGCGCCGAACATGGAAAACGAGCGGTGATTCACCAACAAGAGATTAACGAGCAGCCATAAAAGCCACCGTGTCCGCGTCATTTTAGCTATTAACCCTACTATTCCAATCGTTAATAACGTCCACCTGCAAAATAGCGGGCCTACGACGGTTTTCGCCAACATCGCGGTGCCGACGAGCTAAAATATGTACATCGAAGCCAAACAGAAACGTTTCCCCACTCGCCGGAAAAAGGTAGGATAAAACCAAGGACACACCAAAAATCTTACAAGTGCCGAAATTTCACGAGTTTTCTCGGGCACGCATTAGGATATCGCAGGGATGGAAAAACGAACCGGATATTGCCGATGCTGCATGAGGAACAGCCTGCATGTCGCAACGCCCGGTCTGATGTCGTTGATTGATTCGACTTTTTTCGGGCTATTTCAAAAGGTCCGCTGTGCGACGTGGCATTGTTTGGACTGCGAATCACCATCGACTTACCTTCGACGACCGCGACGCTCGGGAGTACCAAGACCAAAATTTATGAACGCTGACTCGAACAAATCGAAAGTCAACTCCGCTCAATCGACCGATGCGCGCGGTTCCATTAACCGCGCTCAATCGTCAACGCCCTCACAAACCGTGGCCGGCAATTTTCTACGCAACGATCAGTCGTTGGTCATGCGCAGCGCACGATCTGACCGGTTCACTGAAAAGTTCAAAGACGGCATCGTGCAGAGGATTCTCAGTGGCACAACGACCATCGCCGAAGTAAGAGAACAACACTATTTGACCGAACAGGATGTCATCGATTGGATGAAACAAAGCTTTGACCGAAAACAAAAACGCGTCGACGATTTGACTCAGCAGCTGCGCTTAACGGAATCAACCGACAAAGATCGAATCATTAAAATTGAATCACAACCCAGACAGGTTACCATAGACGGGGATGTGATCGACGGTCGGTCTCAATCAAAACAGCTCTAAATTAGCTCTAAATTAGCTCTAAGACTGCGAAACGTTACCCATGAAATTTATTGAGATGACAGGCGCTCAACTCGAAACGCTCATCGACGACGGCGAACTGCACGAGGACGACCTGCACGCAGCGGGCGTCGATTCACAATCCATCATTCGCATCAACGAACAGGGAGATGTCGAAATTCGCCGCGCCAATCGCTGGGATGTGGTCGGAGGATTGCTGGGAAATTTTGAAGAACGACTTAAAAAGTCGACGGGCTTGAACTGGGCTTAACTCTGCTTACCGTGTGTTGAGTGCATGAGAATTGGGTTGCCGATCTAGCGTCCCTCATTACGTTTCTTTAACTCGCGTTTACGATCCGCGTTTCGTTGCCGTTTTTCTTCTACTTTGGCGCGCTCCTGATCCATTTTCTTTCGCGCCGCCTTGGAGATTGACACCGGTTCATCCAAGTTGAGCGCATCGGTGTCGAGTTTCGGCTTAGGCAGTAGCTTCCGCTCTAAGATTCCCCAGATGCTGGACGTGATGAAGTACAGACACAATCCCGAGGGCACCTTGAAGAACATGACGCCCATGAAGATCATCATGAAACCCATCATCTTCTGCATCATTTTTTGTTGATCGTCCATCGCAAGTGGCGTGAACAGTTTTTGCTGAATTAAGAACAGCACCATCGTGATCAGCGGTAGGATATTTAGATACGGCCCCAACCAACCGCCTTCTGCTCCCAACGCCGCCGGCATCCAATCCTTCCAATACATGAATTTATCGGGGGCCGACAGATCGCTGCACCAGGCTAAACCTGGAATCAGAGGCTGATCACGCAAAGCAATATCAACCGAAAGTCCCCGATACAGTCCCAGAAATATTGGCAACTGAATAAACATCACCAAGCATCCACCCAACGGATTGTAATTGTGCTTGGCGAACAACTCGCGCTGAGCGGCTCCGCGTTCCTGCAAGTCTTCGTACTTGTCGGCGATCTCTTTCATCTTCGGCTGCAACGCTTGCATCATTTGCGCATTGAGTGCCGCTTTACGAGAGAACGGGATCATAAAGCAGCGAACCAGGATCGTCAGCATGATGATCGGAATGCCGTAAGTGATGCTTCCACTGAGAAAATAGAACACGTGCAGCAACCACAACAACGGTTTGGAACACCACCAAAACCAACCAAATGCGCGGTTCTCATCCAGCCCATACTCGGTCAAAATTTCTTTCTCTTTGGGACCGGCAAACATTTGGTAAGAGCGTTTGACACTACCACCGGCGGGCACGTCGAACTTCTCAAACAGAAAGGACGTGCAATCCACCAAACGTTGCTCGCGCGAGTTCTTGGGAATATCAGCTCCGTCGGACACGGCATTGATGTTGTTGGCCAAGGATGATTGATCTTTATTGATCATCGTGATGTTGAAATATTGAGCATCGATGCCCACCCAATTCCAACGGCCCTTTTCAGGTGTGGTCACGGTGTCGTAGGGACTGATGACGTACGTCGGTTCGGGAGGCTTTTCCTTCAGGTTTCTGACGACGTCCGCATTGCCGCGAAACACATAGCCCTCTTCGGGCAACGACGCCGACACGTCTCGGGCACCGCCAATTCCCGTCAAACCACCACCACCGTAGATTTTGTTGGCGTACCACCATGTCTCCGACGGCGTACCGGTCGGTCCGATCAACGAGTAACCCAATTTCTGAGCTTTCTCTGAATCGTTGAAAACTTCGATCTCAAAGTCCCAATGGAAACTGCCGCGATCAAGTTCTTGAGTTGGTTGGTATGTAGGCAGGATATAGCGCTTCACCACCCGCAGCGGCCCCGCAATTTCAAACGCTTCTAACTCAGACGACTCGATTTCATAAGTGAACTCGATCGCATCGTTGCCGTCGATGTTGGTTTGGCGGACCTTCCATTGGCTGTGCACCATGTCACCGCCCAACTTGTCCCACATTTCACCATCTGGCTTCAGTAAGGACAACGAAAAGGACTCAATCAACGTCCGCGTCGGATCGATCATGCTGGGCTCCGGACGGATCAGCTCGATTGGTTTCTCGCCCAATTCCACGGCAACGGTTAAGGATTCTCCATCGCGCGTGACGTTGATCTCCACGTCATCGCCCGGCAACGTTTTCGCCAACGCCGTTTCAAAATCGTACTTACTGGTGATCTCGACACCACCAATTGCGTCGATGACGTCGCCGCGTTTCAGTCCCGCGATGTCTGCGGGCGTTCCCGCGCCGACGATGCCGATTTTGCATCCTTCTGAGGAGTCATAACAGTCCAGTGACCCGATGTAGCCGTAAGTGATCTCCAAGTCACGGTAGAAGTGTCGACCACTTTCCTTTCGATGGTTCAGCTCGATCCGTCGTATGGTTCCTCCGATCGAATTAGCCGTGATGAGATATCGTTGTCCGCTGTCGGGAGCGAGTGACCCGATCGTGGTGAGGTCACCTTGCATTTCCTGAGCCCGATAGCTCCAAGAATTTAGCAAAGCATTCTCTTGCGGCGTGGCGGCCGGTCGACGAGTTTCAATTAAGTCTTCAATCTGCGAATCCGCTAACGGAGCGGTAACACCAACACTGTCGATCGACGTGGGTTTGACGTCGCTGCGGTATTTCGATTTAGCGTCGGCTTTTGTTTGAGCTTCGGCGTCTTCATCGGCGACGACGTTCTGTCGGTCGTTTTGCTTTTCCGATCCCGCAGAATCCGAATCCGAATCCGAATTTGAATTTGAATCCGAATCCTCATCCTCATCTGAGTTCGGTTTGGATTTTGGTTCGGCATCAGCGGCATCAGCGGCATCAGCGGCATCAGCGGTAACAGCGGCATCCGTTGCATTCACCACCTCAGTCGCTTCGGCAGCTTCGGCGGGAACGACAGTCCCCTCGGGACTGTTGGAACCATCGAGACCAAGTTCGCCGTCTCCCGCTTGGGCATCGCCGACCAAACGCTCGGTTTGAGCTTGATCACCGGCCGGTGGTACGCCAACATTGGGTGCCGGACGCATTAAAACCGACACCATCAAAATGATGAAGGAAAGTACTACAAATAGAATCGCGCGGACGTTCACCGAATGAATCCTGTCTCTGGGAAAGCTGCCGAAATCATGCGATCAGATCGAAGTCGACCAGAAAACAGGCCCCAATTTTCAAGGCGTTGGCAGGGGGTATTCTCCAAACATCGTCAGATATTGGGAAGGGGAATCGCGGATTTTAAAGGAAACCGAGGATTCTCTTCATCCCTAAGATGCACATTTTGGCGAAAAAACAGAGTATATGCCGATCGCCGGGGATCGGTGACCGTGGAACAGTCAAAACGCTCGTCATGAAGAAGTGACTTTCAATGAGCAATGCGAATTGAAAATTAGCGAATGACAGATTCAGCGCGGCGATAGAGCTGTCAAAAATCTATCAATTGCGATTTGCGATTTGTCATTGGTCATTTCTCATTGGTCATTTCTCATTGAAGGATGCAATTGGACGACTTATTTCGTGACTGCTCCCTGAGCAAGATTTTAGGCCCTTTGGGGCACTATCGACCTTCGAGCAACCGGTCACCGAGGAAATTGTCCAATGAGTCAATCGCGTAGATCTTCTTGCGTGTGTCGGTCGGATCGTATTCTACGCGATGAAACGTCAGTGCATTGCCATCGACGGTGACGTAACTACTGCGAGGGTCGCCGTCGCGGGGCTGGCCGACGCTGCCGACGTTGACCATGATCTTTTGCTCGTTAAGTTCGAACTCGCTGCCGATTTCAGTGGGAGAATAGAATCGGCAGTTCTCGGTGAACACGCCCGGCACGTGCGTATGGCCTTGGAAGCAGTATTGGTGAATAAATCCGAAAATACGTTCGATCTTCCGTTGATTGTAAACGTCTTCGGGGAAAACGTACTCGTTCAGCGGGCTGCGTGGAGATCCGTGAACGAACAAGTGATCTTCGGCGCGATGCGTGCGAGGCAGCTTGGCCAGAAAATCCCAGCGCTCTGCCGCGCCGTCGATGGAAGTGTCTTCTAATTGTTGACGCGTCCAAAAGATCGCTCGTTCGGCCCCGCTGCTGAATCCATCGGGATCAAACAGAGCTCCATTGTCGTGGTTTCCCAGTAAGACCAATTTGAAATCGCGACAAGCATCAATGCACTCGCGCGGATTAGGTCCATAACCTACCACGTCTCCCAAGCAGAAGATTTCATCGACGTTTTGCGCCTTGATATCTTCCATCACCGCAGTGAGGGCTTCAATATTGCCGTGGATATCACTGATGATGGCGCGTTTGGACAACGATTGGTTCCGTCGTGGTGATTTTGCTTCGAGGGAAAAATTCTACTATATCGGCATCAGAAGAGTTGGAAAGTAGGGCGCGGTTACCACCGTGTTCAAATTAGGACTAAAAATTAGGACTAAAATAGACGGTAACAGGCGGTAAAAGTCGGTAACAGGCGGCAATAACGCGCGGGCGGGCTGCTGGCGAAGGCTAACATTGGCTTACCTTCCACCGAGCAACCTGTCTCCCAACATATTCTCCAAATCGTCGGTGGCGTATATTTTGTCACGCGTTTCTTCGGCCGGATACTGCTCGCGATAGTACTGCACCGTGCGGCCTTCACTGTCCAAGACCACGAAACACGAATCGCGGTTCCCGTCACGAGGCTGTCCCACGCTGCCGACGTTGAACATGCATTTCTCATCGGCAAGATTGTAAATGCCGTCGGTTAGGGACCCTGGCGAAATAAATTTGTACGACTCTGTGAAGACGCCCGGAATGTGCGTGTGCCCCTGAAAACAAAACTTTTCAAAACGGCTGAGCAACGCATCCATCATCGGTTTCTGGTAGATGTGTTCTTCAAAGACATATTCATTGGTAGGATCACGCGGAGAACCGTGAACGAACAAAAATTCGCCTTCGTCGTGACGGCGAGGCAGCCCCCCCAAGTAATCCCAACGCTGATCGGCGCGGTCCATATCAGAATCGCTCTCCAGCTGATCGCGTGTCCAATAGATGGCCTTCATCGCGACGGGATTAAATCCTTCGGGATCAAAGATCGAGGCTTGATCGTGGTTACCAAGAATCACTAATCCACATCGTTCAATCACTAGATCCAAACATTCGATCGGATTAGGACCATAGCCAATGATATCTCCCAAGCAAATAATGCTGTCGACGTCGAGTTGATCGATGCGGGCAAGGACAGCGGTGAGCGCCTCGAGGTTGCCATGGATGTCGCTAATAATGGCTCGTTTCACTTCAGCGGCTTTCTTGGGGCTTGTGATCGTGGGAAATCACGAGCATGGGAGAATGGAATAGAATCTTGGATTAAGAGAAATAAACGTTAGCGTTTGGATACTCAGATTAGGGATCAAATCTTAATTGGATAGCGCCACTTTCGTCAGCGGCAATGCGTTTGTCGCCGGTGAATGTCGGTTAAAACCGGCAGTTTGTGCCTTGCCGCCCACATTTCCGCTACCACGTTACTAACAAACCTTTTGATTCAAATGTGGCGCTGTCCAAATGAGACTTTAAAAAAGTAACAAATCCGCCTGTGTTAAGGAAAAGGTCACCTTTTTTTGTCGCCCAACTTTAACATATATAAACATTAAATCTCGACTGACTCTCAAATTTAGTTGATAACAGGCCTTTTGGGAATTCATCGGTGACCTTGCGAAACGGAATATTTTTAATAATCGTCGATAACCAACGACCTTGAGAACAATTAGATATCAGCCTAATCCGCACAAAGCGTGAGGCTGAGCATTCCGAGCCACCCTAACTCAGACACTTTAAAAAAATCATTCGTGCTTACTCTAACGCTCCAGACTTCCGACCGAAATAATGCCGTCGCGGTGTTTGAAGAAGATCGATGTTTGTTCAAAACAGACTATCAAGATTTTATCCCCCATCATTTTGCTCCTTGCAGTAATAGCGATAACCAGACGCCCCCGGGAGGGTCGACGCTGCTGTTGCCAATGATCCAATTTTGCCTGAAACAAGTAGGCCAAACTCCCGCAGGGCTCGACCTGATTGCCGTGACCCGTGGCCCCGGGATGTTCACACCACTTCGAGTTGGCGTGGTTGCGGCCAAGACGATGGCGTTTGTTAACAACCTTCCTCTGATCGGTGTTGACGTCCTTGAATCGCTCGCCTTAGCGGCGGTTAGACGAAGGCGATTGCAGCCCGAGCAAATCGTTGAATCGGTCGTCAACGCGCAACGGAAACAGATCTTCGCAGGGCGATTCCAAGTCACTGCCGATGAGCGCATTGAAAAATTGGGCGACAGTCGATTGATCTTGGCCCAACAGTGGGCACAACAGCTCCGCGGTCAAGCGCTTCTCACGGGGCCGGGGCTGAAGATCGTTTCGCCAGCCGAACGAACGCGATTGGCAGAACGAGCGGACATTGATTTAGAATCAGAAGACCTCTGGAATTGCGAAGTCGAGTCCGTCGCCGATATCGCGCGGCATCGTTTTGCAAAGGGCGACGTGGATGATCCGTGGTCGTTGACTCCGATATATTTTCGTCCCAGTGCTGCCGAAGAAGTTCGTTCGGGCAAATAGAACCTATCCGACGGTTTACCTGAACGGACAAGCACCCCATAATTGGGTGGTATCGTTTCCCCGCCTGTCTGGCTGAAAAAAAGGCAGTCTGGAAGCATAACCCAAATTTTTAATTTGACTCCGAACCCAAAGTTAGACCTATGTATGCATTTTTGATTTTCGTCGGCGTCCTGGTCGTTCTGTTTCTGTTGATCGCTGGTTGGGTGATGGGCGTTTACAATCGCTTGGTCACCTATCGGAACCGTTATGAGAATGCGTTTTCGCAAATCGACGTTCAACTGAAACGACGTCATGACTTGATTCCTAATTTGGTGAACGTGGTCAAAGGCTACATGTCCCACGAAAAAGACACGCTCGAAGCCGTCATCAACGCTCGCAATCAAGCGATGTCGGCATCATCGGCGGCTTCAAAAAATCCCGGCGACACCGAAGCGATGAAAAATTTGGCCGGTGCTGAATCTAACCTCAACGGAGCGTTGGGACGTTTGATGATGATCGCGGAGGACTACCCCGATCTCAAAGCCAACGAGAACATGTTGGCGTTGCAGGAAGAACTAACATCAACCGAAAACAAGGTATCCTTCGCGCGTCAGGGTTACAACGACGCGGTGACGATCTTCAACACCGCCCGTGAAGTTTTTCCCGCCAGCATGATTTCCAGCTCATTCGGCTTCGAAAATGCTCAACTGTACGAAGTCGAAGAAACCTCCAATCGCGACGCCCCAGAGGTCAAATTTTAGTCCGCCCGCAGCGGCAGCGTGGGCGGTCGTGGAGAAGTTAAAATCGCTTGGCTTCGGTGTGAAACAGTGGTGTTAGATGCCGTGCTACGGTTTGGTAACGTTTAACAAATTCGGTGTGACTCGTGGACTTCTTTGCAGCTCAGGAACTTCGGCGACAGAAAACCAAATGGTTGATTGCGCTCTACATCATCGCGGTGGTGTCGATCATTGTTGGTTTATACGTCGCGATCGCGATCGCGTTGGGATTTTCTCAGCAGTACATTTCCGCCGAAGCCGGCGGCGATCCAAACAGTGGCATGTCGGTCGAGGTTTTTTCTCTGTACCACCCTCAACTGTTTGCGATTGTCGCGGGCGTGAACCTGTTAGTCATCGGTGGGGCAAGTCTGGCCAAGATCGCTGAACTTCGCGGCGGTGGGGATCATGTTGCATCGTCGCTGGGCGGCGTTCGTGTCCCCGCATCGACGACGGACCTTTCACAGCGCCGTTTGTTAAATGTTGTGGAAGAGATGGCGTTGGCGGCGGGTATCTCGGTACCTCCGGTTTATATTTTGCCTCATGAACCCACCATTAACGCCTTCGCGGCAGGCTTCACTCCCGCCGACGCTGTGATCGGCGTCAATCAAGGCACTGTCGATCAACTGAACCGCGACGAACTTCAAGGCGTCATCGCTCACGAGTTCAGTCATATTCTCAACGGTGACATGCGGATTAACATTCGTTTGATTGGTGTTCTATTCGGCATTCAAATGTTGGCAACGATTGGATACTTCGTTTTGCGCAGCATGGGCGGTCGGGGACGTAGTAGACGGAGCAGCAAAAACGACGGCGGTGTGGGGCCAATTTTAGCAATCGCGTTAGCGTTATTGATTTTTGGTTCCATCGGGCAGTTCTTCGCGCGATGGATCAAAGCGACGCTTTCTCGGCAGCGCGAATATTTGGCCGATGCGTCTGCGGTTCAGTTTACGCGGTATCCCGAAGGATTGAGCGGGGCTCTTAAAGTGATCGGCGCGTCCAGCGCGGGATCGGCGATGGCGACGCCGGCAGCGGAACAAATGAGCCATATGTTTTTCGCGAACAGTTTTTCGTCGATGATCTTCACCATGTTTTCGACGCATCCGCCGCTGGTGCCGCGCATCCAACAGATTGACAAGGATTTTCAGGGCGATTTCGAAGGCTACATCAGCGTGCGGAAGTCGATCGCCGACAGACGAGCGGCCGCCCGCGCGAAACAGGATGAGGAAGAGGAAAAAAAACCATTATTAAACACGCCGCTGGGCCAAATGTTACCAACGGAGATCGCTGAAAAGTTCGCCATCGACCCATTGCTGCTGTTGGCCACCATCGGATCACCGAATCTATCGGACGTGAAACGTTCGCAAGTTTTGATCCAAAGTTTGCCAGAGGAAGTCGTCGAAGCGGCCCATCACCCTTATTCGGCGCGGTGTGTGGCCTTCGCCATGTTGGTCGATGATGACTACGATCATTCGAATCAACAATGGGCACATTTGCAGACAATCGAAGGGGAAATGACTGTCGAGACGACGCGTAAACTTCTTTCGTCAATTCACGGACTGGACTTGGTCCTCCGATTGCCGTTGATGGAGATGATCCAAGGTTCGCTGGCGGATCTTTCGCCACAGCAGTATGAAAAATTCCGAGCGACCGTCCAACAGTTGGTGAAGCTCGACTCTAAAACAAGCTTGTTCGAATTCATCGTGCGGCACCACTTGTTGATGCATCTTGATCGGCGGTTTGACTTTCGCAAACAACCCCGTGTGTTGTATAAAAAAACGGCGCAGGTGTCGCGCGAGATCCGTTTTATCTTGTCCGCGTTTGCTTCGGCCAGCAACATTGGTAGTATTTTGGAAAAGGACGAACAAGCAGATCCGGAGGTGACCCAGCGCGCGTATGCTTTAGCGCTCAGTGCGGTGGAAATTGACGGGGCAGGGCAGAGTGGACAGCCCGAGACGTGGACTATCGAGCAGTTGGAATCCTGCATGCGGTCCCTGCACCAAGCTTCGATGGCGGTTAAGAAGAAACTGCTTTACGCGGCGGCGATGCTGATCACATACGATCATGAAATCACCATCGCCGAGGCGGAGTTTTTTAGGGCCGTCGCGGAGTCGCTGGACTGTCCGGTCCCCGTGTTGGCGGTGGGTCGCGCGACGCCGATTGGATTACCCGAAGCATAAGCCATGCGGTAGTCTATCTGAGATTGAAATCACTATTATCCGTTTTAACGCTGGCCCGATGGCACTTACTTTCATCGAATTGTCTTTGGACATTACGCGTACGGCTCGACAGCAAGTGACCTGTTTGAGCGAGCGGGTACTCGCTCTCTCGCTGTCGTTTCGGATTTGTATTATTGGGTTTCAGCCCAAATGAATTTAAAGCGCGTGCCGCCGGGAGAGAGCCGTCGAATTGGAATCCAACCAACGGGTTTTGCGTCACCAATAAACGCTTTCTGGGACGGTGCCCCATAAATCCGACCTGTCATTGTTGCAGTTGCGATCATTCAGACGACACAACACTGCACAAAATCCAGTAAAAACGGCTTTCTCTAATCGGCACAGTGGTTGCATATCACCTTATTAGCCATTTGTTGCGCCACGCAATTGCAGGCTATTTTTCCCATCGTGTTTAGCACGGATAGAGACTCAATGAACCGTTTTGAATCATATTTCCCTCAATATCCCAATCTTTCGGGCACCGTACTGGTCGCCTCGCCAAGGCTCAGCCATACACCGATGGCCGAAGCTGTCGTTCTGGTCGTCCAAGATTCTGAAGAAGGCGTGTTTGGCGTTCGGCTCAACGATCACGCGACCTCGCAGCAGGCGTCTGATTTTCAAGAAATTTCGCAATTGGAATCTCAACGGGATTCGTTGATGATTGGCGGGCCTTTGAATGGACCGGTGATGGCGTTGCATCAGAACGAAGACCTTGCCGAGGTGCAACTTAGAAATGATGTTTTCGTTTCCTGTTCTCAAGACGCGCTGCATTTGTTGGTTAAAAGTGAATCATACGACAGCGACGAACAGAATTTTATCTCGATGGAAGATTCGCCAACGAACTATCGAATCGTCTTGGGGATCGCTGGCTGGCAAACGTCTCAAATCCATTCCGAAATCGAAGCGGCGTTGTGGTATCCGATCGAAGGCGAGGCTGATATTGTTTTTGAAAATTCCCAAACGATGTGGGCCAAAGCGCTACAGCGTTACGGTGATAACGTTCTTCACGACGTCACAGGCCACGATTCGCGCGGCGTGGATTGCCAATTGAATTAGCGATTTAACAACGCTGAAATTGTCCGTTTACACCAAAAAGGGCGAAGCGTTCCAATACAAACCCGCAGCGCCAGCAAGTGACTCATCACGCGCCGAATAAACTCACTTGTTGCATCATGTTGGTATCAACTCGTTGATGAAACTTCGACTGCGCTTTAAATCTCGATCAGCCCCATTGCTAGAACCTTCATGGCTTATCTCACGATTGACGATACGATTGCTGCGATTGCTTCTCCGGCGGGAATTGGTAAACGGGGCATTATTCGAATCAGCGGTCCCAGCGTTTCACAGATCGTATCTGAAACTTTTGCGTTCGATGAACCACCCGATTTAAAGGACGTCCATCGAGCCACTCGTTTCGCCGGCAACCTCCGACTTTCACAGAACCTGCTGCCTGCGGTTCTGTTGTATTGGCCAGACCACCGTAGCTATACGCGCCAACCTTCAGCCGAATTCCACACCTTTGGATCAACACCTTTGTTAGAGATGGCTCTGCACCGTCTGTGCGATAACGGTGCGCGGCTGGCCGAACCGGGTGAATTTACATTGCGGGCGTTTCTTTCGGGGCGGATGGATTTGACGCAAGCCGAAGCGGTCTTAGCGGTCATCGATGCGGAATCGGAGAAAAAACTTACCCTCGCGCTGAACCAACTATCGGGGGGGCTCACTGGCCCGTTGACAGAAACGAAGCAAACGCTGATGAACGTTTTGGCGGAACTGGAGGCGGGATTGGATTTCGTCGAAGAAGACATTGAATTCATCGCGTCGGACCAAATCACTTCTGCGTTACGCGCAGGTTTAGACCAACTTCAATTGATCGAGCGACAAATTCATCAGCGTGGCGGCGATGGACAAGAATTCAAAGTCGCATTTTCCGGATTGCCCAACGTCGGCAAAAGCAGTCTCTTCAACGCACTGGTAGAATCGGATCAAGCGATCGTTACCGACGTTGCCGGAACGACGACTGATTTTATTACCGCGACCTCAGAATTCGAAGGCATCGCCGTCCAGTTGATCGACACCGCCGGTTTGGAATCGGTGAAAGCGGACGCTGCTGATTCTCCATCGAACATTATGCAGACGGCACAGCAAAAGCGTGTCGCAGAAATCGACAACGCTCAGCTGATTCTGCTGTGTGTCGGCCCTAATGCCCAAAGCCACCAGTGGGCCACCCAAGAGATGGAATTGCTTCACCGCCGCGGCCAGGAATTTCTGTTAGCGCTTACCAAATCCGATCTGCGGTTGGGCAGTGATTCTGATTCGCAGTTTGCGTCGGTGCAACAATTACAGAACCAAGTCACGCGTCTCACCGGATCGCGCCGAAAGCTGATTTCGGTCAGCAGTCACTCAGGCGAAAATCTGCAACGGCTGAAGTTCGAAATTTCTGCCACCGCAATCGCTTTATCGACCAGCGAAAATGCTGTCGTGGGTTCGACGCTATTGCGGACCAAGGAGAGCTTGCGGCTTTGCTCCAGCAGCATCGCGAGCGCACTCGAAGCGGCCGAAGGAGACTTTGGGCAAGAGATTGTCGCCGCCGAAATTCGCCAAGCACTCGACGCTCTAGGGCAAATTGTCGGAACGGTTTACAATGACGATGTTTTGGATCTGGTTTTTGGACGATTTTGCATCGGAAAATAGCCTATTAACCAGCATAGTCTACTTGATTTACCCAAGCCCCGATCTCCATCATCCAAATTGGTGATTCGCGGGTTTGCAGAAAATCAACTTTGTGAATAATCTCTTTTAAGATCGATCACGATCAATTTCTGGCGGTCCTTAGAAAACCCCAATTCCCGATTTCAGCGTTAATAGTTATGCCTACCTCAGTCCACAATATTTCAACCCGTTTTGTTCTTAGTCTTGTTTTGGCCAGCGTCGCCTTGGTGATCTGTACCTCTTCGGAGTCGTCCGCTCAAGAAATCGGAGATCGCGTGTGCGTCACGGGGAACTTTAAAACGAAGATCAAGGCCAAGGAAGTCGACCGTGTCGTGGAAGGATCAATCTACACGGTCATCGCCAAACAAGGCAAATGGTGTTCATTGGAAGGCGTCAACGGATGGTTGCCTTTGGAGTATGTGATGAACTTAGACGACGCGGAAAGTCACTTTTCAAAACGGATCGAGACCGATGACAAGGATTTCGCAGCGTTGGCTCATCGCGGCATGATTCGATACGAAAAAGAAGAACTGGTCCCGGCCTTCAAAGATCTCAATCAGTCCCTGACAGTGAACGAGGCCAACGCGATCACGTGGAATAATCGCGGCATTGTCTATAAGGCTCAGGGGAATTACGACAAAGCGTTCAAGGATATCCGCAACGCGGTTAGGCTTGCTCCAAAATTTGCTCACGCCTATTTCAATCTGGGCATCGTCCATTACGCGGTCAACAATTACGGTGCCGCGATCAAGGCCTACGACAAAGCAATCGAATTGGACGGTTCAGACCCTTGGTACTTCGTCAGTCGCGGCAGCGCGAAGTACGGAGAAGGCGATCTCGAAGGTGCGTTGGCTGACTATGATAAGTCGATCGAGATCAACAAACGCATTTCGGATTCTTACGTCGGCCGCAGCAACATCTTCCTCAGCAACAACGATCTTGATAAGGCCTTCGAGGAAGCCGACAAAGCGGTCGATATTCAACCCAAGAACGCGGTTTCGTTGAATCAGCGTGGATGGGTGTTGTACAAGCAAGGCAAATACGCCGAAGCGATGTTCGATCTCAATCGCGCTATAACATACGCTCCACGTTTACCATTGGCGTACAATAACCGCGCGGTGTGTTACGTGGAGTTGGGCGAATATGAAAAAGCGGTGAAGGACTACACGAAATCACTGGAGCTCTCCGGCGAAAATCCTTTGGTGTACGCCAACCGTGGCGTTGCCTATGAAGGTTTGGGGGATTTCGCTAAGGCAAAAAAGGATTATCAACGCGCCGAAGAACTTGGCGGCACGGTATCTGAAATCGCCAACACCGTGGCTTGGTTTTACGCGACGTGTCCCAGCGACAATTATCGTGACGGGGAAAAGGCCATCGAAATGGTAACCCAAGCCTGTGAAGAGTCCCAATGGGAGGACGCCAGTTTCATCGACACCCTTGCTGCGGCCTACGCGGAACAGGGCGAGTTTGAAGCTGCCGTTAAGTACGCCAACAAAGCGGTTGAGCTGACCGACGGTGACAAGAAGGACCAATACAAACAGCGGCTTGCGTTGTTTGAGACAGAGAAACCCTTCTTCAGTCAAACAGGTAAGTCTGTTGAATCCCAACGGTAACGCCTGATTGCCCCTGCACCTGTGCGGTCCCTATAAGTACCTCGTGAGTAATGTGCTGCTGGCGTTTGTGCGAATTGGTGTTTCGGCGAGCAAGCACACCATTGAACGCAGCAGACGCATCGCACCAGGCAGATTTCGTCGCTGCAATCGCTTCAAACTGCCAAATCTTCAATCTCCGCTATCGATTGCTGCGCAGATAGATCGAAAATGGTTCAAGCGGAGCGGTGAAAAATGTCGTTAATTGACAAGTGTAGTGTCCTTACCGTCGTGCCCTCCCGATGCGCTTTATGCGCGAAGACAACGATTCGAAACTGGCCAATGATTACCAATCGACGAAAATATCATCGCATCACTGTCGACGAAAAGTGCGTTGTTACGATCGATGGAGCCACATTGGATTGTTCCTTGGTCGACCAATCGATCAACGGGGCGAAGATCGCCGGGTTGGATTTTCTGGTCGTTCCCTTCGGTAAAGTTATCACCGTCAAGGTTGATGACGAATCATTCGAAGCGGTCATTCGAGGGGTGACTCGAGACGAAGCCGGCAAGATGCTGATCGGCATCCAACGCTCTGAGACCGTCGATGACGCCGATGAGAGCAGCGACGCAATGTTGCTCAATTGCTTTATTCGCCACGATGGCAATTTAATGGTCTGCATTCCTATCAACGTCGAACCCGATGGGCGCGTCAAGATCCAACTTTGGGACGGAATGCAATTCCCCATCAATTATTCGGCGCTCGAAACGATGAATCGAACTGAACGATATACCTCTTTGATGACCGGCAGCAATCTCAAAATGATCGCTGAACTCTACGGTTTGGGGTCAGTCCCCATGTCTCAGTTGGCTGACAAAATATTTGAATTTGAATTCGGCAGTCTTCACAATTGCAACGCGAAACAGGCGTACGCGCTGGGCCGATAATTTTGGCTTTGGCTGATGATCTAACGCCGAGCGAAAGGCGACTATCGGTCTTCTGGATCAGACAACTTAAAATTCTTGCTTTGGCTGAAGAACTTTCTTGGGTTGTTGAAGACCACTTCTTTAATTTTAGATTCGCGGTGCCCGCGCTTTCGCATTTCGAAGATGAGGTCCGGAACCGCTGTTGGTTTCGAGGGGCCCCAGTCGCCCGCTGAATTGACACACAAACGTTCACTGCCGACGGTTTCGATGATGTCCGCCGCGCGAGCAGGGGTGCACTTGGTTACCGGATACAACGTCATCCCCGCCCAATAACCGGCGTCGATAACTTCCTTCACCGTGTGTTCTTCAACATGGTCAACCAGAACGCGGGAAGTGTCCAATTGCGAATGATCGGCCAGCATATCAAGGATCATTCTTGTACCTTGATATTTATCTTCGAGATGGGGGGTGTGGATCAGGATCTGTTGATTGTGCTTGATCGCCAGTTCCAAATGTTCCTGAAAGATGATCGATTCATTGGGAGTGTTTTTGTTTAATCCAATTTCACCAATCCCCAAAACGTTTGGACAGTCCAAAAATTCCGGGATCATCTTTAAGACCTCGCGCGAAAGTTCAACGTTTTCGGCTTCCTTGGCGTTGATACACAGCCAAGTGAAATGTTCGATGCCGTATTGAGCCGCGCGTAGCGGTTCCACTTCGGTCAGTTGCACGAAGTAATCACGGAACCCATCGACGCTGCCGCGATCGTAACCGGCCCAAAACGCCGGTTCGCTCATCGCCACACAGCCCATCCGCGCCAACGTTTCATAGTCATCGGTCGTGCGAGACACCATGTGGATGTGGGGATCAATGTAATACATGGACGTCGTCAGTTTCTGGTTGACATGTTAAATTTCTGCTTCCACTGCGGATCGAATTCGCGCGAAAAGAGTTGCTGAATTTGAAGGGCGCGATCTGGAGCATCCTTGGCAATGATAACGATCGCCTCAGCCAATAGCGGCATCCGAGGATCGTCTTCGATCTCTCCTTCGGCGCGGTCGATGCGGTCCAATGAGGCAGCAATGTCCAGAAGCTTCGCTCTCAGTTCGAGAAATTCACGATTCA
>Ga0114956_1000659_pt1 | contig 25686 bp, 22 predicted proteins | sample MaitaG_FD_87304 | JGI IMG/M metagenome (GOLD analysis project Ga0114956, IMG submission 87304) | Marine algal microbial communities from Maine, USA - Maine_Asex2 metaG | ecosystem: Host-associated > Algae > Red algae > Unclassified | place: Maine, USA | collected 2015-01-05
GAACACGCCAAGGCGCGCTCCGCTTTGCAGAGGCGGGAACCGACATCTTTGTTGACCCCGGCAACGACATACCAAAGCTTGTAGAACTTCCCCGCCTACTCAATGCTGCTGACTCGATCGAGGAATCCGGCGACGACCTCGCTGCGGTGAAAACCCTCGTCGAAGCCGGCTCCGGATCTCTAGGCGGTGCTCGGCCCAAAGCCTCGATACTCGACGACAACGGGCAGCTCGGCATCGCAAAATTCCCTCACCGAGAAGATGAATGGGACGTCACGGGCTGGGAGTGTGTGGCCCTCGATGTTGCCGAAGCTTCCGGAATCCAAACGCCCTCACGCGAGTTGATCACCGTTTCGACCACAAGGCGTGCCCTGCTTCTGCGCCGCTTCGACCGGATGGGCGCTTCGCGGATCCCCTACATCAGCGCCATGACCGCTTTGTCGTCCTCAGACGGTCAGTGGAACGACTACATCGATCTCGCAGAGACCCTCACGGACATCGGGGCCAACGTCGGCCATGACCTGAGCGAGCTCTACCGGCGAGTCACGCTCAGTGTCGCGCTCCATAACACCGACGACCACATGCGCAACCATGGATTCCTCCTTGCCAAAGGCGGCTGGGTACTTGCCCCGGTATTCGATATCAACCCGAACCCGGATGTCCTAGCGCATCGAGTCACTGGAATTGCAGGCGCCACAACGCAGAATGAAGAACTCGATGGTTTGGCTGAGCTCGCGCAAGCCTGCCGGTTAGGCGAAGGAGAAGCGGCGACGATGAACAACGAGATCGCCGACGTCGTAGATCAGCTACCTACATTCGCGAGTCGACGAGGGCTAGATGCGGGAGAAATCGAGCTATTCGCTAGCTCGACGCTCGACGTTCGCACTTGACAACCAGTCAATTTCCTTGCCTCGGAGAGTTCTCGAACCACGGGCTCGGGTCCAGCAAGGAGTTGCCCTGAAAACCCCAGAACGACGGTTGCGTTTCGATCGCAGAGAATCCCCGCCGAGTGGGCAAGCCTCTCGGCGAACCGTTTGCTGGCCTGCGGTCCGCTCGCCGTGGCAGTTACCGAGTCATCTACGCGATCCGCGAGCCCGACGACCGCTCGCGTAAGGACCACGGCGGCGGCGGGACCGTCGAGATATATCGCGGCGCGCATCGCAAAGACGCCTACCGCAGCTGACCCCGCGGCGAGGCGAACGCAGATCATGGTTCACCAACCCGCGGGTTGGCCCACTACTCAGTCGGGCTTATCGGACAGCTCTCGAACCATGAGACCGGCCTGCGAACGGTTGTCACGCCGCGTTAACCGTAATACGTTTAAGAAGTGCGAATACGCGCATCGGCGTTCAAACACGACCTGACCGAGACCGACATCTTCGAGTCGAGCGACTTCAGCGCAGAAGAGCTCGCCTCGATCAAGAAGACTCGACGGCGCACCCCTCGCCTCGGCGACACCAAAGCCGAGGTCTACAGCTTCAGGGCACCGCCGAGCTACAAGGATCGCATCCGAAAGCGGGCCAGCTTAGAGAGCAAGAGCGAAAGCGAAGTCATTCGCGAAGCCCTCGACGCCCACCTCGGATAGACACCGTCGCGACCCCCCTGACAATCCGCCTGAATCATTACTCAGTCGGGACGTTCCTATAGATGTCAAGTGCGGAGTTCGAGGGTGGCGAGGTCGGCTCGTAGGTCTTGGTAGATCTGGCGGATGATGTAGCGCTTGAGGCCGCGGATGATCTCCTTCTTGGTCTTGCCGTCGTTGGGGTCGCCTTCTTCACGAGCGGCTTCAGTTCTTCGTCGATCTCAGCGATCTCGGTATCGAGGTTCGCAATGCGTCGAGCGATCGACCGCAACGCCAGTTTCGCTGCCACGATCGACTGATCGGACGAACCTGTGACTCGGAGTCGGCGGCATCGTGTCGCTTTCGCAGCCAGGCTCCGAGGGCCGTCTTCAATCTGCTCACGAAGCTCGGCCGGAGCGGTTGTGATGAGCGTGCCGAGCTGGGACAGCGCAGCTGTCCTGGCCTTGATGGCGCCGTTTCTGGCGACTTTGAGCTGGCGGATCGACTCGACGATCCCAGTGCTGTCGTTGGCTGCACCGGTCGCTTCGCCTGAGCATCATCACTGCTAATCGGACTTGAACCGATATAAACAACCGCTGACCGGTGTCACGACGGGTAGTCGGGGTAGGAGTCTTTGAAGACGCCGGAATGCAGCAAGACGGTTGCGGCGTGCACGCCGGTTTCAGCGTCGGTGAGCGTGCTTCGTGTCCAGTACGACTCAACGCGTCGGCTCTGCGACAAGCCGACGATTTCGCGCTCGACGAGGTACGTCGCATCGACGAACACCGGTGTTCCTTCGAGCCGGACTTCCAGGTCGAGGAAGAGGCCGAGCGACGGCTGCCGCACCGGCCACCGATCGCCGATCTTGTTTGCTAGAACGCTGAGCATCTCCATCGGCACGATCGGGCGACCCCACGGATTGTCGGTCGAGTCGTACCAACTTGAGCGCTCGGTGATGCCGTCAAGCTTCTGTGCGAGCGAAAAGGGATAGAGATCGCCATTGATCGTCGCCAGATCCATCGAGGTCTCACGCGGCTCACCGCTCGTCATGCCGACATGCAGCTGATCGACGATGAACAAGTCGCCGGGTTCACGCATCGCCGCCAGTCGAGCCTCGAGCGCGGTCTCCGGATGTGGGGCGACCGAGATCGTGCCGCTCAACACCTTCGCCCCATCGGTGCGCACCGCCTCGATCGCCGCCGACGTCGGCGTTGCCGTAGTGGCTGTCGCCTCCACTTCCTCGCCTTCGACGACCATCGTCGAGAAGTGTGCGCTGATGCAGCCGGACTCGAACCACCGTTGACCCCACAGCGATACCGCGATCGGGTCGAACTGACTAAAGTGAGTCGGCCCTTCGATCGGCGCGCCGCTCAGACCAAGCGAGCCGGCGGTCTCGGCGTCGTGCACGCTGAGGTGATCGTCGTACACCTGCTCGGCAAGCATCTGGACGGGCGCCCGCGTCGGCCCGGTGAGCGTGATCGGTGTTGCAAAGGTCATGGCGCAATGCTGTCACATCGCTCGTACTCGCTCGACGCGTAAGGTCGAGCGGAGATGATCTCGTTCTCCGATCTCATTGCCCTGGTTGGCGTCACCACCACGACGTTCATGGCCGGACTCCTGTTCGTCTTTTCATCGTGCGTAATGCGGACGCTGCGCGACGCAAGTCCGGCCCAGGGACTCGCCGCAATGACGAGCATCAATCGCGACATCGTCAACCCGATCTTCGGACTCGTGTTCGTGGCAAGCGTCGTCGCCGCCATCGCCGCGGTCGTCGCGACCATCGACTCCTTCGCCGACCGCCCATGGCTCTTCGTTGCGGGCGTGGTTCACCTAGCCGGATTCCTCGCCGTAACGGCGACCGTGCATCTTCCGCTGAATGCGCGATTCGAAACGCTCGACGCGTCCGCCGACACCGACGTGGCGCAATGGATCGAGGGTGCAGCACGTTGGACTCGCTTCAACCACGTTCGATCAGCCGCCACGATCCTGGCGTCGATCGCCTACGGGGCCCACCTCGCCACGCAGCTCTAGCTCCCAACAGCAGCGCCTGCCGTGATCGTTAACCGGGACGGTCGAGCCGGAACTGATCGCGTGTCGTGGTGTAACCGGATCCCGACAGGCGTCCGAGTGCATCGAGTTTGGCGGCGTCGATGCGGGTGCCGTCGAGCACCTCGTCGGCGATGTGAAACGCAACGACCTCGCCGAAGGCAACCGTGTGGTGCAGGTCGGGATCGTCGCCGAACGTTCGCTCATCGATAAGGCGACATTCGAGGACCGCCTTGGCTTCGTCAACCGCGGGCGCGTCCACCGCACCAAAGTCCTTCTTCGTGAGACCTGCGAGCCCGAACTCGCTCACCTCGGGCGCCACATCGGCCGCAGTTTCGTTCATGGCAACCGACAGGTCGTGGTCGACCAGGTTGGCGGTGAATACCCCGGTCGCGCGGGCGTTGGTCAGACTGTCCTTTGTGCGTCCGCCGCCGACGCCGGTCGAAAAGAGCACGACCGGCGGGTTTGTGGCGACCGCTTGGAAGAACGAGTACGGGGCCAGGTTGGCCGTGCGGTCGGGACCATAGGTTCCAATCCAGCCGATCGGCCGGGGAATGATCAGGCCAGTGGTGAGTTTGTAATTGTCGGTCGAACTCAGATCGGCAACGGTGAATGAAGTCATGGCTCGCGTCATCGCAGCATCGTCGCCCATCCGGGCTGCCTGTGAAACCATCATTTGCACTTGCAAGGCTTTTTCAGGCAAAATCTCTGTCGTGCCAGAATTTCGCATCGGCCAAGCCGCAGAGTTACTGGGCGTGTCGGTCGACCGGGTGCGCCGATGGGCCGATGACGGCCGCCTCGCTACCACTCGAACGAGCGGCCAGCATCGGGTCATCGACGGCGCCGACCTAGCGGCCTTCGCGGTTGAACTCGCGGCCGATGACGCCGACGACAGCACCGTCGCCCAGTCGGCCCGCAACCGATTCACCGGGCTCGTCACGAAGGTGACCAAGAACGAGGTGATGGCGCAGATCGAGATGCAGGCGGGCCAGCATCGCATCGTGTCGCTCATCTCGCGCGAGGCGGCCGACGACCTTGGGCTCGAACCCGGCGTGCTCACAACCGCGGTGGTGAAGTCGACCAACGTCGTTATCCAACGACCCGAATGAGCCGGCCGATTCTGGCGCTCTCGACCGCGGTGCTCCTTGCGTTGCTGACGACCGCTTGTGTCACTGATCGAAGTGGCGATGAGCTGCTCGTGCTCGGGCCGTCCTCGCTGGCCGATCACCTCGACGAGTTCAACCAGCCATGGGCCGACGAGGGGGCCGCGTTCTCCTACGCCGGTTCGACCACGCAAGTGCGGGCGGTCGAGGAAGGCGCTGATGCCGATGTCTTAATCACCGCGAACCCCGACGTTGCTGTCACACTCGTCGACGCTGGCCTCGTCCCTCTGCCGTTCGTCATGAACTCGCTCGCAATCGTCACGCCCGTCGGCAATCCCGCTGGCGTCGCAACGCTCAGCGACCTCGGCCGCGATGACCTTCTCGTGGCGATCTGTGCGGTCGATGTCCCCTGCGGCGCAGCCACCGATCAGTTACCCGTCAGGATCACTGCCGACACGACCGAGCCAAACGTGCGTGCGGTTCTCACGAAGGTCGAGGAAGGCATCGTCGACGTTGGCGTCGTCTACGCATCCGATGCCGCGGTCGGACGCGTCGAGGAACCGGTTGCGCTGACGAACGACGAGAACGTGTGGACCGCATATGTCGCCTTCAACGTCAGTGGCCGACCGATTGCCGGTGACTACCTTTATGCCCTTCTCACCGATGGTCGCGATCACTTGGTCGAGCTCGGGATCGGTTTCGATGCTCCGTAAACCCGCTCACTCTCGACGAAGCGTCAACCCGCTCATCGCCGTCGGCTCGGTGCTCGCCATCGTTTTTCTGCTGCTGCCCATCGTCGGCCTGCTGCAACGCGTGCCGTGGTCATCGCTCGGCACCACCGTGTCGTCGTCGGTGGTCGTCGATGCGCTGGTGCTGTCGGCGATCACGAGCGTGTCTGCGACCGTGCTCAGCGTGCTCCTCGGTACTCCCCTGGCCTGGACGATCAGCCAGCTCGACGGCAGGGCGCGCCGCCTGCTGCGAGCGCTCGTGCTGCTCCCGATGGTGCTGCCGCCGGTCGTCGCCGGCGCGGCACTGCTGTTTGCCCTCGGTCGCCGCGGTCTACTGGGCCAGCTACTCGACGACTGGTTCTCGATCACGCTGCCGTTCACGACGGCTGGTGCCATCGTCGCCGTGACCTTCGTTGCGCTCCCGTTCTACGTCATCACCGTCGAAGCCGCGATGCGCCAGGTCGACCGTCATCACGTCGAGGTTGCCGACACCATGGGCGCCTCAACAGCCCAAGTGCTCCGTTATGTCACCTTCCCACTTGTGCGACCCGCGGTGGTCGCCGGAGCGGCGTTGGCGTGGGCTCGTGCGCTCGGCGAGTTCGGCGCGACGATCACCTTCGCCGGCAGCCTCGGGGGCCGAACCCAAACCCTTCCGCTCGCGACGTTCCAGGCCCTCGAAGGCGGTCGCCGCGACGATGCGCTCGTGATGAGCCTCATCCTGCTGACCGTGTCGTTCGTCGTGCTCGCTGCGATGCGCGACCATTGGCTGACACAGCTGCGGTAGCCACAGCCGTGGCAATCGACCAGGAGGCGCGACCAGCCCATGACGCAGAACCAATGGCAGAACTGGTCCGGTCGTCAAACGTCGAGCCCCGACTCGATCTCGCACCCGACCGATGAAGCCGGCTTCATCGCGGCGGTCCGCCGGGGAGCAGAAGCAGGTCAGCCCGTTCGAGCGGTCGGCGCTTCGCACAGCCACTCGCGAGTCGCCGCGACCGATGGCGTGCTCGTCGGCACCGACGGGTGGCAAGGCGTCGTGGCGGTCGACAACCCGGCAGAACGAGCCATCGTGCGTTCCGGTAGTCGCATCTTCCAGCTCGGCGAGCCGCTGCACGCGGCGGGCCTGGCGCTGCGCAATCAGGGCGACATCGATCGGCAATCGATCGCGGGAGCAATCGCGACCGGCACGCACGGCACCGGACCCACACTGCAGAACCTTTCGGCGTCGGTCACCCGCGTTCGCGTCATCCTCGCCGACGGAACCGCCATCGACACCAGCCCGACCAACGAGCCAACACTGTTCGAGGTCGCCCGTCACTCACTCGGCGGTGTTGGCCTCATAACCGAAGTCGGCCTCCAGCTTCGGCCCGCGTTCTGCCTTCACGAACGGCTCTGGAAGGAAGCCCCCGACGCCTTGTTCGAACGCATCGACGAGCTGGTTGCCGCCACTCGCCATTTCGAATTCTTCTGGATGCCGCAGCTCGATATCTGCGCGGCCAAGTCGCTCAACGAAACCGATGCCGACCCCGATCCGCTGTTCAACACCAAGCTGGAACGCATCGGCTGGAGCCACGACATCATCTCGACACTCCGCGATGATCTGCACACCGAGATGGAGTACTCCGTGCCCGCCGAGGCTGGGCCCGCTTGTTTCATGGCCATCCGTCAGCTCATCCACGCCGACTTCAAAGATCTGCAATGGCCGGTCGAATACCGCACGCTGGCGGCCGACGATCTGTGGATCAGCACCGCATCGAGGCGACCGACGGTGACGATCTCGGTGCATCAAGACATCGAGATCGACGATCAACCGTTGTTCGATGCGTGCGAGTCGGTCTTCCGTTCGTTCGACGGGCGCCCGCATTGGGGCAAGGCCCACTCGCTGACCGGACCCGACTTGGCCAAGCTCTACCCCCGCCTCGGCCAATGGTGGGCCGAGCGCGATCGCTGGGACCCAACTGGCGTTTTCGTCACGCCTGAACTTGCCGCGCTCCGGCCATAGCTCGCTCTGCGGAGATTACTAACCCCCAATACCCGGCAACGAGATCCGTCCGGTGTCGGCATCGATGATGGCAGTGAACTCGTCGTGGCAGCTGGCGATGGGCTCCGAGACCCGTTCATGTGTGCATCGATCCACGTCGTGATCGAATCGGTGACTACCTCGGGTTGCCGCCATTACCGAACGTTGCCGCGTCGATGACCTCGCCAACCGCAGTGCTGGTCGTGAGCTTGCGAAGTTCATCGACGATGTCGATGCTGAGGCGCTGCTCGACCTGGTCAACGGCATCCACTACGGATCCCTTCTCGTGGGCACGTCGAGTTTGCTCGAGGATGTCGAACATGGCTCATCCTCAACAGCTTCGGCGTACTGGACCGTCGGCGTTTCGTACCACCGGCGTTTCATCCGTTCGGCGTTTCACACTGAACGCATCGATGAGGCGCGGTTCGAAGCGCTCGGGCCGAGTGCCGAAAAGTCGCTGGTTGAGTGGTCGCCGCGCCGTGACCTCTGGAGTGTCGGCCGCGATGTTCACGCCCTCGTTCGCGGTGCGCCAACGAAACCGTTGATGCGGCACCTGTTCGAAGCCGATCGCGTAGACGTGCAGGTTCGAGTCACGATCGATGTGCAGCCGTAGGAAGTTCTTGTAACCACTCTCACGGGCGGCAACCGATATCAGGTTGTCGTGCGCGCCAAAGATGGCGACGGCGACAAGCATGCTGAACGCAAAGGCGGCTCCGGCGAGTACCGACGCGACGCCGAACAGAATCAGGATCCAGGCCGCCGACTCCGGCAGTGCGAAGAAGACGGCGAAGGTTGCCGCGGCGAGAGCGATCGCACCGCCGATTGCCATGCGGGGCCATCGACCGAAGTAATACGCCATCCGGGCGCCCCAGCCCACCCAGGACACCGCGGTTAGGCCGACCGTTATTGCCGCCCAGGTCGTGGCAGCGAAACCGAGCCCATCGTCGACCGCCAGCACCGTGATCGCCGTCGCGACCGCCAGGGCACCGAGCTGCAGAATCGTCATCGTCAACGACACGAGTAGTCGGGGCAACCACGAGAGCGGCAAGCGCGCGGTGCCGGCTGCGACCATCGCCGCGAGGGTCAGCGCCCACCATCCGTTCGAGCCGATGTCGGTGAACATCTGTCCAAAGTTCTCGACGGCCGACGTCGTGAAATCGTCGAAGCCAGCGATGGCGGCAAGACCGAGATGAATCAACGCGAGCACCGCGCAGAATCCCCAGTTCCGACTCACGATGCGAACGATCGACTTGTTGCCGATTCGGCTCGTCGCTTTGGCGTCGGGCCACTGTTGCGCTTTGATCAACTCGACGTGATCTTCGTCCTTCCGAGCCCGCCAGCGCGTCGGTAGGCGAACGCGATCGACCAGTCCATATGGAAGCGACAGATAGGCCCCACCGCCGCCCGCGACGACATGAGGAATCGCAGCGTCATCAGCAGAGCCCGTCGCTGATTCAGCCGCATCAGGGTTGCGGTCGTAGCGGCAGTAGTAGTGCTTGTCGCCCGACAAGATCACGGCGAAGCGAGGCCGCGTGCCAGAGGTCGACGACACCTCGTGATTGGCCAATGTTGTCGACATGAAGAATGCCAGCTGGTCATAGTCCTTCGGTGGCGACGGTTCGCGTGGGGCGGTGATGATCTCTCGAAGTCGACGGCCCATGGCCAAACTCGGTTCGGCCTGGAGCCAGGCCGGTTTTGATGTCACAAGGATGATCTGATCGCCGTCGACCAGATCGGCAGCCGCCGTGCGAAAGTACTCAAGCTGGTGATGGTCGATCGGCGTTTGCTCAAGGCCGATGTCGATGCCCCACATCCACCAACCGTCCTGCACCTTCGCCGCCCAGTAGCTACGCGTCTGCCGCGTTTGCCATCCACCGATCCAACCCTCGGAGCAGAATCGGCTGAGGAACGAGGTGAGCCCGTCGTACCAATCGTGGTTCCCGGGAACCGCGAGCAGTCCCATCGGTTCCTCGGCCACATGGCGACACGCCGTCTCGTACGGACCGACCGTTCGGTTGCGGTACTCGGTGTCAGTCGCGAGGGGGTACACCTGATCGCCACCCATAACCAAGAGTTCACCGCGTTGCAGCTTCGCCGCCTGCAGCCGATCTCGATCGCTTGCATCATCGCCCCAGTCGCCAGCTGAGCGTTCGGCCGCCGGGTCGACGGCGTAGGATTTCTCCTTCGGCGCAATGTCACGCATCGCGATCTCTGCCGCGACCGTGTACGTCGAGCTGAAACCATCACCGACATCGGCGACGTAGTCGATCCACAACTCATCGCTGGCCTCACGATCCCAGCTGCTCTCAAACAACAGTCGCCGTCCCGGTGCCTCGCAATCGGGCAACGAGGGGTGCATGAGGATCACGGCCTCGCGTTGCGCAAGCGTCTCACGGCGATCCGAGAACGACTCGAACGTTCCAGCGATCCGTTCCTTTACCCCGGCAGCGGCCAGCTGGGTTGGTGACATCCAGCGCGACATCAGCCGAGGTTTGTACCGCCGGTCGGTGTCCCACGGTTTGTAGAGCTGAAGCTCCGCGTTGTCGCCAACCGCGATTGGTCGCCCACCATCGGGTTCGTTACCGACGGCCGCGTTCTTCGCTGCGATGTCGGTCGCAATGGGTTCGGCCTCGACGCTGCGAGGGCCGGGTTCTGTGATCGTCATGCCAGATGTCCTTTCATGCCAGTTGCCCCTTCAATGCGGCACGGCCGCGGTAGAGGCGCCAGATAGTCGAGGCGAACGCAGAGAAGAATCGAGTCAGTCCAGCCGGGGTTCCACGGAACGTCGTCATCTGTTTCACCAGAGCCAGCGGGGTAATTACGACGACCCCACGGGCGAGCACCCTCGCGGTCGTTTCCTCAAGCTCGCCGGTTCGGTGGCCGGCTCGAATCTCGGTCGCCAGGCGGGTCGTGTCACGCCAAAGGTCGAATCCGGTGTCGTCGCCGACATCTTTCTTGCCGACGAGCTCGACTAACTCGCCCGCACCGTCGCGGAACGGCAGTCGGTACCGCATCGCCCGGCGTCGCGGATCGCTGACCGGGTCGAACAGCCGGAACTCGCCACCCTCGATCTCGTGCCGGCCGCCAAAGAGATCACAGTCGACCCAGCCCGTCGCCGTTGCCCACGTATCATCGTCGGCCAGGTGCACATCGACATCGTCGATGCGGACCGTGAGGTGGAACGTGCACTTTGACGAGGCGCGTTTGCCGCGGTGCCAGCCAGCACGTGGATTCTCGGCGCCGAGCGCGACATAGCCGGTCATCGTTTCGGTGAATCGAACGGAGCTCATTGGTGCAACATCCTTTCTGCGGCCCGGTCTGCGAACGCCGCGATGGTGAGTGACGGATTCGGTCCAACCGGACCAGGAAGCGCGGCACCGTCGACAACCCAAAGACCGGGCACGCCATGGGCCTGGCCAGTCGGATCGACCACCCCTTCAGCTGCGGTCGCCCCGATTGGGCAGCCCCAGAGGGGGTGCACCGTGACGACTCGACGGAACAGCCACGACGGGTTCGCGGCATAGTCGGCATTGGCGGTGTCGGCGATGACCCTCATCGTCGACTCGGCCCGAGCGAAGTGAGCCGTCGATCGGTCAAGCTTCCAGTCGCAGGTCAGTCGATCCTTGCGAAGCCCGTACGTCCCGTCGGGCGTGTCGCGGCCCATGCCGAGAAGCGGCATCGAGGTGCTGCTGTTGGCTGCAGAACCGATGAGGTGCTGCAAATCGGCGCCAAGCTGCGGGTTCCACTCGCGCCGCAACAGACTGGTCATGCGTCGCCAGACGACGGCCAGCACACGACGGGCCGCCGACGTCGGCCGGCCGCTCTCGATCATCCACGCCATGAAGGCCGGAAAGCCCGCGTCTTGGATGTACGCACCGATGTTGCCGTCCTCCACCCTGACGGTTGAAGTGATCACCGGGCCGCGCTCGCCTCGAACGAGGCGCGGCGAACCATCAGCCTCCTTCGCATTCAGCAAGAAGCCAAGGAAGTCACCGTTGCCACACATGCGGGATCCAAGCGCTGACGACAGCCCGGGCAACGCCGCCCGGTTCTTCATCAGCAGGTACGTCGATCCGAGTGATCCAGCCCCGAGCACGACCCGGTCGGCCGTCATCGCTCGCTGCGGCAGGTCGGCGGTGCGGGTTAGTTGGCCCTCATTGGCCGGAGCATGCTCGACGTAGGTCACGTCGAAGCGCCCGTCGGTTCGGCGAGCGATGCCTCGAACTTCAGACCGCGTTCGAATCACCGCGCCGGCATGCGCGGCGGCCGACAGGTAGGTGTGGTCGAGCGTGTTCTTCGCGCCGTCGTTGCAGCCAATGTTGCATTCGCCGCAGAGCCGACACGTCGACCGGGGACGGTTGTGTATGTTCCCGTACGGCGCGGGCGTGAGCTCTTCGCCCGGCACCGGCGGTTTGTCGATGTTCGAGAACCGAACGCCGAGCGGCACCGGCTGCCATTCGAGACCGGCCTGCATCGCGGCCGTTTGCAGCACGCGTGTCTTGTCGAGCGCGTAAGGGCCGCCCTCCGAGCGAGGCAAGGCCGCTGGCATGAGCATCGACTCGACGTTGTCGTAGTGCGGTTCGAGATCGGCATAGGTGATTGGCCATCGCCGATAACCCGTGCCGACCATGGCCGGGTCGGTGAACCACTCGGGGTCTTTGCGCAGCAAGACGTTGGCGTAGATGAGCGACCCGCCGCCGAGCCCGCTCGCAACAAGTGCGTCGAGATGTTTGAACGCCCACGTGTCGTACATTCCGTGGAGCCCCTCGCTCGGGTCCCACATCGCCCGGCTCATGTCATGCGGGGTGCGCGGGAAACTACCCGGCGGGAAGGCCTTGCCGCGCTCAAGCACACAGACCGCCTCGCCGGCCTCGGCCAACCGATACGCCGCAACCGCCGCCCCAAACCCCGACCCGACCACCACCGTCGTCATGACTCGCCAACCGGTGACAGACCGCCGCTGCGTGCAACGCTTCGCGACGAAGGAGCGAACAAAATCACCGTCGTCATGACTCGCCAACCGATGAAAGGCCGCCGCTGCGTGCAACGCTTCGCGACGAAGGAGCGAACAAAATCACCGTCGTCATGACTCGCCTTCGAGTTCGGCAAGGATCAGTGGGAAGACGTCGGTTGCTGCGTTCTTGCCCATGAATAGGTCGAGGTGTGAATAGCCCGGCAGCACATGCAACGAGTTACGGCCGGGCTGCCACTGCTCGAACCAGGCGTGGCTGCGACGTTGACTTTCAGGAAGGAAGCAGCGATTGAGTTCGCCGGTGAAGAATGCAAAGCGGGCATCGGTCTTCGGCGCTTGGTCACAGAGCCGTTCGGGCAGCTCGGCAAACCCCGACTCGGTCACCAGTTGCCCGGCCTGCACCGACTTGTTCATCTGTTTGAAGAACGTCAGCGGCACCCGAGTGAACTCTTGCTGGATCCACGGATGATGAGTTGCGTCGTTGATGTTCTCGTGACGCCAGAGCGCGGGCTTACCGGCGCCGAAGGTGAAACTCACCATGCGGCAGGAGGTGACGTCACACTCCTGATGGACACATTTGACGCCGGTGGTCAGGAGTTTGTTAACCCAACCTTTCGGCCGATCACCTTGCGACGGGTCGATCGAATCGGCGAATCGGTCGCTCAGCGGCATGGCGTAACGCAGCTTTATCGCCGACCACCACGGAACGACCGGGTGGAGCGAGATCGCACTTGCGACGATCGTGTCGACCTCCGGCACAAGTCCCGCAGCGGCACTCATCGAGAAGGTCGATGAGCCCTGGCAATGGACGACCGCTTTCAGCGTCGTGCAGCCGGTTTCCTCAACGATCTTTCGCACCGCCGCGGGGTGGTCGTAGAGGGCCGCCTGGTCGAAGTTCCAATCGGTCTGTTCGACGTCGCCGCTCGCCCGCCAATTTTCGAGCCAGACGTCGTAGCCCTCGGCGACGAGCGCATCGACAAAGGTGGTCTCGACCGGCGGCCGAAACAGGTTGGCTCGCACACCGGCGCCGTGCGCTACTAACACGGGGCCGCGGTCACCAGAACCGCACACGTTGATAAAGTTGAGCTTGAGCCCATCGTCCGCCGTAAACGGAACGATCCGCTCGATTGCCGCTGTGTCCGCCATGCCGGTCCGCCAAGTCCGTGGGTTACTTCATTCACTTCCTACTTTGCTGACCTCGCCGAAGCCGGACCGTCGCCGCGGGCACTTCCAACGCGTGATGTTCGTCACATCGGAGGCTCCTGCGCCGCCTAAGGACCGGCGCCGGTAGGTGCAAGCGCTCACTACGACAAGTTCCTTTTTCGCCTCGTTCCTCGGCGAGTAGCGCGCTCTGTTGTCTGGTCGCCTTGCCAGCAGGACTCGTTCCTCGCCCTACCGGCGCAGCTCCTAAAGCGCGAGGCGGTAACCGTCGCCGTCGGGGTGCATGGTTCCACCGGTCGGTCCGCCGAAGTGAGTACCGAGCACCAGCGTTTCGCCGTCGGCCCAGTCGGGGAAGACGGAGCGGCGGGTCGCCCGAGCAGCGTCGCTGTCGGTATCGAACGCCGAGCTCAGATCAGGGTCGGCGACCTGCAATGGGTTGTGCGCCATATCGCCGGTGATCACCGCGCGGGCGCCACCGGATTCGATTCGCACCGACACGTGGCCGGGCGTATGGCCCGGCGTCGACTGCAGGCAGACGGCGTCGCAGACTCGATGATCCGAGTCGACGAGGTCGGCCAGACCCGCAGCCACGATCGGGGCGACCGAATCACCGAACACGTCTTCACCTTCGAAAAGGCCGTCCTCATTCCGCCAGTGTTCGTACTCGGCCGCCACGAACAAGTAGCGCGCGTTCGGAAATGTCGGTTGCCACTCGCCGTCGACCAGCTGAGTGTTCCAGCCCACGTGATCGACATGGAGGTGGGTGCAGACCACATGGGTGATCGAATCCGGCGGGTAACCGGCCGCAGCCAGGTCGTCCAGGAACGGGCCCTGCAGGCCATTCCAAAAGTCGTTGTGTCGCACCTTGTCGTTCCCGACGCAGGTGTCGACGGCAATACGGTGGCCGTCGACGTCGATCACCATGCATTGAATCTTCTGCAGCAAATAACCGTTCTCGTCGACGAAGTGCGGCCGCAGCCACGGTGCAGCATCAGCCCGCGCGATGACGTCGGCCTTCGTGACCCCGCTGTATAGGAACCGGGGTGACGTCGGAGTTTCAGATTCGATGACCGCGGTGATCGTTGCGCGCCCGACTGTCCAGCTCTGCGTTGCGTTTGCCATGAACGGCAACAGTAACGAATACCGCAGCATCGTCGAGACGGCGACGAGACGATGGGGTCGCAGCTACTCGATCGGCGCGGTGAGCAGGCCGAAACGAACGATCTCGTCGTTCGTCATCTCGTAGATGCTGCTGGCGGGTGCTGCTTCGATCGTGAACCAGTAGAAGTCATCGGACCCCACCATGTCTTCGATGTATTGCCGGTTCTGATCGTGTTCCAGCGAATCGCGCGGAAAGTCGGTCGCGTCGTTGGTGCCGTCGGACCACGAGTGCACACCAATACGGGCGCCGTCCTGCATCGTGCGTTCGACGCCGGCAAGAAACAGGTCGACGCCGCCCGAGTCGATCTGGCTCGTTGCGATCAGGGGCGGTACTGCCAAGAGGAGTCTCAGCGAGACGCGACGCGCTGGCCGGAGATATCGAGGACGATGCGGCCCCGAACGTCACCGGATCGCAGCCGATCGTGGGCCACCTGCGCATCGGTGAGCGGGAGGACCTCGACCGGGAGCACGATGCTTGGTTCTCGATGGGCGAGGTCGAGCAGCTCATCGAGTTGGACCCGGCTGCCCCACACGCTGGCCACAAAGCGCGTTTCGAGTGGCACTGCGCCGAAACCGAACGGAATCGAGCCGCCGCCGAGCCCGATCACGATGACCGAGCCGAGCTTGTTTACATGATCGGCGGCCGTCCGCAACGTGACCTCGGCGCCGATGAAGTCGAGGACGATGTCGAAGCGGTCGCCCTCGTCGAGTGCGCCGACCGCGACGTGGGCCCCGAGCTCAAGGGCGGTCGCTTGCTTCGTATCGGACAGGTCGAGCGCGGTCACGTGGGCATCGGTGAGCAGACGCAGGTACCGCAGTCCGTATTGGCCGAGCCCACCGGCCCCGATCACGAGCGCTCGGCCGTTCGCCCCGAGTTCCCGCAGGCGCTCGACGCCGTGCAGAACGGCTCGGTATGCGGTTAGGCCCCCGCACGCCAGCGGTGCCGCGTCGTACGGATCGAGATCGCCGAGCGGCGCCAAGTACTCGCGGCCCGGGATGCGCATTCGTTCTGCGTAGCCGCCGTCGGTGAAGAGGCCGGCCTCTGACGAATTCGAACAAATCATCTCGAGCCCCTGCGTACATTCGGCGCAGTTCCGACAACCCCACGGCGCGTACAACATCACCGGGCCGAGCTGGTGATGAACACCCGTGACTTCGTGACCGAGGATGATCGGCGGCTCCTTGCCGAAATCGCCATCGGCGACGTGAATGTCGGAGTGGCAGACCCCACACGCGGTGACGTCGAGGATGTCGGCGCCAAGCCGGTTCGCCGAGTCGACCACAGGCTCGGGGTGATCGGCCAGAACCATGAGCGGCGTGTTCGAAGCTTGCAATACAGCAGCTCGCATAGCGGGCCCTTTCGGTACTCGTTCGAGCGAGTGTGTTGGCCCTTTTCGGTACTCGTTCGAGCGAGTGTGTTGGCCCTTTTCGGTACTCGTTCGAGCGAGTGTGTTGGCAAAACTAGGTGATAGCGGCAGAGCCAAGGTACGCGGCTTGCACTCGCGCGTCGGCTTGCACTTCGTCGGGCGTCCCCTCGGCGATGACGCGGCCCTGGTCGAGCACGTAGATGCGATCGGAGATCCCGGTGATGAATGCGAGGTCGTGGTCGATGACAAGAACGCCGGCGCCGACCGTGGCCGCCATGTGACGCACCTGCTCGATCATCGTGATCGACTCGGTATCGCTCATGCCACTCGTTGGCTCGTCGAGCAGCAGGAACGACGGCGCCATCGCCGCCGCCCGAGCCAGCTCGAGGCGGCGAGAGTTGCCGTAGTCGAGCTCGCGGGCTCGGCGATCACGATGCTCCCAAAGCCCCGCTTCGGCGATCAGCGAATCGGCATCACGTCGCACCCGATCGGCCCGATGTTCTTCAGCGACCATCGCCGCCATCTCGACGTTCTCGCGGACGGTCAGCGACCCGAACAATCGAAGATTCTGGAACGTACGGACCAGGCCCGATCGGGCCAGCTCGAACGAACGCTTCGTCGTGATGTCGTTGCCATCGATCGAGAACCGACCGGCCGTTGGTGCGACCATGCCGGTGATTACGTTGACGAGCGTTGTCTTGCCTGCGCCGTTCGGACCGATGATGCCGACGATCTCGCCAGCTCGGGCGGTGAGCCCCGCATCGGTCAGCGCTTGGAAACCACCGAAGCGAACATCGATGCCCTCGGCGACCAATTCGGCCTTCGGGGCTTCGGCGAGTTCGGACAATCGCTCAGGCTGGACCTCGCTGCGGCCACCGAACTTCCGGTAGGCCCAGCCATCGAGTTCCCAGTCGTCGAGCAGGCCCTTCGGTCGCCAAATCATGAACCCGAGCATCGAAAGGCCGAGGAAGACCGTTTGTAGGTTCTCGCGGAAGATCCAATCGAGCGGGGCGTTGTCGAGTCCGATACCGAAGAACTCGAAACCGTCTTGTCCCAAGCGACGAGTGACCTCGCGGCCGATCGTCATCACACCGACACCGACCAGTGCGCCGGTAACGCTGTTTCGGCCCCCGACGATCAGCATCACCAGCGTGAGGAGCGTGTAGTTGAAGAAGAAGTTGTCGGGCAGGATCGAACCGTTCTCGTACACCCGCAGTGCCGCGCCAACGCTCACGACCACAACCGAAAGCAACAACGCCACCATCTGCTGCACGAGCGGATTCACGCCCATCGCTCGGGCCGCGAGGTTGTCCTCGCGAGCCGCAGCGGCCAGACGGCCACTTCGACTTTGGGCGTACAGCCGCCCGGCCAGGATCGACAGGAAGAGCGCGATCAGAATTGGGATGCGGCTGTCGAGTGCGCCGCCGATCTTGAACGAAAGTCCGGCTCGGTCGCCGCCGGTTAGATCGGGCCAGTTGCGGGCAACCTCGTGCGACACGAACAACAACGCCAGCGTGATCACGGTCGCGGCCACGGCGCCCGATTCGGCCCCCGAACGGGCCAGACCTATGCCAATGATGAACGCCACGCCAAGCACCACCACGACGGCGATCAGCAAGGCGAACCACACGTTCATGTCGACGTCGGCCAGACCGAACGGCGCGTCGGCAATCCGCTTCGCCTTCTCGGCCGGCGAGATCGCGAGAACCGCAAAGACGTAACCGGCGATGGCACCGAAACCAATATGCCCGAACGACAACACACCGGTATTGCCGACATAGATCTGGATGCCGACGACGATGATCGCGTCGACGAGCATGACGGTGACGAGGCGTTCGGCTGAGCCGCTTCCGAGGAGCGTCTGGTACAGCAGACCGCCGCCAACGAGCAGCGCAAAAAGCACGACTGCACCGCCGATCGGCGACACAACATCACGACCCACTCGCTGGAACATCAGACCCGCTCCGCGGTCGGCACTCGGATCAGGCCGCCGGGTCGGAAGATGAAGAAGAGCGCGATGAGCGCAAACACGACGCCTTCGGTCAGGCTCGCAATGCCGTCGGGCAGCCATGATCGCAAGAGCACTTCGGCGAGGCCGAGCGCTAACCCGCCGAGCACGGCGCCCCGCAAACTCCCGAGGCCTCCGATCAACGCGGCGAGCACACCCTTGAGCATCGGATCGATGCCCGCGCTCGGTGTCGTGCTACCAGCCCGCATGAGCCAGAAGACCCCGGCGATTCCGGCGAGCAGGCCCGACAAGGCGAACGCGCCACGGATGACCGAGTCGGACCTCACGCCCATGAGCCGCGCGGTGTCGAAGTCGGCGGCGGCGGCTCGCAGCGACAGACCAAACATCGTCCGTTGCAACAGCAGCGATGTTGCGATGAGAGTGACGATCGTGACGCCGATGACGATCGAGTCGAAGACCTCGACGTTGAGCGGACCGACCGAGAACGTGTTTGCTACCCAACCCGGTCGATCGAAGTTCTTGACCGACGCTGAAACGTACAACAAGAAGATCGCGGAAACCACGAAATGCACGCCGAACGACGTGAGCAGCAACGTGAAGTCGCTCGCCCCGCGCACGCGACTGAAGGCCACCCTCTCGATCACCAGTGAGGTCAGAATCGACACGACGATGACGATGGGAACAACGGCGATCCAAGACCAGCCCTGGTTCAGCGACCAGAGCGCTGCGTAACCGGACACGGTGATCAGTTCGCCGTGAGCAAAGTTCAACAGGTGCATCACACCGAAGATGACGGCGACGCCGAGCGCGAGCAGCGCATAGATACTGCCGCGCCCGAGACCGTCGATGAGATTCTGCGCCAGCTCGATCATCGCTCCGTGACCTCAGCTGCCAACGAAGGTGTCGAAGAGGTCCGACCTCTGGAGCAACTCGTCGCCCGTGCCCGATGCCACGATCTCGCCACTGCGCAACACGTACGCACGGTCGGCGGCTTGCAGCATGCGGGTCGCGTTCTGCTCGACGACCAGAACGGTCCGGCCTTGGTCTCGTAGCGTGTTGATCAGATCGAACACGAGGTCGACCAGGATCGGCGCGAGCCCAAGTGACGGTTCGTCCATCATCACCAGACGCGGGTGCGACATGAGCGCTCGGGCAATCGCGAGTTGTTGGGCCTCGCCGCCGGAAAGAAACCCGGCCGCAGTCGTCCACTTATCGCGCAGCACCGGAAAGAGCTCACTGACTTCGCCAAGCGAGGTCGCCCGCTCATCCGCAGCGCGCGTGACACCCCCGATCTTGAGGTTCTCTTCGACGGTGAGGTCGGTGAAGATCCGACGGTGTTCGGGGACGAGCGCAAGGCCCGATCGCAGGATCTGCTCGGGTGCCATGTTTGTAATGTCGCGGCCATCGAAGCTCACTCGACCAGCGTCGGCGGCCAACAAGCCGGCGATTGAACCGAGCAGCGTTGTCTTGCCCGCTCCGTTCGGGCCGATGAGGCCGACGATCTCGCCGGCCCCAACGGTCAGACTTGCGTCTCGAAGTGCCGAGATTGCTCCGTATTTAGTTGTAAGACCCGACACCTCGAGCATGGAAGCGTGTCAGCCACCGATGGTGGCGACGAGCGTGTCCTCGCCGTCGATGATCTGGTTGATCGGAACCGCCTTCGGCGGAATACCGTTCGTGCCGTTGTAGGTGATCTCGCCGGACAGGCCGTCGAAGCCTTCGAACTGGGCGACCGCTTCGCCGATTTTGGCCGGGTCGGTGCAACCACAATCGAGGATGCCTTGGATGCCGAGGAACATCGAGTCGACGTACAGCGCCATGAAACCGCGGCTCTCAAGCGCTTCACCCTTGGCCGTTTCGTAGTTGGTGAGCAGCGTGTCGATGCGATCGCCAGCGGTGATGCTCGTGTGTGGCGTGTGCGCAATGCCTTCGTTGTTCGCTTCGAATTGAATGCCGGTTGCATCGAGGGCATCGGTGCCCATGTAGGTGAGCTGGTCGAGGCCTTGGCCTTCGAGCTGACCGCGCAGCGCCGTGAGCTGGAAGCCGAGGGCCGCGCTGAACACGACCTCGTTGTTGTCGGAGATACCGGCAATCTCATTGACCTGGGCCGAGAAGTCGGTATCGGCACCCCAGACGTAGGTTTGGGTGCTGACGACTTCGCCGCCACCTTCGGTGAAGGCCGCCGCGAACGCGTCGGGGTTGATGCCGGTGTAGGGAACGCCTTCGCCTTCGGTGAACAGAATCGCACGGTCGATGCCTTGGTCGAGCGCCCACTGAGCGGCCGCCCCGGACATGCCGTAGTCGTCGAAGGTGACGAGGTACGAGTTGATCGATGCATCGGCAAGCGTTGGCTCAGTCGATGCGGCAACGAACATCGGGACCTTGCCCTCGGTCGTCTGGAGAATCGGCAGAGCGAAGTCGGCGAAGGGCGGGCCGATAAGGAAATGGGCGCCCCAGTCGAGGAGGTCCTGGGCGGCGAGGGCGGCGTCGTCGCCGACCTCGGCAACGCGGACTTCGACCGGCGAACCGTTCACGCCGCCGGCGCAGTTGGCAAGTTCGGCGACGTAGGGCACGAGGTTCGAGCCCGGGATGTCGACGAAACCAACAACCTCGCTGAAGTCCATCGCCATGCCGACCCGGATCGGATCGCCACTCGGTGCGTCGGCGCAGTTTGTGAGATCGGCGCCGAGGATGGCGTCAATGTCAACGCTGCCACCACCCGCCGAACCCGACTCGGATCCGGCCGACGATTCGACCGTTGCAGTGTCACTTCCGCAGGAAGCTGCAATGAGCGTAAGTACGAGTAGCAGCGAAAAGAGCTGACGGAATTTCACGGTCTCCCCCGATCAAAGGATGAGAGAGCCCAAAAGGACGTGCACGGTGCCGCCCGGCCTCCCCCCGGTAAGTCGCCCAAGTGGCGTGCGGTCACGGTAGCCGACAAAAACGTTTGGTACCAAACGATGGTTTGTCGCGGGTCAAACGATGGCCCCAAACGCCGTCCGCGAACTACAGACGTGTGATTTCTTCAATTTGTTCTTGACAGTGATGTAATTACGAGGCTGTAATTACCGACACGGTATAAGCGGAACAAAGTTCGACGAGGCCGATCACGAAGACGCCCGCAGGTGTTTCTTCACACGAATCATCAAGGCGATCATCAAGGCGATCATCAAGGCAAGGATCGTCAAGGCAAGGATCATCGACCTCCACGTTCCGCAGAAACCGTAGGGCTGACACCCACGCTGACACTTTGCACGGCGTTTTTCTGCACCGAGAAACGCCGACCGCGCCTGAGTGCACAGCGTTGACGTCAGCTGAAGCATCAGGCCGAACCAGGAGCCAGGACCTCGGCCGGGACAACCGGAGACGGCAGCCAACCGGATGTACCGGCGACGACTGCCGGAGCCGGCAAGAACGCCGGGAAACCGGCAAGAAAGCAACGCCGGGAAACCGGCAAGAAAGCACAGGAGAAGAAGCACCCGTGGCACTCACTGAGGACCTCACAACCACCGACCCCGGCGCCAGCGCGCTGACATCGATGGACGGGCCGAGTCCCGGAGAGGCCCTCGGTTCGTCACCGATGCGGGTCCGCAAGCGCGACGGCAGCTTCGAACCCGTCGACGTCATGAAGATTGTGCGCCGCATCGAACGCTGCGCCGAAGGTCTCACCGGAGTTGACCCCATGCGGGTCGCCACAAAGACCATCTCGGGTCTCGTCGATGGCGCCACCACGATCGAACTCGACAACCTCGCTATCCGCACCGCGGCCAGTCACATCGTCGACGAGCCGAACTACTCGAAGCTTGGCGCCCGCCTGCTCAGCACCTACATCGACGAAGAGGTCCGTAACCAGAACATCAAGACGTTCAGCCAGAGCGTCGCCGCCGGTCGCCTGCTCGGCCTCATCGGCGAAGAGACCGCCGACTTCGTCGAGGCAAACGCTCGGGTCTTTAACGCGGCCATCGACCCCGAACGCAACAAGCTGTACGAGTTCTTCGGTCTCCGCACGGTCTATGACCGCTACCTCCTGCGCCACCCCGAGACCCGCATGGTCGTCGAGACCCCGCAGTACTTCCAGCTGCGCGTCGCCGCGGGCCTCGCCACAAACCCCGAAGATGCGATCGAGTTCTACAATCTGCTCAGCTCGCTCGAATACCTCACATCGAGCCCGACACTGTTCAACTCGGGCACCACCCACCCGCAGATGTCGTCGTGTTACCTGCTCGACTCGCCCAACGACGATCTCGAAGCGATCTACAGCCGCTACACCGACGTCGCGAAGCTCTCGAAGCACGCGGGCGGCATCGGCCTGGCCTACACCCGAGTTCGCAGCCGGGGTTCGCTCATCAAGGGAACGAACGGTCTGTCGAACGGCATCGTGCCGTGGCTCAAGACCCTCGACTCGTCGGTCCAGGCAGTGAACCAAGGCGGTCGTCGCAAGGGCGCCGCTTGTGTGTACCTCGAAACCTGGCACGCCGACATCAACGACTTCCTTGAGCTGAAAGACAACACCGGCGACGAATCCCGCCGTACGCACAACCTCAACCTTGCCAACTGGGTCCCCGACCTTTTCATGGAGCGGGTCGAGAACGACTGGCAGTGGTCGCTGTTCGACCCCAAGGTCGTGCCGCACTTCGTCGACCTCTTCGGCCCCGAGTTCGAGCGGGCCTACATCGAAGCCGAAGAAGCCGGCCTCTACGAGCGCCAGGTATCGGCTCGTGACCTCTACAGCAAGATGATGCGCACGCTCGCTCAGACCGGCAACGGCTGGATGACCTTCAAAGACGCATCGAACATGAAGTGCAACCAGACCGGCGCCCCTGACAGCGGCGACGGCACCGCCCGGGTCGTGCATCTGTCGAACCTGTGCACCGAAATCCTTGAGGTCACGAACAACGACGAGACCGCGGTCTGCAATCTCGGTTCGATCAGCCTCGGTCGCCTCGTGAACGATGGCGTCGACGGCAAGGGCCCGACATTCGACTTCGACCGCCTCGGCGAGATCGTCCGCACCGCGGTTCCGTTCCTCGACCGGGTCATCGACATTAACTTCTACCCGACCGACGCGGCCGGCAACTCGAACGCCGCCTGGCGCCCCATCGGCCTCGGCATCATGGGCCTCCAGGACGTCTTCTTCAAGCTCCGTTTGGCCTTCGACAGCGACGAAGCCCGGGCCTTGTCCCGCCGTATCTCCGAAGACATCTACTACTGGGCACTGTCGGCCTCGTGTGACCTCGCCGAAGCGAGCGGCGTGCACCCGAACTACTACCTCACCCGGGCCAGCAAGGGTGAACTGCAATACGATCTCTGGGACGTCAAGCCATCGCTGCCCGATCGCTTCGATGAACTCAAGCAGCGCATCAGCACCTATGGTCTGCGCAACTCGCTGCTCATTGCGATCGCTCCCACCGCCACGATCGCCAGTATCTCCGGCTGCTACGAGTGCATCGAGCCCCAGGTGTCGAACCTGTTCAAGCGCGAAACCCTCTCGGGCGAGTTCCTGCAGATCAACACGTACCTCGTGCGCGACCTGCAAGAGCGTGGCCTCTGGACCGCCGAAGTCGCCACGGCCATCAAGCGGGCCGAAGGTTCGATCCAAGACATCCCCGCCATCCCCGACGACCTCAAAGAGCTGTACCGCACCGCCTGGGAAATTCCGATGCGTTCGCTCATCGATATGGCCGCCGAACGTGGGGCCTTCATCGACCAGAGCCAGTCGCTGAACCTGTTCATGGAAACGCCGACGATCGGCAAGCTCAGCTCGATGTACATGCACGCCTGGAAGTCCGGCGTGAAGACCACGTACTACCTCCGCTCGCGCCCCCGCACCCGGATCAACCAGACCAACGCCGGCGGCACGAACGACCCAAACACCCCCAGCGGCCCTCAGGGCGAGGGCGCAATAACAACCACCACCAAACAGTTCACCGACGCCGAGGCCCTGGCCTGCTCGTTGGAGAACCCTGAGACCTGTGAGGCATGCGACTGATGGCCCTGGCCGAGAATTTGAACACCGACTTCGGGCTTGGTAACACCGCGCCGGAGCTTGACGAGCAGACCACCCCAGCGCCTGCGGCCCGCCAAGGCAACATCCTTGATCCTGGGTTCGAGCTCACGCTCCGTCCGATGCGGTACCCGCAGTTCTACGACATGTACCGCGACGCCATCAAGAACACCTGGACCGTCGACGAGATCGACTTCAGCGACGACATCGTCGACCTCGACCGCAAGCTGTCGGGCGCCGAGCGGCACCTCGTCAATCGCCTCGTTGCCTTCTTCGCAACCGGCGACTCGATCGTGGCAAACAATCTCGTACTGAACCTCTACACGCATATCAATGCGCCCGAGGCCCGCATGTACCTGTCACGCCAGCTGTATGAAGAGGCGCTGCACGTGCAGTTCTACCTCACGCTGCTCGACAACTACATCCCCAATCACGACGAGCGGGCCGAAGCGTTCGCCGCCGTCGAGAACATCCCGTCGATTCGCAAGAAGGCCGAATTCTGCTTCAAGTGGATGGACTCGGTCAGCGGCCTCGATCAGATCGAAACGAAGGACGAGCGACGCCGGTTCCTCATGAACCTGATCTGTTTCGCGACCTGCATCGAAGGCCTCTTCTTCTTCGCCGCCTTCGCGTACGTCTACTTCCTCCGTTCGAAGGGCCTATTGAACGGTCTCGCCGACGGAACGAACTGGGTGTTCCGTGACGAGAGCTGTCACATGAACTTTGCGCTCGAAGTTGTCAACACGGTCCGGAACGAAGAGCCCGACCTGTTCGACGATGCGATGAAAGAGCGCATCGGCGAGATGCTCGAAGAAGCCGTCGACGTCGAAGCGGCCTTCGCCGAAGACGTCTTGTCCGAAGGCATCACGGGCATGTCGGTCGCCGACACCCGCACCTACCTCGAGTTCGTGGCCGATCAGCGGCTCATGCAGCTCGGTCTCGAACCTCGCTTTGGCTCGAAGAACCCGTTCGGGTTCATGGAACTCCAAGACGTCCAGCAGCTCTCGAACTTCTTCGAGCGCACGGTGTCGTCGTACCAGACCGGTGTCGAAGGCGAGGTCGACTTCGACTCTGACTTCTAGGTCTTCCAGACCACAAGATCGTCTATCTGTGCGGTGCATATAAGGGCCGCAGCCCTTGAAGCGCAGGTAGATGAAACCATTCCGATCTCGTCCCGGTCGGAATGGCGCTTCGGGGCGACATGCCTTCTCCAGCCCCCGAACCCCAAGACGCAGCGCCCCTGAACTTCGGCGCTGCGTCTTGTGCGTTTTCGGCTCACCGTGAGCGATTAGTCCCGTTCGATCACCGTCGATTCGCCGACCTTGAGCGTTGAGGCACCGTCGACCGTGCCCGTGAGTTGCATCGCCCGGCGCACCGACAGAGACGAGGCACCGCTGAGATCGACCGCGACGTCGGCCACCGCCGAGTTGCCGAAGTCGAGATCCGAAGCCCCGGAGACGTCCAAAACCGCTATACCAACCGTTGACGATACGTCAACGTCACTGGCGCCTGCTACAGCGACCTCAAGCCGATCGACTCGACCTTCGAGCTGCACATCGCTCGCACCCAAGACTTCGAGATCGAAGCTGTCGGCATC
>Ga0114956_1000661_pt1 | contig 25654 bp, 24 predicted proteins | sample MaitaG_FD_87304 | JGI IMG/M metagenome (GOLD analysis project Ga0114956, IMG submission 87304) | Marine algal microbial communities from Maine, USA - Maine_Asex2 metaG | ecosystem: Host-associated > Algae > Red algae > Unclassified | place: Maine, USA | collected 2015-01-05
CGACGCCGGCATGGAAGTCATCTACCAAGGCATCAGGCGCACGCCTGACCAGATTGCAGCCACCGCACGCGACGAAGACGTCGACCTGGTGGGTCTGTCGATCTTGTCCGGAAGCCATCTCGAAGTTGTGCCCGATGTGGCGGCCCGCTTGCGTGAGTTCGGTGTCGTGGCGCCGCTCGTCGTCGGCGGCATCATCCCCGAAGCTGACCGCGCCGCGTTGCGAGAGGCGGGCGTGCAGCGCATCTACTCGCCAGCCGACTTCGCTATCGCCGATCTCATCGCCGACATGAGCGACCTCGCCGTCAGTTCACGCGCGTAACCCAAACGAGCACCTATAGGTGCTCATCCAAAAAGCTGCCGACAGTGGTGATGGCTTCGGCGAGATGGTCGCGACCGTTTTCGCCGCCGTAGTAGTGGGTGGCGCCAACGACTTCGTGCATGTGTTTGCGGTCGTGGGCGACGGCTTCGTAGATACGGCGGGTCTGGCTGGGGGTGCACGCGTCGTCGGCGGTGTTGCCGACGACCAGCACGGGCACACCGATCTTGGCGGCCGAGATCTGCGCATCGGCGCGAGCGTGGTCGTAGCTCCACTGGCTCAGCCAGCTGCGCAGCGTCGAGAACCGAGCGATGCCGACCGGGCCGTCGTTGACGAGCTGGGGGTCGCCCAGGTAACACCAGTTGGGCTGGCGGTCGCTGGGGTCGACGGTCGGGTCGAGCCAGCGAGGGTCGGCCATCGTGCCGTGCACGCAAAATGCGTACTCGCTTGCGTGCTGGCCGGCTGCCCGCATATCGGCGAGCCGCTGCTGCACCTGCTCGGTGATGCGGCGATTGCGTGCGACCTGGGCCGCCGCATAGGTGGCGAGGAAGTCTGGGCTGTAGGTCGGCTGATTTGGGTTGGCGGGATCATACAGGTTGAGCTCGGTGGCCCGGTCATAGGGCGCGGCCTCGTCGAGGATCGACGCATCGAGCCATTCGGTCAAGATGCCGTGGCGGCTGATGTGGGCGGCCATGGCGAGGACCCCGTCGGCTGGTGGCAGCGCGGCGGCATCGACCTCATACGGGTCGCCGGCAGCCGTGTCGCTGATACCTGCGCCAGCTTCGGCCAGCGACTGATACCAGAGCGAGAGTGAGCCGCCGCCGGACCATCCGACCAGCACGACCTTTTCGTAGCCGAGCCGATCGCGGGCATCGCCCACCACCGCGCCGAGGTCGGCGGCAACTTTTTCCATGATGAGGGCTGAATCGGTGCCGCGATAGCGCGAGTTGCCCCAGATCACGTGATGGCCGGCTCGGGCCAAACCGCTGACGATCGGCAAGTACATGCCGCCGCCGGTCGGGTGCATAAAGATCAGCACGGTGTCTGAGGGGGTATTGGTCGGGCGCACCAGATGGCAGTCGAGGCCAATGACGTCGCCGCCACCGCCGTAGGTGTCAGAGAACGCCGATGTCTCTCGCCGCCCGAGTACATAGGCGACGCGTTCGCATCCGTCGGGAGTGCCAGGGATACGGCTCATAGCTTGACCGGGGGCTCGGGGAAGCTGCCGTATTTGAGCACGATGTCGTCGGGCGTGGTGACCATTTTCTCGTACTCATCGGCGGGGTAGTGCATGTGCGGCTTGGCGGGGTCGACGGGCGGTTGGGGCACCTGCCCGCCATTGCCTTGGTAGTCGTCGGGGTTCACGAAGCCATCGAGTTCGTCGTCGGTGATGCCGTAGATCTCGAGCACCTCGGGGTCGATCCACGCCTTGGGGTTGATGGCCTCGGTCGAGGTCGCGACCTCAAGGGTGAGGCCCTCGGGGCCAGCGAAGTAGATCGAGTGGCACATGCCGTGATCGATGTTCCCCATCACGTTGACGCCCCGAGACCTGATGCGATCTCGCATCGCGACGAGCTCGTCGACCGTGTCGACCCGGAACGCCAGATGCTGGGTGGTGCCGGGCGCCGAGGGCCCAGCGCCGGTGCCGGCGTGGGTCACGCCGATCTCAGCCTCGACCTCGTGATTGGCTGGCAGGTCGACGAACGACATGTAGCAGTGGTCGTTGAGGCGCAAGAACGCGTGCTTGCCGCCCGGCACGCCATGCATCCAGAACAGCGCGCACAGTTCGGCACCGAGCACGTCGGTGAAGAACTCGATCTGCCCCTTCATGTCTGCCGTGTTGACCGCCAAGTGATGAACGCCTGAGATACGAATGCTCATCTCTCTACTCTGTCAGATGCGGCGCTCGCTAGTTACAGAACTCGAAGTCTTTACCGCGCTGGGGCGTGAACTGGATCGCTTTGACGTGGTCTTCGTCGATCATGAAGAGGCCGTTGCGCGGTGACGAGCGATCGTCGAACACGAAGTACCCGCCGCCGGTTTTCACGAACATCCGCAGACCGTCATAGGTGCGGATCCCGTTGGTGCCGTCGCCACCATCAGGAACGGGATCACCAATGGCGAGTCGAAGATCGGTGGTGACTCGGACACACGTGAACAGCGCCGGATCGGCTTGGGCTTCGAGGGCCTGGTCTGCGCCGACCTGCAACGCTTGGGCCCGCACCGCTTCGAACGCTCTATTGGACAGCAGCAACACCCCGGCGGCCGCAATAGCGACCACCGCCGCCGTCGGAAGGCGGTCGCCGAACTCATAACCGTGTGGTTTCGCGAGCGCGGCGGTCCAGATCACAATGCCGACCGCGACGACAATGATGAATAGCAGAACGGCGTTGTCGGGATCGGGCCGGGTACCCGAGCTGTGCACCCGCTCGAGACCAAACCAGAAGGCTGCACCGACGCCAATCGCCACCACGACGACCGAGGCGAGCAGCGGCAACTTCCGGCCGCGAAAGAGTCGGCGCAGCGACAGGAACCAGGCGACGGCGGCGACCGCGCCTACCACGAACCAGGGGATAGGTACCAACAACACGCGGAGGCTGCGCAGTAGGTAGTCGGTCGTCGAGAACTCGAGCAGCGATTGGTCGACACCCATCTCGGTGAAGACCTTGCGGGTTCTGACGAGTCCGAAGTAGTACGCCAGCGACACGAGGAAGCCAGTGGGCACGACGACCTCGGCGGCGGCCTTGAGGATCGACTTGACCGATGCGTAGTCGAGCACGCCCGGGTTGACAGGCGGGGTCGCAACGGCGACTGGGTGAGGATCGGTCATATCGATCGTGGTCTGCGCATCGGACTGATCGATGTTCATGGCGTGTTTCCGTCATCGAGAGCTGGGTTGAGCTGCAGGCCGCTGGCCGGGATTTGCAAGTGGTCGGGCAGCTCGACGAAGTCCATGTCGAACCGGTGCACGAACGGCGGAAGCTCGCCGCTCAGCACGAAGTCGCTCGGCAGATCAAACAGATCATCGCCAGCCGCCAGCAGCGCGGTTGCATCGACCAACGACGTGTACTCGGCGCTCCAGCCGCTCCGGTCAGTGGCAGGGTCGATGAGCGACTTGATCGCGTCGACCGTAGGCGGGGCGATGGGCCCGCCGAGGCGGAAGTCCGCGAGTGCGAGGTAGAGCTGTTGGGTCTGCGACGGATTTTCGATACCGAGCAGCTCACTGCGCAGCGCAACTACTTGGTCGTCGTTGCCTTCGAGTGCTTCGTCCCATTCGGTAACCGGCGCATTGAGCACGCCTGGCTCGGTGTTGTTGCCGAGCTCACCACCGGTCACTTCTGGCGGGCTGGCGACCTGGGTCACGGTGGGCGTCGGTGTTGGATCGGCCGTTGGCTCAGCCGTTGGCTCGGCGGTCGCTATCGGCGCGACCGCGGTGGGGACCGTCGCGGTTGCGGTGGGTTGTATCTCATTGCCGCGTTCCTCCTCGTCAGTTTCCGGGGGCGCGGCCGCATCAGTGTCATCGCCGGTCTCGCCGATGTCGGCGGTCGGCACAGTCGAGGGAGGGTCGTCGGCGATCTCGGTCTTGGCACTGCAGGCAGCGAGTAGTGCGAGCGCGCCGATCGCCAACAAGATCCGTAGTGGAGTCGTCCGCCTCATACGGCGAACGTATGCCGAGTCGGGGTCCCGCGTCTGCGTACTTGTTCACAGAGCACCCGACGACTGGACCGGTGTATCTCGTGGCCGAAACTGCTTTTCGCGACTGTGAGCAACGAATTGCCCCGCTGGGCCCGACCTGCGACCCTTTGGCATGACTTCGAACCTGCTCGATCGGTTCCGCCTTGATGGCAAGGTGGCCGTGGTCACCGGGTCGGGGCAGGGCATCGGCCGTGCCATTGCCTGGGCGCTGGCTGACGCTGGGTGCGATGTCGCGCTCAATGCTCGCCGTCGCGCCGATCTCGAAGTCACCGCCGCCGGTATCGAAGAGCGGGGCCAGCGAGCCCTGATTGCCGACGGTGATATTCGAGACTTCTCGGCCACGCTTGGCGAACGCACGGTCGCTGAACTCGGCCGGCTCGATATTTGGGTCAGCAACGTTGGCGGCAGCGACGAAAAGGCGACCCGCCAGCTGATCGATACGCCTGACGATGTCTTCCGGTCGCAGCTTGAGTTGAATCTGACGACCGCGTTTCAGGGCGCCAAGGCAGCTGCCGAACACATGGGCGACGAGGGTGTGATCATCAATATTTCGTCGGGCGCCGGCATGCGTGGATCGCCGTTCACGGGGCCCTACGCCGCGGCCAAGGCGGGCATGAACAACCTGACTCAAACGCTCGCTCTTGAGCTTGCGCCGCGGATCAGGGTTAACGCGGTTGCACCTGGGCCCGTGGTCACCGAGGCCTACGAAGAGGTACTCGGCGTCGACGCCGACAAGCAGGCCCAGATCGCGTCGACGATTCCGATGCAACGGCTCGGCACCGGCGATGACATCGCAGCCGCGGTATTGTACTTCGCCTCGCCGGCTGCGTCGTGGGTCACCGGGCAACTGCTGCTGGTCGCCGGCGGACGCACCCACCGCACCCACCAATACCAACAGCAGGTCGCAGAATAATGAAGAGAGTGTCATGAAGATCGATCTGCTCGACGTCGTCAGCTATTCCCGAAGCCAGCCCCATGATCAGTTCGCGTGGCTGCGAAACAACGACCCCGTGCATTGGCACGACGAACCTGACGGTCCGGGCTTTTGGGCGGTGACTCGTTACGACGACGTCAGTGCAGTCGGTCGCGATCCTCAGACGTATTCGTCGTCGCCAACGATCATGATCGCCGACTCGACAACGCCCCAAGACGGCGTGCACCAGATGATGCTCATGGCCGACCCGCCCGTGCACACCCGCATGCGCCGGCTGGTCAATCGCGAGTTCACCCCTCGGGCAACCGCGCAGATGCAGGGTCACATTGATGGCATCGCTCGCGGCATTATCGATGCCGTTGTAGAACGCGGCGAATGCGACCTCGTGACCGACATCGCAGGAGTCATGCCCAGCTTCGTGATCGCCGACATGCTCGGGATCCCGCAGGCTGACGGGCTTGAGCTCTATCACCACACCGAAGCCCTGCATTCGAGCTCAGAAGTGATTGGCCGTGAAGCACAAGATGCGGCGTTCGCAGCGATGTACGCCTACGCGGCCGAGACCTTTGCTCGCAAGGCGGCCGAGCCTGGCGACGATCTTGCATCGCTGATCGTGGCGTCTGAGCTCGACGGTCGCCCCTGCGACGAGATGGACTTCTTCTTGTGGTTCTTGCTGCTGGTCGATGCTGGCGGCGACACGACCCGAAACCTCGTCGGCGGCGGCATGCAGGCACTGTTCGAACACCCCGACCAGTTGGCGTTATTGATGGCTGATATCGATGGTGTGCTTCCGACCGCGGTCGAAGAGTTGCTGCGCTGGGTGTCGCCCGTGATCTACATGCGGCGCACGGTTACCGAGCCGGCAGTGTTAGCTGGTCAGGCTCTGGCCGAAGGCGACAAGGTCGTGATGTACTACGGCGCCGCGAATCGCGACCCCGTGCACTTCGACGAACCGGAACGACTTGACCTACTGCGCACGCCCAACCGCCACGTTGCGTTTGGTGGCGGCGGGCCGCACTTCTGTCTCGGAGCGCATCTGGCCCGCATCGAGATCACCGCGATTTTGCGCGAGCTGCTTACCCGACTGGGCAATATCGCACCTGCCGGTGAACCGACCTGGATGGACTCGAACTTCATCTTTGGCCCGACATCGTTGCCGGTGAGTTTCGCTGCGACGTCTGGCTAGCGCGGCCGCCGTGTGGCCCACACAGGGAAGCACTGTAGGTTCGGGTTTCCCCTCACTACAGGAGCTTCCCCCACATGAGTATTCAACCGTTGCAGCAGTGCCAGGTCGTCGCTCGAGGCGTGCTTGAACAGATTCAAGCTGACCAGATGAGTGCTTCGACGCCGTGCGCGTCGTGGGACGTCTCGGGGCTGGTCAACCACATGGTTGGCGCGCAGCACTTCTTCGGAAGCGCCGTTGCCGGCGAAGCGCCCAGCAGCGACGACGCTCGCGACTTCTCGGCTGGCGACTATCTCGCAGCTTTTGACCAAGGCTGCGCAGCGGCCGCTGAAGCGTTTGGTGCCGAGGGCGTGCTCGAACAGATGGTGGCCATGCCGTTCGGTGAGATGCCAGGCCAAGCCGTGATGGGCCTCGCAATGACCGACACGTTCCAGCACGCATGGGACCTCGCCAAGGCGACCGGTCAGAGCACCGATCTTGCGCCCGAGATGGCGCAGGCATTGCTGCAGGGTGCAAAGTCCAGCATCAGCGATGGCTTCCGTGGCCCCGAAGGTGCACCTTTCGGCGCCGAGCAGAGCTGCTCTGACGGTGCATGCGCCGCCGACCAACTCGCCGCATTTTTGGGTCGTGAAGTTTAGGTAGAACTGTTGGCCCTCAGCCCGCTTCGTGCAGCAACACGAGGCGGCTGTCGGCGATCGCGGCGGTGCGGGCCTCGGCGGCCTTTAGGTACTCGGGGTTCGTGACCATCGTCACGAACGCGTCGACCGAGGTGTAGCGCACCAAGATCATTTCGTGCCACGTTTCGTTGCTAGGGCCGATGATGGTGGGGCCGCCCTCGCCCATCCAGAATGGGTCGGCGGTGAAGATGTCGGGGCCGAGCGCGTTGAGTCGCCGGCCGTATTCGCGATACGCCTCTTCGCCGGTCATATCGTCGCAGCCGTACCCCGGCAGCGCCTTGTCGAGGAACCGCAGCAGGTTCAGCATCACGATTGGTTTGGCGGCTCGATCGGGCGCAAGATTTGAGAGCGCGGCGAACTGTTCAGCGGTGGGCGCGACATGCATGACGCGATCATGACACGTGCGGGTTGGACTGGACCAGGCTGGGGTCGGTAGCGTCGTAGCCATGGGGAACACCACCGAGACACCTGAATGGGGCACGGCCCGCTCGCCGGGTATTAGCTACCAGGAACTACTCGACACCGATACGCACACTGTGCCCGACGTGCTGCGGCTCGAGTCGCCGTACTACGAGGGCTCAGCCGACTTCGGCAAAGAGCGCTATACGACACGCGAGTATCACGAGGCCGAGAAGCGAGACCTGTGGGCCAAGGTGTGGCAGTACGCCTGCCGGGTTGATGAGATTCCGGAGCCGGGCGACTACTACCTGTACGAGATTGCTGGCGCGAGCTTCATCGTGATTCGAGCGACCGACGGCGGCATTCGGGCATATCCGAACGCGTGCCTGCATCGTGGCCGCCAGCTCAAAGACTACGACGGGCATTGCTCTGAGATTCGCTGCCCGTTCCACGGCTATGCCTGGACTGTCGACGGCGATCTGCAAGACATTCCGGCCAAGTGGGACTTCCCCCATGTCGAGGCCGAAAACTTCAAGCTGCCACAGGCCAAGACTGGTGTATGGGCCGGCTTCGTGTTCATCAACCCCGACGAAAACGCTGAACCACTCGAAGACTTCATTGGTGAGCTCGACGACCACTTCAAGGTCTGGAACCTCGAACGCCGTTTCAAACAAGCCCACGTCGCCAAGGTCATTCAGGCCAACTGGAAGATCGCGCAAGAGGCATTTAGCGAGGCGTACCACGTGAATGCGACACACCCGCAGATCATGCCGTACCTAGGCGACACCAACAGCCAGGTCGACGTGTGGGACAACTTCTCACGGGTCATAACGCCCGGTGGCACACCGTCGCCGCACCTTGGCGATCAGCCGAGCCAAGACGCGATGATGCGGGCCATGATGGATGTCCGCCACGATCAAGATTCGCCGGTCACTGTGAGCGAAGAGCAGTCGATGCGTGCGATGGGCGCTGCGGGGTCGCGTGAGCGTTGGCGTGAGATGGCCGGCGACATGGTCGACGACATGAGCGACGCGGAGATGATGGACAGCCTCGACTACACGCTGTTCCCGAACTTCCACCCGTGGGGTGCGTTCAACCGCATCGTCTACCGGTTCCGCCCCAATGGCGATGACCACCGCAGCTGCATCATGGAGTGCATCTTCTTGGCGCCCTATGGCCCCGACGAAGAGCGCCCGCCGCCGTGCGACATTCACTGGCTCGAAGAACACGAGACGTTCACCGACGCGACCGAGCTCGGCATGCTCGGCAAGGTCTTCAACCAGGACTTGTTCAACATGTCAAAGGTGCAAAAGGGTCTTGAACAGACCTGGAAGCCTGGGGTTACGTTGAGCCTGTATCAGGAGGCCAAAGTGCGCTGGTTGCACGACAAGCTCGGCGAATGGGTTGATGGCTGATGCTCGGTATTCGTCACCCGTTCGGCGGGTCACTGTATGAACAAGACGGCGAGGGCAACATCATCGTCACCCTCGCCGATGGGTCAAAGTCAGGCCTGTTCACCTCCGAAGGCGAACACATCTCAGGCGAGCTACGCGAATGCGACCCCCAACTCTGCGGCTGGGTCGCCGGCCCCATCATGGCCAACCACCGCATGAGCGAGTCCGCCCCCGATCGCAGATAGCCGGCGTTCTTAGTGCAGCTAGCCCGCTGTGAGCGTGAAAACTGCACGCCGTTCGTCGCTCCACTCCTCTCTAACCGAGTTTGCTCCGCAAACTCGCGCTAGCCAGTGTTCTAAGTGCAGTTAGCCCGCTGAGAGCGTGTGAAGAGCACGCCGTTCGTCGCTCCGCTCCTCTCTAACCGAGTTTGCTCCGCAAACTCGCGCTAGCCAGTGTTCTAAGTGCAGTTAGCCCGCTGAGAGCGTGGGAAGTGCACCAAGTTGGCTTCCCCTGTGACTCACGGCGTCTCGAGGAAGCGTGCCACCAGCGCCACTGCGTGTGGCGGGTCGTCATGGGCTAGCTTCCAGCCGATCTCGAGTAACCGCCAGCCGCGTGCTCTGACTTCGGCGCGTTTGGCGATGTCGCGTTCGCGATCTGCGCGGCTGAAGTGATGCGCCAGTCCGTCGAGTTCGACGATGCGCATGCGCTCGGGCCACACCAGGTCGCCGAGTAGCAGATGCTGGCCGTCATAGTCGTGGATTGGGAACTCGAGTCGCGCCGGGGGAAGGCCCGCCGCTCGCAACCGCTGCTCGAACGATCGGCCGAAGTCTGAACGCGCAACGACGGGATCGCCGAGACGCCGGCCGAGGAGCCGCCGGAGCCGAGCGGTGCCGTCTCGACCGCGTTTCGCGTGCAGTTCGAACGCTGCTTCGATCTTGTGCCAGCTGGTCAACTGTTGACGAATCGCTGACTCGGCCAGTCGTTCTGTGGCGTCGTCGCCCGCAATCGAAGCGCAGTCGATGATGGTTCGGTCGATCCCCGATGTTGGGATGCCATGGCGGGCTGTTTGATCTATGAGTGCCCATTGGGTGCTGCGATGCACGACGACCCGGTCAAACCGAGGCGCCCGTCGAGACTGCTCAACGGTTATCTCGACGCTTGGCCGGGTGAAAAGCTCGAGACCCCAAAGCGCAGCGGCGCACCGATGCGACGCGACGGCGTTGCCCGCCATCGTGGCGGCCGCCACGCGCATCCGCCAGGTCAGCGCGGTGCCCGCATAGCGATACACGCCCCGGTGCACCGGCACCCACTCGCCTCGACGCAGGCGGCCATCGATCTGGTGGTCGGTAAGGCCCGCATCGCGAGCCTGCTTGCGATCGATGACGCCGTGCTGGCGCCGCATCTCGCCGTGAGCCGTGGCAATTGCCGACATGGTGCTTCCGTCTCGGGGTTCAATGGGGAAGCTGCTTCTGAACCTACGCGACCGGTGTGACAGCCATGATGGAAATGCCTGTTCCGGACCGTTCTTAGTGCGGTTACCCCGCCTAGAGCGTGGGAAGTGCACCAAGTTGCTTCCGCCAATGACCACACCGAGTTGCTGTCGACTACACCGCGCCGTAGGCGAGCATCGCGTCGGCGACTTTGATGAAACCGCCGATGTTGGCGCCGACGACGTAGTCGGTGATTCCGTCGGGGCCGCGGCCTTCACCGTGCTGCACGCAGGTCGCGTGAATGTCGCCCATGATGCCTTGCAGGCGCTCGTCGACTTCTTCGCGCGACCACGAGATACGTAGCGCGTTCTGGCTCTGCTCAAGGCCTGACACGGCAACACCGCCAGCGTTCGCAGCCTTGGCCGGCGCGAACAGCACACCGCCCTCGGTAAGCGCGTGCATCGCGTCGAGTTCGGTCGGCATGTTGGCCCCCTCGGCCACCACCTTCACACCGCTAGCGACCAACGATTCGGCGTCGTCGAGGGCAATCTCGTTCTGCGTCGCACACGGGAAGGCCAGGTCAGCCTCGACCGCCCACGGGCGGGCACCTTCGTGGTACTCGCAGTCGAAGTGCTCGGCGTATTCGCTGATGCGGCCGCGGCGAACCTCCTTGAGGTCTTTGAGCCACTCGAGCTTGTCGGGTCCAATGCCGTCGGGGTCATGGATGAAGCCGCCAGAGTCCGAAGCGGTCACCGCGGTGGCCCCGAGTTGGTTCAGCTTCTCGATGCAGTAAAGGGCCACGTTGCCCGATCCCGACACCAGCGCGGTCTTGCCTTCGACGCTGTCGTCGACATGGTTGAGCATGTTTTCGGTGAAGTACACCACGCCGTAGCCAGTCGCCTCGGTCCGCACGAGCGAGCCGCCAAAGGCCAGACCCTTGCCGGTCAAGGTGCCGGTAAACCGATTGGAGAGGCGCTTGTACTGGCCGAACATGTACGAGATCTCACGAGCGCCCACGCCGATGTCGCCGGCGGGCACGTCGGTGTCTTCGCCAATATGGCGGTGCAGCTCGATCATGAGCGAGTGACAGAACCGCATGACCTCTCGGTCAGACTTGCCCTTGGGGTTGAAGTTCGAACCGCCCTTCGCTCCACCCATTGGCAGCGTGGTGAGTGCGTTCTTGAACGTCTGCTCAAAGCCGAGAAACTTCAACACGCTCTGGGTCACGGTGGGGTGGAACCGCATGCCGCCCTTGTACGGGCCGATGCTGTTGTTGAACTGGACCCGCCACGCGCGGTTGGCACGGATGTTGCCGTCGTCGTCTTCCCACGTGACGCGAAAGATCACGATCCGGTCGGGTTCGGTCATGCGCTCAAGAATCGCATCGGCGCCGTAGCTGGGGTTCTCGTCGATGAACGGCATCAGCGAGCTGACGACCTCTTCGACCGCCTGGTGGAACTCGGGTTCGCCGGGGTTGCGCTTGCGCAGACCGGTCATGAACTGCTCAATCGTTGGTGCCATGGTGTGCTCAGCCCAGCTCAGCGAGTTGCGTTTGGTATTGGCCGAGGTCGAAGTAGTCGCGCCACAACGTGATGAGGCCGTCGTCGTCGACTTCGAACACCCCAACGACGGGTAGTTCGAGCCAGCCATCACCAATGCGGAAGCGGTCGACGCGTTCGTTCATGACGCAGTTGCCGGCCACCAGCTGACGTGACACCGGCCAGTCGACTTCACTGGCCTGGTTGAGGAACGACGCCAACACGGCCTTGACCGTTTCGGCGCCAACGACGGGCTGCATCGGCATGTTCTCATACGAGACGTCGTGGTGCAGCAGCGCGGCTGCCGCGTCGATGTCGATGCGTTCGATGGCGGCGATGAATGCATCGACCACGGCTTCAGGACCTTGGGTTGTCATGGCTCTGAGAGTAGGGGACTTTTCAACCCACGAACGGATCGACCAGCGCCAGGTCGAGGTCGCGAAAGTCGCGTGTGTTGCGAGTCGCAAGCGCCAGGTCGTCGACCAGCGCGATGGCCGCGATCTGCGCGTCGGGCACCGTCATCGGGCTATTGAGACGATCGTGATTGCTTCGGGCTCGGCGACGGTCAAGTGTCAAGTACAGCCTTAGCGACGATCACACCAGCCCCAATCAGATTCAACTCAGCGTGTCGATTAGCCCACATGGCACTTTTGAGCTGCTACCGAACAACCTCATCTACCTATCCAACGTCTCCAACGGTTCGTCATACAAAACTTCGGTCGAGGCAGATCCGAGCAATCCAGCTCGCCCTAGCAGCGAAATGCGGCGCGGTCGGCGCTGGTGGGTCCGGTACGTTTGATGTGTCCCCCCAGGAGTTGATCGCGCTGAGTTCTGTTGCAAGCGTCGAGCATGAAAATCTGACGCTGGCCGCCGAAACTGGCGATGCCGCCGAGAGTTCTACCTCGTCTCGCGCGGGGTGGGCGCTGCTGTGGAAGTCGATCAAGGAAGAGCGCCGCTTCATCATCTTCGGTCAACTGGTGGCGATCTGCTGGTCGATCGGACAGGTTGCGGTGCCGTTGCTGGTCCAGCAAGGCATCGACCGCGCGATCGATTCCGACGGGTCGCTCTTGCTGTGGTCGGGCCTCATCGTGGCGGCCGGTGTGCTGTCGTCGGTCGGCCTGGGCCTGCGCCGCTATCTCGCGTTCCGCAACGCCCGGCTGATTGAGACCCGACTGCGTGACCGGGTCTTCGCCCATGTGCAACGACTCCACTTTTCGTTCCATGACGCGAACTCGACCGGCGATCTGATGAGTCGGGCGAACACCGACCTGCAGAACTTCCAAGACGTCATCACAATGATTCCAATGACGACCGGCCAGGTTGTGATTGTGACCAGCGCAGTCGTGATCATGGTGATCATTCAGCCGCTGTTGGCGTTGCTGGCGCTCGCGGCGCTTCCGCTGGTGAACCTGTTGGCGCGGCGGTTCGCTCAGAAGCTGCATCCGGCGATCATGGGTGTGCAGCGCGAGGCGGCCCAGCTTGCAACCGTGGTCGAAGAGACCGTGGCGGGCATTCGCGTCGTCAAGGGCTTCGGTGCCGAAGCGGTGCGCGCCGATGCGCTGGCAGTTGAGGCCGAGGACCTACGGGGCGAATCGCTCGAAGCATCGTTTGTGCGGTCGCGGTATTTGCCTGCCATGGAGATGGCCCCGAACTTCGGACTCATCGCGGTGCTCGCCTATGGCGGCCATCTGGTGATCGAGGGCGAGCTGACAATCGGCGCGCTGATCAGCTTCAACATCTTCGTGATGCTGCTGGTGCAACCGCTGCGCAGCCTGGGCATGACCGTGGCGAACGCCCAGCGGGCTGCGGCCGCCGGGGTGCGTATCAGCCAGCTGTTGGCCGTCGCCCCGCAGATCGTTGCGCCCGCCCATCCACGTGAGCTTCCGACCACGTCACAGCAATGCGGACCGATTGGCCGAGTCGAGTTCGATGCGGTGGCGTTCGCCTATCCCGATGACCCCGCTGGGGCAGCGGGCGCGGTGCTGCGCGACATGTCGTTCACCGCCGAACCGGGCGAGTCGATCGCGCTCGTGGGTGCCACCGGTTCGGGCAAGACCACGGCGGCCACGTTGCTGCCCCGCTTCTACGACGTCGACACCGGATCGATTCGCGTCGACGGCATCGACGTGCGTGAGCTCGAACCTCGGGTGTTGCGCCAAAGCGTCAGCATCGTGTTCGAAGAGACGTTCCTGTTCCAGTCGACGATCTTCGAGAACATCGCGTTCGCTGATCCCGACGCTTCCGAAGCCGATGTGCGCCGTGCTGCTGATCTTTCGGGAGCCACCGAATTCATCGAGCAGCTGCCGCTTGGCTATGACACGATCGTTGGCGAACGTGGGCTGTCACTTTCGGGCGGGCAGCGACAACGGCTCGCGATCGCGCGAGCGGTCTTGGCCGACCCGCGAGTGCTGATTCTCGACGACGCGACCTCGGCCGTTGACCCGACCAAAGAGCAAGAGATTCGTGACGCACTCGGCCAGGCAATGGAAGCGCGCACCACGATCGTGATCGCGCATCGTCCCGCGACGGTGGCGCTTGCCGATCGGGTGCTGTTGATCGACGACGGCCGAGTCGTTGCCGAGGGCACCCACACCGAGTTGTTGGCGTCGAACGACCGCTACCGCGAGGTACTGGCCGCGGACCCTGCGCCCGCCGCGCCCGACAGCGCACCCGACAGCGATGAGGTGGATGGCTGATGGGCATGTGGATGAGCGCCGGCACCGACGAGGGCGACAAGCTCGATCGTGCCGCGACGACCAAGGTGCTGCGGCGAACGGTGCGCATGCTCCGCCCCTATCGGCGCGGCGCATCTTGGGCGATCGCGATGCTGGTCACGTTTGCCTTGACCAACCTCGCGGGCCCCTTGCTGGTGCGGCGAGCGATCGACGGCGGCCTGACCGCTGGTGACCGCGGCGTGCTGAACGAGTCGATCGTGATGTACGTGATCGTCGCGGTGGTGGCGTACGTGAGCTTTCGGCTCGCGATCGCAGGCATGGCCCGGGTCGGCGAAGCGTTCCTGCGTGACCTGCGCACCCGAGTGTTTGGCCGCTTGCTCGAACAGTCGATGCCGTTCTATGACCGAGAGAACGCGGGCGTGCTCGTGTCACGCATGACCTCAGATATCGACTCGCTGCAGGTCTTGGTGCAGCTCGGGTTGCGCATGTTCGTCACTGCCGCGCTGCTACTGATCACCGCGTTCTTCACGCTGGTGATCCTCGATCCGCTGCTGCTCGTGTTGTGTCTCAGCACGATGCCGATCGTGGCCATCGCCACGGTCAAGTTTCACCGAGCGTCGAACCGCGCGTACCTGGCGGTGCGCGATCGCATCGCGACCACCTTGACAAGCCTGCAAGAAGGGTTCAGCGGGGTCCGCGTCGTGCAAGCGTTCGCCCGCGAAGACGTTCAGATCGGCCGATTCTCCGATACCAACCATGGCCTTTACCGAACCCACATGCGTTCGGTGAAGATCGCCGCCGTCTATCTGCCGGTTGTGCAAATGGCGAGCGCGCTCGGCATCGCGATCGCGGTCGGGGCTGGCGGGCTCATGGTGCGAGATGGTCGCCTAACCATCGGCACGGTCGCCGCGTTCATCTTGATCTTGCAGACGATGTTCGGGCCGCTTCAGCAGCTGAGCCAGCTGTTCAACATGGTGCAGTCGGCGACCGCTTCGTTGAACAAGCTCTATGGGTTGCTCGACGAGCCGCTCGTGATCGACGCGGCCGACGACGCTGATGCGCTTCCGGCCAGCGGGGCCATCGAGCTCGACAACGTCTCGTTCGCGTACACACCGGGTGAGCCGGTGCTCGACGGCGTCGACCTGAGCATCGCCGAGGGTGAACGAATTGCGTTCGTTGGGCCAACCGGGGCCGGCAAGTCGACGGTCGCCAAGCTGGTGGCTCGCTTCTATGACCCGGTCGACGGTGAGATCCGCATCGGCGGTATGAACCTGCGCGACGCCGCAGTCGACTCGCTACGAGACCAAATCGTCGTCGTGCCCCAAGAGGGTTTCTTGTTCGCCGGCACGGTGGCCGACAACATTCGCCTCGCCCGCCCCGAGGCCAGCGACGCCGAGATCCGCCAAGCCCTCGAGCGCATTGGCGTGCTCGATGTGTTTACCAGTCTGCCCGAAGGGCTCGCGACCGAAGTGCAAGAGCGCGGCACGCGGTTGTCGGCGGGCGAGAAGCAGCTGGTCTCGCTGGCCCGTGCAGCATTGGTCGACCCGCGCATCTTGATCCTCGACGAAGCGACGTCGAGTGTCGATCCCGGCACCGAGGCGATCGTCGAGGTCGCAATGGATTCGCTGATGGAGGGCCGCACTGTGATTGCGATTGCCCACCGCTTGTCGACATCGCAGCGTTGCGATCGAGTTGCCGTGATCGTCGATGGCCGCCTCGCCGAACTCGGCACCCATGACGACTTGGTCGCCAAAGGCGATCACTACGCCGAGCTGTTCGAAGCCTGGACCAACGGCTTAGCGGCCGCGTAGCCAAAGCGCTGCAACTTCGGAATCCCTATTAGCTCTCGCCGAACCGCAGCACGCGGCCGCCGCCGATGGCCGTGTGGTTTCGGTTGTGCAACGCGATCTGGCCGTTGACAACGACCATGTCGATGCCGACGGCTTCTTGCTGGGGCTCGTCATAGGTTGCGGTGTCTGCAACCGTTGCCGGGTCGAAAAGCACCAGATCGGCGAACTGCCCGGGCGCAATGCGGCCACGGTCGACGAACCCAAACCGGTCGCACGACAAACTCGTCATGCGCCGGACCGCTTCAGGCAGGTCGATCACACCTTGCTCGCGCACGTAGTGGCCAAGCACCTTGGGGAACGTCCCGTAGAGACGCGGGTGGGGTTTGCCGCGCAGGTCGGGGATGCCGTCGGAGCCGATCATCACCAGCGGGTGTTGCAGGTTTTCGGTGATGTCGGCTTCGTCGATGATGAACTGAATGCAGAGGGTCTTATCGCCGCCGGGCGCGCTGATCACATCGTGAATCAGCTGGGTGACCGGCACACCGAGGTTGGTGGCAACGTCGACCGCCATGCGCCCCTCGTATTCTCGGAAGGCCGGGCAGCTAGCAAAGCGAATGACCTCGGCGAGCTCTTGGTCAATCTTGTCGAGGTTGAAGTACTGGGCCATCGGGCCGCTGCCTGCGGTGTATGGATACACGTCGAGCGTTACGTCGGCACCAGCCGCATTGGCGGCATCGACCTTGGCCAGCGACAGCCCGATCTTGCCCCAGTTGCGGCGACCCGCCGACTTGTGATGCGAGATCTGTACCGGCAGCTTCGCGTCTCGACCGACCTGGATTGCTTCGTCGACGGCGTCGAGTAATCGGTCGCCCTCGTTGCGCATATGGGTCGCGTAGATGCCGCCCGCCTGCGCGGACTCTTTGGCGAGCTCGATGATCTCGTCGGTCTCGCAGTAGCGCCCCGGCTCGTACACCAGGCCGGTCGAGAACCCGCATGCGCCTTGGTCCATCGCGTCGCGCACGTGCGATCGCATCTCGTCGAGTTCTTGCGCGCTCGGTGGGCGCCGCTCGAGACCCATGACCAGTGAGCGGGTTGAGTTGTGGCCGACCAACGCCATTGCGTTCACGGCGGGGTTCGCGTCGGCGACCGCAGCCCGAAAGCCGTCGAGGTCGGTCCATGACGGCGTCACACCAATCAGCCCACTTCGCTCTTTCTCGCCCGGCACCGCGGGTACCGCACTGAACCCGCAGTTGCCGATGACCAGGCTGGTGCAGCCTTGGCTGAGCTTGAACTCCATGCCCGGATGACGCAGCAGCGCCCCGTCGTCGTGGGTATGCACGTCGACGAAGCCCGGCGCCAACACCCGACCCGCCGCATCGATCTCGGTCGTCGCTGCTTGATTGGAAGCACCCACTGCCGTGATCCGGTCACCGGTAACCGTTACGTCGGTCTCGACCCCAGGCGCACCGGTGCCATCGAGCACGGTCGCGTTTCGAAAGATCAGGTCAGCCATGCGACTCATACTAGTGAGCAAGCTCGGACCCTCTAAGTTGGCCCAATGACTAATGGAGCCGATCGCGTGTTGGACCGGGTGTGGGACATCATCGTGATCGGTGCTGGCGCGGCAGGGGCGGTGGTGGCGTCACGGGCGAGCGAGGACCCGCATCGATCGGTGCTGCTGCTCGATGCGGGCCCCGACTACCCGATCGCCGACGAGCTCCCCGACGACCTCTACAACGGTCACGACAACAGCTACGTCGATCATGACTGGGGGTTGAGCTACGACCCGGTGAGCGGCCGCAGCGATCGCTTCCCCCGTGGTCGGGTGACCGGCGGCTCGACCGCAGTCAACACCACGATCGCGTTGCGTGGCACGCCCGCGGACTACGACGGATGGGCCGAGCTTGGCAATCCGGCCTGGGCGTGGCATCAGGTGTTGCCGGCGTTCAATCGTCTCGAACGCGACCTCGATCATGGCGAAGCCGCCTATCACGGTGACGCGGGCCCGATCTCGATTCGGCGCTGGACCGACGCCGAGCTGGTGCCGACCCAAGCAGCGTTCATCGAGGCGGCCGTCGACTACGGCTTCGATCGCTGTGACGACGTCAATGCGCCCGACGCGATCGGCGCCGGGCCAATGGCGATGAACAAGCTGGGGCGCCTGCGCATCTCAACTGCGATCGGCTACCTCGCCGCGGCCAGGTACCGAGAGAACCTGTCGATCCAGGCCAACACGGTCGTGCATCGGGTGCTGGTCGAGAGTGGCCGCGCCACCGGTGTCGAGACGACGACTGGCGAGCACATTCGCGCCAAGGTGGTGGTTGCGGCGGCTGGTGCAATTCATACGCCGGGCGTGCTGGTCAGATCAGGCATAGGCGACGCCGCTGAATTGGCTGGCCTCGGCATCGAGCTGACTGCCGAGTTACCCGGGGTCGGAGCAAATCTGTCTGACCACCCAGCGCTCGCGGTCGTGATGAAACCGAAGTTCCCCGAGTTCTGCGCACCCGAACTGCCCTTGGTGCAGACCATCTGTCGCTACACCAGCGAGGGCAGCTCGTCGCCGCTCGACGTCAATATTGAACTCATTACCCGCGCCATGACCAGAAGCGGTGACCCACTCTTCATGCTCGCCGCCAGCCTCGAGCAGGTCGATGGTCGGGGCGAGGTGCGCCAGAGCTCGGCCGACGCCTCGTCGATGCCGCTGATCACGACCCGTTTTGGCGAGAACGAACGCGACGTGCAACGCAACTGCACGGCCCTCGAAGATGCGCTGGCCCTGACCCGCCAGAGCGCACTGGCCGAGTTCATCGAGCGCGTGTCGTTCCCCGACCTCAATCGTGTGACCCGTAGCGATCTTGAGGCGCTCGCCGGTCGAGCCTCGGCATCGGGATATCACCCGTGCGGCACAGCCAAGATGGGCCCTGTCGATGACCCCATGGCGGTTGTCGACCAGTACGGGCGGTGCCACCGCATCGAGCAACTCGTCGTCGCTGACGCGTCGATCATGCCGACGGTTCCGCGTGCGAATACCAACCTGACCACGATCATGATTGGCGAGATGATCGGCGAATGGTTGAGAACCGAACCCGCTCGATATGGGCTCTAAGCGAGCCCACTTGTTTCAGCGCTGTCGAAACGCTGCGCCCAGCTGCGCCCTCTGCGCTGCTTGTTCGCTTTGGCCCTTAGGTCGCTACAGCACGACTTCGAGTAGTTGCAGTTCGGCTGAAGTATCGGCCAGTTCCCAGGCCTGATCGGCGGGGATCGTGACGGCATCGCCTGCTACGAGGTGCGCAACCGTCGAGCCAATGGCGAGCGTCGCTGAGCCGTCGAGCACGAATGTGAACCAAAACTCGCCGTTGTGGCCCGGGTTGCTCAATGCAGCGCCCAGCGCATCAAGGGTGGGCCGCAGTACCCGCACACTCGCGAGCCCGTTGGTCGCCTCGGCGATGCTCGTGTGCTGCACCTCGAAGTGGTCGTGGCGGGCCGGCTTCCACCGGGATTCAGACGCGATGTGACGCACAAACCGCTGACCGCCCCACTTGCGCTCTCGATCGATCGACTGATTCGGCAGCACCATCGCGTAGTCGAACAGCGTGTCATGGCTCGCCGGGCAGCCGATCTCGACAACCTGCGCGCCGCCAGAGCTGGCCAGCACCTTGTGCCGCATGTGCGGCGGTTGCAGCACGCAATCACCGGCGTACATACGAAACGGCTCGCCCTGGTCTTCGTACACGACGTCGACCCACCCGCGATGACAGAAGATCATCTGAAATCGGATCGCGTGATGATGCACCATGTCGGGCACCGGCCCGCCATCGCACACCTCGATGTGCGAAGCAATGAAGCGCCCGCCAAGGCGACCCGGAATCAGATCGCGGTACCGCATGCCGGCCCTGCCAGTCACCCACGCGGTCTCGTCTGTGCCGTTCGCCTGTGAAACCACGAGCGCAGGGGCTAAGTCTGGAAGCACCATTTCGCGCTCAATCGCGCCAGCGGTCACCTGCTCGATCGTGGCCGCACCGCCCTCGGTTGCACCAAGCCGCAGCCACTCGTCGCCTCGGCTCATGACCGCCATTGTTGGCTCGTCTGCTGGGGTGATCAACTCGAGGCGAAACCCCAGCTCGTTGACGTGACGGTCGAGCGTCGCGTCGAAGGTGTTGCTTGTGTCGTTCATAGGGTCTCGAATACGTTCTTCGGCGGTCGCCTTAGAGCGTCGCACGCTCAGATGACCTTGGCGCACCGTAGTGTGCTGGTTCGCCGCGCTGGCTGGCTGCGACGGCAGAGGCCATTCGGCGCTCGCCCTGGTTACGTTTGAGCGAGCGGTGAAAAGAGTGACCGCACGCTCTGCACGATCGTCGCCAGCGCCATGGCGGCTGCGGCGGTGACCGGTGCGACCCACCAGGCCAGCTCAACCGCACCACTGTCGTCAAGGAGTCCTGACAGACCGAGCGCCGCGATCAAGATGCCGAGGCCCGCCACCGGCCAACGAAAGGATTGGCGGGTAGCAGTGCCGCCAGAAAGACCGTCGTCACTAACGCCGTCTAGGTCGCCGCTGCTGGGGTCAGAACTCGTTTGGTTAAAGCTCTTTGGCTTAGAACTGATTGGGTTAGAACTCATCACGGAGCACCTCCAAGGTGCCGACGCCAACTGTGGCCTCGATCTCGATCGTCGCAGGATTATCTGAAGGCGGCGTAGCCACGCAGGGTTGTCCGTTCACATCGGCGGAATAGCTCCACGTTCGATTCGCCACCGTTTGGCCCAGGGCCTCGGACTCCATCTCGAACGAGGGCATCTCGGCGGGTAGATCAGCGACCATGCCTACCTCGTTCCCAAACTGGTCAAGAACCGTGAACGGGCCTCCCCGGGAGTTGATGGGACCGATCGAAACTGGGTCGTCAACCGGCGTTGGGGCCTCGAAGCCAGCTTCGACGATCGCACGCAGGATTGGCTCGATGTCGGCCTCGCTGTCGACGGCGAAGTCGGTGAGATCGACACCCGCTGTCTGATGTTTTGTGACCAGAAGGTCCCAGCTCGACCAGTACTCGCTGATACAGCCTGAGCCATGAGCGCCGTAGCGCCGAACGATCGAACGGTCGAGGTGCGGCTCTCGGTCGTACTCAAAGAAGTTGAGTCCGTGGCCACGGACCTCGGTCGTGCCAAAGCCGACTTTTGAGTGCAGCACGACGTCGGTGTCGAATGGGGCGTACACCTTGACGGCTCCAGCGGTAGCGCTGATCTGAACCGACACGTCGTCGCCATCAGCGAGTGGAAGATCACGCAGGTCGATTGTCATTGCCCCGTAGCCGCTCTGGTAGTTCAGTTGGCCTGATGCAGGAAGCTCGGTCGGGCGCTGGCTTGCCCCGGCGTCTTCGAAGCGACCGATATCGGCAACCGAAAAACCTATCCAGGCGGGCAGTAGCGCAAGTGCGATTACGGCGATCCATCCTGCTCTGCCTCGCCATGCACTGATGCAGACAACGACGCCGATCACGACGAGTGCAAGGTTCACGGCGATTGCGGGATCGAGCCCGCCCGAAAGTTGCGAGTCAGCGATCACACTTCCGACGGCGACGATCGCGAGCAAGCTAATGGCGAGGGGCCAGAGCGCTGGCTCGCGTCTCGGTTTTGCTGCGATGCGGCGAAACTCTGCGACGACCTCTTCGCCTCGCTCGGCTCGTCGTCGGCGCCCCCATAACGATCGAGTCAGTTGATGCTCGGCTTCGGTCTGCGGCGTCGATGGTGTAGCGGAGCGCAATTGAGTGGCCTCCGCACCCGGAAATCTCGGGGCTTCATCAGAGAGCAAAACCCACGCGACTGCGGCGAGCACGAGCGCAAAACCAAAGATCGGTCGAGTCAGGAGCAGCGAGATCAGACCGAACGTTGCCAGCGCTGCAACGGCTTGGCGCACGCTCGATCGTTGCCGGATGGTTCGTAGAACCGAGCTACCGGTTGGCCCCGGCAACAGAAGCCACAACACGGTGTACGCGAGCGGCACGATTGGTACCCAATCGGCGGCGTAGGCGGCAAACAGCGTCGCGCCGAGAAAGGCAGCACGAGGCGCAAATGGATCGGTTGCAAACTTTTCTGCGATGCCGCCAGCGACGCCGCCGAGGTACCGATCAGTTGCGGATCGTCGCGGTACCAACCGTTGCAGCGATCGTGAGGATGACGCAGCTGCGGTTGAATCAGATGCCATTTCGCTGCGTTGGCCATGCTCATCGGTGCCGCCGTGGCCGTCAGGGCCATCGGGAGCGTCGAGCTCGTTGAACTCGTTGAGGTCTTGGCCGCCGTTGGAAGTCGGTTTGGTTCCTTCGTTCTCCATATGGCAACTCTGACGCGGTGTGGTTCATGTGACTAGACGGGATGACCCGGATTTTCGACTTTGCCGCGTCTACGGGCTTTCCCGGATGCGTTCTTGCTACCGATGGGCGAGACTGGTCGCATGTCGATCGCCGAGCCTTCAACTCGAGCGCGGCGCTGGTCGCGTTTGGCGTCGACGCCACTACGCCCGTCAAGCGAGACCGACCAGTCGGCGGCCCACAAGATTGTTGGCGGTGTGGCGGGTTTGGTCGCAGTCCGACTTGGTGCGTCACCGTTGATTGTTCGAGTGGCGTTCGCGGTGCTTGGGCTGGCGGGCGGTTTGGCGTGATCGTGTACGGCATCTTGTGGGCCATCGGGGTTGATCAACCGAATCAGCCCCGACGACGCCAACTGCGCTACGACCTCGGCGTTGTTGCACTGACAGGCGCCGGTTTGGTCGTCGTGTTTGTGCTCATGCCGTCAGTGCCCGCACAGCTGCTCGGCCCGCTGGGGTTTGTTGCATTCGCTCTAGCCTTTTCGGCTCGCTCGACCGTAGGTGCCGACTTGGTATCAGGGCGCGCGTTTAGTCGCATCGCGGTTGGACTCGTCTTGATGTTCGCAGGGTTGTTCGCTGGCGCCGCAGTGCTTGGCGACATTGGCCAGGTGTGGGTGATGGGTGCGGCAATCGCCGCGGTCGCCGCTGGTGTTGGCGTGGTTCTCGCCCCCTGGCTTCGAGAGCTAATCGACGGCGCGTCTACTGACCGTATCGAGCGGGTTCGGGCCGAAGAGCGAGCCGACATCGCAGCTCACCTGCACGATTCGGTCTTGCAGACACTAACGCTGATCCAAAATCGCTCCCACGAGCCGCAGATCGCGTCGTCGTTGGCCTACCAGCAAGAACGCGAACTTCGTAGTTGGCTGTATGAACACGCAGCCGACAGAGGGGCTGACACATCAGCGGCTAACGCGTTGGTACGAAGCAAGCTGGCTGGGGTGTCCGCAGCGGTCGAAGACGACTACCTCGTGGCTATCGACCTCGTTTGCGTCGGCGACGCAACGCTGAGCACACCTCTCAACGCGCTTATCGGCGCGGTACGAGAAGCACTGATTAATGCAGCGAAGTTCTCCGAGACGACTTCGATCTCGGCCTTTGTCGAGGTCGGCGCAGAACGGGCCGAGGCATTTGTGCGCGATCGTGGGGCTGGGTTCGACCCCGAGGCCGTGCCCGCCGACCGGCGAGGCATAGCTGACTCGATCATCGATCGAGTTGCCCGAGTCGGCGGTGCAGCAAGAATTCGGTCGAGCCCCGGCGACGGAACCGAAGTACACATCGAGGTCCCCATTGACTCCTAGCTACATCGGCGCAGAGCCCGCGCGACAGCGTCGGTCATCGTGACAGCCAACGATGCGCTACCAGCGAAGCCTCGAAGGGAAATACGAGTTGTCATCGTCGATGATCACTCGCTGTTCCGTCAAGGGATCACCGCCGGAATTGGCGCGCACGTCGACCTGGTTGGCGAAGCCGATGATGTTGGGTCAGCGATCGACCTGATTGTTGCTGAGGCTCCCGATGTTGCGCTGCTCGATGTCCATTTGCCGTCGGGGCTTGGTGGCGACGTCATTACTGGTGTCGCTGAGCGAACGCAATCTTCGCCCACCCGCTATCTCGGGCTTTCGGTTTCAGACGCACCCCAAGACGTTCTTGGCCTGGTGCGTGCCGGTGCCAGGGGCTATGTCGTGAAACGTATCGACAGCATTGACTTGGTCGACGCGATTGCTCAAGTCGCAGAGGGCAACGCGGTCTTCTCACCTAAGTTGGCGGGCTTCGTTCTCGACGCGTTCGCAACCAACCCAGACCGATCGGCCCAAGACAGCCGCACCGACGATGCCGTCGAAGACACCATTAACGACCACACCAGCGGCGCGACCGATGGCTCGAACTCTTCTGACATTGACCTCTTGACGCCACGTGAGCGCGAAGTGATGCAGCATCTCGCTCGCGGCTATACCTACAAGGAGATCGGGACCGAGCTGCACATTTCGGCCCGCACGGTAGAGACTCACGCATCAGCGGTTTTGCGCAAACTGCAGCTATCGAACCGTCACGAGTTGGCCCACTGGGCGGCCCGTAACCGCTTGCTGTGAACGGGTGCGCGGCCTGACGGGCGCGCTACGCGACCGAGGTGCCGAGCAGCGATCCAATGATCCACGTCAGAAGTATGGCGCCTGCACCAAATACGACTTGGCGGGCAATCGTGCGCAGCTTCGACTTTTCGGTGAAGTACGCCAGCGCCCAGCCAACTGCGGCGGCCGACACCAATCCGAGAATGATTGAAGCGATCAGCGCGCCGGGTCCGTCGCCGATGAGCCAGGGAATCAACGGTATGAATGCACCGAGTGAGAAGGCGATGAAGCTGCTCAGGGCAGCGGCGACCGGCTGACCGGTTTCTGATGGATCGATGCCGAGTTCTTCGCGTGCGTGCACCTCGAGTGCGACCTCGGGGTCAGCCATTACCGCTTCGGCCATCTGCTGGGCGTGACCACGGTCGATGCCGCGCTGGGTGTAAATCGCAGCAAGCTCGTTGGTTTCGGCTTGGGGTTTTTCGGCGATCGACGCGCGCTCGAGTTCGAGCTCTCGCTCGATCAACTCAGACTGGGCTTTGACCGAGACGTATTCGCCTGATGCCATCGATGCGGCGCCTGCGAGCAACCCGGCCACGCCGGCGACGACCACTGAGTTTCCGCCGGCATCGGCCGCCGCAACGCCGACAATTAACGCAACGTTGGAGACAAGCCCGTCGGAGATACCGAACACCGCCGCTCGTGCCGCACCGCCTTGCACGTCGCGATGGTCATGCACCATATGGCTGTGGTCGTGACTGTGGTCGTGGTGGCCGTGCTCGTGATCGCGAGAGTGCTCATGATCGTGAGAGTGCTCACTTGAGCTGGCGGGCGAGGTCACAGGTTCAAACTAGTACCAGCGCTGCGACAATGACGAGCGATATGGCCGCTGATCCCCACGCTCCGACACTCGAAGACGACGAGGCGATGCTCGCTCAGTATGCGCACACCCTCGTTGAGGCGGCCGAGCGGGTGATCGCAGACTGGGTGCGGTGGTCGATTGCTGACCGAGCGCCGCACCTGTCTACCGAACCCCAGGTCGACACCGCTGCGGCGCGGGCGACCGTCGAACTCGGCGCCGAGCTGCGCACGCTGCTCAGCCAAGACATCGCAGAACAAACCGAGAATCCACTGCAGGTGCTGCGGCGTGGCGTTCGATTTGCCACTGCGGTGCTGGACAACGCCGAGGTGGCGCCCACAC
>Ga0114956_1000663_pt1 | contig 25591 bp, 22 predicted proteins | sample MaitaG_FD_87304 | JGI IMG/M metagenome (GOLD analysis project Ga0114956, IMG submission 87304) | Marine algal microbial communities from Maine, USA - Maine_Asex2 metaG | ecosystem: Host-associated > Algae > Red algae > Unclassified | place: Maine, USA | collected 2015-01-05
CGGAGCCATCCGTGTGTCATCGGTTGGTCGCTCGGCAACGAGGCCGGCGTCGGAGCCGTGCACGACGCAGCGGCCGCGTGGGTGCGGGCGACTGACCCGACTCGGTTCGTGCACTACGAGCCACCGTTCTGGGCGACGTTCCACTTGTCGAATAGCGGCGACCCAAAGGTTGCACCGACCCGGCGCGAGCGACTGATCACCGACATCGTGTGCCCGATGTACGCGGGCATCGAGAAGATGGCCGAGTGGGCGAAATGGGCGGAAGCCACCAAGCTCGACGATCGCCCGCTGATTCAGTGTGAGTTCAGCCACGCGATGGGGAACTCGAATGGGTCGCTCGCCGAGTACGTCGACGCCTTCCACGCCGAGCCCGCGCTCGCGGGAGGTTTCGTGTGGGACTGGCGCGATCAGGGCTTGGCAGAGACCGACGAACACGGTCGGTTCTACTGGGCGTTCGGCGGCCACTTCGGCGACGAGCCGAACGACGCGAACTTCTGCATCAACGGTCTCGTCGACCCTGCGGGCGTGCCCCACCCGGTGTTGCGTGAGTTCCAGTGGGCATGTCGACCGATAGTCGCGACGGCTGCGGGCAAGGGCAAGGTGCGGTTTACCAACCGACGCCACTTCACCTCGTCGGCCGACCTCGTGGCGCGCTGGTCAGCGACCGTCGATGGCGTCGAATGCGCGGCAGGCACGTTGCCGGTGAAGCTCGCCGCTGGCGAGTCGGTTGTCGTCGACCTACCGCCGAAGGCGATCGCTGCGGCGACCGGCGGCGAAGCCAGGGTGACGTTCCGCTGGGAAACGAAGTCGGCGACGCAGTGGGCCGAGAAAGGTCACGTCGTCGCGTGGGATCAAGTTGCGCTCACCAAGCCAGACCTGCGACCCCGGGCGGCCGGGGCCGCGCCGGCAACGGCAAGCTCACGCCCGGTCGTGCGCCTCGGCGACGCCGGCATCGAAGGCATTGACTTCGGGCGCCAGACCGTCATCGCCGGTGACATCGTTGGTTGGCTGTGGCGAGCCCCGATCGATAACGACGGGCTGAAGTCCGGTTGGACGGCCGGACACGGGCGTCGGAGTCGATGGATGGAGCAGGGCCTGCATGAGCTTGCATCGGTGCTCGACTCGGTCAAGCAGTCGACGACCAAGGACGGCGCCGAGATCATCACGCTGCAACGGCGGCTCGTGGGCGTGCAGCATGTGGCGACCCATCGCACTCGTATCACGGTCGGCCCCGACCAGATCCGGTTCGACGAACATGTCGAGCTGCCGCCGCAATGGGACGACGTCCCACGCGTCGGCGTCCGCTTCGAGGTCGCGCCGACGCTCGACCGTTTGCAGTGGTTTGGGCCTGGCCCCGACGAGACGTACCCCGATCGATTTCGATCGTCGATGGTCGGCTTGTGGTCGTCGACGGTTGCCGAGCAATATCACGAGTACGTCGTGCCGCAAGAGCACGGGTCCCATGTCGACACCCGCTGGTTCCGACTCGCGAACCCTCGCGGCTCGGGCTTGACCGTCAGCGCGTTGAAGAAGCCGCTGATCTTCTCAGCTCGGCACCATCACGACGCAGCGCTCAGCGCGGCACCAACGCTTGCGGAACTTGAGCCGAACGACACGATCGAGGTCCACGTCGACACTGCCATGCGGGGCCTCGGCACCGGCATTTGTGGTCCCGACGCGCTGCCGGAATATCGGGTGACGGAAAGCCTCCACCAATGGAGCTGGGTACTTCGTCCATAACCAGTGAGCGAGCCGCCACTCAAGCCTCGACGTTGAGATCGTCGTAGCTGTACCACGGCGTCGGGTCGATGACGTGCTCGGGTGTCAGCATGTCGCCGTAGAACGAGACCATTGGGTCGGTGCTGCGATGACCGGCGGGCGCGTTTGGCGTCGCATTCGCCGGCAGATAGGTCAACGTGCTGCTACGCAGCTTTGCCTCCCAGATGCGGTCGACGTTGCAGTGGTTCAGGTAAAACAGCGGATCGTTCGGCGAGGTGGCTGGCGACATGTCACCGCCGACCCAGACGTGCACGCGATTGTGCATACCGGGCGGGTTCGGTGTCCAACCTTCGAGGTGATTCCGGAAGCCGGCCGCGTTCACATCCCATGGCGCGTTGTCGTAGCGCGTCTCGGTCAGGCATGCCGAAACATCGGCCTTGGTCGGCAGACCTGGGAAGCTGAAGTCGAGACCCGCGGCCCGCTCGATCGGGCGAGGCGCGTGGATCTCCAAGAATTGACCGATCGTGCGATTGAAGCGACCGCTGAGCTGCACCCCCAGGCCGCCGAGCGCACCGGTGTCGACGCGGCCCCGCGGGGTGCCAAGTGCGTCCTCGCCAAACAGCGGCGTGCGGTGCTGATCGCCGGTGGGCAATTCGCCATCGGACGCCCAGTCCCAGTACGGCAAGCCGAAGTTCGGATCACCGAGCACGATCTGCAAGACCTCCTCGAGCCGCAACAGGAACAGTCGATGCCACGGCAGGAAGATCGGCCCGCCGTGCGCTCGGTTTGCGGCCTGACCAGCCGTCGGCAGGCGCATCGCGGTGTAATGCCAGAGCGCGAACCAGTCCCACCAGCTCAACACAATCTGGTCGTCGCCGCGAAGCTGCCACCCGGGCACTTGGTCGCGCAACCAGGCATCGGCCTGGGCGCCCGTGACGCCGGTTGAGGTTTGGCTGAGCGCCACGCAGCCCTGCACATAGGCAGACCGGTCTGCTTCGTTCCTTGCCACATTCCGCCGGATACCCATCAGGCCACTCCCCCGTGACCGTGGCTGCTGTGGCCGCCATCGGCTGGCGGTCCGCCGATCAACGGTGGCAGCGCGTCATCGGACATCTTGTCGACCACAACCTTGAGCAGGTCGACGGCCGAGGCCGTCGAGTACTGCGGCAGTCCGTGGTAGTGGACCGTGCCGTCATCTTGGACATGGATCGGATCGGGGAACTCTTCCCCGTCGATCAGGATTCGGTAGGTCGTCTCGATCTGGATCGTGTGGCCATTGTGTTCGGCAGACCGAACCGACGTCGACTCGTGGTCATGTGGCTGCGGCGCAAGACCGCCGGTGACGTCATACTGCCCAGCCCGCATCGGAGCGATCGCATCGTTGATATCGCCCGGTGATGGAGGAGCCGGTGTCGGGGGCGGAATCGGCACGCTGGGCGCAGCTGCGGTCGGCGTGTGCATGACCGGCATGTGGCCGCTGGGGTTGTGGCTGCCGTCGCCCGCGTGGCCTCGCTCGTCGATCGGCATCACTGCTGGTCCGACTCGCTCGGCACCGGCGACGGGTGCGTACCGTTCGACGACCGTGTGCACGAGTTCGTCATAGCGGTCGTCCCATTCGACGTCGGTGTACCGCCGGGTCAGGGTCAGTTGGCATAAGCAGAGCGGCGCGCACTCACACGGGTCGCAGCTGCAGTAGGGGTTGACCGGATGCGCCATCGTGGCCTCCTCGATTGCGTCGTCTCGACGACCGTAGTTGCCGCCGTCGCCACCGAGTTGTGCGCGCCATCACTGTTCCGCCGTGTCGACCGTCACCGTCGCATCGTCGACGCAGGCGACCGTCATGTTCAGTCGACCAGCGTCGCCGTGACGGAGCGATTACCTTCGACAATCAGTGGAGGTGGACGCCATGGGTATTGCGCAACAACCCATCGCTCAAGATCTTCGTGACCGGGCCACGCATCCGAGTTAGCGTCAGACGATGACCACTGATCCGTCCCGGTTGCGGCCGTTGTGTTTCGTTGCGATGCCGTTTGGCGAGAAGACCGTCGACGGCGCAGGCGTCGTCGACTTCGACGCGGTGTACCGCTCCGTGATCGCTCCCGCGATCGACGCGGCCGGAATGACACCGCTGCGGGCCGACGAAGAGCGCGTCGGCGGCATCATCCACAAACCGATGTTCGAACGGCTCGTGCTCAGTGAATACGTCGTTGCCGATCTCACGTCGGCGAATCCAAACGTGTTCTACGAGCTTGGCGTCCGCCATACTGCGAAGCCATTTACGACGATCACGATCGCCGCAGAGGGAACGAAGCTTCCGTTTGACCTTGGCCCTGTGCGCACGTTCTTCTATCCGCTCGCCGGTGGTGCGCCGACCGACGTCAGCGCGACCGTTGCAACGATCACCGAACTTCTTCGTGGTTCCAAAGACGACGCAAAGGACAGCCCGGTCTTCCAGCTACTCGAGGGGTTTGGCGAACCAAGTATCGAGCGACTGAGGACCGATGCATTTCGCGATCGAGTCCTCGCGTCCGCCGAAGTTCGGCGCCGTCTCGATGCCGCAGTAGCCGCAGACAAGCCAGCCGCGGCGCTCGCCAACGTGCGACAGGACCTCGGAGTAATCGAAGATGTCGAGATCGGGATCGCAATCGACTTGCTGCTTGCGTACCGCGACGTCAGTGATTGGGCCGCCATGGACAAGCTCGTCGCCGACCTTCCGCCGGTCGCGCAGCGCACCGCTCTCGTGCGCGAGCAGCATGCGCTCGCGCTCAACCGTCTGGGCCGCGGCGACGAAGCGGTTGTCATTCTCGAGGCGCTGAGTGACGAGCGCGGACAATCGAGCGAGACCCTCGGCATCCTCGGCCGTGTCCACAAGGACCGTTGGAAATCGGCTCATGCCGAAGGACGCACGGCAGCCGCCGATGGACATCTCCGGCGCGCTATCGACGCGTATCTCTCGGGCTTCGAGTCGGACTGGCGCGACGCGTATCCCGGCATCAACGCCGTCACGCTCATGGCCTTGGCCGATCCGCCCGACGAGCGTCGCCATGCCATTGCCCCCGTTGTCATGTACAGCGCCCAGCGCCGTATCGCCTCGGGGAGCGCCGACTACTGGGACCACGCCACCGTGCTCGAGGCCGCTGTGCATGCCGATGACGAGGCGGTCGGTCGTCGGGCCCTGGGCGACGCGATCGCAACCGATCCGAAAGGCTGGCAGCTTGAATCGACGGTCGCGAACCTGACCGAAATCATCACCGCCGGCGCGACCGGCGCACCTGCATGGTGGCGCGACATCGCCGACGAGCTTGCGGCCGAGGGAGCACACCGAAGTTAGTGATGCCGGCGGCCAGCAGCTAGCAGGGTGCTGAGGAGCGCCGGTGGGTGCGGCGGCGTGCAGCCGTGGGCGGTCGGCGATGCGTCGTCGGGTTGCCACCCTCGGTTCTCGACTTCGTGCGGGAACGTCGGCCACCGGGTCGGCAAGAACCGGAGCGAGATCAGCGCCTCACTGGCGACCGATCAGCGGAAGAAGAGACCTGCCGCATTCACCACGACGGTGAGCACGACCGAGATCAGCAACATCGCCTTCCACGGGAAGAACACCTTCACACGCGGCCCTGGCGACGACGGTTCCTCCTGCTCGCGCAGGTGCTCGGTGATCGTGTCCTGCACACGCTGCTCGGCCCTGCGAGTGGCCGACGGGAACAGTCGGGGCACGACGTTCAAAAGAACTGTGAGCACGGCCGAAGCAATCAACGACTGCCAGAGAAACGACGACATGGGCAAACCATAACGGTTGATGAGGTCACCGGGCTGAGCTTCCGATTCCGGGAACTACGCTCGCGCGGTGTTCGCCGACGACCAGTTGCCTCGTTTGTGAAGCGGACTCAGACGCCCTCCATCCCCATACCGCGCACCGCGCTCCTCACGGCCGGCGTTGTTTGCACGTGTGTCGTCGTCTCGCACATTTTCGGGCGCTTCAGCTTTTCAATTCTGTTGCCGGCATTGCGCGACGACCTGGTCGATTCCGACACCGCGGCCGGCACGCTCGGCGCGACCTACTTCGCTGGTTACATGCTCGGCGTGCTCGCCGTGACGATCGTGTCGAGCCGGACCGAGCCCACCACGCTGATGCGAGCCGGTCTCGGCTTCTCGGTCGTCGCCCTGGTGATTCTCGCCGGCGCCCTCGACGTCAGCGAACTCGCGATCGGTCTCGCCCTGGCCGGTTTCGCCGGTGCCGGCATTTGGATCACGGCGCCCAGCATTGCAACCGGCCGGGTTCCGACCGAACGACGCGGCGCTGTGCTCGGCGCTCTGACGGCATCGATGGGCATGGGCATGCTCATCGTCAGCCAAGGCACGAGTTTGCTCCGCAAGCTGCTGGATGACGAAGGAGCGTGGCGGCCGATCTTCGGAATTGAAGCGGCTCTCACCACCGTCATCTTGACCGCAGCGCTCGTGTTCTTGCGGCCCACGCTCACTCGCCCCACGGTTACCCCACCGACCTCCGGCGCCCCCACCTCCGCCGCGACGAAACCGGCCACCGACCGACCGGTTCTCTTCTCGACCCAAGACCTTCGCTCGATCCCGGGCTGGGCGTTGCTCACGCTCTGCTACACGCTGTACTCAACGCTGGCCGGCTCATGGGCCCAGTTCCTCGGCCTTGCGCTACGCCAGGACGCCGGATACGGGTCGTTCCACGTCAACAACCTGTTCTCGGTATTCGCTGTCGCGGGCGTCGTCGGTCCGCTCACCCTCGGTCGAGTGTCCGACCGCATTGGCCGGAATCTGACGATCGTCATCGCATGCATGTTGTCGACCATCGCGTCGTTTGTACTGCTCATCGGCAGCGAACCCTGGAGCACGATCGCGGTCGCCGCCTACGGAGCCGGATCGTTCGGACTACCGGTCTTGGTCGCCGCCGCCGTTCGCGACCATCTCGACAACCAGGCGTTCGGCACCGCGTTCGGAGCCATGACAATTCTCTATGGCATTGGCTCACTCGGCGCGTCGCAGCTCGCCGGCTACCTCGCGGACCGCACCGGCAGCTTCGACATCGTCTACTTGTTACTCGCCGCAATGGCGATTCTGAGCGGGGCCGCGGCCCTCGTTCGCGAAGCATCGATGCGCCGCGACCCGGCCGGAACCACGCTCGCGACGAACTAGCCGACGCGGCCCATGCCGACGTCGCCAGACAGGTACGCCGTCTCGGCGTGTTCGGTCGTATCGAGACCGACCTGCTCGGACTCGGCCGAGACTCGCAGGCCGATGACCGCGTCGAGGATCTTGGCCAGGATGAACGTCACGACGAAGGAGTAGACGAGCACGGCGACGATGGAGATGAGCTGATTGAGGAACAGCTCGCCGCCGCCTTCGAGAAAGTCCGACCCCTCGAACGCATCGCGATTTGCGAGGAAACCGAGTAGCAGGCCGCCGATGATGCCGCCGACCATGTGAATGCCGACGACGTCGAGCGAGTCGTCGAAACCGAACTGATCCTTCAGCTTGACAGCGAAGAAGCAGGCGATGCCCGCAGCAAGGCCGAAGATGAGCGAACTCATCGACCCAACGAAACCGGCTGCGGGCGTGATCGCCACCAAACCGGCCACGATGCCCGAACACATGCCAAGCGTGGTGACCTTGCCGGTCTTCACAACATCCATAATCATCCAGCCAACAAGACCCGCTGCGCCTCCCAAGAACGTGTTGAGAAATGCCTGTGCTGCTGCCCCGTCCGCGGCCAGAGCCGATCCGCCGTTGAAGCCGAACCAACCGAACCACAAGATGCCAGTGCCGAGCAGAACAAGCGGCAGGTTGTGAGGCGGAAAGGCTTCGGTTCCCCAGCCTTTGCGCTTGCCCAGCACGAGCGAAAGCGCGAGCGCAGCGACGCCAGCGTTGATGTGAATCGCCGTACCACCGGCGAAGTCGTGCGCCGGCATGTCGCCGATCCAGCCGCCGTAGACCCACCTGACGACGGGCGAGTAGACGAGGAGCGACCACACCGGAACAAAGATCATCCATGCCGAGAACTTCATGCGGTCGGCGACCGCTCCGGAGATCAGCGCGGGCGTGATGCAGGCGAACGTCATCAGAAACGCGAACTCGCGGACCGCACCTTCGCCGGTGACACCGTTCAGCCAGAAGGCATCGAAGTCGCCGATGAAGTTGTTGTCACCGCTCGAGGCCAGCGTCCATCCGAGCGCCGCCCACACGATCGGGATTACGCCCAGGCAGTAGATGTTCATGTTCAGCATGTTGAGCACGTTCTTCGACCGAACCATGCCGCCGTAAAAGAGCGCGAGGCCCGGCACCATGAACAAGACAAGGGCGGCTGACGTCAGCACCCAAGCGGTATCTCCCATTACGTTTCAGCTCCCCGGTTTGTGCTCGTGCGACGAGCATCAGTTCCGGCTCCGAACATAAGTGAGATAACAGGGTCGCCCCCAGCGCTTGATCGCCGGTTAACACAGCGTTCACACGGAAGACTCGGAGCCGCCACACAAGTTCATCGTCGCCGGATTTCCGGACCGGAAACGGCTCACCTCGTCGTGTCAGCCACGCTCGAACCTCGGCCGGTTCGAGCATGAAATCAATCGAGCAGCGTTCCTTTGGCCAGCCGGCTGAAGAAGACCGACCGGGCGAGAACTTCGTCGGCGCCACGCGCAGTTGCATCGGCGAGGACCGCTTCGTCAACATGGCTGCCGAACGCGATGACCCGCTCGATACCAGATGCTTCAGCGAGCCCGGCGATCGCGTCGAGCGCCCCAGGTCGGCCGAGGTCGACGAGCACAACGCGGGCATCGGTTACCGCCGCAAGCGCGCCGACCGAACGAACCATCGTGACCCCGTCGAGGGCGCCCTTCACCTTGCTGGCATCCATCAGGTCAGGAGCGAAAGCAACGACGGGTGCTGGCGTTGTCTCTGTCGGCGCACCGGCGGGTTCGGCCTCGCCCTCTCGACGACGGCGAAGGTGAACGTGGGCCTTCGCTGCTCCCCACATCAATCCGGGTTCGTGCAACTCGGGCGAGATGTCGGCAAAAGACGCCGGGCTCAGCTCGAAGTGATCTTGCGGGAATGCACGCTGTTCGAAATCACCACGTTGGACACGAGGCGCGCCCAGGGCTTCAAGAGCTGGAGTCACAAAGCGAACGGCGGAGCGCAAGATGTCGAGTGGACCAGTTCGCTGCTCGGCGATGTCGGCAGCAAGCAACGTGCGCACCTTGGGCATGACCTCGGCCCGGGCCTCTGCGATGGCTTGGGTCGTCACCCGCTCGACCACGCCCGGCTCAGCACCGGCCGGCTTCCGCGCCGTGACACACCGGCCGATCCAGCCGTCGAGTTCTGCGTCGATGGCGGCCGCGAGCGCCGCGGCAAACTCGTCGAGCTTGCGCTCGTCGTCAGCGAGCGACGTCGGTGGCCTATCGGCGGGCTCGTCAGTCGGCAAGTCGGCCATCGTCACCCAGCGCCTGGTTGAGATTGCCGGAGCGAAGTCCTTCGAGATCGACGGTGACATAGCGGTATCCCGCCGACTGCACCGCGGCGACAACCTCGGCGCGGCGGGCGACGAGCGAGTCGAGCGACGCCAGCGGCACTTCGATACGGGCGATGTCGTCGTAGTCACGCACCCGCAACTCGGCGAACCCAAGCGCTTTCAGCGCGGCTTCGGCCCGGTCGACCGTGCGCAATCGACCCATCGTCACGGGCGTGCCGTAGGGCAGGCGCGACGCCAGGCACGCGGCGGCCGGTTTGTCCCACGTGACCAAACCAAGATCACGCGACAGCGACCGAACGTCGGCCTTGGTGAATCCGGCTTCGACCAGCGGGAAGCGGGCCCCGCGCTGTTCAGCCGCCTGCTGGCCGGGTCGGTGGTCGCCGAGATCATCGACGTTGACGCCGAGCGTCACGGTGACGTCGTCGGCTGCCATCGCAACCAACGGTTCGATCGCATTCATCAGTGCGTCTTTGCAATAGAAACAGCGATCGCCATCGTTCGCTCGGTAGGCGGCCATTTCCATCTCGTGAGTTTCGACCGCCTGCCAGCGCAGACCCCACGCCTCAGATAACTCTCGGCACCACGAGTGTTCGTCTTCGGCGAGCGACGGCGAGACCGCCGTGACCGCCACGGACCGTGATCCGAGTACGTCGTTTGCCATCCATGCGAGCAGCGCAGAGTCGGCGCCGCCGCTGAACCCAACGACCACGTTGTCGAATTCCGCCAGGATCGTTCGGAGTTGCTGCTCTTTTGCCTGCATACTCGTGTCGGATGAGCTCGCCATCAGAGGTTGAACGTAGCGCGATGATCACGGCAGCACACGATGCTGCCAACGAGTCGGGCGCCGACGGTTACATCGACCCGTTCACCGGCCTCTTCGTCATGACGGCGGGGTACCTGCTCCGGCGCGGCGAGTGTTGCAATAGCCCGTGTCGGCATTGCCCCTATAAGACCGCAGCATCGCCGGCCGTGGACCGCATTGCGTCGCTACTTCCGTCGGCTACCGAGGTGTTGTTCTATCTCGGCGTGGGCGACAAGGTCGTTGGCGTCACCTATGAGTGCAACGAACCGGTCGAGGCCGCCGCACTTCCGCACCTGACCGCCACCATCTTGCCGGTCGATGCGGCGCCAGCGGAGATCGATCGATTAATCGGCGCTGCGATGGCCTCCGGCGAGCCGTTGTACACGCTTGACCGCGAACTGCTGGCCGCGACCGACCCCGAACTCATTGTGACCCAGGATCTCTGTCAGGTCTGCGCGTTGCCATCTGGCGACGTCGCGGCCGCGGTCGCGGATCTTGGTTGCACCGACAACGTGTTCAGCTACGACCCGACAACCCTCGACGGAGTCCTCGACGAGATGGAGCGGTTGGGTCAGGTTGCCGGTGCGCCAGCCGAGGGTCTGGCTCGGATCGAGGAGCTGCGCAATCGGCTCGCGCAGTCTCGCGAGAAGACCGCGGCAACCGGCGACGCCGATCGCCCGAGGGTGCTGTTGCTCGAATGGACCGACCCGCCCTTCACCCCCGGCCACTGGATCCCGGACCAAATCGCGGCTGCGGGCGGGTTGCCGCTGCTGGCCCATCCCGGCGGTCGATCGACGGCTTCGGACTGGGCCACGATCGCAGCCTCCGAGGCCGACGTGCTGATCGTCGCTCCCTGCGGTTTCGACGAAGCTGCAGCCGACGCGCAGCTGCAAACCGTGGTCGCCCGGCCCGAGCTCGCCGACCTCGCCGCGGTTCGTTCCGGTCGCTGTTATGCCATCGACGCTGACGCGTACATCGTCCGCCCCGGACCCCGGCTGATCGACGGCATCGACGTGCTGGCCGAACTCATCAGCCGGTCGCCGTGACGGACATCGCGAGGGTCCGCTCCAGAAGCGCAAACAAGCCCGGGGCGGCGCCTAGTGTCGCCCCGTGATGGAGAACGCTGCTCTTGCCCCTGACCCCAGCCGGTTGGCGGCGACCGAAACTGCCTGGCGACAGCTGCTCGCTCCCGGTCCGGTCCTGACCGTGCGAGAACGCCGCACCGTGATGGCCGCAGCCCGGGCTGCGTGGAGCGGCCAGGCACTCGGCACCACTGCCGTCAGCGATGGTGCGACGGCGACCCTGCTCGCAGAGGCCGCACACTGGCTCGCCGTCGACGCGGGCGGCATCAACGAAGACGTCGTCGCCGACCTTGAACGGCGGGGGCTCGACCGCTGGCACTATCTCGAAGTCGTCGGCATCGTTGCCCGGCTCGCAAACATCGACTTCTATGCCCGCGGACTCGGCGCGTCGATTCCCGAGATACCCATTGCCGATCGCGGCAACGACCACGACCAGCTCCCGCCAACCGATCATCGGGACCCGGACGCGAGTCGGGCCTATGGCTTCGTGCCGGTCATCGGCAAACCCAGCGCACCTTTCGTCCTCGACGCCCTCCCTCACGAAGGCGAGCAGTTGCGGGCCCTGCACCAGCCGATGTATCTGCCATTCGCCGAGATCATGAACGCCGACTACACCGATGCGGGAATCACCAAGGCGGCGATCGAATTCGTCGCGGCCCGAGTGTCGTATCTCAACGAGTGTTTCTATTGACTGCTCGCCCACACCAACTTTCTCCGTGCGAGCAAGACGGCCACACAAATCGAAGCCATCGTCGCCGGTACGACGCCGGACATCGTCGGTGGCGATGAAATCGCGGCGTTGACGCTGGCTCTCACCGTCGACACCGACCGCAGCCCGACACCTGAACGAGACGACCTTGTCGCCGTCATTGGCGCCGAGGGCACCGAGCGACTCATCGGCGTTTGCGCGACGTTCCAGATGATGAACCGGCTACTCGATGGCGTTGGTGCCCCGGTAAATGCGGCCCTCTATCCGCTCGCTCGCGAGTTCGGATTCGACCCAGCCGACATGCCGCACTAAGGAGTTCAGCCGGTAGGAGGCCCGAACCAGGATGAACTCACCGGAACGACGGAGGCCTCCCGGCTCAGACCAACTCGAGCCGGCGGGCGCGATTTCCGACGCCGTAGCTGATCAGACCAAGGGCGAGGACGAACAGACCCACCCCGGTAACAACCTCGGTCGTCCGGCCGGTGCGGGGCAGTGTTTCCAGCTCGTCATCGGCCGCAGCCTCATCATCGGCAGCGTCGTCATCTTCAGCAGCATCGTCGACGGCATCCGCCATCGCGGCTGAGCGGCTCTCGGCGGTCACGATGGGATCGATCAGGATCACCGCGTCCTGGCCGGGCCCGACCTCGTCTCCTTCGGAGATTTTGACGCTGATCGAGTTCGCGAAGAACGTGACCTCGGGAACGAGCGGCTGATCGGGATCAGCGGCGGCGTCGGCGAACGTCGCCCCGATCACCGTGAAGCGGTACCGGTCGAAGGTTCCGGCTTCGATTGTTCGGGCGAACTCTTCGCCGCCGACCCAGGTCATCGTGATGCGATCGGAGGCGACATCGATGTCATAGAAGTCATCGCAGCAGGCGGCGAACTCGACAGCGCTGCCGACCTTGATCGGTCCCTCGGAGCCAAAAACGATTTCTTCGCCATCGGTCAGCTCGTCGGACGCGAACGTGTTCTCGACGGTCACCGGCAGGCCGGCGAGCGAGTCGTCTTCTGATTGGGCGGCGGCAACCCCACCAAAAAGCACCGAAGCGAAAAGCGCCATTGATGCACACGATGCCGCGACGACCCCGGCAATCGGTGCCGCGACGTCTGATTTCGACGGACGCGCAAACTTCTTTGACAATAACCACATAAACAACATGAGCAACACAGAGTAGTAATTGCCCACCCGGCCCCGTCAAGCCGCAATTGTGGGAAACCCCCGAACCGCCCGAGTCGACAGCACACTCGAATCGACTATCCACCAAATGGGGTAGGTCGATCGGTGACTTCGGGTCAACCCAGGAAGACTCGAACGGCGAGTGCCAGCAAGATCGATGCGCTCACTACTTCAAGCGCGATGCCAAACTTCGGATTGGCGTTGACGTGCTCGGCAACCGAACCAGCCAAGAACGACACCATGACGTCTGACGGAATGGCCGTCAACGGAATCAACAGTCCGAGCACCAACATTTGTGCTCCGACATTGCCTGCGTCCGGATCGATGAACCCCGGCAGAAACGCCAGAAAGAACAGCACCGTCTTTGGATTCAACAATTCGACGAGGAACCCTTGCCGGACAGCAGCCGTCAACGGAGCAGGCGAACCCGTTTCGCTCATCGCTTCAAAGCGATAGGTGCGCAGACCGATAATCGTCCGCACCCCGAGATACGCCAGGTACGCGCCCCCGAGCAATTTCACCGCAACAAACAACGCCGCCGAGTCGGCCAGAATCGCCCCGGCCCCCAACGCCGTCAGCGCTGCGAGGCACATGCCGCCCAACGCAAGTCCAACCGCCGACGCAAGTCCAGCCTGGCGACTCTGCCCGATGCTGCGCGACATGACGAACAACATGGACGGGCCGGGGCTCAAACTGAAGGCGAATCCCGCTGCCGCTACCACCAACATGGTGTTGATGCCAGGAACGATCATGCGCGGGCCAAACCATGACGCAGCTCGAACTCGCTCTTCCAACCGTTCGCGTCTCGCAAGTCGATCTCATCGGGCACGGCGTACCGTTCGCGCAAGTACGGGAAGTCACGTTGCAGCTGCTGCAACAAGTGGGGGCCGGCCGCGAGCGGTTCGCGCTGCTGCGGACCGGCACCGAGGATCTCGGGAGCCGGCCGAACGACCGCGCTGTAGTCGGCGCCCGCAAAGAACGGCATCGCAAGGCGGGGTGACCCGAGATCGGGCACCCGGTGATACGCCGATCGGATCCGGCCATTGGTCACCGTTTCGATCAGATCGCCCGCGAGCAGCACCACGCAACCGCTCGGGATCTCGACCGGCTGCCATCCACCGGACCGGTCTTGCACTTCGAGGGTCGCCGCATCCTCGGACCACTCACTGATGACCGTGATGAACTCGTAGTCGGTATGAGCCCCCATCGCCACGTGAGCCCCCGCACCGACCGGGCGTTCGAGATAGTTGAGGTACCGCATCTGCGACAACGGTTCGGACCGGTACTGCGCGAACGTGCGCAGCGGCAAACCGAGCCCCCAACACAACATGGCGAGGATCCGGCGGGTGAGGTAATCGAACTGTTCGTACGTTCGCCGGGTCGTCTCGGCGAAACCATCGATATCGGGCCACTCGTTCGGACCGAGCAGCGGCGTGTTCGCGGCGACGAGCGGATGATCGACATTGAGGTCGCGTCCGACGTCGAAGGCTTCGTAACGTCGGATGTTGCCTTCGTCCTCGTAGCCGCCGCGTTCGGATTGAGGCACGTACCCCCGGTGGTTTCGAGAGCACCGAATATCGACGCAGAGCTTTTCTTCAAGCGATTGTGCAAAAAACTCGCGAGCGAGCTCTTGTGCCGTACCTAAGAGTTGTAGCGGTAGCCCATGATCGGCCAGAACGACATACGACGAAGACTCGAGACGTGAGACGAGCAGTTGTACAGCGGCGGGCTGATCGAGGCTCAAGGGCAGAACTTGAGGCTCCATACGCGCCAACGTAACCCAAATGCGGTAGCCAATCACGCAAAAAGTAGGCGCACGCCCACGTACGGCGTTCGTTTTTACCGAAGTTCCACAAAATGAGGGCTTCAGTGAGCCAGGCTGGCGCTCCCAACGAGCAATTCGCCGAGCGGCGCGGGCCGACCGACAAAGTACCCCTGCAGGAATGGCACGCCGAGATCGATCAAGAAATCGGCGGTTGGCTGATCTTCCACCCACTCGGCGACGACCGAAACGCCAACGATTTCGGCTGCTTCAACGATCGACGTCACGACCGAACGGGCGAGCGCGTCGTCCTTCACATTACAAACCCACTCGCCATCGATCTTGAGTAGATCGATCGAGAGATCACGCACGAGCGGCAGGGAACTCCAGCCCCGACCGAAGTCATCAATGGCGACCGAACAGCCCCATGACCGAGCGGTTCGAACCATGTCGGCGCATCGTTTCACATCGGCAATCGCGATCGATTCGGTGATCTCAAGACACAGCCGACGGGGATCAATCCCGGACTCTTCGAGCGCCTCGGCCAGAATCGGCAACGCCCGCGGCGACTCAACAAAGTGACCAGTGATATTGGCGGCTGCCCGAATCGTCGGGTCCTGATCGGCGAGCCACGCAACAGTCCTCGACACCACCCATCGGTCGACGTCCTCCGACAGCCGGAATGTCTCGGCGACCTCGAGGAAGCCGGCCGGGCCAACGATCGCTCCATCCTTCTCGCGGTACCGAAGCAACATCTCGAAGAACAACGGTCCGGCCGACAACTCATCGGCAGGCACGATCGGCTGGCCGACGAGCGTGAACGAATCATCGGTCATCGCGGCCCGAATCTTCTCGGCCCAGACGCGATCGGATCGCAAGGTCTGGAACCGCTTATCGAACTGGTCGTGCACGACCATGCGGTTACCGCCGGCCGATTTCGCGACGAACAGGGCTTCATCGGCCATGCCCCAGAGGTCGGTCGAATCGTGTTGCGGCGCAGCGCCGATGCTCGCCGCCACTCGATGCTCGCCAGTGATTGAGTGCCAACTGGTGCTGCGCACTCTGTCGAGAATGCACAGACCCCAATCGGTGACGGTGCGAAGGTCCGGGCCGAGCAGTCCGAATTCATCACCGCCGAGCCGGCCGACAAAACAACGATCATCCGGCATCTGCTCTTCGAGCACGGCCGCGATCTGTTTCAACACCGCGTCTCCCGCGATATGCCCGTATGTGTCGTTGATGCTCTTGAAACCATCGAGGTCGAGTAGCGCGATCGCGATCGGTCCATCTTTACTCTTGGCCTCGAGCTCATCTTCGAAGCCTCGCCGGTTCGCGAGTGACGTGAGGTGGTCGGTCCGGACCAACGTCGCAAGCTGCTGGCGAGTGCGTTCGAGCTCCTCGACCGTTTGCATCAACGCATCGGTCGACATCGCCGCCCGGAGGCGAACCGCAGCAATCGCAGCAATGTCGACAAGCGCCTCAAGGTCCTCTTCTGTGTAGAAGTCGGGCTCGGAATGTTCGCTATCGATGACGCCGATCACGGTGCCGCGATCGATCAGCGGTACCGCAAGTTCGCTACGACGCTCGCAGTCGTCGACGATGTAGCGCGGATCACGTCGGGTATCAGCGACGAGCACTGGGTGCCCGGATGCGGCGCAGGCGCCAACGATTCCTCGACCGAACGGAATCGTGATCGGATTGAGCACGGCGCAGCCGCTGGGATTCTTCGGGCCGTGCGCAGCGCGCTGCACCAGCATGCGACTGGATCTGTCGGCGAGATAGATCACGCAGTCTTCGTACATCAGCGCGTTCATAGCCGTGCGCGCCACGGTCGAGAGCACGGACTCAAGGTCTGCGGCGCTCAACAAACCGCTCGACAGATCGCGGAAGATCCCGAGCATCTTGTTGGGATTCGAATAGTGCTGCGCTCTCAAAACGTCATGATCCAATCGCGCCCGGCCCGGCTCGCCCCTATCGGCCGGGGCAGCACGAATTCAAGGAACTCGGCAAATGAAAAAACGCCGATCCGCCAGAAGTAGGGTGGCCGTCGACAACAACTGCCCGGAGGTAACGCACGGTGAGTACCAATTTGCGATTCGGCTGGCTGTCCCCCGTCATCGGCAACCGATGGAGCGACCATCAACCGATCGTGATGTATCAGGAGCAGCACATCCTCCCGACGGCGCTACAGCACTTCGACTCGTTGTGGATCGCCGATCACTTTTACGGCTTCGATGCCAAGACCGATCCGTTCATGGAGGCGTGGACGACACTGACCTGGCTGGCGGCCAAGTTCCCCGACGTCATGCTTTGCCATCACGTCCTCGGCCACGGGTACCGGCCGCCCGCGCTGACGGCAAAGATGGCGGCGACGCTGCAGGTGCTGTCGGGCAATCGCTTCATCCTGGGTATTGGTGCGGGCTGGCGCGACGACGAGTACGCGGCGTATGGCTACGACTTCCCGAAGCCGGCGGTTCGGTTCGCCCAGCTCGACGAACTCATCCAGATCTGTCGCCTGATGTGGACCGAACCCGCACCGTCGTTCACGGGAACGCACTACAGCATCGATGGGGCGGCAGCTCCGCCGAGACCTGAGGTTGTGCCGCCAATCTGCATCGGCGCATCGGGCGAGAAGGTCGGCTTGCCGCTTGTGGGTCGGCTTGCCGATATCTGGAACGGTTTCCCCAAGGGTGACGACGACGACTGGCGGCGAAAGGTCGACATCGTGCACCGGTCGGCCTCTGACGCGGGTCGTGATCCGGCGGCAATCGAGATCAGCACCACGATCGAGAAGCCGCTGCCAGAAACCGATGTGGAAGCGACTGAGCTGCTCGAGTTCCTCAGTCATCGGGTCGAGCTCGGCGTCCGGCACTTCGTGATGGACTTCGGCCATCCGCTCACCGACGAGCATGTCTTGCGTTTCGTCGAACAGGTCATGCAGCCAATGAAGGCTGCGTAGCTCGCGCAGGCTCCTAGTCGTCGAGGGCGGCCGGGGTCGCGGGTTCCTGAACTTCGTCACCGTCGCTCGCCGGAGCATTCGCGACCCAATCCCAGTCGGACGGGTGGCCGCCATCGGGCATATCGATGGAACCGACCAGACCAATGTACGCGCCCCCGTACTGGGCATCGGGCTGCCGAAGAATGTCGCCCCACGCCTTGACCTTCGCCAACGTTTCTCGCAGTACGCCCCGGATCCGGTTGCCGGTTTGCAACGGCGGTGGATCGAGGGACAGGACCGCGGTGTCGATGCCCGCGGCCTCGCAAAGCGCGGCGGTGCGATCGGCGTAGAGATGTTGGGTCACGATGACCGCCGAGGTCACCCCGAACTGTTCCCGAGCCCGGATGCACGTGTCCCAAGTGTCAAGGCCGGCGTAGTCCAGCGATACATCGGCCGGAGGAACGCCTTGATCGACGGCCGAGTTCCGCATTGCAACCGGTTCGTTGTAGCGGGCGTCGGAGTTGTCGCCGGACATCAACACATGATCGACGACGCCGGCTTGATACAAGCCGATCCCGGCATCGATGCGGCCTTGCAACATCTGCGACGGCGTTCCGCCCGGAAAGACCAACGCACCCGGAACGATGACCGCGTCGGAGGCTGGCACTCGGCTGGCGTCGAAATAGATCAAACCCTTCGCCGCTCGCGCGACCACGATCGATGACAAGCCGACGAGCAATATGACGGCGACAGCGCCGAGGGCGGCGATCACGGGCAGACGGCCGACCAGTCGGTACAGCCGCGCCCGACCGGGCGGCTCAACTTCATTGAGCGTGAATCCAAATGGGTCGTCTGGATCGATAACGGGTTCGTTCATCAGTGGCAACGGGCGGGCGACGGCAGGTATGCGGCGACTACGTGGCAGTGGCTACTTGAACTGGGCGACGAGGGCGTCGATCGACTTCGCCAGAACGATCGTGTCGACGCCGATCATCACGAACGTCGCGCCGGCATCGGCGTATCGCTGCGCGGCGTCCGGCGTTGCGCCGTAGACACCGGCAGGTTTGCCAGCGGCAACGATCGATTCGATTGCGCCGATGACGGCTGCTTGCACATCGGGGTGCCCGGGGTTGCCGAGGTGGCCGAGCGCGGCGGCGAGATCCGACGGGCCAACGAACAAGCCGTCGATGCCTTCGACCCCGGCGATGCCCGAGAGGTTGTCGAGCCCAGCTTGCGACTCGATCTGGGCGATCAGACAAATCTGAGCGTTCGCACCGGCGAAGTAGCCGTCGACGCGAGACCACCGAGCAGCTCGGGCGCTCGAAACGCCCCGCACCCCTTCGGGCGGATAGCGCACGGCGCGCACGAGGTCCTCGGCTTGTTCGGCGGTGTCGACCATCGGAATCAGCAATGACTCGGCGCCGATATCGAGCAGGCGCTTGATCAAGGCCCGGTCGCCGACGTACGGCCGCACCACAACTTCGACGTCGTAGGCCAACGTCGCTTGCAGCTGCGTCATCGTCGAGCGCACGTCGTTCGGCGCATGTTCGGTGTCGATGATCAGCCAGTCGAGATTCGACGTCGCGGCGATCTCGGCACAAACCGGATCGGCCAGACTCACGAAGAGCCCGTACTGCACCGCGCCCGATCGATCGGCGAGGCGCTGCTTGAAGGTATTGGTCCGAAGTTCCACCGGCCCAAACTACTGGCCAGCGGCGCACCGGGCGGTGCAGGGATCAGCCGAGCACTCGGTCGAGTACCTCGGCAACCGGGGCGACCATGCCGGTGTAGAACGGGCCGAACTCGGCGTACTCGGCCGACGCTTCGTCAAACCGCATCGTGTACACGACCGCTTTGAGATCGTCGGGGTTCACACAGAACAGCGTGACCCCCCACTCGTAGTCATCGATGCCAGTCGAGCCGGTGATGACCTGCGTGACCCGGCCTTTGAACTTGCGGCCCGACGCACCGTGTTCGTACATCAGCTCTTTGCGCTGATCGAACGGCAACGTAAACCAGTTCTGGCCCGGGGTGCGCCGCTTCGACATCGGGTAGAAGCACCAGGCGAACTTGTCCTCCGGCGGCAGCTCGGGATACAGCCGCATCTGTTTCATTTCGTCGGGCACGCCCTCGGCGTACTCGGAGATCTCGGTGAGCGACACGTACGAATCGACAAGCTCAGTGCCGGCGAGACGAAGGTCGGTCTGCAGCTGGCGCAGCGACCAGAGGTCCTTACCCAACACCATGAGCCCGAGATCGGCCTTGTGGCCGAGCATCGCCACCGCAATCACCTGATCACCGCGTACAACAGCGGCGTCGGTTGCCGCCCGAACCGCAGCCGCGTCGGTGCCGGTTCCGACCTTCAGGAACAGATGGACGACCCCAAGGCCAACCGAAGGAGACATTGGGTCGAGAGCTGAGTGATTCGCCATGCGGGGAAGTGTAGGCATCGAGCCCTCGACCCAAGAGGTCGAGCGAGTCGGCGTGGCAACGCCGGTGGTGGCAACTACCGGCCGAGCGGCTCCAGCTCGGCAAACGCGACCGGCGTGTCTTCGCGATGGAAGAACCGGATGCGATGTTCCCCGGCATCGAGGCGAACGGCCGGAGCCGGCAACCGGCGCGTCGTGAACTCCGGCGCCACCGGAATATGCCAGACAACCGGCTCACCATCGTCGATCTGCACCCAGAACGAGTTGCTGTTGCCGTCACGGGCCAACACAGCAGCTGAAAGCGTGAAGAGGTTGGACCGATCGACGGTGACACAGAACTCGCCATAGTGCTCGCGGTCGAGCTGGTACCGGTTGCGGACATTGTCGGGAATGTTCATGGTCGCCGGTTGGTCCTCCACGGTGATGAGTTCAAAGGCGCCGTTCGCCGCCGCACCGCCCGCTGCGTCCTGGCCGAGCGTGGAGCTGCACGAGGCTTCGGCCACCTCGAGCGCACCTTCGCGCACTAACAAGAAGTCTTCGATCAAGCTGCCGGTCTCGCGCAGGTAGAAGCGCACCCGGTGCTCGCCGGCTTCGAGCTCGAACAGTCGCATGCCGTCAGCGTTCCGAGCCGTTGCGGGCACGAACGTGCTCGACCGGGGAAGGTGCCAGACATCGAGGTCATCGTTGACCTCCACCCAGAATGAATCACTGTTCTGGCCCGAACCCATCACCGATGCATCGAGGCGATACAGGCCGGGGTTGTCGACGACGACGCAAAACTCGGCGTAACTCGTCGGATCAAGCGTGTAGGTGTTCGAACCATCGGTGGCACCGATGACCAAACGGTTGTCGTCGATCTCGAGCAGCTCCATGCGCCCGGACAGCTCGGCCGATGCGGCGCCGTAGCCGAGGCCGGTACAGCCCAGCGGCTCGGCGGGACCCTCGACCAGCGAGAGCACCTCGACCGAATACTCCTCGTCGGCAATCTGAAACGACTGGTCGATCGAGTAGCGCGTCGGATGGCCGCTCATCGGATCGAATGCTGCGGACAGTCCGTCGACGTCATTGTTGATCGCCGACTGGATCGCCTCGAACATCCGGGGCACGGTCAGCGCCCAGCGGGCGTCCTCACCGTCGACCGAACGAATAACACCGTCGACTACTTCGACGACGATCGGCTCGCGGTTTAGGCAGAAGCAGAGACGGCGGTAGGTGAGCGTGTACGTCGTTGCGTCGAACTTCGGACGAGCTTCGTCGAGCGCGGCCTGCACCTCGGGCCACGGGTTCAGGGTGCGCAGGTCCGAAACGGCGAACTGGTACTCACCGTCGGCAATCAGTGGATCACTTGGCGCGCTGGAGAACGTGGTCGGGTGGCCGTACCGGAAATCGAACCAGACGTTGTCGTTGCTGCTGGGGTCGTTGATTGCGCGCTCGACCCTGGCGAGAAGATCATCGACGGTCACGCGCATCTCGTCGGGGATCGGGATGTCGACGCCCCTGACCGTGTCGATATCGACAATCTCATCGCCTCGGACCGTGATGATGACGTCCGGGGTCAGCAGACACTCGCCGCAATCGGTCGAATATTCGAACCGGTACGCCTCGGGCCTGTTCTCCACCCAAGCAGCAAGGGCCCGGTCGTACTGATCGAGCTGGTAGCTGCGCACGGCACCCCAGTTGAAGTCGAGCGTCCGCATGAAGACGGTCGCTTCGGGCAAGTCGAGCGTGTAGAGCTCCGGGTACCCGTAGACATCGTTCATCCCGGCCTCACGAAGCTGATCGGCGCCGGCGGCGCGCTGTATCTCGGCGAACCAGTCGGTGATCGTCAACGCGTTGACCCCCGGCTCACCGGTGCGGACGTTCACGGCATTCGCCAACCGGCCATTGACGACGGTGATCTGCACCTCTTCGACCTCGACGACGGCAATGCAGGCAACGTCGGCGGGGCATGTCGGCGAGGTCGTTCGTTCGTAGGTCGCGGTGTAGGTGTTGGTCGGCCGCACGAACAATGACGCCCATTGCGCGTCAACGGGGGGCGCCTCCTGGGCCAGGGCGGGCGAGGCGAACAGGCTGCTGCCGATCAGCATGACGGCAGTGGCAAACAACGTCAGAAGGCGTCGTCGAAACATGGGAACTCTCTCTTCAAAGTCGGTAGGGGGCACCACTTGTGCCCTTTGCACGCACGAGAACTTGAAAATGTTCCAGCATCGGCAAATTTTCTGAAGAGCAGTTTCCGCAGCCGCCGCCGACACCAAACTTCAGGTGTAGAGGTTGAGGCGTCCGTCTCGGGCGAAACCGGCGAGCTGCATGCGGGCCGCTCGGGCCGCGTCGACGGCGAGCGCCGACGGAGCGCTGACCGCGACGAGGCTGCCGAAGCCCCCAGCCCATGCCTTCTGCACCATCTCGAATGACGCGCGCCCGCTGACGAAAAGACCGAGCCCGTGGGCGGGAAGGCGGCGATCGAGTAGCAGTCGGCCGACGACCTTGTCGACGGCATTGTGGCGACCGATGTCTTCGCGCAGCACAAGAATCATTCCGTCTTCATCGAAGGCGGCAGCTCCGTGCACGGCGCCGGTGCGCGAAAAGAGCTGTTGCTGGCTGGTCGCGGCATCGCTGACCTTCACGAGCAGATCGAGTTCGAAGTGCACTGGATCGTGTAGCGGGTGAATGCGCGCTCGCAGATCATCAATCGCCTCGGAACCACACAGGCCACACGACGAACTCACGGTGCCGACACGCGGTTTCGGTTCACCCCGCCCCCCGGTCTCGACCGACACGGTGTTGTAGGCGGTCTCGGTCGCGGTCCCGGTCGCGCAGTACCGAATAGTGTCGACGACGTCGAGACCGATTTGGCCATCGGTGTAACAAAACCCAGCCGCGAGTTCGAAGTCGTGACCGGGCGTTCGCATCGTCGTGGCGACGGTGGTCTCGTCGATGCGGATCGTCATCGGCTCTTCAACGATGAGCTCGTCGGGGTGCCGAGACGACGAGCCGCCATCGAAGCGAGTCGTCAGTACCTGTTGCGTTCGGCCCCGTTGCACATACCGACGCTATCAGTGACCATCGCCGGCCCGTCTGTCGACGCCGCCCGGCTACTGTTTCGAAACGAGGTCCTGAAGCCGGGGTGGACGGCGGCGAACCGGGGTGGATGTCACGATATTGGTGACAGTGTCGGAGTGTTCCCAGAACTCTTCGAGCAGCTCTTCGAGGTGACCGGTCGATCGCAGAACCGCCCGCATGACGTATCCCTCGCTGCCGGTGACCCGGTGACACTCGATGATCTCCGGCCGCCGCTGCGCGATCTGGTCGATCGCGTCGCCCGCGCTCGCCGATCGGGTCACGTGATTCACGCGAATGATGGCGCGAATGACGAGCCCGAGCGGTTCCGGGTCGACGATGGCTCGGTAGCCGAGGATCACGCCGCGGTCTTCGAGTGAGCGGACTCGATCACGCACGGCTGGTGCACTCAACCCCACCGCCTCGCCGAGGTCTCGCCAGCTCATGCGTCCGTCCTCTTGCAATGCATCGAGGATCCGCAGATCGGTTGAATCGACGTGTGCAGCGGTCATCTGCTATTTCTACCTACGTTTCTGCCCAATTGCTAACGCACTACTTTCGTTTTAGTGCCTCCCTGGCAGGAACTTCGACCATTTCCTCGAAATCGAAAGTGTCGAAACCCGTACGTTGATCTCATGCAGAACGTAACGAGCACCCCCGCTTCAACCATCCCGTCAGACCTCGACGACGGTCTCCGCCAGCTGCTCGCCGCGTGGACCACCCATGACGATCTCCGTCGTTGCGGTGCACCGATCGCCGACCTCGCCGTCTCAAGTGAGCGGCTCTTCGGCTCGCGGCTCGCGATTCGATCGGTCAGCCGGGCGGCATAACTCGGGGCCAAAACGCCGACGGCGTCGGACCCAGTTGGGTCCGACGCCGAGGCGATTAGCGAGCGCCGCAACAAGAACGTCGCGGCGTTATGCGGGAGGTCAACGCAGGTTCGTTGGCGTACCGCCCGTGCGGATGAGACCGAACGCATCGAGCTGGGTGCCAGCTTCACGCTGATAGAAGCGCACGATGTGATCGCCCGCATCGAGCTGGTAACGAACAGTCGAAGCGATGCCCCGAGCGTTCACGGAGTCGACGAACCAGTGCTCATCGATGTTCGTGTCAAACAGCGCCTTCGGTCCACCATCGACCTGCACGAAGAACGAGTCGTCGGTGTTGTCGGCGGCACGAGCTCGCACGTCGATGCGGTAGACGCCAGCGCGATCGACTCGCACGCAGTACTCGGCGTAGTCATCGCCATCGGCGTTGCCCGAGCCGTCGGGCGCTTCGATGTAGGCACCGCCGCGAGCGCTCTGCGCTGGCGATTGCACAACGAAGTTGCCCGACAGGACACCGTCTTCGGCTTCCTGGATCAGACCGCGGCACGTGGCCGGTGCGGGCGGCAGCAGCACGGCATCGATGACGTGCACGATGCCGTTCGCAGCTGCGATGTCAGAGATGACGACCTTCGAGTCGTTGATGAACACGCCGCCGGGGCGAACCGAAATACGAACCGGTGAACCAGCGAGCGTGATCGCCGACTGATCGGCGACCAGCTCGGCGGCGTACTCGCTGGAGCCAAGAACGTGGTAACTCAGCACCTGAGTGAGAAGACCCGACGGGTCGGCGAGGGCGGCGTCGAGCGTGTCACCGAGAGCGGCGAACGCATCGTTCGTCGGCGCGAACACCGTGACATCGGCGTCGGGATCGGCGACGACGCTGAGGAAGTCGACCGGGCCGGCGTCGGAGGCAACCGATAGAGCAGTCACGAGCGTGCTTAAGCGATCGTCGCCGATGGCGATTTCGGCGATCGTCGGCAACTCGTCGCCAGCGACGTTGATTTCGAACCAGTCGAAGTTGACCTGACCGCCACCGTTCCACGCCATGCGGACGACGTTCTCGCCCTCGGTGAAGTCGGCGGTGCCAAAGCTGCGAACGTCCCACTCGTACCAGCCACCGGTGTCGCCATCGACGACGCCGACCGGCGTGCTGTTCACGCGAGCACGGATGAAGCCCGGGCTACTGAAGCCCGAGGCGACGCGGCCAACAAGTTCGTAGGTGCCATCGGCCGGAGCGATGACGGTGTATTCGGTCCACTCGCCGCCACGGGTCGAACCGATGATCGGCGTCGCGGCGCCGGAGTTCGTTGGGTTGAAGACGTCGACGCCCTCGGTGGCGCGGACCATGCTGTTGCCACGGTTTGCGGCTTCACGATCGTTGTAGGCAACCCCTTGGCCACCGTTGTCGAAGCGCTCGGCCTGAATGCGGCCAGGGATGACGGCGTCGATGAAGGCGCTCTGCTCGGGCGCTGGGGCCGGTGCGAGGTCCGGGATCAGGACCGTGTCGATCACATGCACGATGCCGTTCGCGGCCGCGATATCAGCGATCACAACCTGGCTGTCGTTGACGAACACATTGCCGTCACGAAGCTCAATGCTGACG
>Ga0114956_1000667_pt1 | contig 25549 bp, 20 predicted proteins | sample MaitaG_FD_87304 | JGI IMG/M metagenome (GOLD analysis project Ga0114956, IMG submission 87304) | Marine algal microbial communities from Maine, USA - Maine_Asex2 metaG | ecosystem: Host-associated > Algae > Red algae > Unclassified | place: Maine, USA | collected 2015-01-05
GCTGATCATTATTCGCGTGATTGGTTTAGTACTTGGGATCAACGTTGGTACACCGGGTTCACCACTGTCTCGTATCCACCCGGCACTCATATGGCAGTTGCCTTTATGTCAAAAATTACTGGTGATTTAGAACTGTCTTTTGCAATAGTCCAGCTTGCTGTACTGCTGCTTCTGATCGTTGGCGTTTATAGGTTTTCGAAAATTTGGGTTCATGGCCAAGCTGCAGGCAATGCTGCTTTGTTGTTAGTAGCTTCCTCAGCGATCGCTGAAACAATCCATGTGTTTGGTCAGCTTCCAACTATTTGGGCTCTCGCATTTTTGTTAAACTCGCTTCCGTATCTACATCGGTGGGCATTTCGTGGCAGGTTCATCGATCTAATAACGGGTATAGCCTTGTTGGCTGCGTGTACTGCGGGTCATCATGTAACTACTTTGTTTGGTTCTATATTCTTTTTGGGGCCTATTGTTGCATATGGATTGTTGAAGCAAACTCGTGTTCGTTTAGATGGGCAAGACTCTGAAGGTTCAGATCCTAAAATAAGTGTTCGTCTGATGATCCCTTTGATTGCTCGGCGTTTAAGGCGGGCGCTGCCAGCAATCATCCGTGTTGGTATTCTTGGGTTTGCTGTTCTTGGCGCTTTAGTTCTTGTAGTTTTGCCTTATTGGTGGTGGTCGGCAACAGATCCAATTACACAAATTTCTATTCCGCATGGCAGCCGACAAAACTTTTTAGCTGATCTGAACATTGGGTTAGTATTTTTTGCGATTCCTTGGGGTGTTATGATCCTGGTTTTGCCGTACGCTTTGCTGCGGTCAACGTTAGATCGTAAGTGGCCATTAGCTGCTTCAATTCTTTTGCTTTTTGTTTTAGGAACCGGTGGTACAACCCCTATTCCTAAAATGTTGTTAGGTCCAGCGTTTGATGTTTTGACTCTAGATAGGTTTACTTTTTGGGCTACGATACAAATTCTTCCACTTGCTGGCGTGTTTTTTCATAGTTTGGAAAATGGTTCTTTAAAAAATTGGTTAACTCAAACCGGTGGTGTTAAGTTAGCAAGTCTAACAAAATATGGCTTTGTGTTGGCAATCGTTTTTGTGTCTGTTTTCTCAGCCAACCTTGGCCAGTTCAGAAAATTTCAGCCTGATCGAATTGACACGGATCCGATTGTTGCTTTTATTGAAAAAGATCAGCATGACCGGTGGCGGTATTTAACTTTGGGGTTTGGCGATCAGATTGCTTGGTTGTCAGCACAAACAACAGCAACTCAGGTTGATGGTAATTATCATTCAGTCCGTCGCTTGCCCGAGTTAACATCAACTTCTGTTGAGCGTTTAGAAGGCGCTAAGTATCGTGGCATTTCTGGCTTAGGGTCGCTTCAGCAGTTTTTAGAAGTTCCTGAGAAATACAATTTGAAATACGTTTTTTCTAATGACAAATTCTATGACCCTGTTTTACATTTTTCTGGGTGGAACAATTTAGGTCCATTAGAAAATGGTATAAACGTTTGGGAGCGAGCAGATATTAACCCTCTCCCAGCTGAATTGCCTGTTAAAGAAGTCCCAAAGTGGCAAAGAATAATGTGGGGCGTGGTGCCGCCATTTGCAGTATTGGCTGGGCTCAGTTTATTTGTTCTTAGTTTGTTTCGAAGATCTATATTGTCCCAAAGACCTGGACACAATCTGCTAATTGGGCCTTTTAAAATTATTGATAATTTATTGGCTAAGTTGTCCGGCAAACTTCCAGACAATAATAGTGAAGATAAAAAAACTCGTTCGGCTAAGAACTATTTACAAATTATTAGATCAAGAGTTTCTAGGAAAGTTTCTAAACCTAAACGTTTTCTGAGGTTGCTAGTATTGGCAGGTTTTGTTGCGATTCCAGTTGTGTTTGTGGGTATATCATCTACAGAAGAAGTTACAGCAACCCAAGTTGTTGAAACCTATTATGAAGATTTAGATTTTAGACGATGGCAAGAAGCTTATGATGCAATCGATAATGAAACTAAGCCAGATTATGAGCTTTGGAGGACCCAACAATCTGTTGATGGAGGCATACTTGCTTCTTTTTCAAAATTGGATAGTTACAACATCGAAGTTATTGAGACAATAAATCAAAACGAAAAAATTGTGGTAGCAGAGCTAAGATATTTAACATCTTTAAATTGGTACGACGTCACAAAAACTCATCATTTGATAAAGCGTAACGGGGCATGGCAGATTAAGCCTGAAGTTTCAAATCTGGTAATCCCTCCAGATCAGTTAATTAATAGGGCTGATGTTGAATATCTAATCCAAGGTCGAAGAAGAGTAACTTCGGGAACTACAGAGTTAACAGATGTTCAAGACAGACCTGAGCTGTTTATCAACTCTGCAAAAATAGTAGAACTAGACGGCCAACCAGTTGTAGTTGGCGAGATTACAAACTTAGATGTAGACCCTGCTGGGTTAACGATTACCGCTGTATTAAAAAATGAGTCTGGCGAAATTATAGGTCGGTACAACGCAACTGAAGAAGTGATGCATGCTTTAGTTCCTAGAGAGTCCACTCCGTTTATGATTAAGTTTGAAAGAGTTGCCGCCGGCACAAATTTAGATTTTGACCCGCTAGATTTTGAGCCGTTAAAGTTTGATGATGAAATTGTTGCTGTTGAGATTTATGCAAAAGCTGTTGTTGAGTCCCAAGGACTGTATAGAGGTTTAGCCGTTAACGATCTAAGAACTCAATCTAATAAAGATAATGGTTTTAGCCTTACTGGTGAAATTCGAAATGATGGTGTTCTAGAAGCTGTTATTCCTCGTGTTCTTATCAGCTATTTAGATTCAAATCAGAATGTGCTTTGGGTTCAAAATGAGTACTTAGAGAAATCAATTAGGTCACAACGTACGTCTGAATTTAGTATCAGTTTGGATGGTGTTCTTGCGAGTGCAATTTCCGATGTTGATGTAATCAAATACCATAATGGGATAGCTCCTACAGAAGATGAGTTAGAGAAAAAACCAATTTTAATTGAAGCTCCTGCTGGTGAACCATATTCATTTATCAGAGTTGATTTAAGTGCTTTTATGGGGGATCAATGATTATCCCAAGCTTGTTAAAAAAAGTATTATCTAAAAGAGTATTCATCATCTTAGCTGCAGTGCTTTGTTTATTCATATTTAAATCCATTAGTTCAAATGATCAGGCTATTACTCAATTTGTGGTCCTAGAGCAGTTGCAAGTTGATTTGCCTGAAACAGTTGAAGCTGGGAAACCATTTAGCTTAACTGTGTTTGATATTCAGCCAGATAAGAAAATTCACATTAGTGTTGAGTCCAACTATGGCAAAAGAAAATTTGTTGGTTCGTCTACAGATGGCACGTTTAAAACAACTATCCCTGGTTTAGATATTCCAGGTACCGGACAAACTCTTGTGCAGGTAGTTCAGGGTAACTCTTATAGTTCTTCACAGTTGCAAATGCTTCCAGCAGCTACGGCTGATCCTGTTGACGTTTATCTGGGGCCAAGAACTGTTATTGCTGATGCAGATCATTTTGTTATGCAGGTTGCTGTTCCGACAGATATTTTTGGCAATCCTATAGCTGAAGGAACAAATGTAGATTTTTCTGTAACTCGGCCTGAATTAGATGTTGAAGAATTCCAGGCGCCAACACAAAACTTGTTGGCTTGGATTGAAATTTTTTCTAAAACAAAATCGGGCAGAACAAGGGTGGCTACCGTAGTTGAAGATAAACATGGCGCTGAAAGGGACTTTTTAGAAGTGGCCGGCGTGCCAGAAAAATTTACGATCAGTTTATTAGATCCGCTTGTGCCAGCTGATGGCCGGGCATTGTTAAGGGTCTCCACAGGAGTGTTAGTAGACGTATTTGGTAATCAGATGCCAGATGGGATATCGGTAACGCTTGATGCTTCTGGCGCAACAGGGGTCCGTAGATTAAACGGGAAAACAATTGACGGTGTAGCTTTGTTTAATTTAGAAGCACCTAGTGTGCCTGGTGAAGTAACTCTTATTGCCTCAGCTTCAGGCGTTAATAGTCAAGCGTTAATAATTGAGTTTGAACCTTCTGTCGAAAGTTTTGATTACAAGATCATTGATTCTGAAAAGACAAATCAACTTATTATTGGACCTGTAGTTTCAGTAAATGGTTCGTATATCCCTGATGGAACATTAGTAGAAATTGTTTTAGATGACGGAACTAAATTGGATCAACAGGCTTTATTAGGCAAAGCTGTTTTTGAATTTGATAAGGGCGTCAACCTCCAAGGTGCAGAAATAGTTGTGCTTGGAAAAGAAGTTGAGGTTGATGGTTCATGAGTAAGAAACAGGCTTTTAAACTAATCATTTTATTACTTCTAGCTGGAGTGGTGATTGCATGTGCTGGCTTAGCCGTCCGCTGGTCTAATTCAGTTACCCAATCAGAAGATACTTTAGAAGTTTTTACAAACGCAGCTGAACTTCCACCGGAGTTGGTTGATGCCGTTGATTGGTTACCTGACGATTCTACAATTCGACGCAAGGTAGAACCTCTCACTCGTCAAGACGTTACTGCAACTTGGATTCGGGCTTGGGAACAATTTGGCATTATCAGCGAAACAAATGATGTGTCTGGATTGGAAACATATTTTTTAGGTTCCGCTTTGGAAGCAATTTTAGAATCTGTGAATTCTTCAAAAGGTGAGCCTGTTCACCAACTTAGCCATCAGCTTAAAGTTAACTTTTATTCACAAGACGGACAGATCATTGGATTAAGAGCCAACGAGGTTAAACTCTTGCGTTCCTTAACTGTTGGTGATTCAACGAGTTGGGTTATTGCTAAGGAAGCTTATGATGCTGTACTAATTTTAGAGGATGGCAACTGGCGTATTCAGCATTGGGTTAGAACAGAAGCTAAAAATACTTTGTGGACTGATCCTGCTCCTAAAGCTGCAAATATTGAACGTTTACCCGTTTCAGGTATAAATTATTACCCTAAAGAATTTCCCTTTGAGAATTATTGGGAAAACTTTGATGAAGAAGTAGCTGCAAGTGATTTGGATAAAGTTGTTGAACTTGGTTTAGATTCTGTCAGAATATTTTTGCCGTTTGATCAGTTTGGGGGCCGTTGGGTTAGTTCTGATACGTTGGAACCGGTTATCCAGTTCATGGATTCAGCAGCTGAGCGTGACCTTGGTGTTGTAGTTACTTTGTTCGATGGTAGAACCGATCACCGGACTGCTATGTGGGATGCAGATTTTGACTATATCAACGGTGTGGTTAACCAGCTGAGGGATCATCCAAGTTTGGTGTTGTGGGATTTGAAGAACGAACCCGATTTGGATATTGGTAAAAATGGGGTAGACGAGCAGCTGCTTTATGCTTGGCTTGGCCAAGTTGCTCGTGAGGTTAGAGAAATTGATCCTGTAACTCCAACTACGGTTGGTTGGTCTAGCGCTGCTGCTGCGTTAAAAGCGCCGCACTATGGTGATGTTCTTACCTTTCACCATTATCTGCCTGCTGATCAACTTTATAGTTTGGTTCCTTTGTTGGAAGACCATGCTGCTGGGGGACCAGTGATTTTAACAGAGTATGGTTTGCCTACTTATAATTCGGGTTTCCCTGGTGGCCATACCGAAAAAGAACAGGCAGTGTATGTGGCTGATACTTTGAAAGTTGTTAGAGACACTTCGCTTCAAGGTTCAATGATTTGGACGTTATGGGATTTTGATTCTGCCCCTCAAAACTTTTCTAAGAACCCTGTTAAATCTGGCGAGCAAAAAAAGCTTGGTGTGTTACGTAGCGATGGGACAGAAAAGCTGAGCGCAACGCTGCTTGCCCCAGGTGCAGATTTAGATTCTGTACAGGCTGGTTTATTGCATCGCTTAACAGCAAAAACATTTTGGCGACTTATCTGGCTTGGACTCTTGATGTCTGCGGTCGGATACTATATATATGTGAAGTGGCGCAAGTCATCAATTAGCTAACAGGTTTCATCTAGTTTAGATTGAGCTGTCTACTGGTATCTGGATTTTTTCTAAAGCTTCTTTTAGTGCTTGAATACTTATTGGCTTTGATACGTAATCGTTCATGCCTGCATCTATGCATTTCTGTTTATCTTCAGCTAAAGCATTGGCTGTTAATGCAATTATATAAATATTTTTTTGAGCATTTTGTAGATTCCTGATTGTTTTTGTTGCCTCATATCCGTCTAACACTGGCATCATACAATCCATTAGTATGGCATCATAATTATTGAGCTGGACTTCTTCGACAGCTTGTAATCCATTTTCAACTATTTTTGCTTTGTGGCCTAAGTTCTTTAGCAATGCGTTTATTACCAATTGGTTGGTTGTGCTATCTTCAGCGACCAAAAAATTTAACTGGATTTGATTAGTCGAATTTTTTTCAATATCCGAGTGGCATTCAATTTTGTTTTTATCTTGATTAATGCATTTTCCAACTGCGTTGAATAAAGCTGTTTTTTGAACGGGTTTTAGTATGGCTACGTCTACAAGGTTTGCAAGTGCTTTGTAGTCTTGAGAAGTTTGTGGGATTGAACTTAGAGCTATTATTTTTAGGTCAGATATTCTTCTATCGGCTCGAATTTTTTGAACTAGTTCGACCCCATCTACTCGTTGCATTTTTGCATCGGTAATAACTAAATCAAAGTTTGGGTAATTTTTGTTTGAATATTCTAGTATCTCTAGTGCTGTATCTCCATCGTCTGCTTCGAAAATTTCGCATTGTATTCTTTCTAAATATTGTCGAACAATCATTCGGTTAGTTGCGTTGTCATCCACAATTAATATTTTCAGGCCTTCAGGAATTTTTAAATTTAATGCTTCTACAGTTTTTCTTCCGTAAATTTTTGTGATTGGGACTGAAAACTTAAAGTTTGTTCCTACGCCAACTTCGCTTGTTACAGAAATATTTCCATTCATAAGTTCGACTAATTCTTTTGATATTGCTAGTCCAAGCCCTGTGCCTCCGAATTTCCTTGTTGTTGAGGCATCAACTTGTGAGAACGGTTCGAAGAGCTTTTTTTGTGATGACTTTTCGATACCAATGCCAGTATCGACTACTTCGAAACATATGTTTTCTCTTACTGAGTCGTTTGAAAATCGGTTGAGTGGTTTTGAAGAGATTTTTATTTGTACTTCTCCATTTTTAGTGAATTTAACAGCGTTGCCTACAAGATTTAGTAGAACCTGTCTTATGCGCCCTAAGTCGCCAACGCACATTTCTGGTACTTGGCTTGAAGCGTATGTTGAGAGTACGGTTTTTGTTTTTAGTGCTTTTACTGAAAGGCTTCTTGCAACTTCTTCTGTTAGCTGGATTGGATTAAATTCGACTTGTTCAATTTCAACTTGGCCTGCTTCAAGTTTGGAAAAGTCTAGTATGTCGTTTAGTACGCTAAGTAAAGAATCGCCTGATGTTCTTGCTATCTCTGCGTAGTCTTTTTGTTGACTGTTCAGTTCGCTAGTCAGTAGGAGCTCTAGCATGCCTATGACACCATTTAAGGGTGTACGTATTTCATGGCTCATTGTTGCCAGGAATGTGCTTTTGGTTTCAACTGCAGCGTTTGCTTTATTTAACGCTTCGGCAAGATCTTTGAGATGTTGCTTGTGTTCTGTTAAGTCTTGTAAGGTTAAAACTACTCCGTCTACCTGTGATTCTGTAGTTATTAATGGATTAAGTGATACAGAGATGTCAGTTGTTGTGTCGTCAACGTTTTTGAGCTGCGCAGCATAGTCGGTTAAGCTTTCTCCATTGAAAGCTCTATGGGTCAGCTCTCTGGAGTTAAGGGTTCTGCCATGGTTGTCTTGCGCTGTTATCCGGCTGAGTAATTGTCTGCCGTTTTTAATTTTTGTGTTTAGTAGTTGTTCTGCTGCGTGATTAATAAACAATATTTTTCCAGATTTGTTTACTGCACAAACTCCGTAGTCAATTGAATCTATTACTGCTTCGAGCTTTGATTGTTCGCTTTGTAACAATTTTCTACTTGTATCTTGGAGGTCGTTATAAAGGTCGCGCATCTCAGCTGATGAGACATCCATTGATCGTTCTAAAGTGTATCGTGTTTCGTCAGCCTGATGTAAAAGTTTATTGATGGCTTTGATAAAGCCGTCTAGGTCTGGTTTTGAGGCGTCGTTTTTTGAATTGAGTTTATGTTTTTTTATTTGTCTTTGTAAAGCTCTGTGGATATTTTCTTCAGACATATCTACTGGTTAACTTTCAGTTATTGTAGTTAACGTCATAGTTTGATTGTGTAAACCACAAGGAGCAAATCCCGTTGGAGCTAGTTCTCCATATGAGTAGAACCCAATTTGTGTATTTTTTTGGCCGAGCACATCTTTTGTTGCTTCTATTTCTTCTTCACAGTTTTCTCCCATTACAAGCCTTCTGCCTACACAACTGATAGCCAAAGTTAGGCTTTGGTTTTCAATGCTTGTATTTGTCTGTTGGGCGGCTGTTTCTGCGCCTTCTATTAAGCTTTCTTCACTTGATCTCATAAGTCTGGCGGTTGAACCTTCAGGGATGTCTCCGGCGAATGTCATTGATTGGTCTTTTTCATCTACTGACAAAATTGTTCTGACAAAGGGGTCAGTGCTTGTTATTTGCAATGGAAAGAGTAGCGCTGTTGCTGGTAAACCATTTGCTCTTTCTCCTAAATATTCTTTGTACAGCTCAAGGGCAGGCCGTGAATCAAGTTCAAAAAGTACGTTATCTTTTGATTTTGTTACTGCTCGTTCTGGCCCGAATGGCTGCCATCCACCTTCAGAACCGCAGCTGAGTTTGACGTTGTCTCCGTAAAATCCGACTGCGCAGACGTATCCGGTTCGAGGTTTTGCATCTACTAGCACCCAGGTTTTGTTGAAATCTTTCCCATCGGCGGCTAAACCTCCGCTGACAACGACACTTTTATCTACATTGGAATTTATACCGTTTGATAGTTCTGTGCCATTTATCGATAGCCCATCTGAAAGTACTGAGATGCCTTTCAGTGTTTCTGAGTTTAATTTTTTTGCTAATTTGGTTCCAACCTCTGCTGCATTTTGGCTATCAGCTACTGCTTCTGCAACAACTTTGAATTCGGCTGTATCGAATGTCGTTAATGCTACTACGACTGACTTGTCTGAAATCTGTGAGTTTAGTATTTCACCTGATGTCGAACATCCCATAATTGCTATACCCGGGTATTTGCTAGTCAAGTCATCAAAAGGTTTACTATTTTCGATAAATTCTGGTGCTCCAAATGCGAAAGCTAGGATATCTTTATTCGGTAAATCTGGTAAAGGATTTTCCCAGTTCCCATTTTCAAATTTTGCTTCAAATATTTTCATATATGTCCGATTTTTAGGGTTACCCTTAGTATCGGTAGTTATACGAATATATTAATTGTTGAAAATTTTGTGAAGTTATTAATTTGATATTTCGAGTTCCAAGAATGTTTCTAAGGTCTCTGTAAGCTCTCTAGCAGATATAGGTTTTGTGAGATATGCATCTATGCTGCCTGGCTTTATCTCTAATTCGCTTTGTTCAGCAAAGCCTGTTAATAAAACAAATTTACCGGTGAAGTTTTCGCCCAGTGATTCACGGAGTTCAAGGCCTTTCATCTCTGGCATTTCTTGATCTGACAAGATAATGTCGATCTCGTTTTCTTTGCATATCTTAAATGCCTCTAGCCCGTTTGATGCTTCCAGCACATGGCAGTCCATTGCAGAAACAACGTGGCGTGCTAATGCTCTTGATACTAAATCATCGTCTACTATTAATACGGTCTTCATTCTGAAGCCTCGCTTTGTGAAAATTTTAGGGTCCAAACATTTTTGTTTTCGGTTCTTTCGACCGAGAATTCGTCAGTGACTTTGTTAATTATAATTAGACCGTAACCATGCACGGTTGGTTCTTCTGGTACTTCCGTTTTATTTTCTGGAATAATAAATTCATCACAATTATCACAAACAGTTACGATTAAATGATGATCAGCGACTGTGCAATCTAATTTGATTTTTCGGCCGGGTTCATTGTTATAGCCGTGAACGATAATGTTATTGCACAATTCAGCTAATGCTAATTCAAATTTTGAGATATCTTTGGAACTGAATTGATCGCCGGTATCTATTTGAGTTAGCCAGGGTCCTATCTTTTGCACCTTTTTTAGATCAGCATCTATTTCCAATGTTTCCATTTGAGTAGTATAGGCCTCTTGACTATTCTGTTCAGCTGCTTTCGGGATGCGTCTGAGTATAAGTGCTGTTGTGTCATCGTCTTGGGGTGTGTCTTGGGCAAAGTCTGCAACATTTTTAAACATTGTATTTACTAATTCAACGGCCGGAGTCCCTCTAGCAGCTATTAGGTCCATCTCGAGTGCTTCGTAGCCTCGTTGTATTCCTTCGGAGTTTTCTTGTTCAGCAAGACCATCGGAGCCAAGCATGACTATATCGTTTTCATTCATTCTGAATGTTTCTGATTGGCCAGATAATTTTTCTAGGACTCCAATTGGCGGGTCGTGTGGTGTGATTGCTTGAGCCCGATCACTCATCGATATAACTGGGGAGTGCCCAGCATTTGCTATTTTAAGTTGCTGGGTATCTTCTTCCCAAATTGCGATCGCCATTGTGACAAACATGCCCATCTCAGAAAGATAGTCAAAAACCTCTGAATTTATTTGATCTAATATTTCTGCTGGGTCGCGGCTTGTATCTGTTTTTATTGCAATAGTTGTTGCGGTTGAGACCATTGTCATCACTATTGATGCACCAATTCCTTTGCCGCTGACATCGCCGACTACTGCTGCAACTCCGTAGTCAGTTTTGTAGTAGTTATAAAAATCTCCACTTGCTAGTCTTGCAAAGTCGCAGCGTCCGTATACTTCAATAGACTCACAAGTTATTTGTTCTTTAGGCATTATGTGGTCAGATAATTTGCCGGCTGTTTCGACATCTCTTTCGATTATTGCACTTTTTAGTCCAGCTTTGTGCAAATTTGATACTGTGAACATGCTGTCTAAGTGCGATGCTATTGCGCCTAGTAATTTTTGTTGGGGCGTGTCTATCCGTTGATCATCGTTAGATACAACAATTAACCCTCCAGGTTTTTGTTGAGTAAATTTTGTCACTAAAATATCTATAAGTAGACCGGTCTGCCCTGCTCGGTATACTCGAGCGTTTACGTCTGTTCGATTCCAGTAGTCGAGTAAAAAATATTTTATTTCTTCAGGGCCTTCATAGTATTTGTTGCCGTCAGCATCAATTATCATTGCTGCTTTCATTCCAGAGTTTTTTAAAACCTTTTTTGCATAATATGCTCCTAGGTCTTCTCCAACTAAAGATTCCGGTGATTGTTTTACTAGTTCATACATGCCTAACAGTTGTTCATTGGATTGGAGTAAAGAATCGATAATCGTTGTTGATTCGTTCATCTGGGTAGCAAGTTTAATTAGTATTTGCCAATCATGCGTTATGGCTTGTTCTATTTTTGTATTAAAGACATTCGCTTTTACCAATAGTGTCGCGCGGATTCCGTTTGCTGCGATATCTATTTGGTGGTCTGATTTATCTATGTAGCCACGGTTAATAAGCACTTCTTGATCTTGGTTGATCAGACGGATACCGTCTAATGAATATTGTGAAACAGTTTTAGTTATCAAGTTTTCGAGTTGAGTTTTAATAAGATTAAATGGCTCTGATAGTTCTCGAGTTGGTGTTTGCCTTATCGTTTCCCTCATTGTTATACCTTGGTTAGTTCCTTATCTAAGGTTTGGTTCTCTTTTTCTATTTTGTATTCGCCTTTGAATGAGTTAGATAATATCTTTGGCATGTCCTTTATAAATTTGATTGTGTCTTGTGTTCCTGAAACCGTTGAACCAGGTGCATCATGCCAGCTGACTCCTACCTCAGCTACTTTCATATTAGTTTTTTTGGCTATGTATAGAAGTTCTAAATCAAATGAAAACCCGTCGATTTTAGCGACGTTAAATAATCGCTTAGCTGACTCTGCACTAAATAATTTAAATCCACATTGAGTGTCTTTATGCGGCAATCGAAAACCTATCTTAACTAGTGTTTTTAGGCCCCAGCTGAGTGTTTTGCGGAAGAACGATTTGTTTGCAACGGTTGAGTCACTGCTTGATCTTGATCCAATAACTATGTCAGCTTTTTCTTTCGTGATTGCATCTATTAATTCTGGCAATTGTTCAATTGGAGTTGCTTGATCTGCATCTAGAAATAGCACAAGGTCACCCTGAGCTTTTAGAACTCCTCGTTTAACGGCTCCACCTTTACCCGTGTTTTCGCTTTTTAGCAGTTGCATGTTTACCAGATTTAGGTTTTCAACAAGCTCGATTGTGTCATCGGTTGATCCGTCGTCAGAGATTATTAGTTCCCATGCAAAATCTAGTGAGCTTACAAATGATGCAATGGCTCCTATTGTTGGCAGGATTCTCCACACTTCGTTATAAGTGGGGATTACAACAGAAAGGTATGGTTTTTTTGTGTTTTGGGTTTCTGCCCAATCTCTGTAATCCTGCATTGTCATGATACGAGTTCTCTCGGTTTTGTTATGTTTACATTTAGTTTGTCGATCTTTTTTTGGCTGAACTGAAGTTCTTTATTACTAGACACTAAAACTATTATCATTAGTAATCCCATAGCTATTAATTGGTCGTTTACCACTTGTTGCATGTTGGAGTGCAAGCTTAAGAGTAGACCTGTTTGGAATATCCCGCCTGCTAGCAGTATCCATGACTCTCTGTATCTGCCTGAAGACAGGTGATGGGTCGCTACTACATTTGCTATTGCAAACATTGAAGTTGCTATTGCGTATTTTGTGAGTAGTGGTGTGGCATCTGCGTAGCCTTCACCCAGTACACTTTTGAAGAAAAAGTCTCCGCCTATCCAGGCGCCCAGTGTCATTACTGCACACATTCCGCCAACGACTGCGATGCCTCCCTTTAGTAACCCGTCTGCTGATTCGCCTGCTTCTTGTCGTTGGGCTACTGCCGGGAATAATGCTGTGACTGCGGACCAGCTTAAGAAAAATACCGCCCGGCCAACTAGGGCAACTGCTGAATATATGCCGGCTTGTTCTGGTTCGAAGAATCTTTTTACTGTTAAGACGTCGCCGTTATTTATTATTATTTGGCCTAATAATAGAACAGCAACAGGTGCAATGTATTGTTTGATTTCTCCTAAGTCTTCTAAGGTGGGTTTGCTAGCTTTTTCTTCAGAGGTTGCTGGGCCCATCAGTGTTTTTACTACTAGCCATGTGCCGATGAATGACGCTGTTAAACCGGCCGTTGCTCCTGATACTCCGAAGCCGGCTATTACTAAGCCAAGACCGATTGAAAGTCGTATTACCATTTCGGCGATAAATGATATAGCAAGTTTTATAAATGATAGGCGGCCTTGCAGTAGGCCTCTTCCTACTGATTGTATTAAGTAGAATGGCATGCCTAGGCCTAAGATTACAAATGGCCATGCTGATGCGGAGTTAAAAAAGTCTGCCCAAAATGGTGCACCTATTATTAGTATTGCTGCGAAGCCTAAGCCTACGATTAGGCTAACTTTTTCTAACCATATTGCTAGTGATCTGGCTTTTTCGGGGGCTCCGGTTGCATCATATTTGCTTGTGAACTTTGCAGATACTAGTTGCAGGCTTACGGCGATTGCTGTCACCAAAAGCATTAGGGTTACGATCAGGTTTGCGTCCGCAAATTCTGCTGGTTGTAGCCAACGCCCGAGTAGTAGATTTAGTAAGTAGTTGCCGCCGTTTGCTGCGAGTACAGCAATAGTTAGTATTCCAGCTCCGCTTGCGATTGCTTTGAATGATGTTCGCTGTTCAACTTCGCTCATAGTAGTTTTCCAACCGGCTCATCATTCCCAACCCGTGCTGCGTGCAAGCACGAGCACGCTATTGGGAACCCCATGACCGTCATTTTCGCTCCCCAACTCGAAGAGTGGCCAATCGGGAATCTATTATTTTTTGCAAATGTATTAGGTGCCAATCCAACACGTCTGAAAATGGGATGCCGGCTGCTGCAGAGAAGTTTTGTTTGCCCATTTCTGTTCGTTTGGTTTCGTCGTCTAATAGTTTTGCTATGGCATCAGCCAGGCTTGTTTTGTCGTCGGGTTTGAAGTATTCGCCGATAAATCCTTCTTCTTCGATTACTTCTGCGAAGTCTCCAATATCTGGCAGTACTGCTGATCTACCGTATGATCCGGCTTGGTGTAATACTCCAGAGCTTCCTGTGGTTGAGGTGTATGGGAATACGGTCATTGTTGAGTTTGTGAATAATCCTGCAACGTCTTCTTCTTCTACGTAGCCTGTGAATTTTACTCCTGGTAGATCTGCGCTGATTTCTTTTATTCCGGCTAGGTACCCGGGGGAGTTTGGTGAGTCTGTTCCGGCAACTATTACTTCTAAGTTGTCGTAACCTCTGGTTAGCAGTTCTCTGTATGCTTCGATGAGGATGTCTACGGTTTTGTAGGTTCCCCATTTTCCGAATGCTAATAGTTGTCTTGGTCCATCTGGTGTTTCAAAGTTTGGTTCATCAAGTTTTTCGAATGAGCCGTGTGGTGCTAGCAGTACGTTTTCTGTTCCGTAGTTTTCTTGGATTAGTTCCACGTATTTTGGAATTGTTAATGCAACGTAGTCTGCTCTTAGTAATGCTTTTGTTAGCGCCCGTCCGGCTAGGTTCATTATTTTTGCCATGGCTTTGTTGTTGGTGAAGCCTGCGTCTTGCATGTCTATGTTTTCGACTAGGTTATGTAAAATAACTGCTGTTGGAATTTTCATTAGTTTTAGGGCGGCTGGTGCTAGTAGTCCTAATCCGCCGGCTATTTTTGAGTCTCCGAAGCTTGCAAATTGTAGGTTGAAGATGACTGCGTCGGGTTTTGTTTTTCTTGCTGCTTTAACAATTTTTAGTAGGTTTGTGATGCTGTTAAATTTCCAGCAAACTACGGGTGTAGTTTTTTTGACTTCTGTGGGTTTGCCTTCTTGCGTTTCGTCGCAGTAGAGCAGTATTTCTTCTACTTCTTCTTTGTCTGCGAAGTTGCTTGCTAGGTGCCAGCCGAATTCGTTTAAACTATTTTTTCCGGGAGGAAATGCTGTAACTATTCCGAGTTTGATTGGTTCCACAATTCTTGCCTTTTCTATCACCCACTGTTATCGGACACAAAATGGCCTCTATTTAGTTATGAATATGTTGTGGTAGATATTCATTGGTGTTTGTGTAGGTCGATTGAAGGCATCCGTTTTCGGCTAATCGAACTAAAATTTTTTTTGCGTTCGATTACTTGCACATAATCCTATAATGGCGTACAATCTAGGATCATGTACAAAAGATCGTTATGGATTTCAAAAGACAGAAGCTTCTTTTTATTTGGAGCTCGGGCAACTGGCAAAACAACATTTTTGCACAGTATGTTTACTGAGGACGAAGCATTCTTTGTTGATCTTTTAAATCCAAAATTATTTGCGAATTTACAAGCGTACCCTGAGGATTTAGAGCCAATGATTCTGCCAGCAATAGAAGCTGGGAAAATCATTGTGATTGATGAAATCCAGAAAGTACCTGCTTTGTTGGATGTCGTTCATCTGCTAATCCAAAGCAAGAAAGCAAAATTTGCTTTAACAGGTTCAAGCGCTAGAAAGTTAAAGCGTGGATCAGCAAACATGCTTGCGGGTAGAGCCTCTATCTATAAAATGTTTCCTTTAATCAATAGCGAAATTGGAGATGATTTTAATTTAGAAGATGCAATAAATTGGGGTACGTTACCCGAAATTTTTTCCATCAAAGAAGATGATGAGAAGATCCGATTTCTGGATTCTTATTGCAACACCTACGTTCAAGAAGAAATTGTTGCTGAACAAATTGTTCGCAAATTACCTCCTTTCAGGAGGTTCTTGCAGACTGCAGCACAAATGAATGGAAAAATAATTAATTATTCAAATATTGCTCGAGATATTAATACGGATTATTCTAATGTTCGGAATTATTTCGAAATCGTAGAGGACACACTCTTAGGCTTCAGACTAGAACCTTTCCATACCTCGATAAGAAAAAGGCAAACAAAAAATCCAAAGTTTTATTGGTTGGATACGGGCGTATCCAGGGCACTTCAAAATACGCTAAATGTGCCAGCACAAAAATCAACTTCACAATATGGTGAGCTTTTTGAAAGTTTTCTTATAAATCAAATTAGAACAAAGTTAGAATATCAATCTAAACAATATCAGTTATCGTATTTGTTAACGAAAGATGGGGCTGAAATTGATTTGATTATTGAAAGAGCTGGACAACAAACCCTTTGTATAGAAATAAAATCTGGCGAAGCAGTCCGTGAAGAGTCTTTAACTAACCTGAGAAAGTTATCTGAGGATATTGAGAACTCTTTACCAGTTTGTCTTTATGCGGGTGAAACTGATTTCAAGTATGGCGATATTAGAGTTTTTCCTTGGGCTAAAGGCATTGAAGAACTTGGAATCTAGAAGGCAAACATGTCTTGAATCCTTGGAACAGATGAAGATTCTAGAGCGTTGGTTGCATTGAACGACTAACCTTCTGAACTTTCTTCAGATTTGTACAACTTTATGTTGATTCTTCAACAAGGATCTATTAGTGTGTCTTTAATGTAAATTAGTCGTAATTGATTGATCTATACACATTTAATAGTAGGCATTTCTCAAAGGAAACATGTTAGTCAGGAATAAACAGAAAACCATTTCGATTACTCCGCCAACAAATAAATCTAGCAGAACTGCCTTTCTAATTGGGGCGTTCCTTATTCTAGGATCGTGTCTTGCCGGTGTCCAATTTTGGACTAGCTATGACAAAACTGTGCCAACGGTAGTTGCAGCAAATTCAATTGATCGTGGTCAACGCATAGAACTAGAAGATTTAAAAGTTGTTCAAACTAACGGAGATTTTGAACGCATCGGGTCTTTAGACACAGCAATAGGTCGCATTGCTTCGGACTCATTTGTCGAGGGTGAAATTTTGACAAGCTCAGATTTAGGAACTGAAGTTCAAGTTGGAAATAACAAAACTGTTATCGGCGTACTCTTAGGTCCTGGTGGTTATCCAACCCCAAATATTGAACCTGGTTCTAGGGTGGATGTTTTTACATCTGGAGATGCAGAGACTAACGCACGTCTAATAGCTCCGAATGTAGAAATTTTTGACGTAACTCGTTCTGAAAATAATAACGAAATTTTGTTTGCCTTAGTCCTTAGCGAAAGTCAAGCTACTCAAGTTGCTAGGGCTGAGAAGAATGATATTCGTATTGCATTGAAAGGGTCTTAAGTGCCAGCCATTGGATATACGTCGTTTTTAGGTTCACCAGGTGTCACTACTTGGACTGCCCTAGTAGCCAATGGCGTTGACAATATATTAAAAGAGCAGGAAGGCATGGATTCTCTATTACTTGAATTGGATCCTGCTGGCAGCAAAATGTCGTTGCTCAGTAAACTGGGCGATAGCTCTTACATAAATTACGCAGCAGATACTTCGACTAATCCGAACTGGCGTGATCATGCTTATCAAGTTCCTGGCGGTGGCAAAGTTATAAGCCTGTGTGGCATGCCAGAAGTTTGCAATAATGTTATGGCTAACTCTTCAGAAAAAGTTTTTGAACTGCTGGCTAATGAAATTTCAACTATAGCTTCAATAGATTTGGGTAGATTAAATTTTCACAGCCCTGTCATAAGTTCTATCCCAAAGCTCAATAAATTGATTGTCTTCATTGATAGAACAAATAGCAATATAGTTTTGAGCACCTTGAACTTGAAAGCTCATTTTGATTTAGATATTGAAACAGAGATTGGTTGGGCTGTTATAGGTAAAACAGGTCGTGGTCAAAGTAATGATGCCATAGTACGTTACTCAGGGATACCGGTTGTTCTTGAAATCCCCAACGACCCAAATGGAGCGGCCGCTCTGTTTGATCAGCCAAGCAGATGGACTCTGCAGAGGTCGTCTTTAGCGAAACAAGCCTACAAATACGCAAAAGAGTTAGTCAGAGAATTCTCGCAACTCACTGAAGTGGCTGCCGCATGAACAGCGAACTTGATGTTGATGAAAAAAACATTAAGTTGCTTGTTGACCAAGTTCGTAGTGTTGCAACTCAGCAACTTAAAACTGAAGATATTCAAGAAAGAGCTGCAGTTCGTAATTTATATAGTCATCTAACAACAGAAGTTGTGTCAAAATATTTGATTGAATCTGGTGTTAATTTATCATCTGCCCAAAAAGAAGAGCTTTTGGTGGATGTTTTTAGTATGGCTCATGGTGGCGAAATTCTTAACAAACTAGATAAATTACAGAACGTCAGTGATGTATTTATTAACGGTACTAAAAACACAATACTCACTTTTAGAAACGGTCAGAAACAAGTCATAAAATCATGGTTTAGATCAATTGAAGAAATGCGAACTTTTCTTATCAATCTTAGGGTTCAGATTGGGATGCATGATTCAGCTTTTGACCCGCATCATCCATCTTTTAATACTCGTCTTCCAAACGGGATGCGTATTCACGCTACGCATACTTCAAATAATATTTATTCAATTTCGGTTCGTATTCCAAACAGAGATTTAACATCTTTAGATCACTTGTATCAGAATGGAACAATAGATGAGAAGGTCAGAGATTTTTTGGTTGCTGCTGTAAAAGCAAAACTGAACATAATAATTGCAGGAAGTACCGGCGCAGGTAAGACCGCTTTATTGCTCTGCATGTTGGGTCATCTTGAAAAAAATGAACGTATTATTACAATTGAGGACAGCCTTGAATTAGATGTCGAAAAGGTTCATCCAAGTTTAGAATTAGATGTTCAAGAGTTTGAATACCTTGCTCCTAACAGTGATGGTGTTGGCGAAGTCACTGCCCGGGAACGGTTAAAAGATTCTTTGCGAATGTTCCCAGACAGAATAATTGTGGGTGAAGTTAGGGACGAAATTGCCCGTGAGCTTTTGTCTGCTATGGCCACTGGTAATGATGGAAGTCTGTCCACAATCCATGCTCGGTCTCCCAGGACAATTCTTGACCGGCTTGTAGATTGTTCTGGATTAACTAACCGACAAGTTCACGAGTCTGTTCGTAACTCTGTTGAAGTCTTTATACACATAACAAAAACAAATAGTGGAGAACGTCGTATCACAGAAATTGCCCAGGTCACAGAACAGCGTGGCCCAAATGATTCTGTTGTTCTAGAACCAATTTTTATTGGCGGTGGCCGTCTGACAGTTGACGGGGCTTCGCATCCTGCAAAGTGTTCAAACCCTAGTGGCGAGGTTCTAGCTAAACTTTCCGCCGTCGGCTGGGGATCAGATGGCCTGCTTAGGAGTGTCTCATAATGCCGGCGATCCTTTTGCTAATTATCCTTGGTGCTTCGACTGGCCTAACCGTTATTGTCTTAACTGCTTTAGGTTTTGATCTGACACCTACTAAAACTAGTACTATAAAAGATTTAATTCCAATATCAATTGCCGTTGCTGTGTTTGTTATAGCACTACTAATTACGGGTCTTATTTCGTTATCAGTTGCTGCAGCAATTTCAGTATTTTTGATTAAGTCACTTATTGAAAAGCGTAAAGAAATGAAACGGACTGAGAGCAGAGTTGAATCAATTGCAATATTTTCACAATCACTTGCTGACAGCATTAGTGGTGGTAAATCAATTTCTGCTGCCATAAATTCGATCGCAAAAAATCCTCCTAAAGTAATCAGCGAAGAGATTAAGTCTTTACAAATTAACCTTTCAACTTCAAACCGATTTGAAGAAGCTATGAAGCAGTTTGTTGTAGATGTTGACGACCCAGCTGCAGATTTATTGGCAGCGCATCTAATTCAAGCTGATACTCACGCCACAGCAAATTTAGCTTCATCGATGCGCAATATTTCTGAATCTTTGAACGAATACATTATTAATAATAGAAAGATTTCAACTGGGCGAAGAAAACAAGAATTTGAGATAAAAGGACTAAGCGTTGTTGTGGTTGTCATGATCATTCTGCTTTCAACAATGGCTCCAGATCTTTTAGATGTATACAAAAGAGGAATTCTTGGTGAACTGAAACTTTCTTTAGTGTTCGGTTGCGTCTTCGCAGGATGGGTTCTGGTTGACAAGCTAACTCAAGGGGTAAACAAATCGGCTTTCACTTTAAGAAAGGGGGCTAAGTTATGAGCCCTATTGCCACTGTGTTGCTGATTTGCGCCACTTTTTCTAGTGGCATCATTGCGCTTTGGCGTTCATATTACACACCAGCTTCCTTACCAAGCTCTACCGCTTTGGTAGACGCTACTCTGCCTTTTGGAATGGGTAATAATTTAGAAAAAGATGTTGAGCTTGAAAGAGATTTAGAACTAGTAGGTAAAGATAAAAACGTCATGGTTTATGAGCAACTAATTGGCTCTGTTGTTGGTGTGTTAGCTGGTGCGCTTTTAACTTTTTTATTAATTTCTGACACCCCATTTTTAGGAATTATTTTGGCTGCATTGCTTGGTTTGTATGGCTGGCATGCTCCTAAAAACACTTTGATAAAGAATGCTGAAGAACAGCGCGTAACAATGAAGCAGGCTTTGGTTGTTTATCAAGAGTTAGCTTCGGCTGCTGTTTCTGGTGGACAAAGCATCCAGTCAGCTCTTCGTAACGCTGCAACTTATGGTGAAGGAAAACAATGGGCAGAAATTCGCCACGCAGCTACTGTTTCAATGACGTCTGATAAAACATTTGCATCACACATCAGACAGCTTCACGACCAATACCAGATTAACGAGTTAGAGACGTTAGCTAATGTGATTGAGGTGGCTGACTCAGGTGGTACATCTAAAACTTCTTTACAAGATTTAGCAAAACAACAGTCAAAAAAGTTTGCTCAAGAAGCTTTAGATAAATCAGAAAGCAACACTGCGCAACTTTTAATTCCAACGACATTAATATTTATATCTTTTGTATTGCTTCTTGCATTTGTAGTTATGGACGGGCTTTCCCAAATAACTCTATGACAATAATAAATTCGACTTATTCAAAATAGAAAGGAAATTTAGCAAATGAAAATTACAAACATAATGTTAAATAAAACATATATCGCATTGCAGATGAGATATCTAGATGCCAAAGCTGATTCTGAGAAAGGGGCAACGTCTTTGGAGTACGCGATTATTGCAGGTGTGATAATCACTATTGCTGTTGCAATAGGTCTAAAAATTGGCTTATTACAAGACGATGCTGAAGCTAAAATTCCAGACAGCTTGTAATAGTGAAATCTCAGCTAAATTCTGAGAGGGGGGCGACTTCTATAGAAGCGGCTCTTGTTGTTCCTTTTTTGTTGTCTGTTATCTTACTCTTGACACAATTTATTTTTCTTGTATTTGCTAAAAGAACGGCTCAATCAGCTGCAGAACATGGGGCGGAAGAAGCTGCTTATTATGAAGGCAGTAATTCAGATGGCCGGCTGGCAGCTTTAGATGCTGCTTCTAAGATACCTGGTTTAAAAAATACTTCTGTTGCAATAAATCGTACAGGTGCTGATGTTGTTGTAATTGTGACAGGAACCCCTATTCGGATACTTCCTATAAATATGGCAGTAGAAGCAAGGTCTTCAGCACCTATAGAGCAAATTGTAGCATCAGGACAAAGACAATGAAGCAATTAGCTATTCGATCAAACGTAGAGCGGGGTGCGCTTGCTTTAGAGGCAGCGATTATTATCCCTATTCTTGTAATTATGGCGATTGGTTTAATTTCGTTGACGTATATAACTCTGCAAACCGATTCTATGGCTAGGTCAATCTCAGACGAAGCTGCTAGGGCTGCATCTCAGCAGCAGTCACAAGCCGGTGCTTATTCGGCTGCTGATAATGTTTTAAAGAATGGCAATATCTCTAGCGGAATATTATGTGACGATCTAAATTTATCGGCTGATTTATCTCCTGGAGGGCTGGTTACTGCGACTGTTACTTGTCAAGGCAAAAGTGTTCTTCTGCCAGGGTTTCCTGCTCAAACTATTACAAAAACTCATACCTCTAACGAAATTGTTGACTTGTATAGGAGCGGTTCATGAGAACAAACGAAAAAGGTTCAATTGCTATTTCGTCAGCAATATTTGCTGCAGCCTTAATTGGCTTAATCCTCGCTCTGATTTCTCATGGGCAGTTTTCAAATGGTTATACCCGGACGCGTGAAGCTGCGGCTAACACCGCCAGGGTTAGCTCCCAAGAAGTTGATCTAAACAATTTATTAACCGGTGGAAATAGAGGTTTAAATAAGTCCGCTGCAGCTGATGCTGCATATTCTCATATTAGTAATTACCCGAACTTAAGAATTACCAAGCTAGTTGTTGATGACGGTGTTGTAGAGGTCACAGTATCTGAAACAATTACATCAATTTCAGGTATCACCAAGACAATATCGTCGGAGGCTTCAGCCAGCCCCATTTCAGATAGATAGGAAGAACAAAAAATGAAATCTGTTAACAAATTTAAGAAAATTTTAGCCCTAGCTCTGTATCTGATCTTACTAGTAGGCCTTCCGATATTTCTTATAAATATCGTAGACAGTCTCTTATTCACTTCTGAAGATCTTGACGTCATGGGTAATGCAATAAATGGGCGATCTCAATTGACCGGCGAAGTTTTGATGAAAGTTGTCTCCTTAGCTCTATGGCTATTTTGGGTTCTTCTTATAATCTCAACAGTTGCTGAAGTTGCGACCATCAAAAAACAAAGCCAGGTCAGCCCAAAAATTATAATCCCCGGTCTTCAAGTTTTGGTTAGGCAAGCTACTTTAGCTATCCCAATTATTTTTGCTCTACTCAGGCCAGCGACTGCAACTCCTTTGCCAGCTCAACAATATATTGGTCAGTCAATTGATGAAACAGCAGATATTGCCGAGACTACTGAAATTATTGATGATTCAAATTCTGAAAGCGTTGGTGAAAATCAAGCAATATATACAACTGAAAAAAATGATTCTTGGTATTCTATTTCGAATAAATTTTATGGCTCAGGAAAAGATTCTTCTAAAATTTTGCTAGCTAATATTGGCAGGCAAGTTAGTGAGTCAATTATTATTGAAGAGTCAACTGATTTTATTCAACCTGGCTGGGAAATAATTATTCCCAATATTAAAGTTCAGACAGTAGAAAAAGGTGACACTCTTTGGGATATAACAAAAGAGAATCTAGCTGAGGCAGAGATCTCTCCATCTTTATTGGGTATCGATGATGGCATTGCAAAAATTGTAGATTTGAATAATTTAGAAAACCCAGATCTTATTTATCCTGGGCAAAAAATAAGCACTCCAAATTATTCTGATGGAGTTTCAGAACCCACTAGCGAGCAACTTGAAGACGAAGTCAAAATATTTATTGATGTTGTTCCTGTGGCTGATGATATAAGTTCAGAACCCGAAATTGTTTCAGATCAAATCAAGACAACGACATCTCTTACTAAACAAGAAGTAGATATTTTTGAAGGCCAGCAGCCTATTGATTCTGAAGGTGGGTTATCTGTTTGGGCTTTAGCAGCTGGTGCAACATCAATAGTTGGAAGCTGGCAGTTAAAGGCGCTAATTCAAAAAAGAAAATACAGGCTAAGGAATCGGATACCACGGCTTGCGAATATTACATCAAACAGACCACCATTAGAAAACCCTGGATATATAAAAGTTAATTCAACTGAGCCGTCTAATAGTTCTGAATTTAGTGGATCTTCAAGAGTGGTTGCTAATAACCTATTTACAAAAGCGGACAACTCGAAACGGGCTGATCTTCTCGAAACAGCTTGTAAAGCATTTTCGGAATATTCTGGCAACCTCAACATCTTGGCTGTTGTTTTAAGAGATGGCAAAGTCTATTTCATTGGTGATACAAGAGAGTCTAACCGACAAGATTTTTCACTTGTCAAATCTCGAGAATTTGAACACGTAGGGAATGTAACTTGGGTTTTCAAACCTCCAGAAGATTTGGATAAGTATGCAACAAACCTAAAAGCTGGGACAATTGGTCTGGCTGCACTAACAACAGTAGGAACACTTAATAATGGTGGTGTTGTTTTATTAAATCTCGAACAAATTCGCAGCGTGCAAATAAATAGCGAAACTGAACAAGATCTTGAATCGTTTTACGTTGATATTGCTATGCAGCTGGCAACTACGTCTTTAGCAGGAAATGTTGATGTTGTACTTATAGGCTTTGGAGCTGAGCTGGACCATCTAGATAGAATCGAATATCACCAATTCTTAACTGATGATGTTTTAGAAAAGTTGGAAAATAAACAGAGACAACTTAGCGGGCGCAATCCAGTTAAAGAAAGAGTTGCTGGCCAAGATCCGTCATTTTATGATCCGATTGTAGTTATGGCTAAAACTGAAGCTGATGCTAAAAAGTTAATAGCTATTCAGAACAGTGTTAAAGATGATGGTGGCATTATTGTGTTTGCGCCTCAAATATCGGGACTGGGTAATTTGTGGAAGATTAATTTGGGTACGAACAACACACTTACTTGCCCTGATTTGCCTTCGCCGATAAACCTTTCAGTTTTCACTAGATCTAGTTTAGAAAACAAGTTGCGAGCAAGTGTTCTTGAAGAACTTAAACCAGATCCAATTAAGTTAGATCTGTCAACATCTAAGATGAGTAAACCTAAGGTTGTCTCTTTGGCTTTGATTCCTAAACCTATCAGACCTGTTACTGCTGCTGATCTCAATATTGAGTTTACTGTTTCTTGCCTTGGAAATATTGAGCTTGGTGGCCATGTTATTGATTCAAGTGAGAAGCCTTGGACATACTCTAAAACAGCTGAGTTGATTGTTCTTATCGCAATGAGTAAACGTTCTGGAATTACTAGAGATTCTGCAATCAGTATGTTGTTTCCGCAGTATTCTTCTGACGAAAATACTTTGAGACGGTTTGATCGGGCAATGTTAGAAGCACGAGCTTTACTATCTCAAAGCAATAGTGGTCAACTTAGGTTCCCGCTAGTTGATTCTGGTGGTGTATTAAAGTTTGATTCAACAGTAGGAACTGACATTGAAATTTTTGAAGAAAATCTTCGACGGGCCAGTAAAGCTGAAACAGCTGAGCAAGAAATCGGACACATTATTAACGCATTAGATTTGGTGAAAGATGAACCATTCACACTGCCTGGTAAAAGCAACGGATTTGGTTGGGACATTAATCTAAAAGAAAATCTTGTTATGAAAGTCGAAGATGCTGCTTTGAGAGTTTGTGATTTAGTTTCAGATTCTAATCCAGAGTTAGCGTTGCAGTCAGCTAAGACGGGGCTTCTTATGGGGACCAAAAACTTTGAACTTCAAAAACAGTGGCTTGTTGCTGCTCGTAAATTAAATATAGAATCAGAAATAAGATTAGCGATTGCACAAATAAACGAAGATACATTTAATGCAGCGCCGGAAGAAATTGAATTTGAGATACCTTCTGATTTGGAAAAATTAATCGAAGATACTCAAGAACAGAAAGTAAGTTAATGAAAACTTTAATATCAGGATCGATCTTGTTAGTTGTTGCTTTATTTGTGTCTTCGTGTACTGATACTAATGAGGCAGCTGA
>Ga0114956_1000669_pt1 | contig 25523 bp, 16 predicted proteins | sample MaitaG_FD_87304 | JGI IMG/M metagenome (GOLD analysis project Ga0114956, IMG submission 87304) | Marine algal microbial communities from Maine, USA - Maine_Asex2 metaG | ecosystem: Host-associated > Algae > Red algae > Unclassified | place: Maine, USA | collected 2015-01-05
ACCAAATCACCTCATCACCAAATCACCTCATCACCAAATCACCTAATCCAAAGTATGCCTCTTAAAAGCATGCGTGGTATCGTACACCTTACCAGCAAGCGGAGTGGTGTGTGCCTCTTCTGCATACCGCAGCAACTTTGCTAACGTATCAGGATTTTCTGCGGCCACATTATGGCTTTCTCCGAGGTCTTGGTCCAAATCATACAATTCGAAGGAATCAGCATCTGCTGGCTTTATTGCTTTCCAACCATTCATGCGAATGGCCACATCATTTTTTCCTTCCCAATAAAGGTATTTATGTTGCCGCTGCAGTTGATCTTGTCCAAGTAGGGTAGGAGCGATCGAAATACCATCTGATTTCTGAAGTAGTTTTGCACCCGATAGTTCAGCAAGGGTTGGCATCATATCTGGAAAATAACCAAGGTGATCTGAAATGCTTGCGGGCTGAATGTTTCCAGGCCAACGCACCATAAAAGGAATTCTCAGACCTCCCTCATAAAATTCACGCTTACCTCCTCTGAACCGCTGACCATTTTTCGGATTGACGTTGGGTGCAAAAAATCCGTGCGGATGATTTTCATTCGTGAAGTAGGCCTGCCCTCCATTGTCTCCGCTGAGGAAAATTATAGTTTGGTCATCCAGTTTTAATTCTTTGAGTAAGCTCATGATCTCGCCGATCTGGCGATCGACCATCTCTAGCATGGCAGCATACATCTGCGCATCATGCGTTCCACGTTGATTTGCAGCATCCCATTCTTTGTCGCGATATTTTATCCAGGATGGATCGTCTTCTGGCATGTGCCAATGCCCATGCGGTGGAGTCCAGGGAAGGTATGCATAAAACGGTTCGTTTTGTTTCTCACGAATAAAATCAAGACCTGCTTCATGGATCAAATACTGCGAAAAGGTCTCTCCAGAATGAGGGTCGCCCGTATTTCCTTCCAGTGGAATTTTCTGACTGTTTCGGATCAGATATCTCGGATAGAAAGAATGTGCGTGCACTTGATGGTAATAACCAAAAAACACATCGAAACCCTGTGCTTCCGGAACGCCCGATGTGCCAACGTCACCTATTCCCCATTTCCCAAATCCTCCTGTGGCGTATCCGTGAGCGCTGAGCATTTCCGCAATGGTGATATCATCGTCGCGGATGGCCTGACCTCCTCCATTGGTTCGCACGGTCGTGTGACCCAGGTGCTGACCAGTCATCAATACACTTCTGGTTGGAGCACAGACATTTCCTCCAGCAAGAAATTGCGTAAATCGCATTCCTTCTTTTGCCAACTGATCTATATTTGGTGTTTCCAAAATAGGGTGTCCCATCAGTGAGCTTTCAAAGTAACCCCACTCATCCAGCATGATGTGAATGATATTCGGTTTTAGCTCGGTGCTATTTGCCGAGGTCTGTTTTGTGTTTTCTGAACACGCATAGAGGGCGATCAAAGAAAAGGTGCAAAGTGAGGTGTAGATTAATTTCATCGCTCCTTCAAATGACTGTCGAACCATTGTACCCGTTCTCGACCCAAGTCTGGTAGATCGTGTGCACCCGGAAACGATGGCCCGTGAGCGGCTCCCTCAATAACTAGAAGTTTGCTGGGTATGCCGTGTTTTCTCAATGCACTATCCATCAGTTGGGACATCGACAGCGGTACAATATCATCCTGATCGCCATGTAGGAATAAGAATGGAGGATCGTCTGGGCTCACATAGTTTATCGGTGATGCTTCCATCGCCCGAGCATATTCCAAGCTTGTGGAGTCTTTCGCTTCATTCAGATTTATTTGAAGAAAATTTGCCCCAATTAATTTTTCGGAAGCACTAATAAATGTCGTGGGAGCTGCACGTGCTACCACACATTGCACCTTCGCACTTTCCATATTCACCGCACTTTGATCTGGTCGGTTTTCGGTTCCTTCTAAGACACCAAGCATGCTGACCAAATGACCTCCCGACGAGCCACCCACTGCTCCAATGCGATCCTTTCGAATACCATATTTTTCTGCATGATGTCTGATAAACCTTATTGCACGTTGCGCATCCTCAACTGCTGCGGGATATGGAAACCGAGGTATTGCGCGGTGATTTATGGAAAATACCGTGTAGCCCGCCTCGACCAGGGCGGTTCCTTCCAGCTCCACGTGGCTCTGATGATTAAGCATACCCACATCAAGCCCGAGCGGTTTTTGCCAGCCGCTGCCAGAGATGTGTATGATGCCATAGCCGTTGGAGTTTTGAGGATAATACACATCCATTAGGAGCGCCAATCCAGAATACATGCCGTAGACGACATTGCGATCTACTTTTGCCTGACCCAGTTCGGGCTGCGCCCGTGCCGTAAGGCAGATCATGACGATGAGTGAACAAAGGATACCTTTCATATCGGTAATATCGCTATAAATCTCTTTTGGATTGGTGGTATCCACTGGTTTGAGCTTAATGCCTGCGACCACCGTGAATAGTGTTTGTGATTTTTTTGCAAGCGTCAGTGATGGAAGGCAGGCAAACAAGGTGACGAACACGGATCTGATCTTTGATTGCCATTGTGTATCAAACCTGATTACCTTTATAGCAGCAATGCAGATAAACGAAACCACGACAGGTAGCGGACGACATCTATGAGGCTAGGAGTCATCATCTTGGATTTTGAAGGAGATGATCAAGCTCCGGCCATGCTCAAGGAAGCATTGACCTGGCCCGTCGAGGAGATGACCATCTACTACGTGCAAGTGAGTAAGCGGAGAGCTCTCTCATCAGATGAACAAATTAGGATGATTTTCAGTGAACACAATCTTGGTTTTGGGGGGAATAATAATTTGGGCATCACTGCAAGTCTGCAGGATGAGAATGATTGGACCCTGCTGATAAACAACGATGCAAGCATTGGTAAAAAAGAGATCACGAGCCTTCTTCATAAAGCAGCAGAGTTTCGTAGTTCAGATGTATTTTCTCTGGCACCTTCCTTAATTGAGGAAAATGGTATGTCGCGAAAGGAATACGTAGGCGGCAGAGACATATCGCAGTATTTAAATACACGCATCGAAAAGGGAGAAATAGAGCCCACTGCAACTGCTACGTACGAAGTTTTCTATAATATCGGAGCGATATTATTGCTTAATAATGCGCATCTTAAAGAGGTAGGGCTGCTGGATGAAGATTATTTTTTCAGTGGGGAGGTAGCTGATCTATGTTATCGAGCCGCCCAAAGAGATCTACAAAATATCTGCCTGCTGGATGTCACGAGCTCGCATTTTCCGGAAGATCATGCACGGAGGCGAACACTCTATAAATATTATTCCTTGAGAAATCGCTTTGTCTTTATTCGTAAGCACGGACTGCCCAGGGCACGGATGCGGCAATTTTATCGCTTCCTGGCGAAGGATCTGCTCTACCAAATATTCCGCTTGGATAAAGAGCAAGTACGTACCAATTGGATATGCTTAGTCGATAGTTTTCGGGGATTGAAAGGAAATCAAAATCATAAGTTTAAGGTATGATTACGGTCCTCATTCCAAATTACAATGGTCGTGATCATCTGCAGAAATGCCTTGCCAGTTTGGCCGCTTCTCAACTGCAGGCTTTCAAACTCATCGTGGTAGACAATGGATCAAGTGACGACAGTCAGGCTGTCTTTGATGCGGGTGCGATACTCGACAGGAAGTGGATTCAACTCGAAGAAAATTACGGATTTGCCAAGGCGGTAAATCTGGGCGTGGCTGCGGTCGAAACTCCGTATACGTTTTTACTAAACAATGATACGGAGGTGATGCCTGATACCCTGTCCATTCTCCAGCAGACCTTTGCCGATTCTACCTTGGAGCATTTGGTCGCGGTGCAACCGCTGATGCTGCAAATGGATCAACCTCAACTAGTCGACAATGCCGGTGACTCATTGAGTTGGTATGGTATTCCCACCAAAAGGCACCATGGTGAAGAGCATAAATTGATTGAGGAGAAGCAAGGGATATTTTCACCGTCAGGCGGTGCCTGTCTCTACGATACGTTTTTTCTCAAGACACAAAAATTTGATGAGCGGTTTGGATCATACCTCGAAGATGTGGATTTGGGATTGCGCGGGAGGCTGCTGGGGTATCACTACATGTTGGAGCCGGCTGCAGTGGTTTACCACAAAGGGCACGGCAGTCGTATGCCACGAAAAATGTACGTGCGAAATATGACTCGCAATACCTTGTTGTTGTTGAGAAATATACCAAGTGACCTCAGAGTTAAATATTTGCTTAAAGTCATTTACGGGCAAGTTCATCGCTTTTTGGCATACGGTAGACCCAGGCAAAGTTTGCTCGGATATTCAGATTATTTAAAATTGATGTCTGGGCAAGGATCTGGAGGCTCGCTGCTGCAGCAAAAGATTTCGTTGCAACTCGATGACATCGAAGCCATTATTACCAACGATTTTCCGGAACCGGGATTTTTTCAGGTGCTGGCAGACTTTTTCTATAATTTATTACTGCGGCCATTCATGAATTCGAAGGATGATTAGTTACCTGTGTACATCTCCGCACGAGGCCGTTAAACATACCGACGCCATCTATCAGGAGATCGAATTACTGCGGCAAGAATTTACTGGCAGCGTAACTAGTCTGTTTCCGCTTAAGCGTCCTTCTTCGTTGGTGCCCCCAATGCTCATGGGGGTGCTGAATCTTCGAACGATCAGAAATAGGGACCGGGCCCATCAGATAAATCACATTTTTGCCGCTGGGCTGTTTCATCTTCCAATGGTGCATTTATTGGAAAAACCAATTATCTATACTGTGGTGGGGGGAATTCGGAAAGACGTCAAAATACCTCCCAGATCTTTCATAAAAAAAGTGGATCGTCTGGTCGTGTCGAGTAAACGTGATCAGGCTATCTTGGCGCAGAAAATAGATGTTGCAGTCGACTGCATTTTGCCCAGCATTGCAACTGATAATTTTGAACAATCAAAAATTGCTCTGGACCAGGGTGACACTATGCACCTGCTCATGGCCTCCGCTCCCTGGGAGCGTACTCAGTTTGAAAGTAAAGGGATTCATTTGATTTTGAAAGCACTGCAACAGGTGGCCAATCTGCATCTCACATTTCTGTGGCGGGGCTTGCAAGTAGCTCACATGCGCAATCTCATAGCGCAATATGGAGTAGGTGATAAGATCACCTTCATCAATGAGAAGGTCGATGTGAATGCCTTGATGCACAGAATGCACGGTACCATTTTATTGTGCAATGATCCTGCGGTGATCAAAAGTTATCCGCACAGTCTGATCGAAAGCCTGGTGTGTGGCAGGCCGGTGATTGCTACACCGGAGATTGCTATGTCTGATCAGGTGAGTGAAAGAAGATGTGGTTTGATTCTGGGTGAATTTTCAAGTAACGCATTGCAAAACCTACTTGTGGAGTTTAGGAGCAACTATACTGACCTGCAGGCATATACGATGACATTGCCAAAAACGATGTTTGCTCCCTCAGATAGACTGCGTAGGTATGGAGCGATTTATGAGTCATTGATTTGACGCTGCAAGACTACTACCCTCAAATGGCTGCGAGAAAACCATAGTGGAAGACTGCCCTTTGAGGGGTGACATTTAATAGCATTGAGTGGGGCTCTCAAAGCTCAACTACCGAGTCCCGCACAATATCAGGATAAGAAAATTTATCCAGGTTATCGCGACCGTCTTGAAACCAACGTTTGGTTCCGGAGGGTAGAAGCAGATGATCGCCACGATGCAGAGCCCGGATCATCACCTACGGGAGGGTGCTAGTGCTCGGGTTTGTACAATGAGTAGCAGCAGTATTCAAATTTTGAGTCGTTTATCGCGTGTCTGGGATTTCCTTTGGGCACCGCACATTTCCTTAACTTTCGGAGTTATAGAGTGAAAAAGTGCTCAGTATAAAGTAGATGTATGAAGATAATCTGGAAGAGTTTTCTTAAGTCGGTCAAAACATTCATGGCACATGATCCCATGACCTTTGCGGCTTCGTTGGCATTTTATACTGTGATCTCACTGCCTGCCATTCTGTTGCTGGCGATCAATCTCTTAAGTGTAGCGTACCGAAAGGAGGGCATCGAGCAAGATCTACTGGGAAAACTTAATACCTATTTAGGTCCCAATACCGTAAATCAAGCAGAGGTGATTCTAGAAAACGCCAGCGTGGATCATAATTCGCTATTTGCTCAGATTGTGGGCTGGGGAATGCTTGCCTTTAGCGCTACGACGGTTTTTATCTCACTGCAAAACGGCATAAATCATATCTGGGGAGTCAAAGTAAATTCTGACGCCGGAATTTTGCGGCTGGTTCTATCGCGGTTACTTTCTTTTACAGTCATCGTGAGTATAGGATTTATCTTGATGGTATCACTTGCGCTAGACTCCTTACTGGCTATTTTTCAGGATTGGATTGTTGATCTGCTCAATCTGGAAAATGTGAGCATTGTCTGGCTAAGCAATATCCTGTTGTCAATGTTTGTCACATCTGCAGTCTTTACCATGGTCTTTAAAGCATTGCCTGACGTAAAAACGCAGTGGAAAAGTGTGATCACGGGAGGTATCTTCACCGCAGTATTTTTCTTAATCGGCAAATTTTTAATTGGTTACTACCTTTCTACCAGTGATGTGGGTGGCGCGTATGGAGCAAGTGGCTCGCTGGTGGTCTTTTTATTTTGGGTTTATTACTCTTCAACCCTGGTTTTGTTTGGTGCCAAATTTACGTATGAATATAGTGTGCATCATCAAGAGAATTTGGAGAGTAGTCCCCATGCCAGTTTTGTGAGAGAAGAAGTAATCACGGATAGAGACAAAAATTTAGACGAGGCTTAGCAGCGAAGAACACACATAGAAATCAAGATTGCAATTTGTCTACTAGCAGAAAAAGAATTTTTAAGTTTGGGTCTTATCTCATTTTGGGATTGGTACTCGTGCTGTTGGTGTTATGCCTTCTACTGCAACTGGGACCCGTTCAGAATTTTGCCAAAGACAAGATTTTGCGATCACTCTCAAATCAATACGAGGCCGAATGGACCATCGACGATCTCCAGATTTCCTTTTTTGATGAGGTGACGCTGGATGGCATCAAGCTCTACGATCAGCAGGGCGACACCCTTCTGCACGCCAAGCGCCTGCATGTAGATATAGGTCTTTTCAGTTTGCTAAATAAGGTAATTCAAATCGACGGGATCGAACTTGAGCAGGCACGCGTGAAGCTGTATGAGCGTGCAGACGGGGCAATGAATTTTGACTTTCTGATGCCAAAGGATTCGGTAGAGGAGAGTGAGTCAGCCTCGGGAGAGGGTTGGGCTTTTGGAATCGATCAAATAGATCTCCTGAACTCAGACATAAGCTACACTACCCAAACGGAAGATATTCGCCTGCGTGAAGATAGGTTGCAGCTCACCATCGATGACTTGGATCTTGAGCAACAAGTTGTCGCGCTTGGCGCGCTAAAAGCGGAGGGTTGGAATTTGGATATTGCCATGTCATCATCAGATACGGCAAGCTCAGCGTTTTATCTGTCAGATTTGGGATGGGACATTACGCTCAACCTACTTGAAATAGCGCCCTCCCAAATTAAGTATCGAAGTGGTGGTGATACTTATCTTGTACAGGATTTTATGCTGGAAGTTGAAGACGTGGCATATGTTGGAGATAGCCTTCATCTCTATCTGGAGCACATCCAAGGAGACATTGAAAATATAGCGAATCTGCGAGAGATGGAGGCGGATATTACCCTAGTCGGTGATTTTCTCTCATCGCCAAGGATCTCGCTAGAGACTGAGCGGGATAAATTGACGATGGCCGATTTGCGATTGGCACTCAATGGCCCGGAAATAAATGCTCAAAAGATTGCGGGAGAGATCAGCTACCCTACGCTGCAGCTATTGGAAAAATATATTCCATCGGAGATTTCCATTTTAGAAAATGAGCGATTTATTATTTCGAGTAAACGCTTTGCCTTTGCAAATGGCGCAACCTCCGCGAGAGGTATACGATTGCGCTACGGGGAGGCAATTCAATTGGATGGTAGCGTCGATCTGTCACCAACTCCCCTGGGGACCGAACCACTTATCAATGCCGATCTGAGGAGCTTGCAGATAAATCTTGCCCAACTGGATCGCATGCTCCCCACCTTTGAGGTGCCGGATAGTCTCCGGCAGTATCGCAACTTGTCGCTAAGCGGAGGTTTTAGTGGGACCATGCAGCAGATGGAAGTCAAGCAACTCGATCTCGCGGTCGATGATGTGCTCGCGGGTAATTTTTCCGGGCAGCTGGAAAATCTCGACCAGCCGGATCAAATGATTTTTGATGTCGCGATAAATAATTTCGATGCGAAGGTAGATCGATTGCCGACGGCACCAAATGAGCAGATAGCACTCGATAGTTTGGGACGGTTGACCTTTACCGGAAACGTGCGTGGAACCCTCGATAAGATGTCGATCGCTGGCGACCTCGGCAGCGATCTTGGGAGTGCCCAAATGGATCTTGCTCTTGTACTGCCCGATAGCCTCAGTGAGATGGAGTACTCCGGTACTGTTGATCTTGACGCGTTTGATTTAGGTACGCTGCTGAAAAATCCTGATCTCGACAGAATTACCCTGGCTACTAAAATTGACGGCCGAGGTCTCGATCTCGCTACGATAGATTCGCGTATCGACGGGACAATTTCAGATTTTTCGTTTCGGGGGTATGAGTATGGTGTGGTCAAGCTGGAAGGCATAATGCAGGATAGCAGTGTGCGTGGCAATGTGGAAATTGTAGATTCTAATTTTATGATGGCTTTTGATGGCATTGTGGATATACGTGGTGAAAATTCCATCTTTGATTTTACGGCAAGAATTGATACTCTCAATCTGACCAAGCTGGGATTCTTGACCAATGAACTTGCGCTGAGTGGATTACTCACTGCGCAGTTCTCACTTCCTCTCAATCCGGGCGATCAAGGGCGAGTGATTTTATCGCAATTTAAGATGTCCAATTTGGATGATACCTATCAGACAGATAGCGTGCGGATATATGCTGCAAAAGATGCGGACAGTACATTTATAGATGTACGCAGTGATTTTCTCAGCCTTGACATCGACGGTATATATGGCATCCGTGATTTGCCAGTGGCGATTGGAGACCTGGTGCAGCCGCTGCTTGCCCTCGAGTCACGGGACCAGCAGGAAGCCATCCAATTCGATTCTAAGCTTGTCACGATGGAAGGACAACTCTTCAGTCTCCGGCCCCTCGATATCTTCATGCCAGATCAACAAGTTGGAGTCGGTCGCGCAAGCATTTCTGCAGAAATGGACTTTGAAAATCACACGATCGCTGCAGAAGTAGAAAGCGATAGTTTATTCTTTGGTTCGATCTTTTCTGAAGATTTACGATTGGAAATGAGTACGGCAAATGAGTCGGGAAGTCTGCTGATCAATGGGAACAATAATTACTTCGGCAATACAGAAATTGCCCAACTTACTATAGCCAATCGACTTGAGGATTTGATTTTGTACAGCGACCTCGAGGCAAAGGACAAAGATGCACTGCCCCGGGTCAAACTTTCGCTGAGTGCGAGGAAGCAAGATTCACTCTATCTATTCTCGCTGGAAGATAGCGTGGTTTTAAATAACAAGGACTGGATGGTGGCGGCTGGAAATGAGTTGCGATTGTATCCCAATAAAGTGGTCATTGATCAGTTTGTTTTGACTGATTCATCTGAATATTTGACCGTACAGAGTCGCGATGCCTCAGGCAGTGATATCGATGTCACACTTGATAATTTTGATATAGCTCAGTTTGCAACCTTGCTTGGACTCGAAGCCGGTGAAGTCACCGGCAGAATAAATGGAGAGATTGAATTACGTGACATTAACAGTGAGATTAATTTTTTAGCCAATGTGACGATCGATACCCTTCGCTACGATTCCACTTACATGGGAGAGCTTAGTATTTATGCAATAGATGATCCCAATAATCCCGCCATTGCCACTATTCTCGAATTGGCAGGACCTGAAAATGATCTCCTGGTAGAGGGTAGTTTTAATACGGAAACCCAAGCACTGGATTATGAGGCCGATATCATTGCCATGCAAATGAAATTGCTAGATCCATTTCTGTCGGAAATCATTAAAGAAAGCGACGGGGCTTTTTCTGGGGTTGCCTCTATTTCGGGAAGTGCTGATAACCCAATAGTGCAAGGGGGATTGAATCTCAAAGATGTCTCGACGACGCTTGCATTTAATAATACACGCTACACGATCAAAGAGCACCAGATTGCCTTCGACGAAGCGATCATTGACCTGGGCGACATGGAGATTCTGGACAAGAGAAATAATCGAGCCATATTGTCTGGACAGGTGTTTCACGATGGGCTTGATGATATTCGACTGGATGTCGAGATGCAAACCGATGAGTTTAATTTTCTCAATACTTCGGTAGAAGATAATCCGGTCTTTTTTGGAAAGTTGGTACTGGCGGCAACTGCGACCATCAAGGGTCCAGCTGATCTACTTGACATTAATGTGACAGCGACAACGCTTGATAGCAGCAACATAACAATCTCACCACTTTCCTCTGAAACTCTTGTTCTGGAAGAAGACTACATCACTTTTGGTATTCCGGAAGAATTTGAACAGATCACCAATGCGGAGCTGATCAAGCTCTCAAGACAATTTCCCTTTCGAGTGAAAATACTGCTTGATGCGACTGACATAGCGGAGCTCACTTTTGTGATCGATCCGGTGACAGGCGATCGGATCAAGGTGAGGGGAGCAGGCAGCCTGCAGGTGACCTTGCATCCCGATGGTGAGCAGGAAATATTTGGCACCTATACCGTATCCGAGGGCTCGTACGCGTTTTCGTACGGAGATTTTATATCCAAAGATTTTACGGTGAAGGAAGGAGGTACCGTGCGATTTAATGGAAATCCGCTTGAGGCTGTCCTGGACATAGACGCTATATATTCGGTAAATACGACGACGTACGAACTCATTCAAAATGAGATTTCAATTGATGACTTGGAGGTGGCCCAAGCCAAGGATCGAAGTGATGTTGAAGTCTACCTTTCGCTGATCGGTACGCTGCTCGAGCCAGAAATCAAGTTGGATATTCAGGTCCCAACGAGTCAGGGGAGCTCGCTGGTGTCTAGCGTAGAGCGTAAATTGACGGAGCTGCGTAATGATCCGAACGAGCTAAATAGTCAAGTTTTTAGTCTATTGATATTTGATCGGTTCTTTGCAGGCAACAGTGCTGCAAGCGGATTTGATAATATCGGAAGCAATATTGCACTGAGCAGTGTATCAAATTTGATTTCGAGTGAGCTCAATCGCTTAGCTGAAAATGTCATCAAAGGGGTTGATGTAAATATCAACATTGACTCGTACGATTCCAGATATGCCAACAATGGAAGTGGAGGTACCGTGACTGAGGTAGGACTGGAAGTACGTAAACAACTTTTCAATGATCGGCTAAGTATTTCTGCGGGAGGGAATATTGACATAAATGGAGTAGGAGCGGCAGGAGCTTATTCGGCTCTTGTAGGTGACTTTGTGCTGGAGTATAAATTAACCGAAAATGGTCGCGTACGATTACGGGTTTTTTCTAAAACAGACTATGATCGGCTTCTCAATGAAAATACCAATAGGAATGGGGTAGGTCTCTTTTTTAATCGATCATTTGACTCGAAGACAGATGAATAGGGCATGCCTCGCATATCTGCTGGTCTTACTCTTCACATCGGGATGCAGCCTGACCAAAAATCTTGGTGAGGATGAGTACGTTTATATGGGTTCAAATATATCTGTAGAAGATGGACAGGAAGCAAGTAGTGTTACCAATTTCGATCACAGCATCAAGGAAATTCCTCCCGACGGCACGCAGACTGGGGTCGGCAATATCTTGCTTGGGTTACACAATGTCTATGATGAGACCCGCGACCAAGGCTTCAAACATTGGGTGAAAAATAAGCTGGGCAATGCGCCAGTGATTTACGAAGCAGAGATCGCCGATCGAACGATCGCTAAACTCAAGTACTTCTTAAACGGAAAAGGCTTTTTTGCCCACGAGGTTAGTTGCGATTCGATCAGAGACGGACGTAAAGTGACGTTGGGCTGTGATGTATCGTTGGGAGAACGCTACAAACTTGACAGTTTGATCTTTCCAGTGGACTCCACTTACGTGGCACTCAAACTCGATGAAGAACTTCAGCGCGCAATTATCCGAGAGGGAAGCTATTATGACCGTGATAGACTGGACTATGAACGGGTACGCCTTGCCTCGATGGCAGGTGATCTTGGCTTTGCCGATTTTGGATCGGACAATATCCACTACTTTGTCGATACAACAGCTGGTAATCATCAGGTAGATCTATATACCCGTGTGATAGCTCCGACCGACTCCACTTTTCATACGCGCTATGTGCTTGATACGATTCGCATCTATCCAAACTACACGATCGATAAACCTCTGAGCAAAGACCTAAAGCGAAAAACCATTGACTCGACGATGTACATCCTGGAGTCTGAGCACTACCTGGATCATGGGCTGATGGATCGACTTATTTTGCAAAATCCCGGGACATTTTACAATCGATCTGAGGAAAAGAAGTCGATAAATCGCTTGCTGGATCTGGGTGTATTCCGATTTATTAATGTCAATAATTTGCCAAACCCCAAAAAGGGTCAAGGGCACTTTGTGCAGGAAATATTTTTGACACCAGAGCGCATGCAGAATATTTCTGGTGAAATAGAATTAAATAATCGATCGGGAAACTTTCTGGGAGTGGGCGCATCAGTGAAATATCAGCACCGCAATATATTTAAGCATGCGGAGCGTCTCAATTTTTCACTGGGAGGCCAGGTCGAAACACAGTTTGGAGATGGTGTGACCTTTATAAATTCATCTGATCTCTACACGACACTGGAGATTGCCTTTCCTCGATTCATCACACCCTTTTTTACGATCCGCGAAGGGCGTAACTATATCCCCAGAACGCTGCTACGTACAAACTACTCCTATCAACGCCGGAGCCTTTACTACACGCTGCAGAGTATCACTGCTCGATTTGGCTATAAATGGCGCGAAAATTCCAAGACCACACATGAGCTATATCCCATCTCGCTCAACAACGTGACTGTATTTAATAAATCAGACGAATTTCAGGCGCTACTGGATATGGATGCGCGACTGGCCACTTCTTTTGAAAATGTACTTATCACCGGCTTGCAATATAACCTGACATTCTCGAGCCAGGCAAATAAGACAGATTTGCAGTATCGCTATCTCCGGGCGGAACTTGAGACCAGTGGCAATCTCTTTAATTTGTTCGGACAGGGTACCATCGAAAACCCCTCGGGTATTGGCGGCTCCAACTTTGCTCAATTTGCCAAGATGACCCTGGACTATCGCCGCTATCTGGACGCTGGATCCACCAGCATTGCCGGTCGAATCTTGCTCGGTGGTGGACTGGCCTACGGCAACAGTGCCGAGCTACCTTACATCAAGCAGTATGTAATTGGTGGCTCGAGCTCGATCCGTGCATTTCGCCTGCGTGGCTTAGGGCCCGGTTCTTACTATGTCGATCCGACCGATCTGGATGAATTTGCTACTCAGTTTGTAGATCAGACGGGCGACCTCAAGTTGGAAATGAATGTCGAGTGGCGCTTTCCTATTTTTCGATTCCTGAAGGGGGCACTTTTTGTTGACGCTGGAAATGTCTGGCTGATCAATAATTCAGATAGACCTGAGGGCAATTTTGAATTTGATCGTTTTTATCGAGAAATTGCCGTCGGCTCTGGGCTTGGATTGCGACTTGACTTCGGCTTCTTTTTGATTCGAATGGACATGGCCTTTCCACTCCGAGCGCCCACGCTTAATGATGACTTCGAATGGCGATTTTCTGGAATTAATCCGTTGGAGCGCGATTGGAGAAGGGATAATTTGAGGTTTAATTTGGGGATTGGCTACCCATTCTGATAGTGAATAGTTTATGGCCTGTCTTTCATTGATTAGGCAAGGAAGATAGCCAGAATAATAAGGATAATGCCAATTATTTGTTTCATGTTTCGATTTCTTTGAATTACAGAGCGAACCTTTTGCTGAGAAGAAAGTTCGATGTATGACCTGAGATGACCAGATGTACTAGCAAACATCGCTAAGATCACTATAATAGCTTAAAATGAGGATGTATTACAAATTGGTTTTAATCATTTTACTTGTACCGGTCTATTCGTGCGATAAGGATGTTGCGCCGATGGTACCTACGGTGGTAGAACCATTGGATAAAATATCGATCGATCAGAGTGGATTTGTTGATGCATCAGGCGAGGCTTTTTTTCCCTGGGGTTTGAATTATACAAATACCGAGCACGGCTTGATTGAGGATGACTGGCTGAGTGTCGACACCTGGGCTGCAATCCGCAAGGATTTTGAGGACATGAGCGGATTGGGGGCCAATGTCGTGCGTATCCATCTGCAGTATCACAAATTCATGATTGATGCCGAGAATGCGAATCAAGCTGCGCTGGATCGACTCGTTGATTTCGTTGCAATGGCCGAGGAGGTGGGTTTATACTTAAATATTACTGGTTTGGCGTCTTACCGTAAAGACGCTGCACCGGAATGGTACATTAATTTGGATGACAACCAACGCTGGTCGACGCAAAAGTTATTTTGGCAAAATGTGGCAGGTGCTATAAATGGCAGCCCCGCTGTATTTGCCTACAATTTGATGAATGAACCTGTGGTGGCAGTGGGTTGCGTTATTGCAGACGCATGCAGTTGGCTGCCTGGCAATGGATTTGGTGGGTTTCATTTTGTGCAAAATGTGTCGCGTGATCCGGCAAAGCCATTTCTCGAAACGATGCAATCCTGGATGGCTGAGATGACGAATGCTATTCGCACACAAGATGTAGAAACCCCGATTACTGTGGGTCTTTTGGCTTTGGGGGCGGCAACCCGATTTGCCGATGATTTGGATTACCTCAGTCCGCACATTTATCCCAAGTCGGGCGAGCTCAATAAATCAGTGCAATATGTGCAGGATAATCAAAGCAATGTGCCACTGGTCATTGAAGAAATTTCAAATTTAAATTGTACCGCTGAAGAGCTTCAGGAATTTGTTGATCAAATTGATGGACTTTATGATGGATTGATGGGCCACTATCACGGAAAAAATTTCAGTGAGCTGAATCGGTCGAATATCAACGATGCATTGCAATACAATTTTCTCAAGTTCTTTCAAAGAAATAGCCCCAAGGCTGAGTAGATTGGGGTGGTGCTCGTTTTTCGAATTCAAGTTCTTTTTGGACTAAAAGGTTGCGTCTGGGCCTGAAGTTGTAACTTACCAACATGAAAGTCTGCTGTCATAGTCTGGTGATCCGGCTCTGCACCTACCTGGCATTGCTCCTCGCTGTACCCTCCTGTAGTGAGCACAGCTCATTGCCCGATGAGCTGGCCCACCTGGCAGCTGATCTGCCCGATGAAGTGAGCTACAACTTTCACTTCAAGACGATTCTCAGTGATCGCTGTTTTAATTGCCATGGTCCCGACGCTGACAACAGAGAAGGAGACCTACGCCTTGATGTGGCAGAGTGGGCTTACGGTGAGGGTGAACATACACCTGAAGAAATTGCAATCGTCGCAGGTGATGCTACTGAGAGTGAGGTGTACCACCGTATCCTGTCAGACGATCCAGATCTAGTCATGCCTCCTCCTGAATCTAAACTGAAGCTTTCCGATCGTGAAAAAGCCATGTTGATTAAGTGGATTGACCAAGGTGCAGAATACGCCGACCACTGGTCTTTTGCACCAGTCTCAGATCAAACGGTGCCGGAGGCAGTGCATCCGATTGACCACTTTATTGATGAACAATTATCGGAGAAGGGTCTGAGCAATCAGCAGCCTGCTGCACCAGAACAGTTGATCAGGAGATTGTCCTTTGATCTGACCGGCCTTCCACCTGAGCTCGAAGATGTTGATAAAGTTGTAGCCGATCTATCTGCCGACACCTATCGATCGTTGATTGAGAAATATCTGAATAGCTCAGCCTATGGCGAGCGCATGGCCGCAGATTGGATGGATGTGGCGCGCTATGCCGACAGTGATGGCTATCTGGATGATAAGCACCGGGATTTTACTCCGTGGCGGGATTGGGTGATCAAGGCTTTTAATGAAAACATGCCCTACGATCAGTTTGCCACCTGGCAATTGGCTGGTGATCTCATTGAAGACCGCACACAGGAAAGTATTTTGGCCACTGCATTTAATCGGTTGCATCGCAAGAACTCGGAGGCGGGAATTGTTTTTGAAGAATACCGAGTCGAATATGTCGCCGATCGATCACACACATTTGGCAAAGCTTTTTTGGGCTTGACCACGGAATGTGCACGTTGCCATGACCATAAATACGACCCCATTTCTCAAAAAGAATACTACGAGTTGTTCGCTTTTTTTAATAGCACGGATGAAATGGGCACGGCCATCTATGGACCAGATCAAACACCTGGACCATCGATGATGCTGAGTACGAAAGAACAACGAGATTTGTTGGAGTTTTTGGATGATAAAATACTTGCGACCGAAGAGGGGGCAAAGGCAGCCTTGGAAAAAGCTACGGGAAAAGCTGTAGATACCAAAGTCCGCGAGCAGGTCGCAGCTGATCATCGACAGAAATTAAAGGCAAATTATTCGTTTGATCAAACCTTTCGGGACAAGGAAGGAAAGGTGACCATGCCAAACCTCGTTTCACCTTCACATAAGGCGACCTTGACGGAAGCCCAAATCGGTAAAGGGTACCGAGGTCAGGGTTTGCAAATCACAGACTACGGTGCTGTGCAATTGGATGAGAAGGAGGGGTATTATGATCGCGACGATCCATTTACTGTGAGCATCTGGGTGAAGCCGGCAGAAGTGTATCCGGAGGCTGGTATTTTCTCGCATTGTGAAGACTTGCGACTGGGATATAAGGGGTATAGTATGCACTTGCACGAAAATCGACCCCGATTTATCATTGCCCATAGTTGGCCATTGAATAGCATTGAGGTGATTGCGGAAGGATCACTTCCCGCAGATGAGTGGACGCACCTTGCCGTCAGTTATGATGGTTCGAGCCGAGCCGAAGGAGTGCAAATCTATCTCAATGGAAAATTGCAGGAAAACGAAGTGGTTGTCGATCATTTGTACAAGGGTATACTATATGAGTATAGCATTCATACGTACGGCTTTCATGGGTTTAGATTGGGATATCGGGATAAAATAAAGAATCTGAAAGGAGGAGCAGTTGATGAGGTTCGAATTTTTACAGGAGTTTTATCTCAGGCAGAAATCGCTTACGACTATGATGCACAAAAATTTCTAAATGAGTCAGCAGGAGCTGAAGAAATACTGGAAGATCACTTTGTAAAAGGTAATTCCAAGGAATATCGGTTCCTTCAGGATAGTCTGCTTCGCTTGAGGAAAGATCGGACTGAAGCTATTAATGCAATTCCTGAAATAATGGTCATGGGTGATTCTCCCCAGCCGAGAGCATCTTACATTCTTGAGCGGGGGAGCTATGCACATCGTGGCGAGGAAGTGTTTCCCAACACACCAGCGAAACTAACACCTGCATTTAGTGGGTTTGAGCAGAATCGGCTCGGCCTGGCCAAATGGTTGTTTCACGACAAGAACCCGCTCACTGCACGCGTCTTCGTAAATCGAATCTGGCAGCAACACTTTGGACGCGGTCTGGTCAAAACTGCGGAGGATTTTGGAGCACAGGGGGAGCTTCCTACGCATCCCGAATTACTCGATTACCTAGCGCGTTATTTTCAAGACCACGATTGGGATATTCATGCATTGCATACATTGATTGTAACCTCAGCTGCATATCAACGGAGTTCTGTCGTATCTGAAGAGCTCCTTGCGGAAGATCCGGAAAACTTGTTTTATGCCCGCGGACCGAGCCAGCGACTTACTGCTGAAATGATTCGCGACAATGCCTTAGAGATTAGCAATCTATTGGTAGATCGTCGCGGAGGTGAAAGTGTCTACCCTTATCAGCCAGCGGGCTTGTGGGACGAAATCAGCAACAAGGTCTGGCGCTATCCATACCTGCAAGAGCCGGGTGAAGGTCTCTACCGACGCAGTTTATACACCATCTGGAAGCGCACCTCGCCACCACCTTCCATGCTTATTTTTGATGCTCCCGATCGCAGTTTTTGTTCTGTTCAGCGCAGTGAAACGAATACACCTTTGCAGGCACTGGTCTTACTCAATGATCCGCAGTATCTGGAGGCAGCCCGAGTGATTGCCAGCAATGCGATGGATACCTACCAGGCTCCAGCAGATCGGCTAAATCATGTGGCGAGACTTGCCTGGGGGAGAAGCCCTGATCGCACAGAACTGGATGAGCTTGAATTGTTTTTTAATCAGGAAAAGGAAAAAGCGCAAATGGATAAAGTGGCAGTCAGAGAATATCTGGAAAATGGGGAAGCTGATGTCACTGGCAAGCACAATGTGAATGATTTAATTGCATTGGCAAAAACGACTCATAGTTTGCTCAATACCTACGAAGCCCAAATGAAGAAATAGCTATGGATTTTTCAGAAAATATTCGACAACGTACCCGCAGGTCATTTTTAAAGAGCACCGCATCTGGTCTGGGGTCGATTGCGTTTGGAAATTTATTGGGTAAAGAATCCAATCTCCTGGGAAAAACTCAATTTCCTGGCAAGGCCAAGCGTGTGATTTATTTATTTCAAAGTGGAGGACCATCTCAATTGGAGACGTTTGACTACAAACCAGCCCTTAAAGAATGGTATGGCCAGGAGATTCCCCCGTCTATCCAGGGTACTCAACGAAATTCTGGTATGGTCGCGGACCAATCGACCTTTCCGCTGGTGCCATCCATATATGATTTTAAACAGTATGGACAGAGTGGTGCCTGGGTTAGTGACCTTTTTCCATATACGGCTCAGGTGGTCGACGAGTTGTGCATCATTAAATCGATGTACACCGAAGCGATCAATCACGAACCTGCGGTTATTTTTATGCAGACGGGATCGCAGTTGCAAGGTCGCCCCTCCATCGGTAGTTGGCTAAGCTATGGATTGGGTCGCAGCAATGAAAACCTCCCAGCCTTTGTGGTAATGATTTCTAAAAGCGGAGGAGCACAACCCCTCTCTTCGGGAGCATGGGGTAGTGGATTTCTGCCTTCGCATCATCAGGGTGTGCAATTTCGATCGGGAAAGGATCCAGTGCTCTACCTCAATAACCCGTATGGTGTGCACAAGGAAGACCGTCGGCGCTCGCTGGATTTTATTGAAAAATTAAATCGACATCAATACGATCGCTGGCATGATCCAGAGATAAATTCGAAAATTAATCAGTATGAGATGGCCTATCGGATGCAGACCAATGTGCCCGATGTGGTCGATATCAGCAATGAGCCTCAACATGTCTATGATCTCTACGGGCCGGATGTGCACAAGCCAGGTACCTACGCTGCCAATTGCTTACTGGCTCGAAAATTAGCGGAAAAAGACGTCCGGTTTATTCAGTTGTATCACATGGGCTGGGACCAGCATCTTGGATTACCCGGAGGAATAAAACGTCAAGCGCAAAGCACTGATCAAGCTACTGCGGCTCTGATCACTGATCTAAAACAACGCGGACTGCTCGATGACACCTTAGTGATTTGGGGTGGTGAGTTTGGTCGCACGAGCTTTTCACAAGGAAAATTAACCGCCACCAATTATGGCCGAGATCATCATCCCGGATGCTTCACCATGTGGATGGCCGGTGGAGGTATAAAGCCTGGAATGGTGTACGGTGAGACTGACGAGCTTGGCTATAATGTTGCGAGTAATGGAGTGCATGTCCATGATTTTCAAGCCACGATGTTGCACCTGTTGGGCATCGATCACGAGCAGCTTACGTATCGCTACCAGGGGAGAAGGTTTCGGCTTACGGATGTGCATGGGAAGGTGGTGGAGGAATTGTTGGCTTGAGCGGGAGCGCTTTCAATGTCACATGATCTCGAAATCGTGAAATGTAAGGAATTTAGTCCTTGAAGGATTCTTATCTTTAAGAGCTCATCGACACAACATCTACAAGCTATATGGCGGAAAACATTGCAGACCAGTCTACGGATATTAAATTGCTGTCCTTCGACATCGACAATACCCTTATTGACTTGCAGACCCTCAAAGGACGATTTACGTCGACGTGGCAGCGACATATGAATGGACAACGACCGCTGCTCACCTACAATTCCGGACGGCTCTATAAAGATATCATTGGCCTGATTGATCGAAATATACTGGCAAAGCCGGATTTCATTATTGGTGGCGTTGGTACCCATATTTATGATTTCCGTGCGGGAACAGTGCTGAAGGAATTTGACCAGATTTTAGATGAGGGTTGGAATTTGGAGGTGGTCGAAGATGTCATGGAAGCTTTGCCACTGCCGATCAAGCTGCAGCCATCCCGATTTCAACATTACTACAAGCGCAGCTATTTTTTGCATGATGCTACTCCCGCTCAGCTTGATAGCATCGAGCAACAATTTGCCGAAACTCAACTAGATGTGAATGTAGTTTATTCCGGAGACCAATACCTGGATATATTGCCCAAATGGGCGAACAAGGGCAATGCACTCATCTGGCTCATGCGAAATTTAGACATAAGCCCGGAAGAGGTTATCGTGGCAGGCGATAGCGGCAACGACGTAGCCATGTTTGACATTAAGGATGTGCGTGGCATTGCCGTAAGCAATGCGCGAGAGGAGCTGTACCGCATGACAAAATACCGCCCAGTCTATCATGCCGAAAGTCCCAAAGATCTGGGAGTGATCGAAGGGTTGGTACACTACGGTGTCTTACCAGCCGAAGCCACTACAGATGCTCAGGTTGATGATAGTGGTGCAGAAGATTTTTTTGTGCAGCAGCAGACGGATCACCCCACGCTCGATGCTGGGCAATTGGCACTGATCAAGGAGGGGTATGACCATGCGATTATTGCCCTTAAGAACTGTATATCTCCGCTAGGGTTTTTGGCTTGTGCCACTGATTTTAATGTGACCTCCGGTACCGATGAAAATTACCACAGTGTATGGGCGCGCGATGGTGCGATCACCATCATTGGTGCCCTACCTTTGCTCCATGACGAGGAAATTCATCAATGCATCCGGAATACACTCATCACACTGCTCGATAATACATCGACCAACGGACAAATTCCAGCCAATGTGCGTCTCAGTGACGAGAACCCTGACTATTCTGGGGTCGGCGGCATTTGCTCGATCGATAGCGGACTCTGGGTCATAATCGCGCTGTATGAATATGTACGTGCTACCAAAGATCTTGACCTATTAGCCCAGTATTTTCCGACACTGCAAAAAATTATGAATTGGTTGAGTGCCCAAGATGGCAACAACGATGCTCTCCTCGAAATACCTGAAGCGGGTGATTGGACCGATCTGTTTGGTCGGAGCTACCACGTCCTCTACGACGAGGTGCTTTGGTATCGCACCAATGTCTGCTTTGGGCGATTGCTCGAGATGATGGGAAATTACGACAGTGCTGGAGAGTATATCCGCTGGTCACAAGTAATTAAACGGGAAATTAATTCGAATTTCTGGCCATCAACCGAACAAAAGGTTGGGCAGCCGGTCACCTTTGCGGAGCAACAATATTCTTTGGGTGATACAAAGTATCTGGTTGCGCAGATTACCCCATTTGACTTCAGCTGGCGGTGCGATAGTTATGGCAATATTTTAGCCTATTTGTACAATGTCATTGATCACGACAGGGCCTTTTCTGCTTTTCGCTTTATGGTCGGTGTGGGTATTAATGATCCGTATCCAATAAAAAATGTGTACCCTGTGGTGAGTCCGGGTGATCCAGATTGGAAGCCGTACTATGCTGTAAATCTGCTCAATTTGCCCGATCACTATCACAATGGTGGTATTTGGCCATTTATTGGAGCCATGTGGGTTTCCTTTATTGATAAATTGGGTCAGCGCGAGATGGCATTAAGTGAGCTATACAAATTGGCACAATTAAATCAGCGTGGCATTAATGAAGAATGGGAATTTAGTGAATGGGCCCATGGCCAAACAGGAAATCCCATGGGTAAAATTTATCAGGCTTGGTCAGCAGCCCAGTACATTCTAGCCTGCCATACCTTAAATATTAAATAGTAGAAATAATGGATTCAATATTAATGATTTCGCTGCACGGATATGTAAGTGCCACTCCCGAGTTGGGTAAACCCGATACCGGAGGGCAAGTAGTCTATGTGCTGGAACTGGCAGATCGTTTTCGTAGGTTGGGTAAGCGAGTCCATTTGGTCACGAGGCAATTTGAAGACCAACCGGAGTACGACCAGGTAACCGAAGACTATTCTGTCTGGCGTATTCCTTTTGGTGGGACTGATTTCATCCGCAAGGAGGATATGCACGATTACATCAGCCTATTTGTTACCAATTGTTTAGCTGCAATAAAAAAAGCTGGTAATCAATACGATGTTGTTTATTCCCATTATTGGGACGCTGGTTGGGCTGGCCAAAAAATTGCCGAGGAGCTAGGTATCTCTCACGTACATACACCTCATTCATTGGGCATGTGGAAGCAGCAAAACATGGGCAGTGATATGGAGGAAAAGGCCATGGAAAAGACCTATCGATTTAAGGAGCGCATCCGTAAGGAGTTTTTTATCTATCAAATGTGCAGCCACGTCGTAGCGACCACTATTCCACAAGTTGATTTGCTTACTTCCGAATACGACATGCTGCCACGAACGTGTTCGATGGTGCCTCCGGGCATCGACGAAAATCGATTCTTCCCCGTCCCCTCAAAAGAAGTAGATCGATATCGCAAGGCTTTCGATATGCGGCCTAACGATATCTTAACACTGGGCCGTATGGCGCACAATAAGGGCTACGATCTATTGTTGCAAGCAATGCCGACCGTCCTTGAATTGATGCCCGAAGCACGTTTGGTTGCTGCCGTAGGGAGCGATGATTCAGATCAAGACAACGAAGGATTGGCCTCCCTCAAGACACTGGCTAAAGAATTGGGTATCGAGGACAAGATTGTCTGGAAGCAATACATTGCCGACGAAGATCTGGCTGGCTACTATCGAGCGGCAGGTGTATTTGCAATGCCCTCACGCTACGAGCCTTTTGGCATGGTAGCGATCGAAGCCATGGCCTGCGGTACACCATCAGTGATCACCGTACATGGAGGGCTCAAAGACCTGATCGATTTTGGTAATCAGGCATTGTTTGCGGACCCTCATAGACCGGTAGAATTTGGTACCATGCTGGCGATGCCACTCCTCTACCAGGAATTAATGAATGAAATTTCTGTTGAGGGAGCGAAATTTGCCCGACGTAATTTTGGCTGGACCGGGATTGCCAAACGATTGCTGGAGGTCTTTGATCGCAGCATTAATCAACAACATTCGGAGAGTTCGGTGTTTAATGCGCACTAGGTAGAAAAGGTAAAGTAGGGGAAGAGTGAAAGGACGTATATGAAGTCTGTATGCACCTCATAACAGAACCTTGTTGCACATAAATTGGGTAGACCTTAAATCAGCAAACTGAGCCGGATAAATGATATCTACTTTAGACCTGCAAGAAAAATTTGCGAAGATCGATGACTACTGGCATCCGCGCATCGTCGGTGAGCTAAATGGTCAGTACGTAAAAATTGCCAAATTGAAAGGAGAATTTGTTTGGCACGATCATGCCGAGGAGGACGAGTTGTTTATGGTGATTAGGGGGTCGCTGCATATGGATTTTCGTGATGGCACGACCGTCACGCAAGCTGGTGAGGTCTTGATTGTGCCACGTGGGGTTGAGCACAAACCGTATACGAAAGATGAAGAAGAAGTGTGGGTGATGCTGTTTGAGCCGAAAGAAACAAAGCATACGGGAGAGGTGGTGCATGAGAAGACGAGGCAGGAGTTGGAGTGGATATGAAACTAAGAAGTGATAGAGCACACTGGTTGATTGTCCTCTTATTCATTTCCGCTACTTTTTCATCATGTAAAGATCAGCAGAGAAAAACGGAGGTGAAAGAACCCCTTCCGAGCTCAATCTCAACAGAAGAGCTCATTTTTAGACTCGAACGCAGGATATGGGTGATCCATCAAGACACCAAAGGAAATTATTGGTTTGGCAGCAATGGAAATGGAATTACCTGGTACGATGGCTCGGAACTGAAGTTCATTACCACCAAAGATGGCCTCAACGACAACACAATTCGAGGCATACAGGAAGATCATCTTGGAAATATATTTATCGAAACGCCCGGAGGAGTGAGCAAATATGACGGGAAGGAGTTTACAACGCTAGAACCCATTGTTCCGGAAAGCAATCAATGGCAATTGGCTTCAGACGATTTATGGTTTAATTGCAATGGGAATGCGGATGATGTGTACCGCTACGATGGTGAAAATCTTTATCAATTGCAACTGCCAAGGCAAGATTTGGAAGGGGATCTAGGACTCAATATCAGTGGATTGAGTTACAGCCCGTATACCGTTTTCGGAATAGATAAAGACAAGCAGGGCAACATTTGGTTTGGCACTGTCATCGCAGGTGCATATCGCTACGATGGGGAATCATTTCTTTGGGTCGGAGAAAAAGAACTATCAAGATTGCCCGACGGTCGAGAACCGGGAGTACGGTCTATGCTGGAAGACAATGACGGATATATTTGGTTGAGTAATTTCATGAGCAAATACAAGATCAATGATGAAGGGCCAATTGAATATGAAAAATCGCCGGCAGTGCCCCTATCTTCTAAGCCATTGGATGACATTGCCTATTTCAACTCCGGCTTGATCGATGTAAACGGGGATTTGTGGATGACCGAGTACGGTGGTGATGTTTGGAAATACGACGGAGATCAACTTGTCAATTTTCCCGTTAAGAATGGGGAGATGGATATACTTCTGATTTCCATCTATGAAGATCGGGAAAGCACCCTTTGGTTGGGTACAGACAATGATGGAGCCTATCGATACAATGGTGAGAGCTTCGAAAAATTCATCCCAGCGCTCTTACCTCAGCCCAATCCAGTCGATCAGTAATTTGAATGATTCCGCCTTTTTATTGCCAATCAAGAAGGTGATTTCCTCAATAAAATCTTCGGAGAAATTGGGAAGATCAAGTTTTCTACCTCTGAAGGCGGGATACATACTGGCCAAGGGAATCTCGATCTCTTGCCATTCGCCCGATGTGGTGAAGGGTCCTAAATATGAGTAGTAGTCACGAGTGCTCGACTTCACTCGAAATTGATACTCCTTGCCATCTCCTTTAAGTCTGATGATAATCCTGGTCTTGTCGCCGACTTTGATTTGTTCCGGTCGGTGCCGCACCGACGAGAATCCTCCGTTGTTGGCCAGCGAAATGATGCCTTCGAACACACCCTGACCTTCGGCATTGAGCTTGATGCTGCCGTTGGAACGACCTCCCATCACGACGTCATCGACAATCATCCAATCGTTGATCTTGGTTTCTTGGCTAAAGTCATATATCATAAGATAAGAGTTGCTTGTTAGTATCAA
>Ga0114956_1000670_pt1 | contig 25522 bp, 21 predicted proteins | sample MaitaG_FD_87304 | JGI IMG/M metagenome (GOLD analysis project Ga0114956, IMG submission 87304) | Marine algal microbial communities from Maine, USA - Maine_Asex2 metaG | ecosystem: Host-associated > Algae > Red algae > Unclassified | place: Maine, USA | collected 2015-01-05
GATCATCTGTACTCGGTTCGAAAAGCGATTGAATCGTCGCCTTGAGGAAATGGAAAAGGGCGGAGGCCAGAAACCTTGGTTTCCCAAAGGTCTCTGGCCTCCATAATGGTGGAGGCGGGGGGAGTCGAACCCCCGTCCGAGAATATATCACTCAAGACGTCTACGTGCGTAGCCGAACTGTTAAATCTCACGCCTGCCACCGACAATCGGCCAACTGTGGCAAGCGCCAGTCCCGCGTAAAGTCTCACTCCGCAACCCGGCACTCAGCGTTGGAGCCAGCCTGTTAAAGTCGATGCTGCCACTCCCTAACAGGCGTCAGGAGCAGCAACAGGTTACCTAATGTTAGGCAGCCAGTGCGAATTGTGTATCTGCACTTATAAGTGTTTCCGGTTTTTTAACGAGGCCAACCGAAAATCCTCGGCACGCAATCCCGAATTCAACAAACCCGTCGAAACCGGAACGCCCCCACAAAAGTGGGTTACGGTCACTCGTACATGTGTACTGTCGTCTGGCAAGTATCATTCATTCAGAACTTCTTGCGAAAGCGCTTCTCATTTGGCCGCCACCGCTGCAAAATCAAACATGTCGCTTCTCCGTTTTATCATTCGCCGGAAATTTCAGCTCACCAGCCGCGGTGGGGCGGACCGGTGCATTCGCAAGGAAGCGGCCCGATCGGTGGCCTTGGCGCGCGAACTCGGTCCCGAACGCGCGGCAACTCCAGTGCGGGTGCCGAAGATGCCGGGCGTCGACGAGGACATGCGCGACTGGTCGATCCTTGAGACATTGGAGCACAACCGGATCGTCAACGGGATGATGATGCGGGTGTTTGATCATTTGGCCAACGACGCGCCGGAGCCACCGAAGGTGGACACGAAACGCGATGTAATGCCAGTGGGCGAATTGGAATTCGACCAGGTGACGGACGGGTTCGACGAATCGGTCTCCGCCTTTTTAGCGGCGACGAACAAACCCGAACGAACGCGGGGCACGGCGCGGCGGCGACATCCCTTGTTCGGCCCCTTCGACGCGCACATGTGGCATTGCATGATGGGCTTCCATCTCATGGTCCATCGGCGTCAGATGGAAGCGGGCAGGAAACGGTTGTCGGACTCGGCGGCCTGAGGGCCGCTGGTCTTATTTCTCCACGATCCAGATATTGCGGAACTGAAGCGGGTTGCCGTGACCTTGAAATTTTATCGGGCCCGGCGTGCCTTCGGCTTCCTTGCGGTGTCCGCCGGTGGGGCCTTTGATCTTCAAATTCTCGTGGATGACGACGCCGTTGTGGCGGAGGGTGAGCGTTGCTGGCGTCTTTTTGCCATCGTTGATCACCGCGTTGGTGAACTCGGCATCGTAGGTCTGCCACGTGAGCGGCGGAAAGCACATGTTGACCTTCGGGGCGGCGTTTTTGTAGACGCCGCCGCATTCGTTGTTCAGGCCTTCGAGTCCGAAGCTGTCGAGAATTTGCACTTCATAATGGTCGACTTGGTAGAATCCGGAATTCCCCCGGCCTTGGCCGCGGGCGGCGGGGCGGTAGGGGAGCATGAACTCCAGGTGCATGTGATAGTTGTTGTATTTCTTCGCGGTGCGGATGTCGCGTCCGTCGGTGTTGAGTAGCTTGGTGGTGTCGTCGACCCGCCCACCGGTGAAGTGGTCCTTGCTGCTGCCGTCGAACAACACGGTGGCGCCTTCTGGTGGTTTCATGCCGAGGGTTTCGCTTTTGCGTTCAATTTTAGCGAGGCTGGTTTTGCCGTTCAAGGTCAGTCCCTTGCTGTTGAGTGTGCCGGTATGTTCCTGGTGTCCAACGGGCGGGAATTTTTCGGCCGCAGAGAAGCGTTTGGTGGTTTTGTCGAGGTACTTTCGCGGGCCTTTCGCCGAACTCAGCGCGACCACTTGTTCGGCGAGTTTGCCGACCAGCAGGGAGCGGTTTTTACCGTCCCAGCCGTCGCCGGGCAGTCCGCCTGCGTAGAGGACAACCTGAAACTCACCGTCGCCCAGCGCGATCACCTGGGCGCCGATTTCCTCGCCGCGATACTCGCCTTGCAAGGCGAAGTCCGCCGGAATGTCATCAGCCCCCGGGTCGGTCCAGACAGGAGACTTATCTGGTGCGGCAATAAGTAAAAGCGGAGCGAGAACGAGGAGGGTGAGAGCAACTTTCATGAGAAAATTTAAACGAAATGTAGCGGGAAACCAAGGGTGGAAAGGTCTCGGCTGAGTTCGACGAGTGGACTTTTTCCAAAAAAATACACCGGGCTGAATCAGCCGCGGTGTTTTGATGCCATCCTCAAAGCTTGAGGATGGCCTGCATTTTTAGTTGTTCAATTTCGTTTGCGGAATAAGCCCGACTGCTTTTCAACCGCAGCTTCCGGGACCTCGATCGAGGTTGGGGGAACGATTACTTTCTTCTTCGGACGGAAGGGGTTCCAGCCGCGCTTGACGGCAAGGCCTTCGGGGATGCCGGACGCGCTGGTGGGAACCGCTACGGTTTCCATGGGCGTTGCAGGCGTCATTGCTTTAACCGCCAGTTCGGCTTCCGTTTGAGCCAAAGGCAGTTCGTCATCTGTGGCGGGAACCGCCTTGTCGGGTACCCCAACACGACGCCATTCACTTGCACCTTCGACTTCGGCGACCGGTGTCGCGACAGTTTCCTCGAGATCAGCGGGGGCGGGAATGGCCGGTGCCGATTGGACGGTTTTCACCAGCGCTTCCGCGGCGAGTTCGTCAATTTCGATTCCCGGCGGCGGAGCGACCGGGTCTGTATCGGCGATGGGAGCGGGCGTGGTCTCGGCTGCGGCAACGATTGGGGTCTCTTTCTCCACTGGAATGGTCTTCGCGATCGGGATGCCATCCGGTCCGGTAGACGGTCCGAGGGATCCCGGGACTGGAACCGAATCGACGATGAATGGCTTGGGGGCCGGAACGGGTTCGGATTTGATGACGCCGATGCGGATCACGGCCGAACTTTCATCGGTTTCCACACTGACCGGCAGGCCGCGAGTCGTTTGTAGCAACTGTTTTGCAATCTGCTCGTTGGAAATCTTGGAGAGTTCGATATCGGTCACTTCAGTGCCAACGGTTGTCGGCAGTGCTGTGGTGGTCTCAATCTTCTTGGGTGGGGGAGGTCCGCCGATGGGTGTCGTCTCGGCGAGAGGAATCTCAATGGTGGTGGCGATCGCCATATCTTTGCGCAAAGCGGAAGGTTTGCCACCTACGCCCGAGGTGTTGATTAAGGGCAGCTTGTTGTCACGAACGGTGCGGCCTTGGGTGGTTGATTTCAAGATGCGTTCGGTGACAGCCACATTTGGGATGGGCGGTGCTGGTGGTGCCGGCGCCTTGGCAGCTGCCTTGGCCATCGGTGCGGGCGCTGGACCGAAGTCCGGGATGGCTGGGACGGCGGATTTCGCCGGGGTTACCGAAGGGATGGGAGGGACGAGCGGAGGTGCGGCTGCTACTGCGGTTCCGGCGGCTCTTGCCTTCTGAGCTTGGGTCTTTTGCGCATTGGCTTGGGCGGCTTTTTTCGCGTTCGGGCGGTTGGGTTTGGGCTTCGTCGCATTTGGCGCCGGTGTTTTGGCACCAAGTTCTACCGGAGTTTTTGTCGCGGGGGGAATCACATCAATGGCATCCTGTGCGTGAGCACCGGTGATTGTGAGTCCTACGAGTGCAGATATGATATATCGTTTCATTTATAGTTCCTGTTTCGCGCATTATGACGTATTGGCACTAAAGAAATCAAGATGAAAATTGTGTGCAATTTCTTTGTCGGACCGCTTCGAACAGCACGATCGTCGCGGCTGCTGCGACATTTAGTGAGTCAGCCTTACCCGCCATGGGGATACGCAAGAGCAACGGCGATCCATCTAGCCACGCCTTGGACAGTCCGTATTGTTCGGCGCCGACGACCAGCGCGATGCCTCCAGTCAGATCACTGTTGTAGTGGAGGGTGTCGGTATCCGGCGTGGTGGCGACTGGCCGAATACCATTGGCCGCCAGCCAGTTGAGAGTCGCCGGCGTGGAGGCTTCGGCGACGGGTACTGTAAATAGTGTGCCGACGCTGGCACGGACCACGTTAGGATTATGCAAATCCGTTTGCGGGTCAGCGACAATCACGCCATCGACCCCGGCGGCGTCAGCCGACCGCAGGAGGGTGCCGAGGTTGCCCGGTTTTTCGACGGACTCGGCCACCAGATACAGGCCGCCCGGAACGACGGGCAATTCGCTGAGGCTGGTTGGCAGATAGGGACCGAGGGCAAGCAGTCCGTCGGGTCGGTCGCGGTACGACATCTTGGCGAAGACCTCGCGACTGCATTGGTGCACGCGCGCCCCGGCATCCTCGTGGCGGAGGATCAGATCATCTTCGTTGCGACCAAGGAACCACTCGGGGCAGACATAGAGGTCGTCCAACTTGTAGCCTTGTTCGGCGGCGCGCAGAAGTTCGCGATAGCCTTCGACCAGCAGCATACGCACGCTGTCGCGTTCCTTGCGTTTGCGCAAACGGACGACTTGTTTGACGCGGCTGTTTTGCAGGCTGGAGATGATGTCGGGGGCGGTCATGGGGGCGGCCTTCGGCCTTTTTTGGGTAGTCAGTTATCAGTAATCGGTGATCAGTGGTTGGCGGCCTTCGGCCTTTGGGAGTGATCAGTGGGCTTCGGCCTTTGGGCGTGGATTGGGGCCTTCGGCATTTTGGGTTGGTGGGTGGAATGACCCGATTCATTTTTTGTCGACTCGGCCGAGGAGCAAGAGGGCTTTGAGTCGTTTGGGGTCGATGGCGGATGTCTTGGCGACGAAGCCGCGGACGTGTGCAAAGTGGACGTCTTCCTCCGCTTCGAGTCCGGCGAAGTCGAGGCGAGGGTCGTCGTTGAACGTGGAGAGTCCGTAACCGTCGCCACGCCGGTCGGGATAGACGAGGGCGGCGACTTCTTCTTTCAGGCCTTGTTCTTCGATGTAGCGGCCGAGGCCAAGACCGGGATCGTCTGGGAGGGGGGCGGTGCGTTCGAGGAACAGGACTTTGTAATCGTCGACCTCCCAGAACACGGCCTTGTCCGCGATCCAGTCGAGGCGTTGGCGCAGGGTGCGTAGATAGTGGAGCAGGTCTTCGCCGATGAACTTCATGATCTGCCACAGCGGGTCTTCAGACTCGAGTTCGTCGACGGCGGCGAAGCGGCGGATGATGGTGATATCGAGCGGGGAGTTAAGGGTGGAAACCGCTTCGCGCGGTATCTGGAGCCAGGCGGCGACATCATTGGGACCGCGCGAGTCAAACCGTTCGGCGGCTTCGAGCCAGTCCCAAAAAAGGCGGGCGTCCTCGTAGAGTCCGAGATGGTCGAGAACGAGGCTCAGAGCGCAGATCGGCGGGTGTTCCCGAGGGAACTGATGATGGTCGAAGTTGGCGAGTTCGGGTTCGTGACGGTGGCCGACATCGACAACGGCGACGGTGTTGTTGGCTAGTTCGGTTTCGCTTGGGTCGCGACGAAAAATGGGGACGGGGTGTTCGGCGAGCAGGATACAGCAGGCGAGGAACTCATCCTTATGCGCGCCGCCGGGATGGGTGACAATTTGTTTGATCATGCGGAGGGTATGCGGCGCTTGGCGCGCGCTGGCAAACAAATCCACGGGTGGAACCGGGCTGACGGGGGTGACGACTCAGGCCGTTGGTTCAAGCTTGATCGCGGGTGACGTTCGGACGCTTGCCGAGTTTGGCGTCGCGCAGAATGTTGCCCACAGCTTGGGTGAGCTCGTTGCCGCGGAAGGGTTTGACGAGAAATCCGTCGGGAGCCGCTTGTTTGTTTTCGAACAGGTCCGGGGCGTCTTCGGAATGTCCACTCCAAATCAGAACCGGCAGGGCTGGCCAGCGCTGCTTAATCTGACTCAGGGTCTCGGCGCCGGACAGCCGGGGCATGGTGAGGTCGAGCACAACGAGATCGAAGCGTTCCTTTTCGAGCCACTCCAAGGCCTCGATCCCGTCTACGGCCTCTTCGATCTGATGGGTCGAACGTTTGAGGATGATCCGGGCGATCTTGCGGATCGGGGCCTCGTCGTCGACCAGTAGAATCCGTCCGCTGATGGCGGCATGGATGGGAATGGCTTTGTCGAGGCCGATTTCCGTTTGCCCGACGGTCGCTGCCGGGAGGGCGATGGTGAACGTGGTGCCTTGCCCCGGTGCGGTTTTGCAGGTGATCCAGCCTTTGTGGCGTTGGACAATGCCGAGCGAGGTAGCCAGACCGAGTCCGGTGCCCTGGCCTTGGGGTTTGGTGGTGAAGAACGGATCGAACATCTTGTTTTTAACGTCCTCGGTCATGCCATGGCCGTTGTCTGTCACCTCGATGCAGCTAAACTCCCCGGCGTAACTTCCGGCTTCTCCCGGATTCTCCTCCTCGGTTGTCTTAGAAAAACAGCGTATGCGGATTTCGCCACCATCCGGCATCGCATGGGAGGCATTGATCAGCAAGTTCATCAGGACTTGCTCGACCTGCACGCGGTCCCCGGCGAAGGCGATCGGCTCGTTGGGAATCTGGATGTTCAGTTTGATCAGCCGGTCGATCGACGGGCGGATCAGTTTCACCGTGTCTTGAACGATGTCGCGCAAACGGATGGTTTTCAGTTCGAGTGGACGTTGGCGGGAGAAACTCAGCAATTGCTGAACGACCCCGGCGGCGCGGTTGCATCCGGTCAGGCTGAGGTCGATGGACTCACTGGGGTCGCGTCCCTGCTCCAAGTCCATTTGCAGGAGTTCGAGCCCGCCTTGGATCGCCGCGAGAATGTTGTTGAAGTCATGGGCGAGGCCACCGGCGAGTCGGCCGACCGCTTCCACTTTTTGCGTTTGTCGTAGTTCCGATTGCAGCCGTTCCTGTTGGCTGACATCGCGAAACAACCACAGGCGGCCAATGATGGAGCCGTCGGCCCCGTGGACCGGGGCGCTGGAAATATCCAAAACGTCACGGTTGTCGCGGCGCACCGGAAACTGCTTGCCGCCGGTGCGGTCAGAGGTGGCGAGTTTGTCCCAGAACGCTTCCCAGTTGCTGTCCTCGTCGAACCAGAGCTTCAGTTCCTCCTGCCAGGCTTCTACACTGTTGTCCGCAGTAAGTTTAAACCAGTCGCGCGCGGCTTGATTGACAAAGCGAAGCGCGGTGGCGTCGGCGTTGAACACCACCAGCGCTTCGTCGAGTCCGTTGTTGATCGCGCGCGAAAAGGCGGTCATGTCGATGAGGCTGCGGGTTCGTTCTTCGACTTGCTCTTCCAGAAATTCCCGTCGTTTGGCCACTTCGGACGACATGGTGTTGATCGCGCCGGACAGCTGTTGAAGTTCTTTTGGTCCCTCCATTTCCAGCGTGGTATCCAAATTGCCTTGGGCGACTTTGCCGGCGGCCACCGCGGCGGCTTGAATCGGTCGGGCCAGACGGGCGCTGGCAAAAAACGAGATCAAGGTCAGGAGAGCGAAGGACACAAGCCCGGCCATCACGGCCAGGCTGTGGAAACTGTGCAGGGAGGCCAGTGCCTCGCGTTCGGGGAGAAGATAGAGCAACTGGCTTCCGTCCAATATTCCCGTATCCTGCACGGATGTTTTGACGTAGAGGCTACGATTGGAATCCGGGGTGTGGCAATATCCCTGGTTCTTCGTCGGATCGAGGCCGAACACATGGCCTTGGATCGAGTCCAGCAGGGGAAGGTTTCCGCCGTCGAGAATGTCTCCGGTGTCGGATAGCCAAATAACGGTTCCCTCGACCTCCATGTTCGGTGCCAACACGTCGATGGGAACATAATGCCGGACGACGTTTTGAATCGTATCCTCCTCGTTGTAAACTGGATGGTAGAGCCCTGAAACCAACTGGCGGCTGGACATTTCGAAGTGGGCCGGCGTGGCCGCGGGGGTGCCGTCAGCAGCCGTGCGGAACGCCGATGTATAGCCGAATTGTACGTGGTCGCGCCGGCTAGCCCCGAGCGGCATTCCGTCCAGATCGAGCAGGGCAAACAGGGAGTCGCCCCGGTTAAACAGATCATAAACTTCTCGGATCTGGTCCAAGGTTTCCTCCGTGGTCCGTTTGTTTTCCCGACTGAGGAGTCGTGGCGAGGAAACTGCGCGGATCTCCTCCATCTGCCGGATGGAGTGTTCCTCGACTTGTTGGCGGGCCAGCGAGAGGATGCTTCGCATTCGTTCGAATGCTTGGGTCCGCGCCCGCGTTTCAATCACATGCCCGCCGACCACAAGCAGCAGCGCCAGCGGGATGGAACCCGCCAACAGCAAGGTGAGTAGTTGCTGGGTGCGCAGACTGAATGATCTCGGGTTCACTTTGTGGCTCGCTCCTTCCCAGTCGTCCCATCTAATTACGGCGTGGCGGTCCAACGACCGGATTTTTTGATCTCCTCGTGTCGCTTGTTCGCCGCGACCTTTACCGTATGTAAGACTTCCCGCAGTTCTGGCGTCGACAGCGGGTATCGCGCGAAGTGCGCCTCTCCCCCCGGAGGAAAGATATTGGGGTTGGCGAGGAGTTCCTTGTCCATCAACGGCAAGGCCTCCGAAACCACGGGCGGAAAGCTCATGGAATTTGCATTGAGGGCGCAAATCTCCGGGCGGAGAAGAAAATCGACAAAGCGATGGGCGTTGCGCGGGTGCTTCGATTTCCGGCAGAGCACCAAGGAATCGACCCAGATCATCGCACCCTCTTTCGGCAGCACGCATGCCAGGTCCGGATATTGCTCGGCAAGATACAGCGCATCGCCGTTGTAACAATTGCCAATCAGCAATTCTCCGCGACCGATCTGGGCGGCAATGTCGTTGAATTCCCCGATGTTGCTAAACAAGGGCGTCAACTCTTCGAAGGCTTTCACCGACGCTTCCCACGTATCCGGCGCGCCAATGTCATAGGTGCCCTGGGTTTTGAAGTGGCCAAGCGCGAGGTAGTCCCAGAAGTCGTCCATCAAGCCAACTTTCCCGGCGTATTTCGGATCCCAGAGGTCTGCCCATGAGTCGGGCGGCTCGGGAATCAAGCGTTTGTTATAGCCGATGACGGTCATGCCATAAAAACACGGAACACTCACGTCGAGTTTGGGGTCTGCGGGACGGTTGCAAACTTTGCTGTCGAGATTGCCCAAATTTTTCAGTTGGGCGTGGTCGAACTTTTGAATCAGGCGCACATCAAAATAGGAGGTGAGGTTTGAATCGTCGACGATCGCCAGATCATACCCTTCCCGGTCTTCCTGCAAGATGGCCTCCAACTCGTTCATGCTGCCGAATCCGATGACTTCCACCTCGATGCCTGTTTCCTCTTTGAACAAGGTCAGAATCTCCGGTTCGATGTAGTCCTCCCAGATCAGCAGGACCAGTTTTGGTTCTTCGGGAGGCGGGGCTTGCGCTTGCGTGACCGTGGAAGGATCGGCACCGCCACATCCGGAAAGAATCAAGTGGAGTGGCAGCAACACAAAGGCGATTACCACGACAAAAATTTTACGGCTTTCGAACATCTCTCACCCTAAGATTCTCAGCTCCGGTTGCAATAGCTCAGAGGGAACCATGGCTTGTTCATTGGCTAGATTCGTCCTGCGTTCGGTTATGGTTCTGACCAATCTTTCCAAAGAGCGAATTTTTTACCTCCAACAGCGTTGAGTTGCCGGTCAATCCTTTGTAGGAGATGTTGTGATGTGGAAAAGTCTGGTGAAGAGGCAGGGGTTCGCCCTTGAGTTGGGACGCATTCTCGGCGTGCCTTTGAAATTGCATTTTGGCATGGCCATCTTGCTGGTGATGATCGTGTTGCACTGCCTGCTGGACAACACCCTCGTTATTTTCGCGGTGGTGGTGTTGAGTTCGATCTTGCACGAACTCGCGCACGCCGTGGTGGCCGGCCGGTACAACGTTGCGGTTCGGGATTTATGGATCAGCCCGATCGGTGGCCATCTCCGCTTCGAGAAAGTACCGAAAGACTGGCACAAGGAAATGAGCATCGCGCTGGCCGGCCCCGTTCTGAACCTCATTCTGGCTGGCCTGTTTTTCGGCGTCCATTTCCTGCTCTCCCGCGGCGACGTCGCCGATGCCGGCTTTTGGCGTTCGCTGCCGAACACCATCGCCTGGGTGAACCTGATCGTCGCCTTGTTTAACCTGCTGCCCGGTTTTCCGCTCGACGGCGGGCGGATGGTTCGCGCTTGGCTGGCGCGTTCGAGGAACCGACTCGACGCCACCCGCGCCCCGGCCTTGGCGGGGCGTTGGATCGCGGCCGGGATGCTGGTTTCGGCGGTTTTGCCGCAAATCCCGTTTTTGCTCGCCCTTGCGGCGGCCGGATATGTCTTTGTGCTGAGCGAGTTTGAATGGCGTACGGTGAAGGCGCAGGCCGCGCGTGGCGAATCGGATTTCGATCCGCCGCAGGATGACGGGTTCGTGGTCGGGCCCGCGCCGTACGAGAAGAACAAATAATCCGCCTTATTTTTCCAGGCCAAGAGACAAGGATGACGGGCTGGTTGTCCACAGGCTCTCCACTGCTTGTCCACTGACTTATTGCGGCCAGAAAATCCGTTGCACGGTAGAAAGTTCTTTCCCGCGTTGGCGGGGGTCTGCTAGCCCTCCACGAGCGGCCCGCTCTTTCTTTATGGTGGGTCTGAATTGATGGAGAATTTGTGTATTTAAAGTCCTTGGAAGTCATCGGCTTCAAAAGTTTCGCGAACAAGACGAAACTCGATTTTGGCCCCGGCATGAGCTGTATCGTTGGCCCGAACGGCTGTGGTAAAAGCAACGTTTCCGACGCCATCCGCTGGGTGCTCGGCGAACAGAGCGCTAAAGCCCTACGCGGCAAGAAAATGGAGGACGTGATCTTCAACGGCACCGACACCGCCAAGCCCTTGAACATGGCGGAAGTCTCACTCACCTTCGCCAATGTAGAGGAACGGCTCAAGGTCGATTACAACGAGGTCACGATTACCCGTCGGGTCTACCGCTCCGGTGAAGGCCAGTACTTCATCAACAAAAAGGCCTGCCGGCTGAAAGACATCCACCGCCTGTTTATGGACAGCGGGGTGGGGCGCAATTCCTACTCGATGATGGAGCAAGGCAAGATCGACCAGATTTTGAGTTCCAAGCCGGAGGATCGCCGGGCCGTGTTCGAAGAGGCCAGCGGCATCACCGGGTTCAAGGCCGACAAGCGCGAAGCCCTGCGCAAACTCAAGCAGACCGAAGCCAACCTCCTTCGGCTCGACGACATCATCCGCGAAGTAAAACGCCAGATCATCTCGCTACAACGCCAGGCCGGCAAGGCGCGCCGGTACCAGGAGATGAAAGACGACCTGCGCGGTATCGACATTTATCTGACCAAGCGGCGTCTCGTGAAGATGGACCGCGATGGCGAGCAGAGCGCCCAGCGACTCACTCAACTCAATGCCGACCTCACCCGCCTGCGCGCCGAAATCGAGGAGACCGACAGCGCCACGAGTTCGGTGCGGGAAGGGATAAACGCCATCGAGGCCGAAATCGCCGAAACCATGGAAGCGGCGCTGCACGCCCGAACCGACCTCGACAGCGCGCGCCGTACCATGTCGGTCAACAAAGAGCGCATCTCCGAACTTGAAACCTACGCCAATCGAGACAGCCAGGACGCGGCCGCCGCCAAGGAACGACTCGAACAATTGCGCGCCGAACTCGGCAGTATGGACGAAGGCCTCGCCACCCGGCAAGCGGAATGCGACGCCGCTGAAGCGGCGTTCCAAGAGGCGCAGGCCAAAGTCGAAGACACCGAGACCACGCTGAAAGCCTCGCGCAACGCCATCAGCGATCTCCGCCTCAGTGCCAACCAAACTGACAATCTGCTCAATAAACAGCGTCGCGAATTGGCTGATCTCAACGAACGCGAGAAGGAAAACATCGTTCGCCACGAACGTCTCAAGTCCGACGTCGCCGAACTTGAAACCACGGTCGAGACCCTGACCCGCCGCGAGACCGAGATGGCGTCCACCTCGCTCAAACTGCACGAAGTGGTCGAAGAGAAATCCTTCAACTTACAGGCACTCGTCGAAGACCATCGCGACAAGGGCGCCAAGTCCCGCGAACTCGACCAAGAGGTCGACAAGCTTGAACAAGCCAGTGCCGCCTGTCGCGCCAAACTCGATATGATCGCCAAGCAAGAGGCCCGCAACGAGGACTTCCCGGGCGGCGCGCGCATGCTGCTCGGGGACGAACCCGTGCCCGGCCTCGTGCCCGACGCGGTGGTCGGCACGTTGGCCGATTTGATCCACGCCAAACGCGGCTTCGAGACCGCCCTGGAAAGTGTGCTGCGTCCGTGGCGCGATGCGGTGGTGGTACGCGACAGCGGCACCATGCGTCTCGTGCTCACCACGCTCGCCCAGTCCGGCAAAGGCTCGGCGCGGATTCTCAGCGCCACGCCCAGCCATGTTCCACCAGCGGTTGGCGGGTCCTTGTTATACTGTGTCGATGTCGATCCGCGGATCAAAGATCTCGGTTCATGGTTGCTCGCCAATATCGTGCTCGTCGATGCGCTCGAGTACGCTCCGAACGAGGGCGCATCGGTTACCATCGACGGCACCTTGCTCCACGATCAAACCGCCGCCGAACATTTCGACGCGGGCGATCAAGCCAGCAATCCGCTGCACATCCAGCACCTCAAACAGCAGAGCCAGCAGGAACTGTCCGGCAACGAACAGTCCTTGGAAGACGTTCGCCGCCAACTCGCAGTGCTGACCGGTGAAACGACCGAGGTGGAGACGGCCTTGCAGGAAGGACGTAACGAACTGCAACAAGCGCGGCAGGAAGAAGCCAGCCATCTCGGCGAGCACAAGAGTGTGCAACAGCAACTTGAATCGGCCCGTTCACGGCTGGAGAAGAACCGTGCCAGCCTCGGGAATTTCGCCGAAGCCTCGCCGGCCGAGCAACGCCGTCTCTCTCTGGTCGGTTCGCTCGAAGGTCTGTTGCAGAAACTCAACGGCTTCCGTGGCGATCTCGGCAACCAGGAACAGTTGCTGCAGAAAATTGAAATCACCCGCGGCCACCATGCGGCCGAAGCCTCCGAGAAACGGGTGAAATACGCCGAACTCAAGCAGCAGCTTCAGGCCATGCGCCAGCGCCGCCAGCCGGCCGAGGAACGCGTAAAGGAATTGGAGGCGGTGATCGCCAACCGCAGCCAGGGACTGGAAGGCTATAAGACCCGAACCGAATCGTTGAAAGCGGAAATCCAAGCCGCCGAGGAAAATCTCGCGCCGCTCGAAGAGGCGCAAACCCAGCAAAACCAGGCGCTCGAAGCCGCGCGCGCCAAGCGCCAAAAGCACACCGACGAACTCCAAGTCGCCGAACGCGGGCTGCGCGAAAAGCGCCTGCAGGTCGATAAATTCAGCCAGGAGAAATCCACGCTCGATGTGGCCGCCGCCGAGTCCGGGGTTCGTCGCGACACCTTGCTCGAACACATTGCGGAGGCCTACGATCTCACCGAAGAGGAACTCGGCCGTGAACCCGATCCCGACTGGCCTGATGGCGAGATCCCGAGCGACGAGGTGGTCGCCCGCCAGGTGGCGCAGATCAAACAAAAGATGGAGAAGATGGGGCCGGTCAACTTGGTCGCCATCGAGGAACACCGCGAACTCGAAGACCGCTACGCCTTCATGCTCAAACACCAGGAAGATCTGGTCGAGGCGAAGAAGAACATCGAGGACACCATCCGCAAAATCGACCACACCACACTGGATATGTTCATGGACACCTTCAACCGGGTGAACACCAACTTCCAGGCGATGTTCAAACGGCTGTTCGGCGGCGGTACCGCCCGCCTCGAACTACAGGACGAGGAGGATGTGCTGGAGTCCGGTATCGACATCATCGCGCGTCCTCCCGGCAAAAAACCGGTGACGATCACCCTCCTGTCCGGTGGCGAACGCACCATGACCGCGGTCGCCTTGCTGTTCTCGCTCTACCAAGTGAAGCCGAGTCCGTTCTGCTTCCTCGACGAGCTCGATGCCGCGCTCGACGACGCCAACATCGACCGTTTTGTCGAAACCCTGAAAAGCTTTTTGGACTACAGCCAGTTCATCGTGATCACCCACAACCGCCGCACCATCGAAGCCGGCGACGTGCTCTACGGGGTGACGATGCAGGAGAAAGGCATCTCCAAAATCGTGTCGGTGAAACTCAGCGAATACGAGAACGCCGAAGCCTTGGCGCATTAACCTGCGTTTGCAGTGTCTTCGGGGTCGGTTCTTTCATGCGAGCGCCTGGCCGGTTTGGTGATTGTGGATTCCGCGCACAATTTTGATTAGGAGGAGCCCGGCGGCAATGAGCAGGATCGTGGAGATCCAACCAATCATCATCGTGCCGGGGCCGACGTCCATGAAGAGGGCAATGCGGGCCTCTAAGCTGGAGAGAATGTTGCCGACGATCCAACAGGCCCACCAGATCCCGATAAATCCGGGCGGGGTATTTCTGGTCCAGTGATAACCTTCCGGGGTTTCGCTCGTGAGCCACAGTTCTTTCATGCAGCGATATGGTTGCACCAAATTGGCGAAGGGAATGAACCACCATCCGCTACACCAGCCGGGCGTGAAACTGAGGTGGCTGGCACCCAGACGCCGGACATTGTGGCTCGCGACATGAAGCGGCAGACGAGGACGATGACCGTGATGAAGGAGCCGAGGTAGGCCAAAAAGGATAGCACCAGAACGGCCAGAATCGGAATCGCCGGCCCGGACAAATCAAAATTGCCCGCCGGATCGGAATAGCCGGGGATCAGCACATTGCCGAGGGTGTCACTCAGATTGATCCCCAGAAGCGCGGCGATCTGGATGATCATGAAGATCTTGATCCCGGTGACAAACGAGCCGGTCGGTTCGAGCAGGTTGCTGCCGTGGTCCGGTCCTGCGTGCAGCGGCGGCGGCAAAGAACTCGGACTGGCGGCGTAGGGATTGTATTCTTCCACGGAGAATCCTCGGTCTCCTCCTGAACCGGAGGGTGGCTTAGCGCTTCACGCGGGCGTTACCATCCCAGATGCTCCATACTTGGTCTTCATCGGCCGGCTGGCCGTAGTCGGTGAGCATGGTGGCGGCCAACGAACCGGTGGCCCAGGCAAAGCCGAGGTAGCCGCGGTCGCCGGGTTCGGCGACGCCGGCCTTCTCATTGCCTTCGCTTTTGACCAGCGCGTCCATGCCGCTGAGAATACCGTAGAGCATGCCGCCGACGAAGCCGTCGCCACCGCCGATGCGGTCTTTGACGAAGATGTCACGCGGCGGGGCCACGTAGAACTCGCCGTGGTCACGGATGATGCCGCCCCATTCGTGTTGGTTGGCGTGGACGACTTCGCGCAGGGTGGTGGCGAACACTTTGGCGTTCGGGAACTGCTTGCTGGCCTGGTCCATCATCGCTTTGAACGAGTCCAGTTGCTCCGCGATGTCGTCACCGCCGGCCTCGGGACCTTTGACCCCAAGGCAGAGTTGGAAGTCTTCCTCGTTGCCGATCAGAATGTCGGCAGTTTCGGCGATCTCGGTGAACGCGGCGCTGAGTTCTTCTTCGCGACCGACCCAGAAGGATTTACGGAAGTTGAGATCGAACGACACTTTAGTGCCGTGTTTGGCGGCGGCGCGGGCGATCTCGAGACAGAACTGGCTGGTCTTGGGCGACAGCGCGGCGATCAGTCCGGAGAGGTGGACGATTTGCACGCCTTCTTCGCCGAAGATGCGGTCGAGGTCGAAGTCTTTGGCGTCGAGTTCGCGTCCGACTTCACCGGCGCGGTCGTTCTGGACGCGCGGGCCGCGGTTGCCGAGTCCGCTGTCGGCCAAGTTGAACTGGTGGCGGAAGCCCCAAGGATTGTCCTGTTCGAACTCCGGCCCCTCGTAGTCCATGTGGCGGGCGGCGAGGTTATCTTTGATCATGCGCGCGACCGGGCTGTCCTTGACGAACGCGGTCAGCACTTTGGTCGGCAAGCCGAGGTAGGAGGCGACGCTGGCAACGTTGGACTCGGCGCTGGTGACCTGCATACGGAACAGGTCGCCACAGTGGAAGGGAATGCCGTCGAAGGGCGTGATGCGCAGCCCCATGCTGGTGGCGATGAGGAGCGAGTAGTCGGCGTCTTTGCGTAGGTCGAGGTCCATGGTCTTTCCTGTTAAAGTCGGATGAAGTGTTGGTTAGTGGTTTTGTGAAAGCGAAGGGCTTGGTCCAGTCTTTTCGTCCAACGTATCTCCCGGAAGGCGAGAGGTCTCCCGAGCCGATTGGGCTGCATCTCAAAGGACAAATCCATCACGAACACCGAATGCCCGTCGCCCCGTCGAACACGTGGCAATCCGAGGGTTCGAAGGTGAGCTGAATCGTGGTACCGATTGCCAGTGGAATGGTGGAGGGCAGGCGGGCCTGAAGTTCGCTGTCGCCTTCGAGTTTGAGCAGCACGATTTGCGATTCGCCAAGATGTTCGACCACGTCAACCGTTCCGGAAATGCCGCCCGAATCCGCGCTGCCTTTCGGTGCGAGTCGCAACTTCTCCGGACGGATCCCGAGCGTGGCCGGACCGTTGGCTTGTTGCAGGGCGACATCGAAGCCGGCGGCACGGAAGCGTCCGTCGACAATCTCGCCGTCGATCAAGTTCATCGCCGGGGTGCCGATGAAGCTGGCGACGAAGCGGTTGGCGGGCCGGTCGTAGACCTCGAGCGGGGCACCGACTTGCTGGATCTGACCGTCGTTCATAACGCAGATCCGATCGCCCAAGGTCATCGCTTCAACTTGGTCATGGGTGACCAGCACCATGGTGGTTTGCAGGCGCTGGTGCAGTCGCTTAAGTTCTTGGCGCATGCCGACGCGCATCTTCGCGTCGAGATTGGAGAGCGGTTCGTCGAGTAGAAACACCGAGGGATCCCGAACAATCGCGCGTCCGAGGGCGACCCGTTGGCGCTGGCCGCCGGAGAGTGCTTTAGGGCGGCGTTTGAGGTAGTCAGTGAGCCCGAGGGTTTCGGCGGTGTTCGATACGCGTCGTTCAATCTCGGCTTTGGGCGTCTTGCGCAGCTTCAGTCCGAACGACATGTTTTTGTACACGGTCATGTGCGGGTAGAGCGCGTAATTCTGGAACACCATTGCGATGTCCCGATCCTTGGCGGGGATGTCGTTTACGACTTGTTCGCCGATGCTGCAGGTGCCTTCGGTGATCTCCTCCAAGCCTGCGATCATACGCAGGGTGGTCGTCTTGCCGCAACCGGAGGGACCGACCAGCACCATGAACTCGCGGTCAAAAATCTCCAAGTCGGCACCTTCCACCGCGACAACCTTGCCGGGGTAAACTTTACGGACCTTCTCGAGGGTGACGCTTGCCATGGCGTGGTGCTAACAGAAGAAGGCGGATCGAGTCGAGTGCAGGCCTACCTCTTTCGGGCTGCAAGGCCACCCAAGACAAATTAAAAGGCCGCGCTTCGAACGAGTCGGGCGCGGCCTGCATTCCGGTTGGTTCGGTCGGCTGTTTTACAGGCCGGGGCTGTACCCGGGGCTGTAACGGTAGGTCTTGAACGCGGAGGCGTTGCCGAGCATGTCGATTGCACGCAGGGTGATGCTGCCGCCATGCTTGGTGTCGATTTCTTTCAGCGCATTGTTGGCCAGCGGGCTGATGCTGCCGTCCGCTTCACGGATTTCGAGCGTCTTTACACCGGCATCATCTTGCGCTTTGAATCGGACCGAGAGGATGTTGCCGCGTTTTTCGGTGCTGTGACTGACGGTGGGGGCGTCGGCGTCAACACGGAACTTCATCGTTCTGATGTCGCTACGGAGACCGTTGGCCGCGAACGAACGCGCGTGGAAGATGTGTACGCCCGAGGTCTGCGGAACCGGAAGGCCGTTGATCATGGTCTGGTAGGCGCTGCCGTTCCAGCTGTATTCGAACCCGACCACGCCGGAGTCGGCGTCGGTGGCTAGCACCCGAAATTTGTTGTTCGGACCGGATACCGGAATCCCTGCGACTTTTTGCATGGGCTGTTGGACGAGGATGTTGAAATTCAGGCCGCGGATGATTTCCAGACGTTGCACCGGCGAGGTGTATCCCAGCACTCCGTTGTTGCGGGCGGTGACACGCCAGAAGTATTCCGCAGGCTTGAGCGCATTCTGGGGGACCAAGTTGAGCGCCACGAGTTCCCGTTGTTCGAGCAGGGAAGAAAAATCTTTCTTGGTAGAGAGCTCGAAGCGGTAGGATTGGGCATTGGCGACGCCGGCCCAGTTCAGTCCTGGATTCGGGTTCGGGGTCTGGACATTCAGGAACTTCGGGTCCACTTGCGGAGCAGCTGGGAGCTTTACCACTTGGAGGTTCCATACCCCATTTAGGTCGAGGGCTTTGAGGCCGAAGCCGTTGTCGATATCGACCGGAGCATTGCCTGGCGTCATCGTCTGGGTTTTTCCGTCGGTTACGGCCAAGGTGGACAGATTTCCATTTTTGGTGACGCGTACGGTGGTGCCGCGGATGAGAATCGCGAGTCCAGAGGCTTGCAAGCCGATGTTGTCATGGCGGCGATCGCCGCTGATCTTTTTAACCTTGCCGAGGTATTCGCCACTGTGCAGGGCGATCGAGGTGCGAAGCGAATCTTTGGCGCGGTTTTTGGTCAGTTCGACCAACTCGATGGTGGTGCTCTCCATCAGTTCGTAAACAGAATTATCGGGGAACTCGAGGTGTGCCGAGCCGCCTTTGCTGGTGCGGATCCAACTGCCGGCAGGGCTCGTGTCGAGGTCAAGCATCGTCTTCCATGATTTGCCGCTGTCGATCGAGTTCTGCACGAGGCCGCTCTTGGCGGCGAGAACGACTTCGAGATCCACGATGGCTTTTTGTCGAGCGGTTTCGAGCGCGCGTTCGGCCCAGACGCTGGACAGTTTGTACTTGCGAATCGCGTTTTCAAAATTGCCTTTTTCGTGTTCCAAGCCGGCCGCATTGTACAAGTCGTGGGATTGCTTGGACGCGTCGGCGGCGTAGGTGATGGCTAACATTTCGCGCGCCGCCTGAAGTTTCTCTTCGGCGAGCACTTTCATGCTCTCGACTTTTTCGATGCCTTTCGGGATGAACAGGATGTCACCGGCATTGATCGAGTTCGGCGAGGAGATGCGGTTGACCCGCATGATGATGTCGAGACCAGTCGACGCGCTGTTCAAATGAGTCAAGGCGATGTCTCGAGGATCCTCATTGGCTTTCACCGTGTATCGGATGTAGTCGAAATCGGCCTGACTATATCCTGTCAGAACCGTCGTGAAGAAGGCTGCGAGGAGTAGGTGAATCAAAGAACGTTTCATGGGAGTATATAAGATGTTGATTATGTAATCTATTGCCTAAACGACCATTTTCAAGGAAAAAGCGGTCGATTCGCTTTGGAAAACAATAGATGGAATTCCCATTTTTCATGGGATTTCACCGATTATGACGTTTATCACGACAAGACACCTCCTCGCCAAAAGTCGGATTTCAACTCTTTCAGCCGTTTTCATCGAGGTTGCTAAAAAAGACCCCCGTTGAACGGGGCCTCCTCGATAAGTCTCGGGAGTTGTCTTAGAGTTTGCTGAGCACGGCGGCCGGGTTTTTCTCGGCTTTGGCCACGCATTTTGCGCAGCAGAAGGCCACTTTGACATCAGCAACGGAGGTTTTGTCGGCCTTGGCCGGTTTACCGGTGACGATGCATTTGGCAGTGGCTGGCTTGGTGGCTTTCACCTCGAACGCGGCGTCGCCGGCGACTTTCTTGGCGCACTTGCCACAGCAGACACCCACCAACTGGCCGTTAACCACCACAGTTTTGCCAGTGCCTTTGCCGCTGATCGGGCAGGTCTCGTTGACGAGCTGTGATTCGGCTGCGATCACCTGCTTGGTCATCGCGGCGGGATCTTTCTCGTATTTGCCGAGGCAGTTGCCGCAGCAGAACGACACGGCTTTCTTAATCGTCACGGTTTGGGCGGCATCCACATCGTCCCCGCTGAAGGGGCACTTGGTGTTTACGGCGTCTTGCGCCGAAGTGAAGGCCGCAAGCATGGCGAAGGCGGCGATGAAGCATACAAGATTTTTCATAGGCTGTCATTATCCGCGAAATACTCTTCCTATACAAGCGATTTGTTTGCTACGAGATCCCCAGAAACGGATGCCGCCTCTACGGTCAGGCGGGCCAACAGAGAGGCGTTGATCGAATGAAAAACGAAAATCCCACCCTTCATTGTAAACGGGGCAATAGCCTATGGTCGTTCGAACTCTTGGAGAAGTATCTGGTGCACCGATGGGACCAAGTGCGCGGACCCAACAAGGGCGAGGAGCACATCGCCCTTGCCACACTCTCCCCTCATCTCACCGTTCGAACCGGGCGGGCCAGAGGGGCGTGGCCGCGACTTATTTGGGGGATTCTTCTCGTGGCGATTGGCCTAATTTCCATCATGAACTTTTTGAAGGGTGGTGAGCCATGGCAGGTCGCCGTTTTCATTCTGTCCCTGGTTGGATACTACTGGATAATCTACCACGGGCTGCGCGTCTTCGAGGTCCAAACGTGGACCGTCGTGCGCTCGCAAGATGGCCGCGATATCGCGCACTGGACGAGTTCAAGCTGTCGCAGCGACGCGGAACGTGAAGCCTTTGAGGCGGCCTTCCACGCGGCCTTCCACGCGGCCGTCGAAAACGAAGCATCCTGAGGCCGACTGTGCTTCCGGCAGCTGCCACCTTGCCAAGGGGGCGGGGCGTATGCCAGTCGGCGGACATGAAACTCTCCGGACGCACGAAACCTTTTGCCGTGTTGGGTCACCCGATCTCGCACACGCTCTCGCCGCCGATGCACAACGCCTCGTTCGAGTCGCTGGGCTTGGACGCGGTCTATCTTGCGTTCGACGTGCACCCCGACCATCTGGTGTCCACTCTTCGCAGCATGGCGCAGATGGGTTTCGGTGGCGTGAACCTGACGATCCCACATAAGCAAGTCGCCTACGTCGCGTTCGCCGACGCGTCCGCTGCCGAACTCACGCTGGCGCCCAGCGCCGAACTGGTAGGCGGCGTCAACACCGTCGCGTTCGACCCGGATTCCGGCGGGATGACCGGACACAGCACCGACGGCTATGGGTTTCTCACCGATGTCGCCGAGCAATTCGACAGTCTCTCGGTGGCCGGCAAAACGGTGTTCATCGCGGGCGTCGGCGGAGCGGGGCGAGCGGTCGCCTTAGTCTGTGCTCGCGAAGGCGCCGAACGCATTATTCTACAAAGCCGCAACGCCGAACGCCGCGAAAAAGTAGAGCAGGAAATCGCCGCGCTGGGCTTGAAGACGGTGGTCGAACATGAAGGCGACCCGCGCGACGCGGACCTCGTGGTCAACGGGACCCCGGTTGGCATGAAGCCGGACGATCCGCCGCTGTTGCCGGAAGCCTCGTTTCGTTCGGGCCAGTTTGTGTACGACATGATTTACGTGGTGCCCGAAACGCCGTTCATGCGTCCGGCGATTGCCGCCGGCGCGCGCGCGGCGAACGGGATGGGTATGTTGCTGCATCAGGGGGCGCGTTCGTTCGAGATCTGGTCGGGACAACCGGCGGACTTGGCGGCGATGCGGGAAGCGTTGCGGAATTATTTGCAACACCGCTAACGAACTCAGCCTCTACGCGTATCCTTGCGGACAGTCGCCCGGGCGGAGCCGGCCTCCCACTTTAATCTCCGATTCCACACTCCACATTCCCATATCCCGCATCGCACATACCGCATCGCACATCCCGCATCGCGCAACCCGCATCGCGCATCGCGCTATCCCATCAACGAACGCACGTCCGGCGCGAACGCCAGCACCGCAAACGCCAACACCGCCGCCAGCACGAACGCGGCCAAAAGCAACAAGCACCATTCGAGCACTTGCAGCCGCACCATAGTGCCGCGCGCGCAGCCGAGCTTGAACATGGTCGCCATTTCGCCCCGCCGCAATCGCAGGGAAAGCAGCACGACGAGTCCGAGGAACAACGTCATCGCGACCAGAAAAACGGCGAAGATGGCGTTGAACCAGCGTTTCACTTTCAGCACCAAGCTCATGAGTTCGGACATGACGCTACGGGTGTCGAGCACCTGACGCTCCGGTGAAAGATTGTAGTTGGCCGCGAGCAGATCGGCGTCTTTTTGCGAATGCGGAAACACCAAAATCGAGGTGAGCGGCAAGTCCGCCTCGGCGCCGTGCAGGTGAAAGCTGGCGAGGTTCTCCGCGGTGAACTCCTGAAAGCGAATCAGTTGTTCCCCGGCCACCACCTTCGTTGTGTTGTTGGTGGTTTCGGTTTTCAGGATCGCGCCGGGTTCGTCTTTCATCCCGTCGACATCTTGGTGTCCGTGGCCGTGACCATCCAGAACCCAAGCGGTGCGCAGGTCGGTGAACACCGCCGCGTCGTCCGCCGTACCGCGTTCGGCGAGCACGCCGACCACACGCATCTCGACCGCATAACGGGTGAGATCGAACATGCTTTCCTGATCGCTGCGCAAACCATCACCCGGACCGAGCTCCAGGCGAGTCGCCGCCGCCGAACCAAGAACGCAGTCGCCGAGCCGCAGCGGCAAGCTTCCCTCTGCCAGTTCGAGACCGCGTTGTTTATAATAGGACAGGGTCGTCCCGACCACCGGCGCGCCGCCAGCCTGGTGACGCGCCAACAGCGGCAGCACGTTCGCTCGACCCGTGACGCGCAACGCGGCCGCTTCGCCATAGGGCAGTTCGCCCGGCGCGGCCTTAGCAAAGTATAAACTGTTGACGACCAAATCAAAACGGTCGCCGCGCGCTCCAGCGACCATTGGTGTGGCTTCGGCCCGGGCCATGAGATCGCGTTCGTAGTGGCGGATCAGACCTTGCAGAACCAGCGGAAGCAGGATCACCAACGCGAGTCCGAGAACCAGCAGGGCGCTTTTTCCGCGGTGGTGCAGCAGATATTTCCACGTCAGCGTGAACAGCCTACTCATGCTGTGCTCTCCGAACTTGCCTGAATGGTGGACACATCGACCACCCGGTCGAAGCCGTCGAGGTGGCCGTGATCGTGGGTGATCACCAACAGCGTCGCCGAACGCGCACGCGCCTCGGCGTGCAGTAATTCGAGAATGGCGTTGGTGTTCCGCGGGTCGAGATTGCCGGTCGGTTCGTCGGCGAGCAACAGGACGGGTTCGGTGACCAGCGCACGGGCGATGGCGACGCGTTGGCGTTCGCCTTGGGAGAGCTTGTTCGGACGCCGCTTGAGCAAGGCGCCGATGCCGAGGCGTTCAGCGAGGGCCTTGGCGCGTTCGCTTGCGCCACTGGCGTTCAAGCGCGGATTGATGGCGTAGGGCAGCAAGATATTGTCTAGCGCAGGCAGGTACTCGAGCAACTCGAACGACTGAAATACGAAGCCGATGTTCGCCGCCCGGAAGGCGCGGCGTTCGGCGTCGGACAGCTGGTCGATGCGCGTGCCGTCGATCCCCACCGAACCCGCGTCCGGCACTTCGATCCCAGCGATCAAACGGGCGAGGGTGGTCTTGCCGCAACCGCTGTCGCCGACGAGTGCGAGGTGTTCGCCGCGCGCCACCTCGAACGAGGGCACCCGCAGTCCAAAGGCGTCTGCACGCGCAGCACCCGGATAAGAAAACGTAAGTTCGGAAACGGAGAGCATGGCAGACAGGCAGGGCGCAGGGTTCAGAGAAGGAAAAGACCAAGCAGAACGGCCGCGTAGGCCAGCAGGATCCCGATCATGGGCGGATCCGTGAGTAACACTTTTTCTGGGCGTCCGCCTTCCTCTTTGCGGTAGACCAGAAAGAAATAGCGCCACAGACCGAGCAGCACGAATGGGATGGTCAGCGCGAGTTTGTAGCTGCCGAACTTCGCCACCGTGTCCGGCCAAACCGTGTAGGCGGAATAGGCGAGCGCCGCGAGAATCGCGACGCCGAGAATCAAGCGGTCGAGCAGCTTGCCGCTAATTTTCCCGATGTCGTAAACTCGGGTCGAACCGCCCAGATGGCTGAGCACCACCGTCTCATGGCGGCGTTTACTGAGTCCAAGAAACAGTGCCAGCAGAAAGGTGCAGCCAAGCAACCAGTTGGAGATGACCACGTTGATGACGACGGCGCCGGCTACCGCGCGCAGGATGAAGCCGCAGGCGATAATGATCACATCCAGCAGCGCGATCCGCTTCAGGTAAAAGGTATAAGCGATCTGCATCACCAAGTAGGTGGCCAGCACCGCGAACAATTTCGGCGACAGCAGCGCGGCCGCCGTCAAAGATCCCACGGCGAGCACTGCCGACATGACGAAGGCGGTCTGCACCTTCACCGAACCGGCGGCGATCGGGCGGAAGCGTTTTGTGGGATGCTTGCGGTCGCGTTCGCGGTCGCTCGAATCGTTGATCAGATAGATCGAACTGGAGATCAGGCAGAATAGCGCCGTCGCGAGGCAGACCCGCACAAACTGCTGGAGTCCCACGTCCTGTCCTTGGTCGCCCAGGGCAAAAAAGAACGCGGCGAACACCAAGCCGTTCTTGGTCCACTGGTGGGGACGCAACGCGATGATGTGCGGCAGCAAACCGCCGCCGCCACTGCTTGCCGATGAGGAGGAGGGCGAGGAGGAAGAGGAGGGCGAGGAGGGGGAATCCATCAGGTCGGGTCGGGCGTGCCGCCGCCTTTATATTCCACGCTACGTTCGTGCGGGGTCTTCGCGCCGGAGCGTTTAAAGCCATGTCCGCCGAGCAGTTTCCAGACGACGAGGATGGCTTCTTTGACGATGCCTTTGTGGATCTTGCTTTCGCCTTCGGTGCGTTCGGTGAAGGTGATCGGTTCCTCGACAATTTTGAAACCGCGGGTCCACGCTTTGTAGGTGAGTTCGATCTGGAACGAGTAGCCGATCGAGGTGACCTCGTCCAACTCGATGGTTTCAAGCACCGCGCGGCGGAAACATTTGAAGCCGCCGGTCGGGTCCGAGAACGGCATGCCGAGAACCAGCCGCACGTATTTGCCGGCGCCCATGCTCAGGATCAGGCGTTTGAGCGGCCAGTTGATCACCCGGATGCCGTTCATATACCGCGAACCAAGCACCAGATCGGCGTTGTCGGCGGCGCTACGCATGCGCGGTAGGGCGGCGGCCTCGTGGGACAGGTCGGCGTCCATCTCGAAGATGAATTCGTACTCGCGTTCGAGCGCCCATTTGAAGCCGGCGATGTAGGCCTTGCCGAGTCCGGCTTTTTCAGTGCGATGGAGAATGTGGATGCGCTCGTCTTTGGCGCAGATCGCGTCCACCAGATCACCGGTACCGTCGGGCGAGCCGTCGTCGACAAACAGAACATGGGTATCGGCCAGGCATTCGAAAATGCTGTCGAGCAAAGGTTGAATGTTATTCCGTTCGTTGTACGTCGGAACAATGATGAGCGTATCAGACATAATAAATAGGGTACTTGAGGGTGAACCCTATGGATAACGACTTAAAATATCAAGTCGTGCGGTATAACACGCCCGTGCTTCGTGAGCAGGCCGAACCGGTATCCACGTTCGACGCGGACTTGGTCCAGCTCGGCCGCGACATGGTGCAGACCATGCACGCCAGCAAGGGGATCGGACTCGCCGCTCAACAGATCGGCCTGACCAAGGCCATTTGTGTCGTCGACCTGCCC